>Ga0070739_10006362_pt1 | contig 13036 bp, 14 predicted proteins | sample Coa_R1_7_FD_66445 | JGI IMG/M metagenome (GOLD analysis project Ga0070739, IMG submission 66445) | Surface soil microbial communities from Centralia Pennsylvania, which are recovering from an underground coalmine fire - Coalmine... | ecosystem: Environmental > Terrestrial > Soil > Unclassified ... | reverse complement strand
GCGCTGGATGATTTCCTTTTCCGCCGCTGCCGTGGCCATGTTCCCTCAGCTTTTCTGTTCCGGGGCCTTGTTGTCGATTTTGACCTGCGCGTCGTTCTTGATCGTGCGGATGACCTGATACGTCCCGGTCACGATCTCGTCGCCTTCCTTCAAGCCGCCGGTCACTTCGATATCGGTCGCTCCGGTGATTCCTGTATCCACCTTGTGGAAAACGGCCTTACCGCCGCTGATGACGAACACTCCCTGAATCTCTTCCTTCTTGGCCTTCTCGGCGGCGGGATCGGGCTTGGTCGCGGCGGCCGCGGTGCCCTTGCTGCTGCCGGCCGGCTTCGCCTCCAGATCGCCGCGCTGCCGGATGGTGAGCGCCTGGATCGGGATGGTCAGCACGTTCTGGCGCGTCGCGGTGGTGATTTTCGCGGTGCAGGACAGGCCCGGACGGATCTCATCCGGCGGATTGTCCAGCGCGACCACGACTTTGAAGTCCTTCGCTTCCTGGCTGGACGTAGCGCTTTGGGAGGCTGCTACGCCGGTCGAGCGCAGGATGGCGGTGTTGCCGATTTCGGTCACGTGGCCCTTGAATGTTTTATTGGGAATAGCGTCGATCGTGACGTCCGCAGTCTGCCCCAGCGCCACATTGACGATATCGGTCTCATCCACTTTGACCTCCGCCGTGATCTGGGACATATCGGCGATCGTCATAATGATCGTGCCGGTCTGATTCTGCAGGCCGGGGACGACCGATTCGCCCTGCCGCACTGGGAGATTCGTCACCATGCCGTCGAGCGGGGCGAAAGCGTTGTGCTTCTCCAGGACATCGTTGTAGCGGACCAGGTTGGCCTTGGCCACGGCCACCCGCTTCTGCGCCGAAGCAAGCTGTGCCGCGGTTTGCTCCCGCGCCGCGCGAGCGCCGGTGAGCCGCGTCTCCGATTCCCGCACCGCGGAGACCTGGGCTTGGTACGTGAACTTCTTCAGCTCAAAATCCTGCTTCGCCATAAGCTGTTCTTTATACAGCTCTTCGGCGCGATCCAGATCGGCTTTCATGCGGGCCAGGTCGGCTTTGTCGTGATCGATGGCGGCCTGCATGGTGGCGATGTTCTCATCGGCGGCTTTGAGAGCGGCTTCGGCGGCGTTGGAATCGGCTTCGGCGGATGCCAAGGTGGCTTTTTGCGCCTGAACATCCGCTTCCGGCTGCACGTCCTCGATCCTGGCGAGGAGCTGGCCCTTGCGGACCTTATCCCCCTCCTTGACCAGGAGCTGCGTGATCTCGCCCATGGCGTTGGCGCCTATGTTGATGTAATTCTTGGGTTTGATCTCGCCGGAGGCAGTCACGACGCTGGTCAGGTCCTGGCGCACCACGCGGCCGGTCTGCACGGTGACCACGCCGTGCTTGCTATATGCAGTGCTGGCCCAGACGCCGGCGCCCGCCACGAGCACCGCTGCAACCGCGATGATAATTTTCCACTTGCGCTTCACGACAAAGTCTCCCTTTTAGTTATCACCCTAGTAGACGCCGGATTTTCGGTGGGAGTTCACAGTTATTTTACACCTGCGGCCGGATTCGCCCTGGATCGCTCAAAGGGAGGACGCGGCGGGGCATCCGGCGTTAGCAGGGGGCGCACCAGAAAGCGGCCGCTCATTTCCACGTCACCGATTCGGGCGGCGTATTCTCGCATTGTCCGGATTCGGTGACACCGCTGGCGAGCTGCGCGCAGGCATTGGTGATGGCGGTGCGGAGGGCGCCTTCGCGGGTATCGGCGGAGGCGGTGCGGCAATCGCGGCGGCCGGCAAATACCATGCAGACCTGGCAGCGGTAGGGGTGGGGGCGGAAGCTGGAAAAGACCACGTAACCGATGACCGCCGCGGCGAAGACGAAACCGGCTACGGCTACGAGCTTCATGCGAAGAAGTTGCCCATGCGGCGGAATTTGGTGTAGCGGTGTTCGACCAGTTCGGAGGAAGTCATGCGGGAAAGCTCGGTCAGACGGGCGCGGAGATGGCTCCGCAGGTTTTCCGCGGCGGCGGCGGGGTCTTCGTGGGCGCCGCCTTCGGGCTCGGGCACCACGCCGTCGATCAGGCCCAGCTCCAGAAGGTCCTCGGCGGTCAAGCGCAGGGCGGCGGCGGCCTGCTCGGCCTTGGCGCGGTCGCGATAAATGATCGTCGAGCAGCTTTCCGGGGAAATGACGCTATACACAGAGTTCTCGAGCATCAAAACCACATTGGCCACGCCGAGCGCCAGCGCGCCGCCGCTGCCGCCTTCGCCGATGACGACGGCGATGACGGGCACGGACAATCGCGCCATTTCGCGCAGGTTGCGGGCAATGGCCTCGCCCTGGCCGCGTTCCTCCGCGTCGATGCCGGGATACGCGCCCTGAGTGTCCAGGAACGTGATGATGGGGCGCCCGAATTTGGAGGCGAGCTGCATGGCGCGCAGCGCCTTGCGATAGCCCTCCGGCTTCGGCATGCCGAAATTTCGGTGGAGGCGCTGCTTGGTGTCGCGGCCCTTCTCTTCGGCGACGACCATCACGGGACGCCCGTCGAACCGGGCCATGCCGGCAATGATGGCCGCATCATCGCCGAAGGCGCGGTCGCCGTGGATTTCCGAAAAGTCCGTAAACAGGCGCTCGATGTAATCGATGGCGTGCGGACGCTTGGGATGGCGCGCCAGCAGCACACGCTGCCATGCGGGATGCGGGGCAGAGGCAACGGGCGGCGGGGCCGCCTCGGCGGTGTTGGGGTCGGGGAACACTCGGCCTATTTTAACAGGGGAGGCGTGCGGCGGAGTCTGTGAACAGAAACACGGGGTGAAGGTTATCAATCGGACCCCCATAATCCGCGGCTCCTTGTCATTTTCGGGGGCCAAACCGAAACTCAAAGTAGGAGGGGGGCAGCCCATGAAAATCAACTCTCTGCACGACCTTTATATCAGCGAACTCAGGGACTTATACGATTGTGAAAACCGTATCGTGAAGGCCCTTCCAAAGATGGCCGAGGCCGCCAATTCGCAGGAGTTGCGCAATGCCTTCGAGCTCCACCTCGATCAGTCGCGGGAGCACATCTCGCGGCTCGAACAGATCTTCCAGCAGCTCGATGAGTCGCCTAAGGGGATGAAGTGCAAAGGCATCGAAGGGATTATCGACGAGGGCGAGGACCTGATGGACGAGGACTCGCCGGCGGCGGTTTGCGATGCCGGGCTGATCTCGTCGGCGCAGAAGGTTGAGCATTATGAGATCTCCGGGTACGGTACGGCTCGAACTTTTGCGATGCGGCTGGGTTTTCGTGATCAGGCGGAGCTGCTGAATCGGACCCTCCAGGAAGAGGGTGAAACGGACAAGAAATTAACCAGCCTGGCCGAGTCGTACATCAACGAGGAGGCAAGGACGGCCAGGTAGTCGGATAGGGCGGAGCGCTGCCTGTTTGGGGGCGCCAGCGTTCCGCGAGGAACGGGGCGGCTGTGGGCCGCCAGTGTTACAGGAGGCTTAGGAAAACATCATGTGTGATTACTCTCTTATGGCAGTACCGAACCGGCTCGCGCGGGAGGGCGAAGAACTGGTCGCGCACCGGTTCCCGACGGGTTCGCTGGGTCTGGCTTCACCTTGCGATCTGCGGCGCATCGCGGATGCGCCGGCGCCGGCGCGTCGAAGCTTCTGGCATGCGGTGAAGGACTTTTTCAATCCGCCGAAAGCGGAGCCGGTCCCGGCGGTCTGCATTCCTCCGGGCGCGCGCCTGCGGCTGGCGGATATTCCGGCGCGGTTACAGCACGAGCTGGGCGTAGGACCGGTGGAAGATGTGACCTTCACGCAGATCACCGCGGCGGTCAACAGCTACCGCGATGCCGTGCGGTTCCACAACGGCCGCGAGGTGCGCCTGCAGGAACTGCGGGAAGGGCAGCGGGTGACGGTGCTGGACCTTTCGCTGGCCGAGGAGCTCGATCTCGAGAAACTGCGGCAGGAGCGGGCGGAGTTCAGCTACCGGGTGCGATAGCGGGCTCTACAGGCCGGGGGGACGCGAACGGGCGGCGCAAGGCGTCCGCGCACCCGGCCTGTGCTTGGGCTACACTGGAACATCCGGGTTAGTCATTGATCGATCTACATTCGCATACGAACGAATCCGACGGGACGTTTTCGCCCGCGGAGCTGGTGGCAGAGGCCGGGCGCTGCGGCGTTACGGTTCTCGGCATCACCGACCACGACACCTTCGGCGGCTACGAGCAGGCCGTGGCTCCTGCCCGCGCGGCCGGCCTCGAGCTGGTCTGCGGAATCGAGCTTTCCACCAAACTAAAGCGCCAATCGGTACATCTGCTCGGCTATTTTCCGGGCGGCGAGACCCCGCCCGAGCCGATGCGCTCGTGGGTGCACGAACTGCAGGCTTCCCGCCGCGACCGCAACGTGCGGCTTGCGGCGCGGCTGCGGGAGTTCGGCTTCGACATCACGATCGAAGAGGCGGAAGCGCGCGGCCGGGGCATGACGGGCCGTCCGCATTTTGCGCAATTGCTGGTGGAGAAGGGTTACGTCGCGAATTTCCGCCAGGCGTTCGACGAATACCTGGATGAATCGGCGAAGGGCTATGTCGACCGGCGCGAGCCGACGCTGATCGAAGCGGTGGGGCGCATCCGCGAGGCCGGCGGCGTGGCATCGCTGGCCCACCCCGTGCGGATACGGGACTGCGACATCTCCGCACTGCTGCCCGAACTTTGCGCGGCCGGGCTCAACGCCATCGAGGCCTACCACAGCGACCATTCGCCGGAGGAGACCGCGCTTTACCTGGCGCTGGCGCGCAAGCACGGCCTGCTGGTGACCGGAGGGTCGGATTTCCACGGCGCCGTCAAGCCTTCGGTCCGGCTGGGGAGCGGCATCAACGGGAATCTCCACGTCCCGGAGCCGGTGATCGAGGCGCTGCGGCAGAGCGGCGTCACGCCAATTGCAAGAAAATTTATCGGCACTTAAGTAATCTGATCTCCGAAACTTAGCGGAATTTTGCCCAACAGCAGGGGGCGGTTCCACGGGGTGCGGCGGATAGACTGTGCGCGGAGAGTTTATGAATCCGCGTTCCCTACTCGCATCTATGTGGCTGGCCCTGGCGGCCTCCGCCAATCCGGCGCTCACGACAATCCAGGATGTGCTCTACAAAGCCGACGGCACCCGATTCAACGGCACGCTGACGATCAGTTGGTCCAGCTTTCAAGCAGCCGATAATTCGGCCATCGTGACGCAAACCACGACGGTCAAGGTGTTGAACGGCAATCTTCGCGTGCAACTCGTGCCGGTGACGACGGCGAACCCGCCGGGAGCTTACCTGGTGACTTACAACAGCGACGGCCGGATCCAGTTCCGCGAGACGTGGTCGGTGCCGGCCAGCGCGGTGCCGCTGCACGTGCGGGACGTGCGCGTCGCGTCCGGCAATTCGACGATTGGGGCGGACACGAGCGGCGTGGTGACGGAAGCTTCGGTCACGGGCCTGCTTTCCGACCTGGCGGCGCGGCCGGTGAAGGGGCCGGGGTTCTCGGTGGGCCGGGTGATGGTCATGGAAAGCGCGGGCCTGCTGGAATCGGCCAGCGGGTCGGGCGGGGATTGCGTGCACGTGGACGGTTCCTCGGGGCCGTGCGGCAGCAACGCGCCCGGGTTCATGGATGGCGAGACGCCGGGAGGCGTGGTGGACGGATCGAACAGCATCTTCACGCTCTCAGCGCCGCCGAACCCGGCATCGAGCCTGGCGGTGTACCGCAACGGTCTGCTGCAAAAGCCCGGATTGGATTACAACGCCACGGGCCAGACGGTGCAGTTCGTGGCGGGGGCGGCGCCGCAACCCGGCGATACGCTGCTGGCGAGCTACCGCCTGAACGGCGAGGCGGAGACGCCGATCTATGCCTCGCCACAAGTGGTGTGCAGCGGCGCCGGCGCGGCGACCAATTCCGCGACACTGGGGAGCGTGGGAAGCTGCGTCATCCCGAGCGGGCTGCTGACGCCTGGCGACCGCCTGGAGGCGCGCTTCGACCTGGAGCACCAGGGCAGCGCGGCCGGTTTCAGCTTCGAAGTCCACTGGGGCGGAACGGTGGCGCTGCACCGTGACGCCTCGACCAGCGACGCTCTTGCGACAGGGCGGGTGGACGCAGCGCTACTGACCTCCGGCGCGCGGCTGAGCGCGGAGTCGTGGGGTTCGGTGCTGAGCCTGGCGGGCAGCGTGGCGATCGCGCCGGATGCCTATGCGGGCGGAATCACGGTGGATTTCTGGGCGAACGCGGCGGGAGGGGATACGGTGGCGCTGCGGAATTTTTCGGTGGTGAGAGTACCGTGAGATGGCCAGCGCCACCGGCGCGCTACAATGATGCGCGTGCGCGTTCTCGATCTCGGCGAAATCCGGCGGACGCTGGTTTATTCCGAGATTATCGCGTGCATGCGGGAGGCGCTGGTGGCGCAGGCGCGGGGTGAGTGCGATACGCCGATGCCGATGCATCTGGCGATCGCGCCGGAATCCGCGGAAGTTCACATCAAATCCAGCTACCGGCGGGACGGGCGGCACTTCGCGGTGAAGATCGCGGGCACGTTTCCGGCGAACCCGGGGCGGGGGCTCTCGACGAGCAGCGGCATGATGCTGCTTTCCTCAGCGGAATCGGGGGAGCCGGTGGCGTTTCTGAATGACGCCGGGCACCTGACTGACGTGCGCACGGCGGCGGTGGCGGCGATGATCGCGCGCGAGCTGGGGCGGCGCGACACGGCGTTGGGGATTCTCGGCAGTGGCGTGCAGGCGCGGCTCCAGGCGGCGCTGCACGCGGAAGTGCTGCCGCTCGAAACGATCCTGCTGTGGGGGCGAACGGCGGAGCGGGCGGCAGCGTGCGCGCGCGAGATCCGGCAGGCGCTGCCAAAAGTCACGGTGCGGCTGGCTGCGAGCCCGGCGGAGGTCGCGGCAGGGGTGCGGCTGATCGCGACGGCGACGGCCTCGCGAGCGCCGCTGCTGAACGCGGCGGAGATCCGCCCGGGCACGCATATCCAAGCCATGGGCGCGGACTCGCCGGGCAAGCAGGAGCTGGACCCCGGCATCCTGCGGCGGGCGGGGCTGATCCTGGCGGATTCCCTGCGGCAGTGCGCGCGCATGGGAGAGCTGCAACACGCGCCGGACCAGTTGCACCGCACGCGCGAATTCACGGGCGAGGCGCTGCGCGCGGGACCGGACGATATCACCGTGGCCGACTTCACGGGCCTCGGCGTGGAAGACCTGTACATCGCCGAGTACGTCTACCAAAGGAGCCTGACTTGAAGATTCCGAAATTCGAAATGGAACGGATGCAATCCACCTGGGAGAACGTGGTGGAGATGGATCTGAGCGAGAGCGGCATACGGCCGGTGACGCTGCGAGAGCTCGCGGAAATGGGGCTCGATCTCGATGCGATCCTCGATACGCCGCTGGGCTACAGCCAGTCGAACGGCACGATTCCGCTGCGGGAGGAGCTGGCGGCGATTTATCCCGGGGCGACGCCCGACCATATCGAAGTCACCAACGGCACCTCCGAGGCGAACTACCTGCTGGCGCTGACGCTCCTGCGCGAAGGCGATGAGGTGGCGCTGGAGGTGCCGAATTATATGCAGCTTTGGGGCGTGCCGCAGAGCCTCGGGGCGAAGGTCAATACGTTCCGCTTGCGGATCGACCGCGAGTGGGAGCCGGACTGGGACGAGTTCGAACGCGCGGTAACGCCGCGCACGCGGCTGGTCTATATTTCGAACCCGAACAACCCGACGGGAGCGGTACTATCCGAGGACGCCATGCGGCGGATCGTGGCACGCTGCGAGCAAACAGGCGCGTGGCTGCTGGCGGATGAGGTGTACCTGGGAGCGGAGATCGCGGGCGAGCGCACGCGCAGTTTCTGGGGTATGAGCGACCGCGTGATTGTGACCAGCGGGCTTTCGAAGGCGTACGGAATTCCGGGCGTACGGATCGGGTGGCTGGTGGGGCCGCCGGAGCTGGCCGCGGAGACGTGGGCGCAGCATGATTACCTGACGATTGGGCCGAACAAAATCTCGGATGCGGTGGCGCGCGTGGCGGTGCGGGCCGAGAATCGCGAGAAGCTGTACGCGCGGACGCGGTCCATCCTGCAGCACAACTTGCCGATCCTGCGGGAGTGGGCCGCGAGCTTCGGCGGCTTCCTGACGTTTCGCGAGCCGCGCGCCGGAGCGCTGTGCCTGATGCGCTACGGTTCCGCAACGCCCAGCGTGGAATTATGTGAGCGTATCCGGGTGAATCAGAGCGTGCTGATCGTGCCGGGCAGCCAGTTAGGGCTGGAAGGCTTTCTCCGCATCTGGATGGGAGGCAAGCCCGAGTTTCTGAGGGAAGGGCTGCGGCGGATCGGGGTGGAACTGCACAAGGAGATCGCAAGCGGGCGCACTGCGGAAGTAGGCATGGCCGCCGATGAACGCAGATAAACGCCGATGGCGCCCGAGCTGAAGCGCGAACTCGGTCTGCGGGATGTCACGCTGTTTGCGATTGCGTGCATGGTGGGCACGCGATGGATCGCGGCGGCGGCGCACGCGGGTCCGGGCTCGCTGGCGCTGTGGCTCCTGACCGCGGTGTTCTTCACGATCCCACTGGCAGTGGCGGTGGGGTCGCTGGCGGTGGCGCATCCGAAAGCGGGTGGGCTGTACCATTGGACGCGCGCGGATTTCGGACCCTGGCACGGATTCCTTTGCGGGTGGGTGTATTGGGTCGGGCTGGCGGTGTGGTTCCCGAGCGCGGCCATGTTCTACATGCAGGCGGCGCTCACGGCGGTGGGATTGCCATCGGGGCGTGCGTGCGTGCTGGGCGCGTCACTGGGCGCGATCGCGATTGCGCTGGGAACCAACCTGGTGGGGATGCGAATCGGGAAGTGGACCGAGAACATCGGCGGGCTCTCCGCCTGGGCCCTGGCGGCGGGGTTCGTGCTGCTGGCGGCGCTGGTGGCGGCGCGGCGGCCGGCGGCCACCGCGATGCACTGGCTGCCGGAGTGGAACTGGGGCACGGTGAATTTCTGGGCCACCATTGCGTACGCCATGTCCGGGCTCGAATTAGCGGGGCTGATGGCGGCGGAGGTGCACGACCCGGAGCGGACGTTTCCGCGCGCCGGCTGGATCTCGTCGTTGTGCACGATCGTCTTTTACTCCGCCGCGACGATGGCGCTGCTGGTGTTGCTGCCGCCGGAGCGGATCACGGAAATGAACGGCCTGGCGGAGGCGGGAGGAGAAGCCGGGCGGGCACTGGGCGCCCGATGGCTGGAACCGGCGATCGCGCTGCTGGTAGCGGCGAGCGGGATGGGACAGTTGGGCGGCATCGGCGCCTCGATTTCGCGGATTCCGTTTGCTGCCGCGGCGGATGGCCTGCTACCGGCGGCGTTCGCGCGAGTGCATCCGCGCTGGCGTACACCGCACGTATCGATCTTAGTGCTGGGCGGGATCTCGTCTTTTCTGCTGCTGGCCATGCAACTCGGCGATACGATGCGTGCGGCGTATCAGGAACTGGTGTCGCTGATGATCATCACCGGATTTCTGCCTTACCTCTACATTTTCGGCAGCTCCTGGAGAGCCGGAAACCGCTGGAGCGCGCTGGCGGGCTGGGCGGCGGTGGTGCTGACGGTGCTGTGCGCGGTCGTGCCGCCGGGCGAAATCGGGAACGTGTGGCTCTTCGAGGGCAAACTGGCTGCGGGCACGGCGGCGACGATCGGCTCGGGCTGGATCCTCTACCGGCGTTACCGCGTATCCTGACTTTGGATAACACCAAAATTGGGGACACTAAGAGGCCGCACATTGCGGTACACTAACCACGAAGTCCCGGGCCCCCCTAAGCATTCCACTATCACTTTGGAGGATAGACTTTTGTTCGCAACGCGCCATTTCTATGGTGTGCGGGCTGCCCTATGGGCTCCCGCGCTCCTATTGACGTTCGCATGGCAAGCTCGCGCCGTGCATTTCACCTTGGCGAGCGCCGGGCCGCCGACCTGGACCTATACCCTGACCTACGACTCGGAAGACAATTACACGGCGCCCGCTACGATCACTTTGAGCGGGCTGACGGGCGTAACCGCGGCGGGCATCCCAACGTCGACGGACTTTCCAGCAGGGCTGTTAGACACGGGCAACCTGAACTGGACGGTGGCGGTGAGCGGCGGCGGCACCACGGTTACCTGGACCAACCTGGGCGGAGGAACCGGAAATTTCGCGACCGCGAAACACGTCTTCGGATTTACCGTGACCGCACCCACCGCACCGAACGGCACGGCCTCTTTTGCGACGAACGGGTTTAACACTGAAACCACCACTCCATACAGCAGCCGGGACGTCTCTGGAACGGTTGCGGGACCGTCGAACACGGTCCCGGCCAGTGTGCCGGCGGTCTCGCCCACAGCGTTCCTGCTCACCCTCATCGGGCTGGCTTGCGTAGGCGCTTTGCAATCGCGCCGGCACTTAGAGAGCTGGTTCGGCCGGCAGGCCTGACGATTTGCCGCGCCAGCGGTCCGCGTGAACCACGGACACGCCGGCCTGCGCTTGCTGCGGTTTTCGTAAAGCTATAATCGAGGTTCCTTATGGCAACCTCCGTCGCCGCGCGGCCCGCGATGTCCCGCTTCCGCTGGACAATCTGCGGGCTTCTCTTTATGGCCACCGTGATCGCGTACGTGGATCGCGGTGTGCTCGCGTACCTGGAAAAGACCCTGGAAGGCATCATCGGCTGGAACAAGGAACAGTACAGCTACATGACGGCGGCCTTCCAGGCGGCGTACGCGATCGGGCTGGTGAGCGCGGGCTGGCTGACCGACCGGCTGGGGACGCGGCGCGGCTTCGCATTTGCCATTACGATCTGGAGCCTGGCCGCGATGGCGCCGGGCGCGGCATGGTCGGTCGCCACGTTCGCGCTGGCGATGTTCTTTCTGGGGCTGGGCGAAGCGGCCAATTTTCCGGCCTGCATCAAGACCGTAGCGGAGTGGTTTCCGAAAAAAGAGCGGGCGCTGGCGACGGGCATTTTCAATTCCGGCGCCAACATCGGAGCGATCGCGGTGCCGGCAGTGGTGCCGCTGCTGGCGGACAGCCTGGGATGGCGCGGGGCCTTCGTGGCCACCGGCGCGGTGGGGTTCCTGTGGCTGGCCGCCTGGTTGAAGCTTTATGCGCGGCCGGACGCGCACCCGGCGGTTTCGGCCACCGAACTGGCGCACATCCAGAGCGACCCCGTCGAGAAGCTGGCGCGAGTGCCGTGGGCGCACGTGGTGCCGCGCCGCGAGACGTGGGCGTTCGCGATCGGCAAGTTCCTCACGGATCCGGTGTGGTGGTTCTATATTTTCTGGATTCCGCGCTACCTGCAGGGAACGTTTCACTTGACGCTGAGCACGAGCAGCGGGCCGGTGATCGCGATCTACGCGATCTCCTGCGCGGGGAGCGTGGGAGGCGGCTGGCTTTCTTCGGCGCTGATCCGCAGCGGGCGGAGCGTGAATACGGCGCGCAAGACGGCGATGGCGATCTGCGCGCTTAGCGTGGTTCCGGTGGCGCTGGTGCCGCGGGCGACGAATATCTGGGAGGTGGTGGCGCTGGTCGGACTGGCCGCAGCGGCGCACCAGGGGTGGTCGGCGAATCTGTACACCGTGGTTTCCGACACTTTTCCCAAGGCGGCGGTGGCGAGCGTGGTAGGGTTCGGCGGGATGGTGGGCTCGGCGGGAGGCGTGCTGATGCAGCTTCTGGCCGGGCGGGTGAGCTATGTGGTGCTGTTTGCGATCGGCGGCTCGGCGTACGTGCTGGCGCTGGCGATCCTGCACTCGCTCACGCCGCGGCTCGCCCCGGCGCGGCTGCCGGAAGGCGACGTGTGAAGTTGCACACTGCCAAATTGTAAGCTGTTGCTCCCGCAACGGTGCGGGAATAGAATCAGGTTGCCATGTCCGATTCAGAGAAAGTAACGATCCTCGTAGTCGACGACGAGCCCGAGATCCGCAAGCTGGTGGGCGCGATGGTCAGCCAGCTCGGGTATACGGCGCTTACCGCCGACAGCGGGGAGCACGCGATCACCCTCTACAAGCGCCACCAGGGGCCGATCGACCTGCTCATCACCGATGTGGTGGCGCCCGGAATGAGCGGCCCGATGCTGGCGGACAACCTGACCGCTTTGCAGCCGGACCTGAAGGTGCTGTACATATCGGGATACGACAACACGCAGGTCGTGCAGAAGTACGTGGTGGAGAAGGGGCACGCGCTGCTGACCAAGCCGTTCACGGTGGAAGACATGAAGGCGAAGGTGCGGCAGTTGCTCCAGCCCGCCGTGCACAATGCCGGCAGGGCCTGATCCGCCCGCCGCGACGTCCGGCGCGGGGGCGGTGGTAAGATTTTCGTAACGTGATCATTCGCCCGGCCAGCGACCGCTCGCTCGCCGTCTCCTTCGGCAATGAAATCTCGCTCGCAGCGCACCGCCAGGTGAAGTACCTCACGCGGGCGCTGGCGGGCACGCGCGGCATCCTGAATCTGCATCCGGCGTTCGCTTCCGTGGTGGTGGACTTCGACCCGCGGCTGCGCACGCACGAGGAGGTGGAAGCGCTGGTGCGGAACTGCCAGGCGCAACCGCCGGCCGAAGAGGAAAACGCGAGCCGCACGGTGGAGATCCCGGTTCGATTCGGCGGCGAGGCCGGGCCCGATCTGGAAGATGTGGCGCACCACACCGGGCTGACAGCGGCGCGAGTGACCGAGATGTTCTGCGCGGCCGAATACCTGGTGTATTTCGTCGGGTTCTCGACGTGTTTTCCGTATCTCGGCGGGCTGCCGCCGGAGCTCGCGACGCCGCGCCTTTCCGCGCCCCGCAAGCACGTGCCGGAGGGGAGCGTGGCGATCGGCGGGAGCCAGGCGGGCGTGTATCCGCTCGCCTCGCCGGGCGGCTGGCGCCTGATCGGGCGCACGCCGCTGCGCCTCTTCGATGCCGCGGCCGAGCCGCCGCCGATGCTTCGCATGGGAGACCGGGTGCGATTCCTGCCGCTATGAACCGGATGCGCGTGCTGGCGCCGGGCCTGCAGACCACCGTGCAGGACCTCGGACGCTTCGGATGGGCGCACT
>Ga0070739_10006361_pt1 | contig 13037 bp, 14 predicted proteins | sample Coa_R1_7_FD_66445 | JGI IMG/M metagenome (GOLD analysis project Ga0070739, IMG submission 66445) | Surface soil microbial communities from Centralia Pennsylvania, which are recovering from an underground coalmine fire - Coalmine... | ecosystem: Environmental > Terrestrial > Soil > Unclassified ... | reverse complement strand
GTCCGCTCCGATGATCGCCACCCGCTCGTCCTCGCCCATTGCCCGTGTCCGTTCCGGTCTGTTCTGTCGCGCCGCGCTGCCGCGCTTCACCGTGATGGTGCCGTTGAAGATCCTGCCACCCGGCACCGACAAGACCGGCCGATCAGGACCGTTCGACGATCCTGATCCGGATCGCACGGAAGTGGTCGGAAGCTTTTTGCAGGTCGGCCATTTTCGGGTCCCCGACGTTCAGCTGCGGCGCGAGTTCCTTCTCCCAAAGCGGCTTAAGGCGCGCATCGCTGCGTAACGCGCCGAGCGCGCCGGTATCGCCGCCGACGATGAGGGCGTCGAGTCGCGCGGTATGCGGCAGAAGAATGCGTGCGGTGGTGTCGGCTGCTGCGGTGTACGCCTCGCGCGCCTGGCCTTCGCGGCGACGGGCGAATCGTTGCTGCGACCAGCCACCGGCCTTGGTGCGTCCCTGCACGTGGCGTGCCCCGACCTTAGAGTCGGCGATCCGTGCGCCCTCGAAGAGGCCGACCGCGTATCCGCCTCGCCGTACCAGCAGCACGCCGACAGTGCGCGGGGCGAGCGCGTGCGCGGCCAAGTCGTCGATTAAGCCGACCGACTGGGCTGGGTCAAGCGGTGGAAAGGGAACGCAGCATGTTGCTATCGAGCCGTCGACCGCCGTCAGTTCAACGGCCTGACCGCCACACGCATCATCGGCCGCGACGACGCGCGGCGGTTCCGCGAGCGCACCGCCGTGTCGTTGAGCGAACCCGTCGCACCAACGCACCAAGCGATCCGGGCCTACCTCGACCCACACTCCCCCGCCCGCCGCCGGTCTGCTCACCATGTCGGCAAACAGTACCGGCGACGGGCAGCAGTCACTCCTCGTCGATCGGTGCCTGAGCGAGGCTCAGGTGCCGCGCGCTGGGGGCGTTCAGGACTTCGGTACCGCGAGGATCGAGAACTGGGTGCCGCTGGCGTCAAGGATGACTGCCATCCGGCCGACCGGGGTGTCGAAGGGGGCCTGCGCCACCGAGCCGCCGTTGCGGGTGGCGATGGCGGCGGCCTCGTCGGTGTCGGCCACCGAGAAATAGGTGTTCCAGAAGTTCGGCGTGCCCGGCGGCAGGCCGGCCGGCTTGGAGCCGATGCCGCCGCGTACCTCGTCCTTCACCTTGATCAAGTGGTACTCGCCGGGCCATTCCGGCATCGCGTCGTAGGTGTATCCGTATACCTGCTCGTAGAAGGAGCGGGCCCGCGCCGGATCGTCGTTGAGGTTCTCGTTCCAGGTGAACGTGCCCGGCTCGTTGGCCAGCTGCGAGCCGCGGTGCTCGCGGCCCTGCCAGATGCCGAAGGCCGCGCCGGTCGAGTCGAGCGCGAGCGCCATCCGCCCCGCGTTCGGCACGTCCATCGGGCCCATGAACACGTTGCCGTCGGCCTTCACGACGCGCGCGGCGACCGCGTCCGCGTCATCCGCCCACAGATAGGTCACCCACACTGCGGGGCCGGGCTGGCCAGGCTGCTGCGGGCCGAGCCCGGCGACTACCTTCCCGTCCTTCATGGCGAGGTTGTAGTGCCCGAACTCCTCACCGCTGTCGTTGAACTGCCAGCCGAACAGTTCGCCGTAGAAGTACTTGGCGCGCTCAAGATCGGGGGTCATCAGATCGACCCAGCAGGGTGTGCCCTCGTCGTACCCGGTGAACTCGACCACCGCCGGCCTCCAAGGTCGCCGCGGCGCATGGCCCATCGCCACGCTGGGACCGCGCGCTTCAGTCTGCTCCGCTTTCCGGCGGTTTTCCCGAACGTCGGTCCGAACGGGTGATGAACCGTTCGCGTGCCTCGTCAAGCCGGTCGGCTTCGGCCCGGCGATCCGCCGCGCTGTCGGTATCCCTCAGCACGATCGGCCGCAGACCGGGCCGCATTACCCGTGGCAACGGCCGCCGGAGCGCAGCTTCAGGCGCGGCGGCTGAGCTTTCCGGAGAGCAGGTCGGTCGCAAGCTGGGCGCCAACGCGTTCGAGCAGCGGTGCGGCGTTGGCGATCGAGCGCGCGGGATCCGGTTCGAGGGCGGTCAGCGAGTAGGCGGCGGCGAATCCAGCCTCTTCCAGCTCGTGCGCCGCGAGGTCGAGTCTTCCGCAGACGGCGGCGACGGGAACGCCCCGCCGCCGCGCCGCATACGCGACGCCGGCCGGGGCTTTTCCGTGCAACGTCTGGTGGTCCAAGCAGCCTTCGCCGGTGATCACGAGGCTCGCGTTTTCGAGCGCCGCGTCGAAGCCGAGCACCTCGAGAAGTACCTCGATGCCTGATTCGCGGGTCGCGCCGAGGACCGCGAGCGCGCCGAACCCGATGCCGCCCGCGGCGCCGGCGCCCGGTGACCGCGCCGCCCGCTGCGCTTCTTCGCCGAGCGCCTGCGACAGGACCCTGACTAAGTTGGCGAGTCCGGTTTCGAGGGCTGCCACGTCGCGCGGCCCGGCCCCCTTCTGCGGGCCGTATACGGCGGCGGCCCCGTGCTCGCCGAGCAGCGGATTGTCGACGTCGGAGGCGAGTACGACGCGGGCGGCCGCGAGACGCGGGTCCAGCCCGCCGAGGTCGGCGGACGCGAGCCGGGCCAACGATCCGCCGCCGCCCGGCAACTCGCGGCCGTCCGCGTCGAGGAAGCGCGCGCCGAGCGCCGCGAGCATGCCCATGCCGCCGTCCGTGGAAGCGCTGCCGCCCACGCCGAGCACGATCGTTTTCGCGCCCGCGTCGAGTGCCGCGCGCATGAGTTCCCCGGTGCCGTAGGTGCCCGCGTCGAGGGGCGCCAGCCGTCCGTCCGGCAGTTGACGTAAACCGGAGGCCTCGGCCATCTCGACGACGGCCGTCTCGCCACGCAGCGCGAATGCGGCCTGCACCCGGTTGCCGACCGGCCCGGTGACCGCGCTCCGGTGGCGGGTGAAACCGCCGGCCACCGCGGCATCGACGGTGCCTTCTCCGCCGTCGGCGACCGGAAGGAGCCTGAGTCCGAGTTCGGGCGCCACGCGGCGCATTCCGGCCGCGAGGTGCTCGGCGACCTCGGCTGCGGTGGCCGAACCCTTGAACTTGTCAGGGGCGATCAGCACGCGGCGCGTGCCTGCGGAGTCCATGGCACCAACCTAGTGCTATGACCACGCTCGCCATCGATTACCTGACGCGCCCGGTGATCCGGCATCCTTGGGCGCATGAGCACCACGACCGATCCGTTCGCCCGTCGTGTGGAGGACCGCGACGCCGCGCCGCAATTCGTGCTGCCGCTCGTGGTGCGGATCGAGCGGGACGCGCCGCCCGCGCGCACCGACGCGCTGGAGACCGCGGCGCGTGCGGTGCTCACCCTGCTGACGGATGAGCGCTCAGCGGGCGAGGGCGAGTGGGCCGAGGCGGTGCGCGACTGGCAGGACGGTCGCATCCGCAAGGTCGTGCGGCGGGCGCGCGGCGCCGAGTGGCGGCGAGCGGAGGCACTGCCCGGCATCACGGTCCGCGGCGAGTCGGCGGAGGTTCGCGTCTATCCGCCGGTTCCCCTGGACGCCTGGCCGAAGGATCTCGCCCGGCTTCAGGTGTCGGGGACGGATGTCGAGGATCCGCGGCCCCCGGCCGCACCCGCTCCCGGCGAGCCGGTGCTCTGGTTCAATCCGGCAGTGCAGATGACGGCGGGCAAGGCCATGGCCCAGGCCGGGCACGCGGCCCAGCTGGGCTGGTGGGCGCTGTCGCGGGAGCGTGCGGAAGCGTGGCGCGGTGAAGGCTTCCCGCTGGCGGTGCGCACCGCCACGCCCGAGCAATGGTCACGGTTGGCGGCCGCTGACCTGCCGACCGTGCGCGATGCCGGATTCACCGAGATCGCGCCTGGATCGGTCACCGCCATCGCGCAGCTCGTGCGCTAGAGGATCGACGCCCGGCGCGCGCACGATCGCCTGGTGAGCCGGCCGATCAGGCCTCTGACTGGGGTTCCAGGAATTCGACGCGGTTGCCGAACGGGTCGTGCGCGTAGAAGCGGTCGTGGCCGGGGAAGTCGTCGTCCCACTCCACGGCCACGCCGTGCTCCTCCAGCCGCGCGGCCAGGTTCTTCAAGCCCGAGATCAGCAGCGCCGGGTGCGCCTTGCGGGCCGGGACGAACTGCGCCTCGACCCCGACGTGCACCTCGACGCCGCCGCCGGCGAACCAGCAGCCGCCGCGCGCGGCGAGGACCGGCGGCTTCGGCCGTTCCTGCATGCCCAGCGCGTCCCGCCAGAACGCGCGCGAGGCGGCCTCACCGCCGGGCGGGACGGACAGCTGGACGTGGTGGACGCGGGCGAAACCGTAAGCGGGCTCGAACTCGGACACGCGCACTCCCCGAGACGTGGATCTGTTGACATCGACTATCTTGACATCGAGATAAGGGTGAGTCAACGATGGCCGCCCGACGGCGTTGCGGCGCCGCAGAACGCTGTGGACCGCAGAACGCCGTGGACCGCAGAACGCCGTGGGCCGCAGAACGCCGTGAGTAACAGGGGTCTGCTAAAGGACGAGGACGAGGCGGCCGATCGTGTCTCCTGCGGCGAGGCTGGTCAGGCCGTCCGGCACCTCGCCGAGGGTGAGGCGGCGGCTGACCAGCGGCGCGATCGCCCCGGAATCGGCCAGCCCGGTCAGTTCCGCGTGCGCGGCGGCGACCTGCGCCGGGTCCTTCTCGCGGTAGAGGCCCCAGTGCAGGCCGACGATCGAGTAGTTCTTCACCAGCGCGTGGTTGAGCGCCGGCGACGGGACCGAACCACCCGCGAAGCCCACCACCAGGATGCGGCCCTCGAAGGCGACACACTTCGTCGAGCCCGTATACGCCTCGCCGCCGACCGGGTCGAACACCACGTCCGCGCCACGGCCCTCGGTGGCCTCCTTGACCACGGCGACGAAGTCCTGCGCGCGCCGGTCGACGACGACGTCCGCGCCCAGCTTCGCCGCCGCGTCGGCCTTCTCCGGCCCGCCGACCACGGCGATCACACGCGCGCCCGCGGCCTTGCCGACCTGAACCGCCGCGCTGCCCACACCTCCGGCGCCCGCGTGGACGAGCAGCGTCTCACCAGGTTGGATATGCGCCCTGCGATGCAGGCCCACCCACGCGGTCTGATACGCGATATGCAGCGCCGCCGCCGCCTCGTCGCTGAGCGAAGAGGGCGCGCGGAAGGTGTCGAGGGCGTCCATCAGCACGTACTCGGCAAAGGAGCCTCCAGGCAGGATCGGGTTGCCGATGACGCGCTCACCGACCGTCCAGCCCTCGACTCCCGCACCGAGCGCCGCGATCTCGCCGCACAGTTCGAGGCCGGGGGTGAACGGCAGCGGCGGGCGGATCTGATAGAGGCCCAGACAGAGCAGGACGTCGGGGAAGTTGAGCGCGCTCGCGGCCACCCGCACCAGCAGTTGCCCGGGTCCGGGCTCGGGCTGCGACACCTCGGCGAGGCGCAGTGCCTTACGCGGTTCGGCGAGTTCGGTGACCTGCCAGGCTTTCATCCGGCGTGTCCTTTCGGGGAGGGCGGGCGGATTTTCCGACCCGAGGCGACTAAGCGTCTGCTTAGAATGTGCTGGACCGCGACAACGACAACACGGGCACACCGGGCAGGCAAGCGAGGAGGGCGGGGCCGTTGCGTGCCGAGGATGACGCTGGAGAGCTGGGAACGGCGCGGAAGCCTGAGGCGCCCGCCGCCGGTGCCCCGGCTGCGGCGGCATCGGCATCGGGCCGCGCCCCGGCCCCCGTGGCGGCGCCGGTCGGCGAAGCCGGGCTCGACGAGTCGGAGGCCCGCGATCTCGCGGAGGCCTGGCTGAACGAGCCGCTGGCCCCGGCCGCGCGCAGGCTGCTGATCGGCGCCGTGGAGGCGTTCGCGGCACGCGGCTACCACGCCACGGCTACCCGCGACATCGCGGCCCGCGCCGGGCTTAGCGCCGCCGGGGTCTACGTGCACTTCGCCTCGAAAGAGGAGCTGCTCTACCAGATCAGCCTGATCGGGCATCGCGGCACCGTGCAGGTGGTGCGCGCCGCGGCGGCCCGAAGCGACCAGCCGGCGGTCCGGCTGCGCGCCGTGATCTGCGCGATCACGGCCTGGCACGCGCGGTATCACACCACGGCGCGCGTGATCAACTACGAGATGGCCGCGCTCACCGAGCGACACCGCGCGGATATCGCGACCCTGCGCCGCGAGATCGACGCGCTGGTGCGGCAGACCTTGGAGGAGGGCGTCGCAAGCGGCGTGTTCGACGTCCCCGACGTTCGCGGCACGACCCTCGCCCTGCTCTCGCTGACCATCGACGTGGCGCGCTGGTTCCGCGCGACCGGCACCCGCGCCCCCGAGGAACTGGGCGCGCTGTACGGCGACCTGGCGCTGCGGATGGCGGGTCATCGGGGCTGAGTCACCGCATCACGCGGCTGGGGCGGGATCGGGGCCGGGGCCGCCGAGGCTGAGAGCGACGCCGAAGGCGGCGGCCAGTTCGGCGATGGTGGCGGCCGGGGTGGTATGCCGAATGACGCCCATCCCCAGCCGCGCGGCGGGTCCGAGGTTGTTCGGCAGGTCGTCGACGAACAGGCATTCGGCCGGGTCCAGGCCGAGCTTCTCGGCGGCCATCCGGTAGATCGCCGGGTTCGGTTTACGCAGGCCCACCTGGCCGGAGATGACCACGGCGTCGAACAGGTCGCTCAGCAGCTCCTCGGGATAGCTCGCGGCGCCCCAGGAGTTGGATACCAGCGCGGTGCGCACGCCGGACCGGCGCAACGCACGCACCGCGGCGATCATGTCCGGCTCCGGCCGGGCGCCGCGCAGCAGCCGCCTGATCAGCCCCTGCGGCGCAACCCCGAGCAGCGCGGCGAACTCGGCCTCGAACGAGGCGTCGGCCGCTTCTCCGGTCTCCAGCGCGGCGACGAGCGCCGCTGCCCGCGGGTCGTCGCGCAGCAGCCGGGCGATGGCGAGCCGCTCCAGGCCCTCGGCCTGTTCGAAGGCCGCGAAGGAGGCGAACACGCTGGTGGTGAGCACACCGCCGAAGTCGATCAGCAGGCCGTGGCGGGCCTGGCCGCCGGGCGGCGGGGCGGAGGTCATGCTCCCCTACCTTCGTAGACGGGTCCGCGCGGCGGCGGTCAGTGCATCATCGTGGCGCGGACTAAGCGCTTGCTTAGCATCGCCGGGGTGGGCTGCGGGTGTCAACGCCGGGGTCCGCCGCGTGGGTGCCGGAACCGCGATCCGGCGCGCAGTAGCCGGCCTTGACACCGCAGGGGCGGCACGAAAGGCTAAGCGAGCGCTTACCCGTGACGACACAGGAAGCTACCGAAGGGACGGCCTGGCTGTGGCCTCGATGGACACTGCGCCGAGTTTCGATCGCGCTCACTCGCTGGACGGCCGGGTGGCCGTGGTCACCGGGGCGAGCCGTGGCATCGGCCTCGGCATCGCCCGCGAACTCGTCGCGCGTGGCGCGCGAGTGTGCATCACGGCGCGGGGCGCGGATGCGCTCGCCGACGCGGTGAAGGAACTCGGCGGCCCCGAATACGCACTGGCCGTGGCCGGGAAGGCGGACGACCCGGAGCACCAGCAGGAAGCGATCGGCCGCACGATGGAGGTCTTCGGCCGGCTGGACCTGCTGGTCAACAACACCGGGATCAACCCGGTCTTCGGCTCGGTCCTGGACACCGACCCGGCGGCCGCGGCGAAGATCCTCGCGGTCAACGTGCTGGCACCGCTGGCCTGGGTGCGGCGGGCGCGCGACGCCTGGATGGGCGAACACGGCGGCGCGATCGTGAACGTGGCGTCGATCGCCGGGCTGCACCCCTCCCCCGGCATCGGCATGTACGGCGTGAGCAAGGCCGCGCTGATCCGGCTGACCACCGAGCTGGCGATGGAGCTCGGGCCGCGCATCCGGGTGAACGCGGTGGCACCGGCCGTGGTGAAGACGAAGTTCGCTGCGGCGCTGTACGAGGGACGCGAAGAAGAGGCCTCGGCGTCGTACCCGCTCAAGCGGTTGGGCGTACCGGAAGACATCGCGGGAGCGGTCGCTTTCCTGCTCTCGAAGGACGCGGCCTGGATCACCGGGCAGACGATGGTGATCGACGGCGGCATCACGCTCGGCGCCGGCTTCTAAGGGATATGTCATGAGTGAGACCAACGGCGCTTCCGGTTCTGGTCAGGGTTCGCATTCGCAGCTTCCCGCAGTGCAGTTGGCGGGCGCCGGTGTGATCGTCACGGGCGCGGCGCGCGGGATCGGCGCGGCGCTGGCCCGCGCGTTCGCGGCTGAGGGCGCGCGGGTCGTGGTCAACGACGTCGACGCCGATGCCGCTCGGGCGCTGGCCGAGGAGCTCGGGGCGTTCGCCGTGCTCGGAGACGCGGCGACTGAGACCGGCGTGTCGTTGCTCGTCGGCTCGGCGCGGGAACTGCTCGGCTCGATCGACGTGTACTGCGCCAACGCGGGCATAGGCCCGGCCGGAACCGAGCAGGCGCCCGAGAACGTGTGGTCAGCGGCCTGGGAGATCAACGTGATGGCGCATGTACGCGCCGCGCGCGAACTGGTCCCCGGCTGGCTGGAGCGCGGATCAGGGTGTTTCGTCTCCACGGTCTCGGCGGCCGGGCTGCTCACCATGCTCGGCTCGGCTCCGTACGCGGTGTCCAAGCACGCGGCGCTCGCCTTCGCCGAATGGCTCGCGGCGACATACCGGCACCGGGGCGTGCGCGTCCACGCGGTCTGCCCGCAGGGTGTACGAACCCGAATGCTGGAGGAGAGCGGGCCGGGCGGCCAGGCGCTGCTGGCGGCCGGCGCGATCGAGCCGGAGCAGGTCGCGCAGGCGGTCATCAGGGGCCTGAGTGAAGACAAGTTCCTGATCCTGCCGCACCCCGACGTCGCCGAGTACTACGCGGCGCGGGCGGCCGATCCGGACCGCTGGCTCGGCGGAATGAACAAGCTGCAGCGCGGCATCGAGGCACAGCTGGGCAGGTGACGGCCGCCTGGCGCGCCGTGCGGCCGCCGCCGGCATGGCGGTGAAACGCAGCGTGGCGCGCGGTGGCGGCCGTGCGCCATCGATGAACCGAAGATGATCGGCGCACGTGAGCATCAAGCGTGCGGCTCGATGCGGAAACCTGGGACGACAGAGGCAGAACCGTCGTCGAATTGAGCGGAGAACTCGACCTGTTCACCGCACCCGTGCTGCGCGACGTGCTGCTCGGGCTGACCGGGGACGGCAAGTATTTCCTGGCTGTGGAAATGAGCGGCCTGCGGTTTCTGGACAGCTCCGGCCTCGGCGTATTGGTCGGCGCGACGAAGCGGGCGGTGGCTGGAGGCGGCGGGCTGTGCCTGGTCGGCGCACCGCAGCGGATCCTCAAGACGCTGTCTATCACCGGGCTGCTGCGGGTCATGCCCGCCTTCACCTCACTGGAGGACGCGTTCGGCTGGTTGGACCGGCTGCACGCGAGCCGGGCCGCGGCGCACGGCGCTTTGGGCAACGGCGCGCCTTCCGCCGGGGCCTAGGCGACCGAGCAGCTGATCGGCGGCGGCGGCTCACCAGGGCGCGGGAGGCCGGGCGCCGCGGTGTAAGTTTCACAGTACATTGACATCGCTCGCGGCGCGCGGCCACCATCTTCAGTGCCGTTCCAGGCCCTTAGCGAGGGAGCGACCGTTGCGCGCCAAGCCGATCCGCACCAGAACCAGACGCCAGCTCACCATCCGGGCCGCGCTCGCGGCCCTGTGCGCGTTCCTCACCGCCGCGGCGATGGTCCTGGTGACGCAGAGCCCCGCCTCCGCGCTGACCGTCTCGGGCACGCCGTCGCCGGTCACCGGCAACGCGACGCACTTCGACGGGCTCGGGCAGCCTTACGGCGGCTGCGGCATGCCGCAGGCGAACCTGGAGACCCAGAACTTCATCGCCCTCAACGTCTTCAACACCCCGGGGGACTACAGCGCGCACACCCGGCCGGTGCCCGCCTCGCAGTCGAGCATCCTCGGGATGTTCGACAACGGCCTGAACTGCGACCGCTGGGTGAAGGTCAGCATCGGCAACTACTGCACCGGCACCAACGACGGCGCGCAGAACGAGCCGTTCTGCCGCAACGGCTCCTGGGTCTCGGACAACCTCAACGGCGCGACGCTGGACATGATCGTCGCCGACAGCTGCGCCGACAGCAACGCCTGGTGCCGCGACGACCCGTACCACATCGACATCAACACCACCTCGCTGGGCAACTTCGTCCTCAACGGCTCCCCGGTGGGTTCCGCGCTGCTGAACAAGTGGAACAACCGGCAGGTCACCTGGCAGTTCGAGGCGGCGCCGAACTACACCGGCGACATCAACATCGGCTTCCTGCAGGGCGCCCAGGCGTGGTGGCCGGCGATCTCGGTCTCGCATCTGCCCAACGGGGTCCACGGCATCCAGTACCTGCAGAACGGCGCGTGGGTGTCCGCGGCGATGGACAGCGACATGGGCCAGGCGTACATCATCGGCGCGACCACGTCCGGCGGTTCGCAGTTCCAGATCAAGCTGACGGACGCCTCGGACCAGCCGCTGTTCGGCGGCCGGATCTACAGCTTCGGGCTGCCGTCCTCCTGCGGCTCGCAGTGCAGCGCGCCGTACACTCAGGTGACGTACACGACCTCCGCCGGCACCGGGCCGAGCGCGTCGCCGAGCACCAGCGCGAGTTCAAGCCCCAGCACGTCGCCGTCCCCGTCCTCGTCGCCGAGTTCCTCGCCCTCGTCCTCCCCGAGCGCGTCCCCGTCGCAGAGCTCGGGCTCGGGCACCAAGTGCAGCGTGACCTCGGCGGTGACCGGCTCCTGGGGCTCCGGCTTCCAGGTCTCGGTCACGGTGACCAACACCGGGACGAGCGGCACGTCGAACTGGTCGGTCTCGTTCTCGCTGCCCGCGGGTGACTCGATCGCGAGTTCGTGGAACGCGTCGTTGACACAGTCCGGGCAGAACGTGACCGCGGCCTCGGTGAGCTATAACGGCAGCCTCTCGCCGGGAGGCAGTACGTCATGGGGCATGGTGCTCAACGGCACGAATCAGACGCTGACCGGATTGGGCTGCACGGTGCACTGAGGAAGCAGTGCACTGAGCGAGCGGTCCGCTGGAAGAAGCAAGTGGAAGAAGTAAACAGTGAGCGAAGGGGCGTCCAGGGGGCGCCCCTTCGCCGTGTCAGCGAATTTGCCGCGGAACGGCTACCAGCGGTCGTGCACCTGAGCGCGGACCAGGTCGTCGTACACTTCGCGCACGGCCGCGTGCGTCTGCTCGGACAGCGGCGGAAGATCGGCGGCCGCCGCATTCGACCTGGCCTGCTCGGGATTGCGCGCGCCGGGGATCACGACGCTGACGCCGGGCTGGTCCAGGATCCAACGCAGCGCGAACTGGGCCGTGCTCGCGCCTTCCGGCACCAGCGGACGCAGCCGGCGCACCGCCTCCAGGCCGGTGCGGTAGTCGACCCCGGAGAAGGTCTCGCCGACGTCGAAGGCCTCGCCGTGCCGGTTGTAGTTGCGGTGGTCGTTCTCGGCGAAGGTGGTCGTCTCGTCGTACTTTCCGGACAGCAGGCCGCTGGCCAGCGGTACGCGCGCGATGATGCCGACTCCGGCCGCCTCGGCCGCGGGAAGCACCTGGTCCAGCGGCTTGAGCCGGAAGGCGTTGAGGATGATCTGCACGGTGGCGATGCCGGGGTGCGCGATCGCGGTGAGGGCCTGTTCGCAGGTTTCGACGCTCACGCCGTATGCCGCGATGCGCTTCTCGGCGACGAGCGTGTCGAGCGCTTCGTAGACGGCCGGCGAACTGTAGACCTCCTCCGGCGGGCAGTGCAGCTGGACCAGGTCGAGCGTCTCGACGCCGAGGTTCGCGCGCGAGCGATCGGTCCAGGCGCGGAAGTTGTCCAGGGTGTAGAGGGCCGGGTCCAGGGCGACCCGCCGGCCCATCTTGGTGGCGACGGTCAGGCCGGCGCCGGGGCGCTCGCGCAGCAGCCGTCCGATGATCTGCTCGCTGCGGCCGTCGCCGTAGACGTCGGCGGTGTCGATGAAGTTCACTCCGGCGGCCACCGCCGCGTCGAGTGTTTCCAGCGCGTCGTCCTCGCTGACCTCGCCCCAGTCGGCGCCCAGCTGCCAGGCGCCGAGACCGACCGAGCCGACGCTGCGTCCGGTGCGTCCCAAGACTCTCTGTTCCATGCGCTCACCCTACGCCGCGCAGGCTCGATAAGATCACCGAGGTTTTCCGTCACAAGCTACGGGGGTCGTCATGCCGATCATTCAGCGCCTCACCGACGTGCCGCATCCGGCCCGTTACTCGCACGCGGTCGTCGCGACCGGAAAGCTCGCCTTCGTCGCCGGCCAGGTCGCGCTGGACGCGGAAGGCCAGCTGGTCGGCGCCGGTGACCTGGCCGCGCAGGCGGCGCAGGCCTTGCGGAATCTGGAGACCGTCCTCGGCGAGCTGGGCGCGGACTGGACGAACGTGGCGAAGCTGAACTGGTACGTGGTCGACGTGACACAGATTCAGACGATTCGCGACGTGCTGGAGGAGTTCCTGCGGCCGGTGCTCGGCGAGCGGACGAATCCGGCCAGCACGCTGGTCCAGGCGGCGGCGTTGTTCCGGCCGGACGTGCTGGTCGAGGTGGACGCGGTGGTCGCGCTGCCGGAGTAGTGGGACAAGACCCGCTCGGCGCTGAGAACCGCAGATGCCAACCGGCATATTGAGCCGGCGAGGTCAGCCCGCGCCGAAGCACACGAAGGGTTCCTGACGGTGGGCCCCCACCGCCGCGGCTGCGAGCGCGCCGGCCGGGGCCTTTCCGGAAATCAGCGCCTTGTGCAATGCGGCCATGAACGGCGGGGCGTCGGCATCGGGGATCAGCATGCCGCTGGCGATCACCGTGCCGGTGCCCGCGTAGAGCAGGGCGGCGGTAAAGCCGAGGTGCTCGTCGCCGATGCGCACGTCGGCGCGGCCGAGTTCGCAGGCGGAAAGGATCACCCGCTGCGGGGGCCGGGTCAGGCGTTGCAGGTCGTAGGCCATCAGGGGCCCGTCGGCCAGGTCGATGCGGGCGAACATGACGTTGCCGCGCTCGTGATGGCCGTGTGCCGCGAGGTGGACGGT
>Ga0070739_10006358_pt1 | contig 13046 bp, 12 predicted proteins | sample Coa_R1_7_FD_66445 | JGI IMG/M metagenome (GOLD analysis project Ga0070739, IMG submission 66445) | Surface soil microbial communities from Centralia Pennsylvania, which are recovering from an underground coalmine fire - Coalmine... | ecosystem: Environmental > Terrestrial > Soil > Unclassified ... | reverse complement strand
CTCGTAGTCCTCGATCAGCGGGTTGGAGAGCAGCCGCTCACACATCGCGGGCAGGTCATCGAGGTTCTCGACGTCGAGCTCGACGAGCCGTCCGACGTGGACCTTCGAGACGCCCTTGAAGCCGAGCGCCGGTAGCGCGCGCTCCACCGCCTGTCCCTGCGGGTCGAGGATCCCCGCCTTGGGGCGGATCAGAACGCGCGCGCGCATTCAGCCGTCGCCCTTGGTGCGCTCGGTCCAGTCGGAGAAGGACTTGCCGGTGATGCGCTCGTAGGCGTCGATGTACTTCTCGCGCGTGCGGGTGACAACGTCCTCAGGGATCTCGGGCGCCGGGGGCAGCTTGTCCCAGCCGGTGGAAGACGCCCAGTCGCGCACGAACTGCTTGTCGAAGCTCGGCTGGCCGCGTCCGGGCTGGTACTCGTCGGCGGGCCAGAAGCGCGAGGAGTCGGGGGTGCAGACCTCGTCGCCGACCGTCAGCGTGCCGTCCTCGTCGAGGCCGAACTCGAACTTCGTGTCGGCGAGGATGATCCCGCGCGAGCGAGCGTGCTCGGCCGCGTGCTCGTAGAGGGCGATCGAGACCTCACGGACCCGCTCGGCCAGCTCGCGGTCCCCCACGAGCTCCGCGGCCCGCTCGAAGTCGATGTTCTCGTCGTGACCCTCGAGCGCCTTCGTGGCCGGCGTGAAGATCGGCTCCGGCAGCCGGTCGGACTCGGTCAGGCCGCCCGGGACGGCGATCCCGCAGACCTCGCCCGTGCGCTGGTAGTCCTTCCACCCCGAGCCGCTCAGGTAGCCGCGCACCACGCACTCGATGGGCAGCATCTTGAGCTTGCGCACGACCATGGCCCGGCCGCGCGCCTCCTCGGGCACGCCGTCGGTGACCGAGAGCAGGTGGTTGGCCACGATGTCACCGGTGCGCTCGAACCAGAAGGTCGAGAGGCCGGTGAGCACGCGGCCCTTGTCGGGGATCGGCGTCGGGTGGATCGCGTCGTAGGTGGAGATCCTGTCCGAGGCGACCATCAAGAGGCTGTCGCCGAGGTCATAGATCTCGCGAACCTTGCCCGAGCCGATCTTGGGCAGGTCGGTGAGAGCAGTCACAGGCCGATCCTAGCGAGTCGCGGCGATGGATCCGGGCCGCCTGTACGGTACGTGCGCCAATGTCCGAAACTCCGGATCACGGGCCGGGACGGCCGCCGCGCGTGGCCGTGGTCGGGCACATCGAGTGGGTTGATTTCGTGTCGCTGAGTCGGTATCCGGCCGAGGGCGAGGTGGCCCACGCGACCGCCTGGGCGGCCGGCGTGGGCGGCGGGGGCGGCGTGGCCGCGGTCGTGCTGGCCGAGCTCGGGGCCGAGGTCGACTTCTACCTGGCCCTGGGTCGCGATGCCCCCGGCAAGGCGGCCGTCCACCAGCTGACCGAGCGCGGCGTGCGCCCGCACGTGGCCTGGCGCGACGAGACGACGCGGCGGGCCATCACCTATCTCATCGAGGGCGGCGATCGCACCATCGTCACGATCGGCCGGCGCCTGGCCCCGGCCGGCGCTGACGAGCTCGACTGGGAGCGGCTGCGCGAGGCCGACGGCGTCTACTTCACGGCCGGCGACCGTGCCGCGCTCGAGCACGCGCGGGCGGCCGGCGTGCTGACCGCATCCCCGCGCGGGCGCGAGGCGCTCGACGGCGGCGGGCCGCAGCTCGACGCGCTCATCTACAGCCAGGAGGATGCCGACGAACGCGCCTGGGCCGAGCGCATCCAGGACCGCGCCCGGCTGCTCGTGGCCACCGACGGCGCGCGCGGCGGCCGGTGGTGGGGAGCGCAGGAGGGCCGCTGGCAGCCGGTCCCGCCGCCCGGCCCCCCGCGCGACTCCTACGGGTGCGGGGACTCCTTCGCCGCGGCGTTCACGTTCGCGCTGGCCCGCGGGGACAGCGTGGCGCAGGCGGCCCGGCTGGGCGCCGAGCTGGGCGCGCGGGCGCTGTCGCGGACGGGCGCGCCGTGAGCGAGCGCGACCCCTACCGCGTGCTCGGCGTCCGCGCGAGCGCCTCCGAGGCGGAGATCCGGGCCGCCTACCGGCGGCTCGTCAAGCTCCACCACCCCGACCACAACCCCGGCTCGGCCGAGGCGGCGCGGCGCTTCGAGGAGGTGCAGGAGGCGTACGCGCGGATCCAGCGCCTGCGGGCCCGCCCGGCCGGGCCCTCCGATCTGGCCGCCGACCCCGCGCTCGAGGCGCGCCTGGCCGAGATGGAGCGCCAGGTCCGCCAGGCCCAGGCGGCCCGCGACCGGGCGGGCAGGCGCGCCGCCCGGCGTGCCGGAAGTGACGCCGCCGCCGCGGCCGGCCCGGCCCCGGGGCGCCGCGAGCGGCCGACCGACGAGGAGCTCGGCTACGTCACCACCGACGACTCGCTGCGCCGGATCCTGGCCGACGCGCGCTCGGAGCTGGGCACGCGCTTCGCCCACGCGCGCGAGCCCGAACACCCGGTGGCCCGGCGCGTGAACGACCTCATCGCCGGCCTCGAGGATCTGGCGGGCAAGCTCGACCGCCCGCCGCGCGGGCGCGAGAAGCGCTAGGGGTTACGCCACGCCGTCGGCGCCCGCGACAGGCGTCAGGGACTACGCCACGCCGTCGGTGGCCACGATCAGCACGTTGCAGTGCGCCCGGTGCGAGACGGTGTTGGGCACGCTTCCCAGCACGCGCTTGGCCCCGTGCATGCCCCGGTTGCCGACCACGATCATGTGCGCGCCGACCTCCTCGGCCACGGCCAGCAGCGCATCGGCCGGATCCTTCTGCGAGGTGTGGGTCTTCACCGGCACGCCGGCGAAGCGCACCGACGCCTCCGCCTGCTCGACGGTGGCCTCCACGCGCGAGTCGGGCCGCGGGGCGAACACCCGCGCCGCGCCCTCGGGGGCTCCGCTCACGTGGGCGCCGCGCAGCGGCTCGTAGGCGGAGACGAGATGGATCTCGCCGTCGAGCGCCTTGGCCAGGCGCACGGCCTCCTCGACCGCTCGCTTGGCCGTATCCGAGCCATCGGTCCCCACAACGATTGCCTCGCCCATGTATCTCTCCCTCTCAGAGTTGCCCGCGCAAGCCTAATCGCTGGCGGGCACCCGGGCATGAGACTTTTGTCCCAGGGGCGCGCCGGTCAGGCGATTGCGTCAAGCCGCCCGACGATCTCGGGCGCGTAGCGCACGAACGGCGCGTAGTCGAAGATCGCGTCCAGGTCGAGCCCCTCCGCGACGGCGCCGTCGGCGGCCAGCAGCTCGCGCAGCGGCACGCGCGTGTCGATGGCCTGCTGGGCCAGCCGCTGCACGACGCGGTAGGCGTCGTCGCGGCTCATGCCGCGCTGCACCAGGGCCAACAGCAACCGCTGCGAGAACAGCGCCCCGCACGTCAGCTCGAGGTTCTCCCACATGCGCGCCGGATCGACGACCATCCCCCGCACGAGGGCGAGCATGCGCCGCTGCATGTGGTCGAGCAGGATCGTCGAGTCGGGCAGGATCACCCGCTCGACCGACGAGTGCGAGATGTCGCGCTCGTGCCACAGCGCGACGTCCTCGACCGCCGCCTGGGCGTTGCCGCGCAGCACGCGGGCCAGGCCGGTGACCTGCTCTGACTTGATCGGGTTGCGCTTGTGGGGCATCGCGCTCGAGCCCTTCTGCCCGGCCGCGAACGGCTCGCGGGCCTCCCCCACCTCGGTGCGGGCGAGATGGCGCAGCTCGGTGGCCAGGCGCTCGAGCCCCGCCCCCGCCAGGGCGATGGCCTGGAGCAGCTCAGCGTGGCGGTCGCGCGCGACGACCTGCGTCGAGACCGGCTCGCGCTCCAGCCCGAGGCGGGCGAGCACGCGCTCCTCGAAGGCGGGCGAGGTCGCCGAGTAGGTCCCCACGGCGCCCGACAGCGCCCCGACCGTGGCTTGCGCGAAGGCCCGCTCGAGCCGCTGCGCGTTGCGGTGCGCCTCGAAGGCGAAGCCGGCGAGCTTCATCCCGAACGTCGTCGGCTCGGCGTGGATGCCGTGCGTGCGCCCCACGCAGAGGGTGTCCACGTGCTCGCGCGCGCGCTCGGCCAGTGCCTGCACGAGCGCGCGGGCGCCGGGGAGCACGAGCTCGCCGACCGCGCGCAGCTGGAGGGCCAGGCCGGTGTCGAGCACGTCGCTGGAGGTCAGCCCGTGGTGGATCCAGCGGCCGGCCGGGCCGGCCGAGGCGGCCAGCACGTCGACGAAGGCGGCCGTGTCGTGGTCGGTCACCTTCTCGCGCTCGGCGATCGCCTCGACGGTGAAGGTCGCGCGGCGGATGGCCTCGAGCTCGGCCTCGCTCGGGCCCTCGAGCTCCTCGCAGGCGGCCACCTCGACCTGGCGCATGAACTCGAAGCGGGCGTGGTCTGACCAGAGCTCGCCGAGCTCCGGGCGGGTGTAGCGGGGGATCATGAGGTGGCGAGTTCTACCGACTTGACGATCAGCATCACGAGCGCCACGGCCATGTAGGCGCCGAGCACCAGCAGCGCGATGCGCACCGGACCGGAGAACTGCGGGCGAGAGAGCAGCGCGGACGGCGGCATCGTCCACTGCTCCCTGGGCACCTCGGACTCGGCGGCCGAGATGACGGCGGCCACCTGGCGGCTCGTCGGCCGGGCGCGCCAGGCCGCCAGCGCCATGCCGGCCAGCACGGCGCCGAGCACGATGGCCCCGATGACGAACATGCGGCCCACGTCGATGCCCGGGAAGATCGTGGTGACGGTCAGGGTCAGCGAGAGCAGGATCAGAACGCCGACGATGACCGCGGCCAGCGCCTTCAGCCACGGGGGATTGGTCCAAGGCCCGAGGACCTCGCGGTCGTTGCAGAGCATGAGCAGGAACAGCGTGGTCATCGGCAGCAGGATCCCGCACAGCGCCTGCACGGCCTCGATGATCACGCCCAGCGGGGCGCCGGGGATGAGCACGATCCCGGCCGCGGCCAGGATGACCACGATGAACACCGAGTAGAAGCCCTTGGCCTCGAGGAAGCTGCGGTGCAGCGAGCCCCGGGTGCCGAACACGTCGCCGACCACGTAGCTCGTCGCCAGCGTGACCACGCCGGCACCGATCAGCGACGCGTTCAGCAGCACCACGGCGAAGAAGCCGCCCGCGAGCGGGCTGATTGCATGCTTCAGGTCGGTCGCGGTCTGCCCGGCGTTGTTGAAGTCGCCGAAGTAGTGCGTGCCCCCCAGGCCGAACGCGGTGGCGCAGATGAGCGCGCCCGCGCCGACCACGACGATCACGGCGCCGATCACCGTGTCGAGGCGCTCGTAGTTGATCCAGCGGGGGGTGATCCGCTTGTCGACGATGTTCGACTGCTGGAAGAAGAGCTGCCAGGGCGCCACCGTCGTGCCCACGATCGAGATCAGCAAGAGCACCGCGCTCGACGTCGCCCCGCCCCGTATCCCGGGCACGAACAGGTGGTGCACGATGCTCCCGCCGCGCGGGTGGGCGAGGAAGAAGAGCGGGATCATCAGCAGGTTCCCGAACATGAACAGGAACATCGAGCGCTCCCACAGGCGGAAGCTGCCGCTGGCCGAGACCGCGACGAGCGCCGCCGCGGCCACCGGAACCGAGATGTAGGGCGAGACGCCGAAATAGCTCAGCGCGAGGCTCACGCCGATGAACTCCGTGACGATGATGAGGAAGTTCTGGAGCAGCAGGTAACCGGACTCGAACCAGCCCCAACCGCGACCGAAGCGCTCGATGATGAGCTTGGCGTGCCCGACGCCGGTCACCGCGCCGAGCCGCACGACCATCTCCTGGTTGACGATCAGCACCGGGATGAGCAGCAGCAGCACCCACAGCAGGCTCGGCCCGTACTGCTGCCCGGCCTGGGCGTAGGTCGAGACCCCGCCGGCGTCGTTGTCGCCGATGAGCACGATGAGCCCGGGGCCGATGATCGCCAGCAGGGCCAGCACGCGCGAGCGCAGCCCGCGGTGGCCGTCCTCGCTGACGTGGATGGTCCCGAACGCGCCCTTGATCTCCTCCGCAGGGGGCGCGGCGGAGGCCGGACGGGCAGGCGGGGGCGCCGGGCTCTGCCGGGGGGCGCCGGTGGGCACTCCGCTTGCCATCTACTCGACCTCCTTTCGCCTGCGGGCCGCCTTCGCTGCGGCCGGGCGGGAGGTCTCTCGCCTACCCGGAGCCAGGCCCGGGCAGTCGAGGCGACGCCACGACGCCGACCGCAACCCTGCTACTTCGGGGTAGCTCGTCGCTGTCCAGATGTCCGTCGTGCTCAGTCATAAGCCATAGCTCGTTGGCCGCCGGGGTGGCGGCGCTCTGAGCGTACCAGCGCGAGGCGGGCCGGTCAGCTGCGCGCAACGCCCGCGCGCCGGCGCCACTCCTCGGGGAGCAGCAGTTCGAGCACGTCGTCGACGGCGACGATCCCCACCGGCTTGCCCTCGCCGTCGAGCACCGGCATCGCGATCAGGTTGTAGTCGGTCATCAGCCGGGCCACCTCGGGCAGGTCGGCCTCGGCGCTCACGGTCGGCGTCGGCGTCTCGTCGATGAGCGCGGAGAGCTTCTCGGCCGGGTCGGCCCGGATGAGATCGGCGAGGGTCAGGGTGCCGGCCAGCGTCCCGCTCTCCTCGGTCACGCACACGGTCGAGAGCTGCTGCACGCCGAGCTCGCTCGCGCGCACGCGTTCGAGCGCGTCGCTCGCGCTCGAGGCGCACGAGGCGGCGATGAAGTCGGGGTTCATGATGCCGCCGGCCGTGGAGGGGTTGTGCCCGAGCACGGCGCGGATCTTGCGCTGCTTGGCCGCCGGCAGCAGGTTCAGGATCGGCAGGCGCCGGTCCTGCTCGAGCTCGAGCAGGAGGTCGGCCGCGTCGTCGGTGGCCATGCGCGAGAGCACCGATGCGGCCTCCTCGTCGGAGCGCTCGCGCAGGAACTCGACCTGGTGCTCGTCGTTGAGCTCCTCGAACACGTCGGCCTCGAGCTCCTTGTCCTCGCCCACGGCCTCGAGGATCTCCTCGCCCTCCTCGTGCGAGGCGGCCTCCACGAGGTCGGCGATCTGGGCGGGGTGGAGGTGGGCCAGCCGCCGCCCGGCCAGCTTCAGCCGCGAGGTTGGGACGTGAGCGACGAACGCCTCGAGCTCGCCCCACGGCACGAACTGGTCGTGTCCCTCCTCGTGGCGGTGCAGCCGGCGGGGGGTGAGCCGCCGCAGCCTGGCGTTGAAGCTCGGATCGATGCCGGCCACGCGCCACGCCCCGTCCTGGTTGACGAGATCGACCTCGCGGGCGGTGACCAGCCGGGCGGTGTTCACGTTGATGAGGCTGTGACCGAGCACGTCGCCGCGCAGCAGCACCTCGCCCGGCCGGCGCTCGAACTGGGCCAGGTCGAGCTTCGTGGTCGCCGTGCGCACGGCGGCCGGCTCGAAGCTGGCGATGCGCGAGGCGGGCACGAACATGTCGCGGCCGCCGATGCGGGCCTTCAGCCCGATGACCGGCGGGAGCGCGTCGCCCACGTCCAGCCGAGCCACCACGTCCTGGACGCGGCCGAGACGCTCACCGGAGGAGTCGAGCAGGGGGCTCCCTGCGATCGCGGAGAGATGAACTATGGGGTCTGGCATCTGCCGCCGGACCACAGGCTAGCGCCCGCGGCGGCTCAGATCGCCAGGATGCGCGCGGCGAGCACGGCTGCGTTGCGGGCGTTGTCGACCCCCACGCAGGCCACCGGAACGCCCGGCGGCATCTGGGCGATCGACAGCAGCGCGTCGAGCCCTCCGGCCACCGACATGCGGCTGGTCAGGGGAACCCCGATCACGGGCAGCTCGCTGTGGGCGGCCACGACGCCCGGCAGGGCGGCCGAGAGGCCGGCGCCGGCGATGATCACGCGGATGCCGCGCAGCTTGGCGTTCTTGGCGTAGTCGGCCACCTTGTCGGGCTCGCGGTGGGCGGACATGACGCGGGTCTCGGAGCGGATGCCGCGAGCGGCGAGCTCCCTCTCGGCCGCCTCCATCGCCTCCATGTCGCTCTTGGACCCCATGACGATGCCGACGACCGGCGCGTCGACGCCGATCTCCTCGAGCTCGGTCTGGGGTTCGGCCACGGCCTGGGCTGGTTCGTCGATCATCGGGGGTCCTCCACGCGCAGCGCGATGTCGCGCCGCAGCTGCTTGCCTGGGAAATCGATCACGTCCGCGGCAGCATAGGCGGAGCGGCGCGCGGCGGCGGCGTCGGGGCCCAGCGCGGTGAGCGCGAGCACACGCCCGCCGGCGGTGACGATCTCGCCGTCGACAGTGCGCGCGGTGCCCGCGTGGCACACGGAGACCCGCTCGGGGACCGCATCGAGGCCGCTGATCACGTCGCCGGTGGACGAGCTCTCGGGGTAGCCGCGGCTGGCCAGCACGACCGTGACCGCCGTCTCCGGCGCCCACTCGATCTGTGCGCCCGCCAGCCCGCCGGGCCGCGTCGCGGCCTCGAGCAGGTCCAGCAGATCGCTGCGCAACCGCGGCAGGACGGCCTCGGTCTCGGGATCGCCGAACCGGACGTTGAACTCGAGGACCTTCGGGCCGCCGCGGGTCATCATCAGCCCGGCGTACAGGCAGCCGTGAAACGGCGTCCCCCGGCGGGCCATCTCGTCCAGCACCGGCTGGTGCACGGCGGCGCAGATCTCCGCCGCGGCCGCGCCGTCGACGCCGGGAACGGGCGAGTAGGAGCCCATCCCGCCGGTGTTCGGCCCGCGGTCGCCGTCGAAGATCCGCTTGTAGTCCTGCGCGGAGGCCAGCGGCAGGGCGCGCTCGCCGTCGCACAGGGCCAGCAGCGAGAGCTCCTCGCCCTCGAGGTGCTCCTCGACCACCACGCGCTCGGTGCCGAAGCGGTGCTCCTCGAGCAGGGCGCTCAGAGCCTCGCGCGCCTGCCCCTCGTCCTGCGCGATGATCACCCCCTTGCCGGCGGCCAAGCCGTCGGCCTTGATGACCGCCGGGTAGCGCTCGATGGCCTGAAGCCCGGCCCGCACGTCGCCGACCACCGTGTGGCGCGCGGTGGGCACGCCGGCAGCCAGCATGACCTCCTTGCAGAACGCCTTGGAGCCCTCGAGCCGGGCCGCGGCCTGGATGGGGCCGAAGCAGCGGATCCCGGCCGCCTCGAGCGCGTCGGTCAGCCCGGCCACCAGCGGAGCCTCGGGGCCGACCACCACCAGATCGACGCCGTGCTCGCGCGCGGCATCCACGATCGCCTCGAGGTCCTCGACGCCCACGTGGGGAAGCGCCTGCGCCTCGGCCGCGATCCCGGCGTTGCCCGGCGCGCAGAGCAGTCGCGGTCGCCGGGGCGAGCGGGCGAGCGTCTGGATCAGCGTGTGCTCGCGCGCCCCCTGGCCGACGACGAGGACACGCGGGCGCTCAGCGCCGGCCATCGACGGGGCGCGCGATCAGCTCAGATCGAGCCAATGAAGTCGTCGATCGGGATGGCGATCAGCGTCTCGTACTTGGCCGTGCCGCGCGAGCCGAGCTCGAGCGAGACGCGCGCCATCGTCCTCTCGTCCGGGGCCTCGACCACGTTTATGAAGTCGAACTGGCCGAGCGTGGCCCACTGCTGCTTGACCGTGGCACCCAGCTGCTCGACCTCGCGGTTGACCTCCTTGATGCGCGAGGGGTTGTTCTTGATCGTCTGGACTCCGTCGGGGTTGAGTCTCGAGAGCATGATGTAGGTCGGCATCGCTTCCTCCTTGGTCCAGGTCGGGTGCCGCACTTCTATCAGCCGAACGCGGCCGGTGGCGGGCCGGGGCGCGTCTCGCCGGAAACGCCTCGATAGGCCTCCTCGGGCGAGGAGGTGGCGTGCTGCACGCCCGCCCCGTGACGCACCGCCGCCGGCTCGACCGGGTAGTGGACGCTGCCGCGATCCCGGCGCGCGCCGACGGCGAAGATCACCGCGGGCTCGGTGCCGGTGTTCACGATCGTGTGGGGCGTGCGCGGCGGGCAGTGCACGAAGTCCCATGCCCGCAGCGGCCGTTCCTCGCCCTCCGCCACGAGCGTGCAGTCTCCGCGCAGCACGAGGAAGTCCTCCTGTCCGGCCTCGTGGTGATACAGCGCCATCGGCCTGCCGGGCTCGAGCCAGTACAGCCCCACGCCGAGATCGTCGAAGTGCGCCTCGCCCTGGCCGCCGAACCGGCACACCGAGCGCATGTCGTTGTGCATCCACTGGGCGTCCCGCGCGTTGAGCACGAACCAGCCGGCGGTGACCGGGACGCCGTTCTCCAGCCTCGCTTCGCTCATGCGCACGTCATAGCGCACGGAGGGGCAGACTTGCCCGCGTGCCGCACGCCGTGCTCACCCGCCACGCTCTCAACCGGGCCCTGCTCGCCCGCCAGCTTCTGCTCGAACCGGCCGATCTCGAGCCGCTGGCCGCCATCGAGCATCTGGTCGGCATGCAGGCGCAGGAGCCCCAGGCGCCCTACCTGGGCCTGTGGACGCGGTTGCGCGACTTCGATCCGCGGGCCCTGTCCGGGCTGCTTGAGTCGCGCCGCGCCGTGCGCGCCGGGCTCATGCGGTGGACGATCCATCTGGTCAGCGCCGACGACTACGCGCGGCTGTGGCCACTCGTGCGCGAGGTGGCCGCCCGCGGGTTTCGCGGCAGCCCGTTCTCCAAGCAGCTGGGGGGTGCGGCTGTCGACGACGTCGTGGCCGCCGGCCACGAGCTGCTCGTCGAGCGCCCGCTCAGCCGGGCTGAGCTGGCCGCGCTGCTGGCGGAGCGCTTCACGGGCGCCGACCCGGCGTCGCTGGCCATGGCGGCCACGGTGCTCGCGCCGGTCGTCCAGGTCCCGCCGCGGGGGTTGTGGCGGGCCGGCGGGCAGGCACGCTGGGCCCCGGCCGAGCAGTGGCTCGACGGCGCCCCGCGCGAGCGCTCGCCGGGCGCGTTCGACGGCGATGCCGACCGCGAGCGGGCGCTCGAGGCGCTGGCCCGCCGCTACCTCGCGGCCTTCGGCCCGGCGTCAGCGCGCGACATGCAGGCCTGGTCGGGGCTCACCCGGCTGGCTGCGATCTTCGAGCGCATGCGCCCGGAGCTGCGCTGCTACCGCGACGCGGCCGGCACCGAGCTGTTCGACCTCCCGGACGCCCCGCTGCCCGACCCCGACACGCCCGCGCCGCCACGGCTGCTCGCGCCCTTCGACAACGCCATCCTCGGCCACGCCGAGCGCAGCCGGATAATCAGCGCCGAGCACCGCCGCGCGCTGGTGGCCGACCGTCTCATGCGGACGTTCCTGATCGACGGCTTCGTGGCCGGGACGTGGCAGCTGAAGGACGGCGAGCTGCGCCTGCGCCCGTTCGCGCCGCTCCCTGGGCCCGACCGCGACGCGCTGGTGGCTGAGGCCGAGCGCACAGCCGCGTTCCTCGCCCCGGGCGGGGACGGCGTCGGACCGTCCGTCACGCTGCCCCTTGCGTCAGCGCGGGGCAGCGTGGCGGGCGGCCGGGCGCCAGCGCCGTGACGGCCGGCGGGGGCGTCAGGCAGCCGGAACCGGGGCGGCGGCCTTCGTCAGGACCAGCTCGCCCTCCACCGCATCGACGTGGACCGTGTCGCCGGGCGCGAAGCGCCCCTCGAGGATGGCCAGGGCGAGCGGATCGACCAGCCGCTTCTGGATCACGCGCTTGAGCGGGCGCGCCCCGTAGGTGGGGTCGTAGCCCAGATTCCCGAGCAGGGTCGTGGCGGCCTCGGTCAGCTCGACCTCGATCTCGCGCTGGCGCACCCGCTCGATCAGCCGAGCCACCTGGAGCTCGACGATCTCGGAGATCTGCTCGCGCGTGAGCGAGTGGAACTCGACGATGTCGTCCAGCCGGTTCACGAACTCCGGCTTGAACGAAGCCTCCACGCCGGCCCGGCCGCCGGGGATGTTCGAGGTCATGATCAGCACGGTGTTCTTGAACGAGACCGTGCGCCCCTGGCCGTCGGTCAGCCGCCCGTCGTCCATCACCTGCAAGAGCGTGTTGAACACATCGGGGTGGGCCTTCTCGATCTCGTCCAGGAGCACGACCGAGTACGGGCGGCGGCGGACCGCCTCGGTCAGCTGGCCGCCCTCGTCGTAGCCGACGTAGCCGGGCGGCGCGCCGACGAGCCGCGACACCGCGTGCTTCTCCATGTACTCGGACATGTCGATCCGGACCATCGCGTCCTGGCTGTCGAACATGAACTCGGCCAGCGCGCGGGCCAGCTCGGTCTTGCCGACGCCGGTTGGGCCGATGAACAGGAACACGCCGATCGGGCGGTCGGGATCGGACAGCCCCGCCCGCGAGCGGCGCAGCGCCGCCGAGACGGCCTCGACCGCCTCGTCCTGGCCGATCACGCGCTGGTGCAGGCGCTCCTCCATGTGCACGAGCTTCTCGATCTCGCCCTCCATCAGGCGCGAGACCGGGATGCCCGTCCACTTGGCCACGACCTCCGCGACATCCTCGGCGTCCACGACGTCCTTGAGGAAGCGCGGCTCGGAATCCTCGACGCCGGCCTCCGCCGCCTCGGCCGCGGCGAGCTGCTTCTCGAGCTCGGGGATCGTGCCGTACTGGAGCTCAGCCGCCCGGCCCAGGTCGGCCTCGCGCTGGGCCTTCTCCAGATCGGTGCGGGCCTGGACGAGCTGTGACTGGAGGTCGGCCACGGCGCTGACCGACTCCTTCTCGCGCTGCCACTCGGCGTGCATGGCATCGGAGCGCTCGCGCTCCTCGGCCAGCGTGCGCTCGAGCTGCTCGCGGCGGGCCAGCGTGCCCGCGTCGTCGTCGTCGCCCAGCGACTGGAGCTCGATCTCGAGCTGCATGATGTGGCGGTCGACCTCGTCGATCTCGGTCGGCTTGGAGTCGATCTCCATGCGGATCCGCGAGGCCGCCTCGTCGACCAGGTCGATCGCCTTGTCGGGCAGGAAGCGGTCGGCGATGTAACGCTGCGACAGGGTGGCCGCGGCGACCAGCGCCGAGTCCTGGATCCGGACCCCGTGGTGGACCTGGTAGCGCTCCTTGAGCCCGCGCAGGATGGCGATCGTGTCCTCCACGGTCGGCTCACCGACGAGCACGGGCTGGAAGCGGCGCTCGAGCGCCGGGTCCTTCTCGATGTGCTTGCGGTACTCGTCGAGCGTGGT
>Ga0070739_10006357_pt1 | contig 13048 bp, 10 predicted proteins | sample Coa_R1_7_FD_66445 | JGI IMG/M metagenome (GOLD analysis project Ga0070739, IMG submission 66445) | Surface soil microbial communities from Centralia Pennsylvania, which are recovering from an underground coalmine fire - Coalmine... | ecosystem: Environmental > Terrestrial > Soil > Unclassified ... | reverse complement strand
TGGCAAAAATTTTCCCTCGTTGGCGGTTGCTCATCGTGGCAAAGCGCTTTCTGACTGTCAATGGTAAAAGCGTTCCATTTGCACATTTGAGGAAAGGAACTGCATTTCTCTGAGAAGCATGGTCCTTCGTACAGTACTACTCAGTCTTCTCTCGCTCGTAAATCTCTGAATGCGGGATGTTTGTCGCCATTCGCAAGCCTGAACCAATGGCATTTTAGATGCTCAGTCTGTACTAGTTCCAGAGTACTAAGGGAAAAACTGTGCAACCTAGGCTTATGAAGGTGGAGCAGCGCTTGGACTATCCGATACCTCGTCGCTCGCCCCGGATCAAGTTGCAAGTCCCTGTTTTTGTTCGGGGTACAGACCCGTCTGGGGTTGAGTTCATTGAGCTCACCAAGACGCTGAACATCAGTGCGACGGGAGCGTGTGTCGCCTCGGCTCACATCATGCGACCTGACCAGCTCGTTCACCTCACGATACCCGCCCCGTCGCCTGCATCCCCAAGCGGTGGCAATCTGCCGAACCAAACCGCTCCTATCGCCGCCAGGGTTCGCCGCGTCGAAGCAGTCGGCGATTTGAAGCTGCTCGGCGTCGAGTTCCTTAAGGCGCTGGAATGATGCGAGGTGGCTTCCTGGGTACTATGCCTTGACAGCCCGCTTAATTTTCGAGATAAGGTTCCCGTTTACAGCTAGTTAGACCCTGTGAAAAGGATCAACGATGGCGGAGCAAGTGGACCTTTGCTTGCTCCTCTGTAGCTGTTACAAATCGATTTCGCCTTCCCCAAACCCCGCGGGGAGAGGTAAGCAGGTGTTGACCGGATATGCCCAGTTCCGGCGCTCCAGCGCCCCCCCGTCTGCCCGTTGAGGACTCGTACCTCGAGCTCCTAGCGGACACGCTTGAAACGCTTGATTTACCCGCGCGCGGCCAGTTTCTTCAGGGCTATTTGCGTGCCATCACCCATCTGGAGCTTCGGGAGAGCCAATGTATTCAGTTCTGGGATGAAGCTCTAAGCCGCCGCCGCGAACTCGGCGAACGCCTCGGCCGTCCGGTCTCCCTAAAGACCGCGCTTATGGATGTGCTCTCGGTGGCCGGCATGTTCCGCGTCCCGATTGTTATCGAATACGATGAGCTGAAACGGTTGCAATTGAATGCGGTCACCGATCCGCTTACCGGCCTCTACAATCGCCGGCTGTTCACCGAGGCGTTTGAAAAAGAACTTAACCGTGCACGACGCTATTCGCTTCCGTTTGGCCTGGTGATCCTCGATTTGCACCGCTTCAAGGAAGTCAACGATAAGTACGGACATCCACGCGGGGACGAGGTGTTGCTCGCCGCGGCCACTACCTTGCGGAAGGCTCTGCGCACGTCGGACTCTGCCTTTCGCATAGGAGGCGACGAATTCGCGGTTCTGCTGCCACAGACCGATCCGGACCAGACCCTGGCGCTCAGTCGCCGCATCGGGCACGTATTCGCTGAGACGTTGCTGCCTCTGCAGCTCGCGATCACCGTCATCATGGACCACGGTCACGCGAATTTTCCGCAGGACGGCGAGCAAGCCGAACAACTCATCCGGGTGGCCGATGAGCGGCTCTATCGCCTAAAACATCAGAACCATATGCGCACGGCGGAACCTTCCGGCCTGGGAAGCCCACAGCAGCCTAAATCGCACGTCCCGCCCTCTCCCGCGACTCCAGAACAACCGCAACCTCCGACTCAACCTATCTCTATCGATTCCGTCCGGCCCTCCGAGCCGAACCAAGCGCCCGCGGCACCAACGGCGGAGCCGGGAAGTCAGGGGCTTCCAAAACCAGGGTCCTCAGAACAGGAAGGCACAAAGCTGGCTGACTCAAGCCGCGAAGGCTCGGGTTCTAAAACGCCGCCGCAAGGTCCACTGAACGCTCCTGCTTCTGCGGGCACTTCGGGCCCCTTGGGAGCTGGCACGGAGGCGATGGGCCCACACGTATATGCCACCCCGCGGAAGGCCGAGCGTGTTTCCATGATGGGCACCAATGCCTACGCCCTCATCGGCGAGCACGGTTCGCGGCGCGCTCGCGTCCTGGACCTCGGTTTTGGAGGGGTAGCGCTCGAGCTGGAAGGGCCGGAAGATCTCCCGAACAACATCCTCGCGGTGCTCCACGTCCCCATTTTGCCTCCCGTCAGGGTCAATCTTCGTCCGGTCTGGTCGCAGAAGACTCCCCAGGGTGCTTATCGCGTGGGCTGCGCCTTCGTCGCCTGATAGCTCGCCTCAGAAACTGCTGCAAGGCGCCTCCACGGGGCCTTGGCGAGTATCAGCTAGACAAAATTCGGTTATCGCGATCCGAGCGGTCCTTTCCTATTTAGGGGAGCATCCAAGCTCCCGACGGCCTTGGCGTCCTGATGGTCTACGCCCGGGAGAAACCAGCCCATCCGAGCCCCAAACGGGCTAGTTCGTGTGTCGCTGCTCGCGGGGACAGGTAGGACTAGGCACCGACCCTGCCCCATTTTGCGTCTCCTGTCCAGTTACGCGAGAATAGGCGGCTTTGTACCCTCATTAGTGCGTTGGGGAGCTTTCGGACGACATTGTCGCCGATTTTGAGGGAAAATGCGTACAAGCAGCCGCAGTAAGCGCACCAATGGCAAAAGCAGTTGGGGGTTGCATCTGATCGTTCTTCCGATTTTGGCCGCCTTGCATTTCGGTCTGGCCGGATGTGCCGGCTTGGTCAGCGGCAAGAGCTCTTCTGGCGGCGGCACACCGCCTCCGGACACCACGCCGCCCACTGTGTCAGTCACCTCACCGGCTGCTGGAAGTGTTCTCTCCGGGAGCGTGAACTTAACCGCCACGGCATCGGACAATGTGGCGGTGGCCTCGGTGCAGTTTAAGGTCGACAACGCTAACGTGGGCGCGGCGCTCGCGGCCGCCCCTTTTTCATTCACGCTCGACAGCACCACGCTTTCCAATGGGAATCACGTGATCGCCGCCGTGGCCACGGACACCTCGGGAAACACAGCGACTAGCGCGAACGTTTCGGTCAAAGTGGATAACACCGTTTCTGACACGACTCCGCCAACGGTTTCCATTACGTCACCGGCGAACGCTGCAACCGTTTCAGGCACTGTTGCGGTTCAGGCGACAGCATCCGACAACGTCAGCGTCGCCAGCGTGCAGTTCCAGCTTGATGGCGTTAACGTCGGTTCGGCAGATATCGCGCCTCCATACGCGTATTCCTGGGACACCACCAAGACGAGCAACGGTTCGCATGCTTTAACGGCTATCGCCAAGGACGGGGCCGGCAACACGGCGAAGAGCTCGACGGTAACTGTTACGGTTAAGAATTCCACTCCCGATACCACACCTCCGACAGTGTCCATTACAGCGCCTACCGCAGGCTCGACCGTCTCTGGAACGGTCAGCGTTACAGCTACGGCTTCAGACAACGTGGGTGTCGCGAGCGTGCAGTTTCAATTGGACGGCGCAAATGTCGGGACTGTTGATACTGCCACACCCTATTCCTACTCTTGGGACACCACGAAATCCGCTAACGGCGCGCATTCTCTCACGGCGATCGCAAAGGATGCCGCGGGCAACTCGACAACGAGCTCTGCCGTTTCCGTGACCGTCAAGAATTCGGGGACGAGCGACACGACGCCGCCTTCCGTGCCAACGGGTCTGACCGCCTCCGCAGCTTCCTCTTCGCAAATCAATCTCACGTGGAATGCTTCGACCGACAACGTTGGTGTAGCTGGCTATAACGTTTATCGGAACGGAAACAAGGTGGCGTCAGCGACCGGCACCTTTTTCCAGGATGCGGGTTTGGCTGCATCGACGACTTACAGCTACACGGTTGCGGCCTTCGATGCGGCCGGAAACACATCGGCGCAATCGGCCGCTGCATCGGCCACGACGTCCGCGCCTTCCAGTGGTGGCGGAGGAATTCCATCCGCGCTCGGGTGGTTCCAGATACCAAACACAGCATTTCAGAGTGCCTGCCCTCCGGCGTCAGCTTTTCCGGCGATTCAAGGACAGAGCGGATGCAACGGAGTTGTGAACGCCTGGTCGGGTGGCGTGGCGGACACCAAGCGCAACCGCCTGATCTTCTGGGGCGGCGGCCATCATGATTACTGGGGCAATGAGGTATATGCCCTCGACCTCAACGCCCTGACGCTCTCGCGCCTGAATAATCCCTCTTCTGTCAGCGGCTTGGATTTCACCAACAATACGTACGAGACCCTGCCAGACGGCACGCCATCTGCTCGTCACACGTATGGCGGCTTGGCCTACATCCCCACTTCCGACGTCATGTACGTGTATGGCGGCGGCATTTCCGGGTTCGGAACCTTCTCGCAGGCTACCTGGACCTTGTCGTTCTCCGGCATGACGTGGAGCGCTAAGAATCCAACGGGGGGTACCCCGGATGGCCAGTTTGGCGAAATTGCGGAATACGACCCTAACACGGACTCCGTGTTTCTCTGGGATCCGTGGCAATCGCAGGTGGGCCACCTTTGGCAGTACAAAATTTCCAGCAATTCCTACACGCTGCTGGCCACAGATCAGACCCAGCCTGCATCGACCGGCTACCAGTCGGGCGTGATCGATAGCTCCAGAAAGCTTTTCTTCGCTATCGGCAATGGAAAATTGCTCAAGCGGAGCATCGCGTCTGGCTCCAATTATGCCATCACCGATATGGCCGGAAGCGCATCGGGGTGCAGCGCCCTATTGAACACTTCCTATCCAGGATTGGCGTTTGACTCCCAGCAAAACCTCATTGTCGGATGGAATGGCGGCAATTCGGTCACGCTGTACAATCCGGACACGAACAGCTGCACCACGCAGACCTATAGCGGAGGGCCAACGACTGTCGGAACAAACGGCACCTACGGACGTTTCCGCTATTTCCCCGCCCTCGGTGTTTTCGCCGTGGTCAATCAATGGTCCGAGAACGCGTTTACGTTGCGGCTGACTTCCGGCGGGGGAACGGGCACCGGCGGCAGTACTGGACCGTCTATCAGCGGTATTGGCACCACAGGCGTTACCAGCAATGCCGCCAACGTCATCTGGACAACTAACGTTCAATCCACATCGCAGGTTGACTACGGCACATCCGCTTCCTATGGAACCACAACCCAGCTCAATTCCTCGATGGTCACCAACCACTCGGTCTCGTTGAGTTCCCTGATCTCCGGAACTACCTACCACTATCGTGTGCACTCGAAGGACTCGAGCGGCAACGAATCGATTAGCGGCGACTTTACATTTTCAACGGCAAGCGCTGGCGATACCACACCGCCGTCTGTCTCGATCAGTTCTCCCGCCAACGGAGCAACACTTTCTGGAACCGTTTCGGTAAGCGCGAGTGCTTCCGACAACGTCGGTGTCGCGAGTGTCCAGTTTCTTCTCGACGGAGCGAACTTCGGCGCGGCGATAACTCAGGCGCCGTACACCGTTTCCTGGGATACGACGACGACCTCAAATGGCGGACACACCCTGACGGCGACGGCGAAGGACGCTGCCGGAAATGCCGCGACATCTGCCGCCGTATCTGTTACCGTCTCGAACGCCTCCGGCACGCCTTCGCCTTCGGGCGCCAACACCTGGGGCGACCGCATTGCTGGCGTCAACACCCCTGGCGGCGCGGCCTCCATTGTCAGTTCGCAGAGCTTTGACGTTTTCCCGGTGACGAACAAGCAGCAATACTTTCAATTGTATGATCCAGCCAGCATCACCACGGATTGCTCGGTTGCCGCGGACGGTTGCTCCCTGAAATTCACCATGCAGCCGGGCTATTTCCAAGGGGAGCCTGGGTGGTTCGACTACAACTTCAGCCCCAACCTGGACGCGCTCTACGGTCAAGGTCAGGAGTTCTATGTTCAGTTTCGCGAGCGCATCAGTGCCTCGATGCTCAGCGCCTCGAACTTCACCAATTTCGAGGGCTGGAAACTCAACATTATCTCGGAAGGCGATTCTCCAACCGCTCAGGCAGGTAACTGCAGCAACACACCGACAGACTTTGTTCTCGTCAGCGACGGCACCACGTTTCCTTGGATTTACGAAAACTGCGGATCCACAGGTGGCACCCTGAAATTTCTGGATTCCAATTACGAGCCGATTCAGCTTTACGCCCCGAATGCGCCGGGCGGCGGCAACTACTTGGACCAGCCTGCGACGGGTTGCCCTCATTACTCTGGACGAGGAACACCCAGCACGGACCCTTCCTGTTGGAACTTCGTTGCCGGTGAATGGTTCACCGTGCAGGAGCACTTCAAGATCGGCGCCTGGAACCAAGCCAACTCCACGGTTGACGTTTGGGTGGCTCACGATGGACAGCCAGCCGTCCTGATCACGAACGCGGCCGACATCGCCATGGCCGACCAGGGGCCGAACGTGACCGACAAATTCGGAAAAATCGTGCTCTTGCCCTATGCGACAAATGCGACTTGGAACGGCCTCAGTACCGTCTGGTATGATGATCTCATCGTTTCCAATCGGCGAATTCCGGATCCGGAAGTCGCCTCGCCCAACGCTCCTGACAGCCTCAGCCTCTCCAACATTTCTTCCTCGAGCGTCACACTAAACTGGAGAGTGAACTCGAACAACGGCACGGCCCAGGACGACACCGGGTTTCTGATCGAGCGTTGTACTGGAAATGCAGCGACCTGCTTCATCGCTCCGCAATCCGGGTTCGCGCAGATCGGCACGGCGCCGGCTCACGCATCGAGCTACGTCGACAACACCGTCTCCGCAGGCAAGACGTACACGTATCGTGTCCGAGCCACGAATGCGAGCGGCAATTCCGGCTACGCCGCATCCATCTGCTTCAACAGCAGCGCAACAACCTGCGGAGGTACCGCGGGCTTGTAGGCTCGAGCATCGCAAGGCAGGGGAGACGGGGCTCGCCTTCGGGCGAGCCCGCGTTGTTTTCTGGCGGTCAAGTGGGACCTGGCGTAAACTTCTCTCCATGCGCTTCTTGTATGGAATGTTGATCGCGGCGGCTCTGCTCTTCATTTCGCCACTCCATCGCGACACGCAAACCTTGCCGGGCGCGCGCGCCGATTTCAAAACGCGGTGCAGCGCTCCGGGCGTCGTGCGTTGTTTTGGCTTTGACTCTGAAGATGAAGTGAAGCCGCACCTTATGCCTGCCGGGGATTCTGTATATCGCGGAGAGGTCGATAGCCAGACGAAGGTATCCGGCAACGGCTCACTGCGTTTCACCATTCCTACGCACTCTTCCGCGAATACCTCCGGCAGTTTTTCGCTCGAATTCGCGGACGATCTCTCGGTTCAATTTGGTGAGGGGCAGGAATTCTACGTGCAGTGGCGCCAGCGCTTCTCACCCGAAATGCTGAGCACGCGGTACGAGGGCGGAAATGGCTGGAAGCAAGCGGTCATCGGCGAAGGTTCACGTCCGGGACACACGGCGTACACCTGTACGGATATCCAGATCGTTCTCGAGGACACGTACCAGGTCGGCGCTCCACGCATGTACCACAGTTGCGGAAAAAAAGACGGCCAGTTCGAGCCTTTTCAGGTTTACAGTCCCTCTGACCAGGGTTACCTGATCCAAAACGCCGTCGGATGCGTGCATTTCAGGGTTGTCTCTCCGCCCTGCTTCATGTACAAGCCCAACCAGTGGATGACGTTCCAGATACACGTCAAGGTCGGAACCTGGTATCACAACGACAAGAAATACCGCCGCGATAGCACGGTACAACTATGGGCGGCGGATGAGGGTAAGCCTTCAAAACTGCTCATCGACTTCAGTCCCGCCAGGGGAACCGGATACGATCTTGTAAATTTCGATCCCGAGGCCAAGTACGGAAAAGTGTGGCTGCTGCCGTATGATACGAATAAGGATGCCTCTCAAGATCATCCGACGGCTTACACCTGGTACGACGACCTGATTATTTCGCGAAACAAAATAGCGGACCCCGACTAGGACTGCAGCGAGTCATTTTCGCTGGGCCCGCGCGCTTTGTTTGGCTGCTTGCGCGAGGACCGCGTCCAGGATCTCCATGGATTTCGGCCACTGATGCGCTGATTGAGCCTGCATGCGTCCCGCTTCCCCGATTTGCCATCGGGTTTCGGGTGAATTCAGCAGCTCGACCGACCTCCGCGCAAACTCTTCTGTGTCATCCGCAACCAAGAGATGTACCCCCGGTGTGGCCTGAATCCCCGCGGCAGCCCCGGGCGTCGCCACGACGGGAATCCCCATGGCCATGCACTCTAGAACTTTGTTCTGCGTTCCGCGGGCTAGCCGCAGCGGAGCGATGGCCATCGCTGCATCGGCAAGGTGCGGCCGAACATCTTCGACATACCCTGTGACGTTTACTCCGGGAATCTTCCGTAACTCTTCTACCGCCGGAACCGGATTTGATCCCACGACGCGCAATTCCACTTCGGGGACAGACTGTCGAATGTGCGGCAGAATTTCACGTGTGAACCACACGATTCCATCGACGTTCGGAAAGTAGTCCATCCGGCCCAAAAACGCGATCGTCTTGGATTCCGCCGGAGGCCTTCCGTTCCGATGGAAGTAAGACGTGTCCACTCCGTTTGGGATGACCGTGGTCGGCTTGTTCAGCCCCAGTTTCTGAAATGCCTCGTCCTCGCCCCTTGTCGTAAAAGTGATCTGGGTCGAGGATTCCGCCACTCGCTTCTCGAAACGGCACAACTTCCGCGATTCGATAGCGTAACCTGCCGATAGCGGGAATTTGCGGTGCCCGGCGTAGTCGGCCCACTTGGCCGAATCCAGGTCTCCGTAATCCATGATCCGAAAGCCACCTTGGAGAGGGAGCGCATATTGCGCCGCAAACGCACAATGCACGATCACGCCGTCATACCGAGCCCGCTTCCAAGCCTCTTCAATTTTCTGTGCCAGCCGCGCTGACCAAAAATAGGCCGTTGACGAAGGCTCGGAAGTAGGCAGCGCTAGCACGGCATTTCTCCAGCGAACCGAGTTCGGCACAACCTCCGCGATAACCTCGGCGCAATAGTCCCGCAGTGGCTGGCCCGCGGATAACTCTTCCTGGGTATGTGCCATGCTCGCAACGGTTAGATGGTGCGACTTCGAGAGGTGCCGGATCATTTGAAACGGCCGGATCTTGCCACCACGGTTCGGCGGATACGGAAAACGGTGGCAGATGTACAGAAGTCTCACGGACGTGCCGCCGCTTCCTGAGGCGTTGGCAAACCGCCGGGCCGCCTTGCAATGAATATCAAGACGTGCGGACCAGAGAGCGGCGCGCCGGAGTCCGAGCGTTTTGAGATAACGCGTCTGATTTCGAAGCCCGCGCGTCGCAAACTATCCGCCACCGTCTCCTCGGTGAAGCGCCTCTGGATGGGTTGAATCACCGGCGAGGTGATCTTCTTCCAGGCCCACCGCGCCAGGGCGACGGGGCGGAAGTTAGGGAAAATATATTCGGAAAACCTCAGTTTCAATGTCGCGCCCAGCGTCAGGGCAACGTGAATCAACATTAGATAGGACCCGCCGCTCCGCAGCACGCGCCGAATTTCTTCGTTTGCGGCCTGTGTATCGAGAAAGTGCTCCATCACTCCCACACTAACCGCCAAGTCAAAGGATTCGTCCTCAAATGGCAGCCGTTCCGCTAAAGCCACGCCAACACGCGCGTTTACCTTTTGGCGTACTTTTCGCAGTGCCTCCAAGGAGATGTCAACCGCCGACTTCTCGCTTGCGTTCATTGCCGCGAGAAGAAAGCCCTCCCCACACCCGATTTCAAGCAGGCTCTTCGCATTCAATGAGTTCACCAAGCCCGCGAAATACTGGACAAACTCCGGCGTCCGCCCCTGGTCGTTCCAAACATCCGAATGCCGCGCGTAGATGTCGTCGTAAGCCTCGCCAACGTGCTGAGCCGTCCGGAACTCTTCACGCCGGCTCAGCAGAATGGGAATCCCATCGGACTCCCCGAACTGCGTCTTGCACGCACGGCAGAAGAAGTCCTGCAAACGGACCTTGCAGTCGGGACAGGTGAAGGCCTCCGCAGCTTGCGTTGTTGCTTGGTTTGTTTCCGTCAACTCTTTGTACTCCTCGCTTCAGTCTGCCGGGACTGTCCCTTCAGGAAATCCAGGTGGCGAGCCAGTTCGTGCGCCAGGCTGCGTCGCGAATAGCGATCCGCCGCCTCCCGGGAGGGAACCGCGTGCCGCCCGCTTCGCACTTCCTCGACAAATCGCGGAAGCTGTTTATAGATCGCTTCTTCATCCGCCAAATCAACAATCGTCGCTCCGCCGCACTGCCTGAGCAATGCTCCCGTGTCTCCGGATTCCGTTGTCAATCCTAGGATCGGTTTGGACATCCGCAAATATTCGTATGCCTTCGCTGGTATCTGATGATCGCAGTTTTGCGCTTGCATCAGCAAAAACGCGTCACAATCCGCATACTCTTCCAGGGCCTGGCGATAGGGAATCCGCGGAAGAATACGCACCAGGCCTTCAATATTCAGGTTCCTGAGCTGTTCTTCATATTGCTTCTCGAATCCGGGAGCCCGAAAGTCGATCCTTAAGCCCTGTTTGCTCACTTTTCCATCGCGCTGCAAGCGCGCCACGGCCTGAAAGAACGGACGCGGATCGCGTTCCTCGGGATAGACCAAACCAGAATGCAGCAGCCGAAGCGGCCCGTTTTCATTTCTTACGGTCGAGCTCCGGCTTTTCGCGAAGTCTTCTTCGTCGTAGCCGTTTGGCAGCAGCAGGCACTTTTCTGCGGCCAACTCCGGGTATCGCTCTCTGTACATCTTCACTGCCGAAGGAGCGGTGAAGATCAGGAGCGAAGCGTGTTTGACGGCTCGCCGTTCAAGCCATCGCCAAAGCCTCCAGGTCAGCGGATCCCGGGGATAGTGCTCTTCGGTCATCGAATCGCGAAAGTCCACGACCCAGGGTTTGCCGGTGAGCCGGTGCAACGCCAATCCGGCCCAAACCGCCGTGGCGATCGGGAACGTGGAGAAGATGATATCCGTATTGCTCTTGCGAATTTCGCGCAAACCCGCCGGTATCGCTCCGATCAGCCAACTTGCCCACCGGTCGGGCAAAGCCATTGCGCGCAAATAGCGGCCCCGAATGGAAAGGTGACGCGTTGCATCCAGCGCGAACGCGCGTATGACTCGCAGGTCCTTTGGCAAGAGCCCAAGCTGCTCTTCGTTCACCTGGTCATAAGCCCGCTGATGGGCCGTCAAAACCGTCACTGTCCATCCCGCTTCCGGCAAATAACGGCAGAATTTAGTCGCTCTCAACAATCCGCTGCTTCCGGACATCGGCGGGAATTGGAATGCCACGATGAGTATCTTGTTTTCGGCCATCCCCATCGCCTCGGCTCATTCAACCACTCGACGGCCGCTCGCGCTCTCCGCCGGACCTGGCTGGCTCGCGACAGATCGTACCTTCCTGGCAATCAGGCGCATGTCATCGGCCGTAAGGTTCTGGTGCACCGGAAGAAATATGCAATTCGCGAACAGGAATTCCGCGTCGGCATGTTGTCCCGGCGGGAGATGTGGCGGGCGTACACCTCCCCATGTCACCGCTGGAATGCCCGCTTCTCGCAAGGACAAGTGGCCGTCCGCTATTCCGGCGATCACGATGGGACAAACCCACGGGCACACACCCGGGCCCGCATCCTCGAAGAGCATTTTCACTCCGTCAATCTTCCTGAGCTCTTCTCTCAGCGCCAAGAAATTCTCGAGTCTTGTTTTCGCTATGGCCTCGTTGTCGGAATGCCGCAACACCCATCGCGAGGTCCGGGTGATCGGCTCGTTCACAAGGTCTTTTTCGAAAGTCGCCGTATTGTTGTCGACGAATCGGCGCGCAGGCTGCCCTGCTGAAGAGCCACCTTGCGGATTCGCCACCGGCTCCATGTGATCCGCGGCGAAGGGTTGCCGCTCGATTCCTAAGGCGCTTGATCGCACTTTCGCCTTGCCGCGGCCCTCCAGCCAAAACCCTACCGTGTGCTTCAGCGCGTTGACTTCGAATTGCGACCGCCACCGCATTTTGTGGGGTAGGTCTCGACTTGGTGCTTTCCGGAGTAACAGTTCAGCCCCGTCGAACATCGGCAGATGCTTTCGGTAACTGAAGACGCTGGCGTCTCCAAAGCTTCCCAGCGGCTGCCCTTTGTACTCGCCCCGCAAGACGTGCGCGCAATCCTCGAAGAGGAGTACTCGTTTTGCTTGCCGGATGCGGCCAAACCTCTCCATCTCTTGGGGAAATCCGAAATAGTGGACGGCCAGCACTACCCGAGTGTCGTCCCGAATGCGCGCTTGGAGGTCCTCGAAATCGACGCGGCAATCTCGCCGGATATTGTAGAAGTCAACTTCTAACCCGTACGCCTGGAACGGTTCGACAGCCGCCCGGCAGATGTACGCAGGCACGAGCGCCCGCGCCCCTCGCGGAATCTCGAAACTCTGCAATGCGTGGTACAGCCCATTCCGGGCCCAGAAGAAAAACTGTCTCTGCTCCGCGTCCGTTGAGACTGCTCGCGGGCGCTGTTCCGCTCCGAGTCTCAGATACTTCCGCCTGACGAACGGCTCGCGCGGGATGATGAACGCGTTCATGCAAATCGCTTCGCCGCCCGGCGCAGCACCTTGACCCAGCCGTGGCGGTAGCACGTCAGATGGTACATGCTCCGAATTTCCTCTGACCATCGCCGTTGCCATTCCGTCACGCGGCCATAGAACTCGACCGTGCGCATCTGCTTGTCCTGATAAAGTTGCTTCAACTCTTCCTCTCGCATCAGAAACGCTGGGGAATATTCAGATAGGTCCTCGTCGTAGGTCGTCTTCAGCATCACGATCATTCCGTCTCGCACGACACACAAATCCATCGCCGCGATATGTCCGTTGAGCTTTAATGTGTAGATTCGACCTTCCCCTCGTTCGCACAGTTTTTCCAGAACTTCGCGATAGAACTTGCCTTGCGCGTTGTCCGCGGAAACCGCCGTTCCTTGGTTCGACTTCCAGCCCTTCGACTCCAGCTTGCCGTACTCGCGAACGGCTTCCGCCACTTCGCCGGGAGAGACGATGACGTTCATTTCCGCGGTTAACCCCGCTTCCGCCATGCGCCGCCTGCGCCTCGCCA
>Ga0070739_10006356_pt1 | contig 13053 bp, 12 predicted proteins | sample Coa_R1_7_FD_66445 | JGI IMG/M metagenome (GOLD analysis project Ga0070739, IMG submission 66445) | Surface soil microbial communities from Centralia Pennsylvania, which are recovering from an underground coalmine fire - Coalmine... | ecosystem: Environmental > Terrestrial > Soil > Unclassified ... | reverse complement strand
ATCGGTTTTGACGCCAAACGCGGCGACCAGGTCGAAGTCGTCAATCTGCGTTTCGCCGACGAGCCGCCCGCGACGCCCGCAGCGCCGCCGGGCTGGATGGATTACCTGCAATTCAGCAAGGACGACATCATGGCGCTGGCCGAGAAGGGCGTGATGGCCGTGCTCGGTCTCATCGTGCTGCTGCTGGTGGTAAGACCACTGGTGCGCCGCATCATCACGCCGGACGAGACGGACGCCGCCCGCGCCGCCGCGGCGGCCGGTGCCGCGGGCGTCGCCGGCGCGCTCGGCGTGCCGGCGGTCGGGCCGGTTGCCGCATCCGGAAGCGTCAACGTCGCGGCCGCTCCCGGCGGCAACATCGCTTCGGCCGGCGGCGCACAAATCTCGATCGTCGGCGGCGACGAGGCCGTCGCCATCTCCAATCGGACGTCGGCCATGATCGACGTTGCCAAAGTGCAGGGTCAGGTGCACGCCCAATCGGTCCAGAAGGTGGGCGAGCTCGCCGAAAAGAATCCCCATGAAGCCGTCGCGATCATTCGCTCATGGCTCCACGAGGAGGCAGCCTAAACCATGCCGTCGGCTTACGCGGAAAAAAACGGAAACCGCACGAGCAGCGTGCGGGAGGAAATCGGCGGACTGATGGCCGAGCTTGCGAGCAGGCAGCAGCCGAGCATCGGACGTCGCAAGCTGACCGGACCCGAACGCGCGGCCGTGCTGATGCTCGCGCTCGGCGAACAATATGGCGGCAAGCTTTTCAATCTGCTCGACGACGACGAGTTGCGGGAAATTTCAATCGCGATGTCGTCGCTCGGAACCATCGAGGCCGATGCCGTCGAGCACCTTCTGCTCGAATTCGTCTCGCGGATGTCGGCATCGGGCGCGCTGCTTGGCAATTACGACGCCACCGAGCGACTGCTGCAGCAGTATCTCCCGCCGGAACGCGTCCACAGCATCATGGACGAGATCCGCGGACCTGCCGGGCGCAACATGTGGGAGAAGCTCGCCAATGTGCAGGAAGAGGTGCTGGCGAACTACCTGAAGAATGAATACCCGCAGACCGTCGCCGTGGTGCTGTCAAAGCTGCGGCCTGAACATGCCGCGCGCGTGTTGGCCATTCTACCCGAGGACCTTTCGCTCGACGTCATCAACCGGATGCTGCGCATGGAGTCGGTGCAGAAGGAGGTGATCGAACGCGTCGAACAGACGTTACGCACCGAATTCATGTCCAACCTGTCGCAGACCCGTCGCCGTGACGCGCACGAAGTGATGGCGGAGATCTTCAACAATTTCGACCGTCAGACGGAAGCCCGCTTCCTTGCCGCATTGGAAGCCGAGAACCGTGAATCGGCCGAGCGCATCAAGGCGTTGATGTTCACCTTCGATGACCTCACCAAGCTCGATGCGGGATCAGCGCAGACGCTGCTGCGAAATATCGACAAGGACAAGCTTGCCGTTGCACTCAAAGGCGCCAACGAGTCCGTGCGTCAGTTCTTTTTCTCCAACATGTCGACGCGCGCGGCCAAGATGCTGGCCGACGACATGCAGGCCATGGGCCCCGTGCGCCTGCGCGACGTCGACGAAGCGCAAGCCCTGCTCGTCAATATCGCCAAGGACCTCGCCGCGAAGGGGGAGATCCTGATTTCCAAGAATCGCGGCGACGACGAGCTGATCTACTGAGACGGATGATGCCCGGGTCCTGCACCATGATCCGACGGTCCCCGTGCCAATCGGCGTCGCATCCGGCGGACGCCCGCGAACACAGGCCTGCGCCCGGTCGATGCCGGCGCACGCGCGTTCGACGGTCTTGCCGACGGCCGAGGGAGAACGAATGCCAATGACGGCGAAGTCGAAATTCCTGTTCAACGAGGATTTCGCCGCTGGCGAAAGCCCGACCATCACCGTGGTCGAGCACGAGCGCCGGCGCGCCGATGCCGAATCGCAGGCTTTCCGCAAAGGTTTTGCCGCCGGCCAGGAGCAGGCGCGCAGCGAGGCGAGCGAGCGCATTGCCTCGGCGCTCTCGTTGATCGCCGCCTCCTTCGACAGGCTGGAGCGCGCGCTGGGGGCGATCGAAGCGCGCCTGGAATCCGAGGCCGTGGAAGTCGCCGTTGCCGTCGCCTCCAAGCTTGCGTCGGCCCTGATCGCGCGCGAGCCCCTCGCCGAGCTTGCCGCGCTCGCGAGCGAAAGCTTCCGTCACCTGGTCACCACGCCGCAGGTGACGGTGTGGGTGGGCGCCGACATCTACGACGCGGCCAAGCAGAAGCTCGAGGAGATCGCCAAGGCATGCGGCTTTGAAGGGCGTCTCACGGTACAGGCCGAAGCCGGCATGGCGCCGGGCGATTGCCGCATCGAATGGAACGACGGCGGCGTGATCCGCGATCCGGCGGCAACGCGAGCGACCATCGACGAGCTGGTGGCGCGCTACATGGCCGCGCGCGCGACGGCGGCGAACGGCGATTGAAACCTGGCGGCGGAGATTTGAATTCGGGAGATCAAGACGATGAGCGATGACAACAAGGAGGTGCCGCTGCCCGAGCTCGAGGAGTCCAATGGGGCAAGGGATGACGGCAACGCGGCCGAGAACGACGGCGGGCCGGTCAGCCACGGCGCGGCCGACCTGGAAGCGGTGTTCGACGTACCGGTCAAGGTCGCCGCCGTGCTCGGACGCTCCAAGATGGAAGTCGGCGATCTGCTCAAGCTCGCTCCCGGAACGGTAATCGAACTCGACCGCAAGGTCGGCGAAGCCATCGACATATACGTCAACAACCGCCTGGTCGCGCGCGGTGAAGTGGTCCTGGTGGAGGACAAGCTCGGCGTGACCATGACCGAAATCATCAAGGCTGAGCAGAACTGATGGCTGAATTCGACGTCCCGATTTCCTTCTCCCGCTCGGCGTCCGGCTCGCGCGACGGAAGCGATCGACAGCCACGCACGCCTCGACCGAGTCCGCGCCGTCGGGGAAACGGCAGCGCGCTCGCCGATTCCATGACCCGTCGCTCGCCGGGGGGCAAGACGGTACCCATTCGGAATGCCAGCGGCTATGGAGCAGTCCCATGCGACTCCTGATCGTCGGAACGCTCAACGGTCAATTCACCACCGCAAGCAAGATCGCGATGGAGAAAGGCGCGAGCGTCGTCCATGCCGATGACGTCACGCAGGCGCTCGCGGTGTTGCGCTCGGGCCGCGGCGCTGATCTCTTGCTGGTCGACGTTGCGCTCGACATCCGCGACCTGATCGCACGGCTCGAAGCCGAGCGCATTCACGTCCCGATCGCCGCCTGCGGCGTTGCCACCGACGCCCGCGCCGCGGTGGCCGCGATTCATGCCGGCGCCAAGGAATACATACCGCTGCCGCCCGATCCCGCGCTGATCGCCGCGGTTCTCGCCGCCGTCGCCGACGACACCCGCGAGCTGATCTACCGCGACGAGGCGATGGCGGCGGTCGTGCGGCTCGCCCAGCAGGTCGCGCGCTCGGAGGCCTCGGTGCTGATTACCGGCGAGAGCGGCACGGGCAAGGAGGTGCTGGCGCGCTTCGTGCACGCGCGCTCGAACCGCGCCCGGAAGCCGTTCATCTCGGTCAATTGTGCCGCCATCCCCGAGAACCTCCTCGAGTCGGAGTTGTTCGGCCACGAGAAAGGCGCCTTCACCGGCGCGCTCGCGCGCCGGATCGGCAAGTTCGAGGAGGCGAACGGAGGCACGCTGCTGCTCGACGAGATTTCGGAGATGGATGTGCGTCTCCAAGCCAAGCTGCTGCGGGCGTTGCAGGAACGCGTCATCGACCGGCTCGGCGGAAACCGGCCGGTGCCGGTCGACATCCGCATCATCGCCACATCGAACCGCAATCTCGCGGAAGCCGTGCGCGAAGGCAAATTCCGCGAAGACCTGCTGTTCCGGCTCAACGTGGTGAACCTCAAGATTCCGCCCTTGCGCGAGCGGCCGGCCGACATCGTCGAGCTTGCGCAATATTTCATCAGGAAGTACGCGCAGGCGAACGGTCTGCCGGTAAGACCTCTCTCGGCGGAGGCGCGCCGCGCGCTCAGCTTGCATCGCTGGCCGGGCAATGTGCGGGAACTGGAAAATACGCTGCATCGCGCGGTCTTGCTCGCCGGCGGGCCGGAGATCGGCGTCGACGGAATCCTCACTCCGGAGGGAACGCGGCTTGATCAGGCGCGCGGCGGAGTTGCGGCGCAAGCGGCCATGACCGCAGAACAGATCACGCGCCACATGGTCGGCCGCACCGTGGCCGAAGTGGAACGCGACCTGATCCTGGAGACGCTCAAGCACTGTCTCGGCAACCGCACCCACGCCGCCAACATTCTCGGCATCTCGATCCGCACGCTGCGCAACAAGCTCAATGAATATGCGCAGGACGGCGTGCCCGTGCCTCCGCCGGGCGGCGGGGAGATGAAAGGCGCGGCGTAGCGCCTTCACCTTCCCCGCGGCGTTCCCTCAACCGTGCGCGATCTACCGGGCGGCGGTGAGCGGCCGCCGCATGGCGGGCATGCACGCCGCCTCGGTCCACGGAACGGATGCCGGGGGCGCGAGTTGACCGCCTGCCCGCCGCTTGCAGCACGGTTCCCATGCCGCCCCTCGACCCTGACTGGCGCACCTTCCATCCTTCCGCCTATCGCCACGTCGCGACGCTCGTGTGGCAGGTGAAAGCGACGGCGCGCGCGCATGGCACGCTGCGCTACCAGTGTCCGGTAACCGGCAGCTTGGTCCTGGTCACCGACGAGGCCACGCTTGCGAGGCTCGCAGGCAGGGCTGCCCGGCTGCGCTGCACCGCCTGCGGCGAGCTGCACCTCATGATCCCTCCGAGCGCTCCCGCCCGACCCACAGCCCGAACTGCAACCGCGAATCCGTCCTGATCCGCCAGGCCGAGGCGGGCGGCGCGACGCGCGGAAGCCGAAGAAACGACCGCATTAACCGCCCGCTAACCATAAAAAAGGTAGAAAATCGCGGGGTCAGGGGGATTTCACGTCGGTGAATCCGCTCGCCGCCGCCGGTCCCCGGGGGTCCGGTGGCACCCATTTGATGACGTAAGTCTTAACCGCGTCCGCGCCGCCCGGGAGCCAGGCGGCCCTGTCTCGTTCATGAGCGACACGACCGCCGCATCCGCCTCGACAAACAGCGGCATCCGTCTTCCCCGTCTGAGCGATCTCGGGGCCTTGATGAAGCGCGGCGACATCGCGCTTGCGGTAGGCGTCATGACCATCTTGGTGGTGCTGATCCTGCCGCTGCCGCCGCTGCTGCTCGATTTCTCGCTCGCCATTTCGATCATCTTTTCGGTGCTGATCCTGATGACGGCGCTGTTCATCCACGCGCCGCTCGAATTCTCCGCCTTCCCGACCGTGCTGCTGATTGCGACCATGCTGCGCCTTGCGCTCAACCTCGCCTCGACCAGACTCATCCTCGCGCACGGCCACGAAGGTACCGACGCCGCCGGTCACGTCATCCAGGCGTTCGGCAATTTCGTGATGGGCGGCAATTTCGTCATCGGCATCATCGTATTCACCATTCTGGTGATCGTGAATTTCGTCGTCATCACCAAGGGATCCGGACGAATCGCGGAAGTCGCCGCCCGCTTCCATCTTGATGCCATGCCGGGCAAGCAGATGGCGATCGACGCCGATCTTTCGGCCGGATTGATCGACGAGAAAGAGGCCCGAAGACGCCGCCAGCAGCTCGAGGACGAAGGCGGATTCTTCGGCGCCATGGACGGCGCTTCGAAATTCGTGCGCGGCGACGCGATTGCCGGATTGCTTGTCGTATTCATCAACGTGATCGGCGGCATGATCGTAGGCATCGCGCAGCAAGGCCTCTCGTTCGCCGACGCGGTTCATTCCTACACCGTGCTCACCGTAGGCGACGGCCTTGTGACGCAGATCCCCGCGTTGATCGTGTCGACCGCCGCAGGTCTTCTCGTCGCCAAGGCGGGGGTCACCGGCGCCGCCGACAAGGCGTTGCTCAAGCAGCTCTCGGGCTACCCGAAGGCCCTCGGCATGTCCGGAGCGGTCATGCTGGTGATGGCGCTCCTGCCGGGGATTCCGATGATCCCCTTCCTGGCACTCGGCACCGGGGCCGCGGCGCTCGCTTTCATCATCGACAAGCGCACCAAGCTCGCGGCGGCGCTCGAAGCCAAGAAGGCGGAAACCGCCAAGTCCGACGCCCCCGACGAACCGATCGCGGCCGCGCTCAAGATGGACGATCTCAAGGTGGAGCTCGGCTACGCGCTGCTCCCCCTGGTCAACGCGCCGGACGGTTCCGACAGACTCACCGAGCAGATCAAGGCGCTGCGCCGGTCGCTCGCGGCCGAAATGGGCTTCGTGATGCCGGCCGTGCGCATTCTCGACAATGTCCAGCTCGAGGCCAATGCCTACGTCATCAAGATCAAGGAGGTCGAGGCCGGCGGCGGCAAGATCTGGCCGGGGCAGTACATGGTGATGGACCCGGCGGGCGGGCAGGTCAAAATGCCGGGCACGCATACCACCGAGCCCACCTTCGGCCTGCCGGCAACCTGGATCGATCCGGCGCTCAAGGAGGAGGCTTCGCTCAAGGGCTATACGGTCGTCGACGCGGCGACGGTCCTCTCCACGCATCTCACGGAACTGCTCAAGAGCAACATGGCCGAGCTGCTCTCCTATGCCGAGGTGCAGAAATTGCTCAAGGAATTGCCGAAGGAACAGGCCGATCTGGTGAAGGACCTCGTACCTTCGCTGATCACCGTGTCCGGCATCCAACGCATCCTGCAGCTCCTGCTCGCTGAGCGAGTCTCGATTCGCGATCTCGGAACCATTTTGGAGGGCATTGCCGACGGTATTTCCAGCACGCGCAATCCCGTCATGCTCACGGAGCACGTGCGCATGCGCCTTGCGCGCCAGATCTGCGCCCAGTTTACGGGATCGAGCGGCTACCTGCCGTTGATCGCGCTGTCCGCCGCCTGGGAACAGAACTTTGCCGAAGCCATGATCGGCGAGGGAGACAATCGCCACCTCGCGATGCAACCCTCGAAACTCACCGAATTCATCACCCTGGTGCGCGAACGTTTCGAGGCGGCGGCGCGCGAGGGCGAAGCGCCGGTGCTGGTGACGTCGGCCGGCATTCGGCCGTTCGTGCGCGGCATCGTCGAGCGCTTCCGCGCCCAGACGCCCGTACTCTCCCAGGCGGAAATTCACCCCCGCGTGCGGCTGAAGACGGTGGGCAGCATCTAGCGGATTTCGATGATCCTGATCCGCCGCTGTGAGCACAGCGGTACAATCTTTGAGCTTTGAGCGACGTTGCTCGCTCCGGATGATTTCATCTCGTCTGCGCGGCGCCTCACCCTTACGGTGCCGATCGCATGCGATCGGAACCCGCGCGGACGACACATCATCACGATGCCGGCCGCCGCGCGGTTTCTCACGGTCGCAGGCTACCGGAATTGAGGCGCAGATCGCGCAGGTTGCGGGCGGTCGTTGCCGGATGTCGGAGGCGCGCGACCATTCAGTGAAAAACCCTCCAGCCTTCCTGCATCACGCGTCGGCGCGCTCGGGAGCTTGCAGACACCGAAGCGGCTATTTCTTTTCTTCCCTCAGGCCGGGCGTCCCGCCCTCGCCGAGCCCGTCGATATGGGCCTGCGTGTAGCGCTCGAGGCCGATGCGCTTGATGAGATCGAGCTGCGTCTCGAGGAAATCGATGTGGCCCTCTTCGTCCGCCATCAGCAGCTCGAACAGATCGCGGGTGGGGTTATCCCGGACATCGAGACAGTAGGCCGCCGCCTCCTGATAGAGAGCGCGTGCGCTGATCTCGGCCGCCAGGTCGGCTTCGATGATCTCCTTCACGTTCTGACCGATGCGCAACGGATCAAGCGTTTGCAGATTGGGAAATCCCTCGAGGAAAATTATGCGATCGATGAAACGATCGGCGTGACGCATCTCCTCGATCGACTCCTCGCGCCAGCGCCTCGCGAGCGCGTTCAAGCCCCAGTTATCGAGAAAACGATAATGCAGCCAGTACTGGTTGACCGCGGTGAGTTCGCTGCGCAGGCCGCGATTGAGATATTCGATCACCCGGGGATCGCCTTGCATGAGGTGCTCCTTCGACTGGGCGGCTATCGGAAACTATACGACGGCAACCAGGCGATCCGCATCTTTAGCCGCGTCCGTCTGCGCATGCTCGCGTTCCGGACAGGTCGGACACCCCACGCGGCAATTGTCGAGATGGGCCTTGCGCAGCAGCGCGCGCACGGTTTCGAGACAGCGGCCGCATCGCGGCGCACAACCGAGACAACGATAGGCCGCACCGACGGATCCAGGCGTGACGCCGAGCTTGAGCGTCTCGAGGATCTGCGCCTCGGACAGGACGTTGCATGAACAGATGATCACGCTGTGCCACCCAGTTTAGAATTTTTAAAAACTAGAGCATTTTCAAATAGATATACGCTCCCTCGCCGCGCGCGGCAAGGACCACGCGCGCTCGCTTCCGGCTTGACCGGTCTCGCCGCTCGGCGGCCTGCGGCGATGCCGGATTTCGTGCGTCAACGCGGCCGACCGCCCGCGGTTTCCGATCGCCAATGCCGTTTAAACGTGGCGCTGCCGCGTTTTCACGCCTGCGTGAGGCGACCTTGGGAACCGTGGCAGCCCGCCTACGTTAGAAAAACGAAACCGATGAACCTTCCGCCGGGTCCAGGCGACAGAGAAAGAAATGAGAGGACCCAGGAGGCTGCCATGAACTGGTCGCTCTACAGGGCCGACCGCGTGACGCACCTCAAGATCGTGGTCGTGGGCCTTGCCGCGGCGCTGCTGATTGCCGTCATCGGCATCTCGGCGCATCGCTTCAATCTCGGTACCGACATCATGACCGCTCAGGCGCCGACCGTGATCAAGGCGGAGCCGTCGACCCGCCTCACCGAAACCGACGGAGCGACCATCCGTTGATCGCGATCTCCGCGCGCCGCGGAGGCAAGTTGTGCCGACCGTCTTGCCCATGCGCCGCGGCGCGCTTTGCGCGCGGCCTGCCTGCGGCGGCCGATGCGCAGCCGTTCAGGCCGAGCGGCCCTGCCCGCCTCGCGGTCTTGTGATCCGTGATCTGTTCCGACCAGCCGTTGCCGGCCGCCGCCGGATTGCGCGCTAAGGGATTTTTAGGCCCTTTCGGGTTCAGTCCTGGTCATGCCGCGTCATGCTTTGCGTTTGATCCTTGCCGCGCTCGCCGCGGCGATGGTCTCGGCCTGCGCTTCCGACGCCACCGGGGGCCTGCATGCGGCCTCCGATTACGAGGTGAGGCTTGCCGATTACGAGAGGGCCTACCGCGCTTATCAGGCCGAAGCGGATGCCTATTGGGAGACCGTGGCCGAGAAGCGCCGACTCCGCAACGCCAAGCGGCGCGCGCATGAGCCGATAACGCTCGCCGACTACGTGCTCACCCAGCCGCCGGTCTATACCGGTCCGCCGCGGCCGGTCGATCCCAACGCGCCGCCGACACGCCGGGAAACAAAACCGGAAATTCCCGTAGTGGCGGATTTCCTGCGTGCGGCGGCCGAGCAGTGGCACTTCGTGCCCGAGCAGCCGGCGAGCGAAGCCGAGTTCAAGCGCGCCTACGCGCGGGCGGCCCTGGCGGCGGGATTGACGCCCGCGCAGGCGGTTGGCGTCTACAGTTTCGAGACCGGAGGCAACGGCGGCTACGACACGCAGGCGGGCGTCACGCCGACGCGCAGCCAGGCGATCTCGCCGGCGCTCGGCTACAACCAGTTGCTATCGACCAATACGCTCTCGCTGCTCGCCGAACATGGGGACAGCTTCGTCGCGGCGCTGGGGCGCAAGGCCGCCTCGGAAACCGGCGCGCGGCGGCGCTCGCTCGAACGCAAGGTCGCCGTGCTCCGCCGCATGATCGCGTTTGCGCGCCGAATTCCGCCGCGCTGGAGCGAGTATGACCGCGTCGCCAAAACCACGCCGCAAGGGCTCGGCATGCACGCGATTCTGCTCGATATCGATATCGGGCCGCTGCTCCAGGCACAGAAGCTTGCGAACTCGATCGCGTTCGCACGGGCGAAGGGGCATGCCGCGCCGCTCAGCGCAGCGGAGCTTGAGCTGATGAATCTCACCGGCGACGGCAACGGTCTGGACATGGTGACGATGCCGCACGCCATGCGCGAGCAGGTGCCGACCGCAAACTTCTTCCAGCCGGGAGGCTATACGCGCAATCCCATCGCGCAGCGCGCGCGAACGGTGGCCGGTCTCATCGCGGAAATCGAGAGTCATATCGAGCGCAATGCCGCCGCGGCCGGCGCACGCGAGCTTGCGGCCGCCTTCTGACCAGACCCGATGTGGGCACACGGCGTCACCTGATCGTCACGCTCGGCAGCCAGAGCGAGAGGGCAGGAACGAAGGTGACGAGCATCAGCACCGCCAACATCACGCCGTAGAACGGCCAGATGCCGCGCATCACCTCCTCCAACTTCACGTTGCCTACCGCGCAGCCGACGAACAGTGTCGCGCCGACCGGCGGCGTCAACAGGCCGATCCCGAGATTGAGCAGCATGATCATCCCGAAGTGAACCGGATCCACGCCGAGCTTGACCACGACCGGCAGCAGGATCGGCGTGCAGATCAGGATGAGCGGCGCCATGTCCATCAGGCAGCCGAGCACCAGCAGCATGACGTTGATGAGCATCAGGATGACGTATTTGTTGTCGGACAGCGACAGGAAGAAGGTCGTGATCTTCGCCGGCATCTGCATCAGCGCCATCACATAGCCGAAGGACGAGGCCATCGCGATCAGCGTCATCACCATGGCGACGGTCTTGAGGGTTCGATGGACCAGCGCCGGCAGGTCGCGCCAGCGGTAATCGCGGTAGATGAACATGGTGACGAAGAAGGCCCACAGGCAGGCCATGGCACCTGCCTCGATGGCTGTGAAAACGCCGAGCAGAATCCCGCCGATAATGATGACGATGGTGACGAGGCCCCACATCGCGTCCACCGTGATGCGGATCGCCTGGCGCAGCGGCACCGCGTCGCCCCTGGGATGACCGTCGCGGTAGGCGATGAACAGGCAGAGGAGAATGAGCGCGAAGCCGAGCAGCAGGCCCGGCACCACGCCGGCCATGAAAAGGCTGATGATCGAGATCGTGCCGCCGGTGGCGAGCGAGTAGATGACCGCGTTGTGGCTCGGCGGCACCAGGATGGCCTGCACCGAAGCGGAGATCGTCACGTTGGTGGCGAAGGGTCGCGGATAGCCGACCCGCTCCATCTGCGGAATCATGACCGAACCGATCGCCGAAGTGTCGGCGACCGAGGAACCGGAGATGCCGCTCAGAAACGTCGTGGCCAGGATATTCACCGCCGACAGGCCGCCCCGCAGCCGCACCAGACCCACCAGCACATTGGCGAACGCGACGAGACGCCGCGCCATGCCGCCCTCGGCCATGATCGCACCGGCCAGCACGAAGAACGGAATCGTCAGCATCGCCACTTTGCTGACACCATCGGCGATCTTCAGCATCACCGCTTCGGGCGGGATACCGATCCACAACGCGCCCACGAGCGCGCCGAGGCCGAGCGAGTAGGAAATCGGCATGCCGATGGCAAAGCAGAGAAACAACGTGCCCACGAGAACGGCGATATCCATGGTTCGCTACTCGAAGGCCGTCGCGTCCGCGTCGTCGAAGCCGGGTATCGGCGGACGTCCGATCAGCAGATGCTCGATGATGAACAACAGGGTAATGGCGCCCCCGCAGGGAATGGGAAGATAGGTGACGCCCACCGACAGAAAGGGAAATTCGGCAATGGTATTGTACCAGGTGGTCTCGACAAGCCCGGTCCCGTACACCAACATGAAGAGCGAGATCGCCGCCATCAGCGCCTCGACCATGAGCGCGCAGGCCTGCTGCGCCCACCGCGGCAGGATCGCGGTCACGACCGTCACGTTCATATGGATGCCCAGCCGGTAACAGGCCGCCGCGCCGAAGAAGGTCAGCACGATGGTCAGCAGCACCGCCATCGGTTCGGGCCAGGAAGCCGCGCTGTTGAGCACGTAGCGGGTATAGACCGCCCAGGGGATGACCGCCGATATCAGGACCAGGGCAAGGCCCGCGATCAGCACGCAGAGGAAATAGAGAGCGTCCATCGCCCTGCGGAAAAGGGCGGTCATGCCCTTCCTCCCGCGCTATGGCGGGGCACGGCGATACGGCACGCCGGCAATCCGCAATCAGCCATCTGGGGACGCATGGGGTCGGGGCTTTCGCCTCCCGCGCCTGTCGCGAGCGAGCGTTTGGCTATTCCACCGCCTGGATGCGCTTGATGAGGTCGGCGAATTTCGGCCCATACCTGTCCCACACCGGCTTCACCGCCTCCTGATACGCCTTCTTGTCGGCATCGCTGACGGGAATGATGGTGACGCCCGCGGCCTTGGCCTTGGCCATCGCCGCCTGCTCGTACTCGTTCCAGAGCTTGCGCTCCTCGAGCTGCGCTTCGCGCGCGAATTTTTTGATCAGCGCCTGATCATCCTTCGACAAGCCGTCCCAGATCTTCTTCGACATCACCAGGATCTCCGGCACGATCAGATGCTCCGTCAGCGTGTAATATTTCGCCACGGTGTAGTGGTTGTCGAAGACGAAGCTCGGCGGGTTGTTCTCCGCGCCGTCCACCACGCCCGTCTGCAGGGCGTTGAACACCTGGTCGTAGCCCATGGCGACGCCATTGCCGCCGAGGGCGTTCATCATGTCCACGAACATGGGATTGCCCATGACGCGGAATTTCATCCCCTTGAGATCGGAAATGGTACGGATCGGCTTCTTGGTGTCATAGAGAGAGCGCGCGCCCGCGTCCATCCAGCACAGGCCGACCAGACCCGCCTTGGGATTGTTCGTCACCTTGTCGAGCAGCTCTTGACCGATCGGCCCGTCGATCACTTTTTCCATATGCGCGGTGTTGCGGAAAAGGAACGGGAGGTTGAACACATTGAGGTCCTCGATCACGGGCCCGAGCGCCCCGACCGAGACGCGCGCCAATGCGATGGCGCCCACCTGTGCCTGCTCGATTGACTCCTTCTCGCCGCCAAGCTGCATGGAGGGAAACATGGCGAT
>Ga0070739_10006354_pt1 | contig 13056 bp, 10 predicted proteins | sample Coa_R1_7_FD_66445 | JGI IMG/M metagenome (GOLD analysis project Ga0070739, IMG submission 66445) | Surface soil microbial communities from Centralia Pennsylvania, which are recovering from an underground coalmine fire - Coalmine... | ecosystem: Environmental > Terrestrial > Soil > Unclassified ... | reverse complement strand
ATCAACCTGATGGCAGGCAGGATCGAGGGCATGTCATTCCGGAAAGATCTCAAAGGCCACAGAAAGCCGCACAAACCATGAACGCCCGCCAACGCTTCGCCGCCACGATGCACTATCAGCCCCGAGACCGCAGCCCCCTCATGGATTTCGGCTTCTGGGACGAAACGCCGGTGATCTGGCAGGAGCAGGGGCTTCCGCCGGCCGTCAACCTCGATGCCTTCTTCGGCATGGACCCGCAGTGGATCGTCGCGCCCATCAACGTCCACCTCTGTCCGCCGTTCCCCTATACCGTCCTCAAAGACCAGGGAGATACGGAGCGGGTCCGCGACGAGGAAGGCGTGACCAAGGAGCGGGGCAAGTTCCTCGGCTCCATTCCGCGCCATCTCGACCATACGCTCAAGGACCGCGCCAGTTGGGAAAAGGAGTTTTTATGGCGTCTCGACGGACGCTCGCCGGAGCGCTATCCGCAGGACTGGCCTGCCTATGCTGCCCGCTATAACGTCCCCACACGTGACTATCCGCTGGGCATCAACGCCGGCTCTCTCTACGGCTGGCTCCGCAACTGGATGGGTTTGGAAGCGATCTCGATGCTGGTCTACGACGACCGCGCGCTCTTTGCGGAGATGGTCGAGACGCTAGCAGACTGCGTGATCGCCTCCATTACGCCCGCGCTGGAGGCCGGAATCCGATTCGAATACGCGCTGCTGTGGGAGGACATGTGCTACCGGGCCGGGCCGCTGCTCTCGCCCAAAGTGTTTCGGGAGGTGCTGGTCCCCAACTATCGGCGTATCACCGGCTTGCTGAAGCGCTACGGCGTGGACGTGGTGATCGTGGACTGTGACGGAGACATCTCCCAGCTCGTGCCATTGTGGCTCGAAGCGGGCGTCAACACGATGTTTCCGATCGAGGTCGGCGTCTGGGGCGGCGATCCGATCGCCTACCGACAGCAGTACGGGCGGGACCTTCTTATGATCGGCGGGGTCGGCAAGCGTCTCCTCGCGGGTTCCTATCAAGACATCACCCGCGAGGTCGAGCGGCTGGCCCCGCTGGTAGAAGAGGGCGGCTATATCCCCACGCCGGATCACCGCGTACCGCCCGATGTGCCGCTGGATCACTATCGGTTTTATCTGCAGGAGGCCCGGCGTGTATGGGGCAAGGATCTGCCCAACTTGAAGCCGATGGGCCGTTGCCGAGAACGCGCGCAGGAAGAGATCACGCGCTACGCCTGGCATCTCGAAAACTAGCTCCGAAGGAAAAGGGGTTGGATATGCGTCTTAAGCTGATCAGTTGCGAGGTGTTTTATCGGGAGGCGTGCTTTGTCGTGGCGCGCTCCCGCAACACGATCGACATCGAGTTCCTGCCCAAGGGCCTGCACGATCTGGGGGCGTGCCGGATGCAGGCGCGCATTCAGGAGGCGTTCGACCGGGTAGAGGAATCACGTTACGATGCCATCTTATTCGCCTACGGTCTGTGCAACAACGGGCTGGCCGGACTGACAGCGCGGACGATTCCCCTGGTTCTGCCGCGCGCCCACGACTGCATTACCCTCTTTCTGGGCAGTCGGCAGCGTTATTTCGCATATTTCGATACCAATTCGGGCGTCTATTTCCGGACCACCGGCTGGATGGAGCGCGGCGAGAATCCGGAAGAGCTCAACCAGCTCTCGATCCGCCGCATGAATGGATTGGACCTCTCTTATGAGGAGATGGTCGCGAAATACGGCGAGGACAACGCGGGCTATCTTTATGGGCTTTTGAGCGACGAGACGCGCAACTACAATCAGTTGACCTTTATTCCGATGGGCGTCGAGCCGGATGGCAGCTTCGAGCAGAGCGCGCGGGAGGAAGCGGCCCGGCGCGGCTGGCAGTTCGACAGGGTGGCAGGCGATCTCTCCCTGCTGCAGCGCCTCGTGGACGGCATTTGGGATGAAAGCGAGTTCCTGATCGTGCCGCCAGGTCACCGCGTCGTCGCCAGCTACGATGAGGGTATCGTCGCCACAGAGGCAATCTCAGTATGAGTCAGGACAGAATTGACGCTATGACTCGCGGGCCGGCGTGAGAGGAGATGCAGAGATGAACGGTCGAGAACGAATCCTGGCGATGCTGGAGGGCCGGGAGGTAGATCACCTGCCCTGCATGCCCATCACCATGCAGTTTGCCGCCGACCGAATCGGACGGCGATACTTCGACTATGCGACGGACTATCGCGTTCTGGTCGAAGGCCAGTTGCGTGTCGCCGAAGAGTTCGGGATCGATCACGTGAACACGATGTCCGATCCGGCCTGCGAGGCGGCGGATTGCGGCGCGGAGGTGCTGTTCACGCTGGATCATCCGCCAGCGATCTATGAAGACCGGGCGCTGCTCGCGGAGAAAGCGGCGCTGGCCCGCCTGAAGATGCCGGACCCCTGTGCGGAAGGGCGGATGCACAACCGCCTGCAGGCGCTCGCGCTCTATAAAGAGCGTGTGCGGGGAGAGAAGCTGATCGAGGGCTGGATAGAAGGCCCCTGCGCGGAAGCCGCCGACCTGCGCGGCCTGAACGCCTTGATGCTCGACTTCTACGATGATCCCGGCTTCGTGTGCGACCTGTTCGGCTTTGTGGTGGAGATGGAGATGTGCTTTGCCGGAGAGCAGATCGCCGCCGGCGCGGAGCTGATCGGCGTCGGCGATGCCGCCGCCTCACTGGTCGGCCCGAAGCTCTATGAGGAGTTCGTCTGGCCCTGCGAAAAGCGGATGGTCGATGGGCTGCATGCGCTGGGAGCGCGCGTCCGGCTGCATATCTGCGGCAACACCAGCCGCATTCTGGACGGCATGGGAAGACTCGGCTGCGAGATCGTCGACCTGGATTTTCTCGCGTCGCTTTCGGAAGCCCGCGCCGCAATGGGGCCGGATCAGGTCCTGCTCGGCAACATCGACCCGGTGCGCGTGCTGCGAGAGGGCACGCCGGAGCAGGTCTACACCGCCATGGAGGGATGCCATCGCCAGGCCGGAAGCCGCTATATCGTCGGGGCGGGATGCGAGGTGCCGCGCGATACGCCACCCGCCAACCTGCGCGCCCTGATAGACTATGCGCGTGAACACACGGCAACGCCTAACGGGTCTCATTTCAGCATCTAAGAGGGAGACGACTTGGGGTTTATATCGCGATCGAGAACCTACCGAATCACGCTGCAGCCGATCGGCAAGGTGGTGCGCGCAAAGGAAGGCGCGCGTCTGCGGGACGTCCTGTTCGAATACGGGGGCGAGTTTCCCTGCGGCGGCCAGGGCCAGTGCCGGGGCTGCCGCATCCGGGTCCACCAGGGCCGGACGACGCTCAATCCGGCCCAGAAGGAGCGGCTTTCCAGGAGAGAGATCGAGGACGGCTGGCGGCTGGCCTGCCAGTGTGCCGTTGAGAGTGACCTGGTCATCGAACTGCGCCAGTGGGACGCCGCCATTCTGTCCAACGACACGGTTTTTGCGTTTACGCCCCAGGAAGGACTGGGCGTGGCCGTGGACCTGGGCACGACGACTCTGGTCGCCCAACTGCTCGACCTGCAGAACGGGCACGTGCTGGCCGTGCGCACGGCGCTGAACCCTCAGGCGCGTTACGGCGGCGATGTGATGAGCCGTATCCAGTTCGCCGTGGGCGAGGGCGGACAGCGCTGCCTGGAGGAGGTAGCCCGCAGGCAGATCGGGAGCCTGATCCGCCAGTTGCTGAGCGCCGCCCACATGGAAGACCGGCAGTTGCGGCGCGTCGTGATCGTCGGCAACACCGTGATGCACTATCTGTTCTGCGGCCTCGATGCGGAGCCGCTTTCCCGCTATCCGTTCGAGCCGGAGCAGGCCGGCCTGCAGACATTTACTTCCCGCGACCTCGGATGGCAGATTGAGGGCGATCCGCGCGTCCAGTTCTTGCCCTGTCTGGGCAGCTTCGTCGGCAGCGATCTTCTGGCCGGCATGCTGGCGACCGGCCTGCACGAGCGCGAGCGGCTAACGGCCCTGGTGGACCTGGGAACCAACGGAGAGATCGTGATGGGCAGTCGGGAGCGGATACTGTGCGCTTCGACCGCCGCCGGGCCAGCGTTCGAGGGCGCGCGTATCGCGATGGGCATGCGCGCCGCGACCGGCGCGATCTGGAAGGTGCAGGCGCAGGACGGCGCCCTGGTTTGCCAGACGCTCGGTAATGCGGAGCCGCGCGGAGTCTGCGGAAGTGGATTGGTGGATGCCGTCGCCGCCGGACTGGATCTGGGCGCTATCCTGTCCGGCGGACGGCTGGCCCACGGAAAAAAGGCTTTGATGCTCTCTCCGCCGGTCGCCATCTCGCAGGCCGACATCCGGCAACTGCAGTTGGCGAAGGGCGCCATCGCCGCCGGCATGCGCATTCTGCTGCGTACCTGGGGCGCGACGCCGGAGGACGTGGAGACCGTCTATCTGGCGGGCGCCTTCGGCAACTACGTGGATCATGCCAGCGCGCGCCGGATAGGCCTGGTCGATTTTCCGCCAGAAAAGGTCCAGCCCGCCGGCAATACGGCCCTGCTGGGAGCCAAGCTGGCGCTGTTCGCGCTGGACGGCGAGGATCGTTCCTATCCAGCTATCCGCGCACGCGTCGAACATGTCTCCCTTCACGCGGACCCGGCGTTTCAAGATATCTATACGGAAGCGATGGGCTTTCCCGCTGGCCCGCTTCCCGAACCTGACAATATGAAAGAAGGTTTCTGTTCATGCCAGAGACGATGACCTCTAAAGAGAGGATGCTGACAGCTATCCGGAATGAGATACCCGATCGGGTGCCGGTGGCGCCGGACATCTCCAATATGATCCCCGCCCGCCTGACGGGCAAGCCGCTCTGGGACCTCTATCTTTACAACGATCCCCCGCTCTGGCGCGCCTATATCGATGCCGTGCGCTTTTTCGAGATGGACGGCTGGTTCATGTACGGCGAGCTTAAATACCGGTATCAGGATAACGGCTGCACCTGGAAGACGGAAGTGGTGGATAAGGCGAACGACCGCATCACCACGCGCACGACCTGCGGCACGCCGGCAGGAGACCTCTTCCAGGAGGATGTCTATTACCGCAGCGATCCCCCGACGCGCACGCGCAAATGGATCCATGACCTGCGCGCGGATATGCCTAAGCTTCGCTACCTGTTCCCCGCGGTGACCGGCTACGACCGCACGCTATACGACCAGCAGCAGTGGGAGGCCGGCGACTCCTGCGCGGTCGGCATTATGATCAATGTGCCGGGCATGCACGATCTCGTCTGGTGGTTCGACGATCCGTTGATGGGTCCGTCGGTGGCCTACGTGGAGGAGTACGACCTGTTCAAGGAGTTCATAAGCTGGCAGGAAGCGCGGTTCCTGAAGGAAGCGGAGATGGCGATCGACGCCCGGCCGGACTTCATCCTGATAGGCGCTTCGGGGATGTGGACGCTCTCCTCCCCGAAGATATGGCGCGACATCACGCTGGCGCCCTTCCAGAAGATCACGCGCATGGCGAAGGAGGCCGGGGTCCCGACGATGCTGCACTCCTGCGGCAAGGAGCGCAAGCTGGCACAGATTCTCGCGGAGGAGACGGACCTCGGCTGCATCAATCCGCTGGAAGTGCCCCCGACGGGAGACTGCGATCTCGCCGAGGTCAAGCAGGCGATCGGGAGCCGCATGGCGCTTATGGGCAACCTGCACACGGTCGAGGTGATGCTGGAGGGCACTCCCCAATTCGTGGAAGAAAAGGCGCTTCAGGCCCTCCGGGACGCGGGCGCGAACGGCGGATTCATCCTCTCCACCGGAGATCAGTGTGGCCGAGACACGCCGGATGAGAATATCCGCGCAATGGTCCATGTCGCTAAAGAGCATGGATGGTATTGACCAGTATGCAGCAGGCGCTTTAGACCTCATCCGACATATCGGCTGGGCGGAGGAGACTTTACGAAGAAGCGCGAAGGAGGGCCGATGTGAGTGATGCCGTTCCGGGCGAGCTGAAGCACTTTCCTGTGTGTCTTGACATCGCCCGGCATAACAGTCACGCAGTGGCCCACAGGCCTATTCAGACCTGGATCTTCTCCCGTCCTGCCAGGGCGGCCACATCGCAGAGTGGCTTGCTGCCGGTGTTCTCCTCAAGCAGCTCCGCCACCGTCGTGGCACGCAACGCATTCTCGACCAGGCCGACCGCATCATCCAGCCGCCGGTGCAGGGGGCAGAGGCTGGCTCCATGCGATCGGATGCCGAGCGGGCACCAGCAGATGCGCTGCAGCGGATCGACCGACTGGACGATCTCGTATAAGGTGAGCGCCGCCGCCGGCTTCCGCAGAGTGAACCCGCCATGCAGCCCGCGCTGGGAATCGATCAGCCCGGCGCGGGTCAGACCGTGCAGAATTTTGAGCAGATAAGGCACCGGCACCTGGGTGGCTTCGGCGATCTGGCGGGCCGTTCGCGGCCCGCCCGATTCATTGGCCAGATGCACGATAGCCCGCAAAGCATACTCGGCCGTTTGAGAGAACATAATAATCCCCGGAAAATTTTCGATATCTGGATATTGACATCTAGTATAGCACATGTTATACTGGACGAACACCAAAAGTGGATATCTAAATCTATATATCGATATTCGCTTCATCCGGTGCTAATCACTCCTTTTAAGGAGAACGGCTATGGAACAAATTCCTTCTTCTCGCCGGCTGGACCGGGCCGCGCAGTGGACGTCGCGTCTGGCCATCTTTGTGTCCGGCTTTTTCCTCATCGAGACCCTGACCGGGCTTGCCATCTATTTTCTGCCCTTCAGCACTTCTACGCAGGTCATGGTCCTGCTGCACACGCTGGCCGGATTCGTCTTTGCGGTGGGCTATATCGGGTATCAGATAAAGCACTGGCGTCTCTATCGCCGCTATACGCTCACGCATATCAAGCTCACCGGCTACTTGGCCTGGATCGTAACGACCGTCTGCGGGGTCTCCGGCCTGGTCCTCACCTGGCAAGCCGCTTTCGGCCGGCAGATCTCCTCTTTCTGGGATCTGATCCACCTGATCACCACCTTTGCCATCATCGCGTTCCTGGCGCCTCACATCGTCCTGATTGTCTTGCGAGACCGCAGCGCCCGCGCCAATACGGCGATCCAACCGGTCCTCCTGGCGACCCGGCGCTATGCCTGGGGGCTGGCCGCCCTTACGGCCCTCTTCTTCCTGGTGGTCCTCGCCTGTACTCTGGGTTACGAGCCGGTCATGTATCACAATGTCTTTCCGGCGGACTACAGCACGCCGTTCGGCAAGAACCGGCCGTTCGCGCCCAGTCTGGCCACCACGAGCAGCGGGGGAGCCCTGGATGCCCGCAGCCTGAGCGGCTCCCAGGCGTGCGGCCGGTCTGGCTGCCATGAGGACATCTACCATGAGTGGTCTATCAGCGCGCACCGGTGGGCTGCAATGGACCCGGCTTTTCAGGCGATCCAGACCGTGATGGCCAAACAAAACGGCCCGGAGTCGACGCGCTACTGCGGCGGCTGCCACGATCCGATCTCGCTCTTTTCCGGCACCAAGAATATCTTCGCCGCCAATCTTACCAGCCTCCCCGGCTACAACGAAGGCGTCTCCTGTATCGTCTGTCACGGCATCAAGAAGACCGACATCAAGGGCAATGCCGCCTATATCATCTCCCAGCCGGACCGGTATCTGTTCGAGGAGCAGCCGGGCGCTTTTGCGCGCTGGACCAGCGACTTCCTGATTCGGGCCTATCCGCGCCAGCATACCCGGCAATTCAACCACCATCTGTTCAAGAGCCCGGAGTTCTGCGCCGCCTGCCACAAGCAGTTCATCGATAAAGAGGTCAACAAAGTCGGCTGGGTGCAGCTTCAGAACCAGTACGACAATTGGCGCATGAGCCACTGGAACCACCACGGCGACGCGCGCAAGACCGTCGAGTGCCGTGAATGCCACATGCCGCTGCAGCCGACCGTGGCCGACACGCTGGTCCCCAATCCCGGTGACTACAACCGCGGCCCGTATGATCCTACGCACCGCAGCCATCGGTTCGTGGGCGCCAACCAGTTCATTCCCGGCGTGCTGAAGCTGCCGGGCTGGCAGGAGCAGACGACGCTGACGGAGCGGTGGCTCAAAGGCGAGATCCCGATCCCGGAGATCGCGGACAAGTGGCGGACCGGGCCTGCCGTGCCCATCCAGATCAGCGCTCCCGCCCAGGTCACGCCCGGAAGCAATGTCAGCTTCGTCGTGACCATGAGCAGCAATAAGGTCGGGCACGACTTTCCGACCGGGCCGCTGGACATCATCCAATCCTGGCTGGAGATCAAGGCCGCCGACCAGTCCGGCAGACTGCTCTACGCCTCCGGCCGCCTTGATCCACGCCACTTCATCGAGAAAGGCTCGTTCCTGTTCCGCGCCAAGCCGGTAGACCAATACGGCAACCTGATCGAGCGCCATAACCTCTGGGAGATGGTGGGCGTGCGCTATAAGCGCTCGCTCTTCCCCGGCTACTCGGACCAGGCGACGTTCTCTTTCGCGTGCCCGGCCGGCATGTTTGCGGTGCCGCCGCAATCGCCAAGCCAGAAATTCACGCTCAAGGTGCCGCGGGGCGTCCGGGGGCAGGTCCACATCGAGGCGCGGCTGTGCTATCGCAAGATCGGCCAGTTCATGATCAACTTCGCGCTCGGCGAAAAGTCCGGGCTGACGGCGCCCGTGTCGGAGCTTTCTACGGCTGTGGCGACGGTCCAGGTGGTCGCGCCGCAGACACACATTGCGTCGCTGGGAGGGTATCGCCGATGATCGCGCTATCGAAGTCGCGCCGGCAGAGGCGGCTGATCATCACCACGGGATTCACGACGCTGTTCCTGGCCACGGTGGCGGCGGGCCTGGCGCTGCGCCCGCATCCGGCCAACTACGTGCCGGGCGAGAAGGTGGCCGGCGTCACGGACTCGCTGGGCCGCGCCCTGCCCGCCGACTATCCCGGCATCACCTTCTCCGATGGGACCCGGCAGGCCGGCATCACCTTCCAGCATTTTTACGGCAGGCGCTCCTCGCAACTGCCGGAGGACATGGGATCGGGCGCGGCCTGGTGCGACTATGACAACGACGGCTATCCCGATCTCTTCCTGGTCAACGAGGCTGGCCCCCTTACCATGACCGCCGAACAGGTCCAGGCCTCCCCGGCGCGCTGCGCCCTCTACCACAACAACGGCGACGGCACCTTTACCGATGTCACCGAGAAAGCCGGGCTGGGCCACCTGAAGGGCTGCCTTATGGGAGCCGCCTGGGGCGACTACGATAACGACGGGCACCCGGACCTATTCGTGACCGCGTACGGCGAAAACCATCTGTTTCATAACGATGGCAACGGCCACTTCACGGACGTTAGCCAAAAGGCCGGGGTCGGCGGCCTGAAAGGCTTCTGGACCGGCGCCTCCTGGGGCGACTACGACCGTGACGGCCATCTGGATCTCTACGTCTGCGGCTACGTCAAATACCATCCGCCGCGGCCGGAGGAGGTCAGCGCGACGTCCAAGCAAAACGACACAGACGTACCGTTCACTATCAACCCTTCTTCCTACCCTCCAGAGCGCAACCTGCTCTATCATAACAACGGCGACGGCACCTTCACGGAAGTGGCCAAACAGGCGGGCGTGGACGATCCGGCCGGGCGCAGCCTTTCGGCGACCTGGTGCGATTTCGATGGCGATGGCTGGCCGGACCTCTATGTCAACAACGACGTCTCGATGCACGCCTTCTATCGCAACCTGGGCAACGGCCACTTCCAGGACGTCAGCGTCTCTTCCTGGGCCTGCGACTATCGCGGAGGAATGGGCATCGCCACCGGCGATTGGGACAATAACGGCCAGATGGACCTCTTTCTGACCCACTGGCTCGCGCAGGAGAAAGCGCTCTATCACAACCTGTGGGTGCAGAACCCCGGCAAGAAGCCCAAAGATCGACTGCACTTCGTGGACATCTCCGATCAGGTGGGGTTGGGGCAGAGCACGCCGGACTATGTGGGCTGGGGGACCTCGTTCGTCGATTTCGACAATGACGGCCGGCTGGACCTCGTGATCACCAACGGCAGCACGCTACAGGACTCCAACGACCATACGCTTCTGGTCCCCATGAAGAACCAGCTCTTCTGGAACGGCAGCCGGCAGGATGGCTACTTCGAGCACAACTGCAGCGACCGGGGCTTCTTCGAGGTGGAGGACGCGGCCGGAGGCGCGCTGAGCCAGCCCAACGTCGGGCGCGGCCTGGCGGTCGCCGACTACGACCGCGACGGCGCGCCGGACATCCTGATCACGCGCAATGGCGGGCCGTCCTTGCTGCTGCACAACGATGGCGGCGCCCGCAACAACTGGCTGGAGGTGTGGCTGCAGGGCACGCGCAGCAACCGGGACGCCATCGGAGCCAAGCTGCGCATCACGGTCGCCGGACGCCAGCAGATACGCCAGGTCGGCGCAGGTTCCTCCTATCTTTCTCAGGATGATCGCGTGCAGGGCTTCGGCCTCGGCGCCCATACCTCGGTGGATACGCTGGAGGTCTGGTGGCCCAGCGGCCTGCAGCAGTCCTTCCACCATATCGCGGCGCGGCAGATGATCCGCATCGTCGAGGGTGGGCCGCCGCGTACCGTGCATCTGAAGCGAGGCGGCAAGCGATGACCAAGAGCGTGTTTACCCTTCTTACCGTGGCGCTGATTCTGCTGATCGGCTTCCTGGGGATCCGGCAGAGGCATGGCCCCACGGAAACTGGATCGCCGCCGGGGGCAGGCGCTTCCGGCGCGGCGCTCACCGCAGCCGAGCGGACGCGCATCGAGTCGTTCTGGGCGATCTACCGGCAGGCAAGCCAGGAGAAGCAGGCCGGCCGGTGGGCGGAAGCGGTCCGCGACTACCGTCAGGCGCTACAGCTGAATCCGAGCCACTGGGATACGCTTTACTATCTTGGCGGCGGCCTGGTGCAGTTGCGTCGCTATCGGGACGCCGAAGCCGCCTATCGCCGGTTGGTCGCCGCCGAAAACCAGCCCGCGCGTGCCCATGCCGCCTTAGGCGCGCTGTACGCCAATCCGAGCGCTGGCCCCCTTTTCGATCTGGCGAAGGCGGAGCGAGAGTTTCAAGCGGCCCGGCGCGCCAACGCTGACGAGAGCGGCCCGATCCTGCGACTGGGCGAAGTGGCCCTGGCCGCAGGCGAGACGGCCCGCGCCAGAGAGTATCTGCAGGCGGCCGGGCGGACCAACTTCAAGAGCGTCACTGCTCCCTTCCTGCTGGGATATATTGCCTGGCGGGATGGGGATGCGCGGCAGGCACTCACGCTGTTCGGCAAGGCGATCTCGCTGACGCAGGAACAGCCGCCTCCGGCGGGCGTGCTTGGCGAGGGAGATACGCGCCTGAAGGGCCACCGCGCGATGGTCCTGCCGGAACAGCAGGACCTCTTCGACGGTTTTGTTGCCGAGCTGTGGCAGCAAAAAGCTACCGATGAGGCTCACATGACCCCGCTCTATATGCGGATAGAGAATTATCTGCAGCGTCTACCGGGGCATGGAAAGGCACGCTAGGAGCGTCGCCTGAGCCTGTCCTGGCATCGCGGCCCGCCCTTCCGCAGCCGGGGATAGAATACTTTTGTACGCTCCTGCTTACAATCCGTCAAAAAGAGGATGTGGAAGCGAAACATCCGGACTATCATGGGAGCATATGCGATCGGCCGCTGGACCGGAGTGGCCGTGCTATCTTCAAGAAAGAGGAGGTGCGTCTGATGGGCATACAAGGCTTACTGACATCGCTGGTTCTCACCCTGCTCATAATGGGATACATAGGTCTCGGGCTGGGTTTGGTTGCGAAGTGGATGGGGAGCTATTCCACCCTGGAAAAAGAGCGCCCAACCTTTGAAAGCGAAGGGGATGTTTACTCATTTCCGGAAGTGAATGGGATCCCAACTTGAGAAGGAATAGAGGTTTCCTGACCGCGCGAGCAGATTTTGATCGCAGCGACCTATCCTTTTCTCTCCGCTGCCGCAAGCTTTGTTAGCGCAAGTTTTCCCTATCACGTCCAGAATCCGCCATTTCGCGGATGCATCTCCAGGCCAAACCCACATATAATGGCTGCAAGCTGATCCAAGACCGGCTTTTTATCATCTGCAAGCGGGAGCTACCTGGAGGATAAGGTTATGAGCCAGCAGACAACGGAGTCGCCATCGGATGTCGTGATCCAGCTCGTGGGCGAGTCGGGAGAGGGGACGATCAGCCTGGGGGACCTGGTCGCGAAGATGTTCGTCGCCCTGGGGCTGGATATTTGCACGTTTCAAACATTTCCCGCCGAGATCAAAGGCGGCACGGTCATGTATCAGATACGGGCGCGATCCGGGCCTGTCCTCTCGGAGGGCGACGCGGTGGACGTTCTGGTCGCCCTGACGGCGGAGGGATGCGATCAGTACGGGGGGGGACTGCGCGAAGACGGCATTCTTCTTTACGATCTCGACGCTTTCACGCCCGCTCCGGCGCCGGGCCGCACGGACTACAGCCTGGCGATCTCGACGCTGGCGCGCAAAGAGAAGGAAGCGGTCCGCCAGCAGATCGGTCCGGAACAGCTCAAGCGGCTGCCCGCGCCCAAGAATATTGTGGCGCTGGGGGCGCTGCTGCGTCTGGTCAATGCGCCTCTGGAACCTGCCGAACAGTATATCCGCGACCTGTTCGGACGCAAGGGCGAGGAGATCGTCGGCATGAACATCTCGGCGCTCTACACCGGCGCGCGGCAGATCGCCGAACAGATCGAGGGCAAGCGGACACCACGCCTCGCGCCGGTAAAGCGCGAGGGGCCCGTCATGACGGTGACCGGCAACCAGATGGTGTCGATGGGGGCGCTGGCTGCCGGCCTGCGCTTCTTTGCGGGCTATCCGATCACGCCGGCCTCGGAGATCATGGAGTTCCTGGCCCGCGAGCTGCCGCGCTTCGGCGGCGACCTGATCCAGGCGGAGGACGAGATCGCGGCGCTGGGCATGTGCCTGGGCGCCAGCTATGCGGGCGCGAAGGCCATGACGGCCACATCAGGGCCGGGGCTTAGCTTGATGGTCGAGCAGATCAATCTGGCCGGGCAGGCCGAGATTCCCGTGGTT
>Ga0070739_10006353_pt1 | contig 13057 bp, 14 predicted proteins | sample Coa_R1_7_FD_66445 | JGI IMG/M metagenome (GOLD analysis project Ga0070739, IMG submission 66445) | Surface soil microbial communities from Centralia Pennsylvania, which are recovering from an underground coalmine fire - Coalmine... | ecosystem: Environmental > Terrestrial > Soil > Unclassified ... | reverse complement strand
TCGAGGGCCTCGTCGGCATTTCCTTTGAGCGGCACAAGTGTCCCGCGCCTGAAACCGGCGTCTTGTGTAATCAAGACCGTAGCCTCGGCGTCGTTGATCCTGTCGGCGAGAGATTCGGGCGAGAACCCGCCGAAGACCACGCTGTGTGGGCAGCCGATTCGCGCGCAGGCGAGCATCGCGATAGGAAGCTCAGGGACCATGCCCATGTAGATTGCCACTCGGTCTCCCGACTTCAGCCCCAAACCCTTCAAAACATTGGCAAAGCGGCAGACCTCTCGGTGAAGCTCTCGGTAGGTCAGGTCTCGCCGGTCACCGGATTCACCCTCCCACACGATGGCCCGCTTGTTCCCTCGCTCTTGGAGGTGCCGGTCCAGGCAGTTGTATGAGGCATTGATCTTCCCACCCACAAACCACTTGGCCCACGGCAGGTTCCACTCAAGCACCTGGTCCCACTGCTCAAACCAATCCAGCTCACTGGCGTGGTTGGCCCAGAAGGCCTCGAAGTCCCGATCGGCATCAGCGTAGACAGACGGATCCTGGACGTTCGCCTGACTCGCAAATGCCTCGGGCGGCGGATATTGACGGTCCTCCGCAAGCAGGACGTCGAAGTGGCTCTGGGTCTCCACGGCCATCGATGCAACCTCCTCCGCTGCCGCTCCACCGGCGGGACTACTTCAGGGTAGGTCAACCTTCCGCGTTATAGGCGCCTCTTCGGCATAGATGCCGGGCAGGTGTCGAGAGACGGCATTCAACCGTCGAGGCCGCGGTGCATATACAGGGCGACCTCCCAAGGGTCCGAACGATCGGCTCCCGGGTATAGACGGGTATTGATGCCGGCGACTTCGAAGCCGCGAGTGCGATAGAACTCAATGGCTGCGAGGTTCAGATTCTGGGTCTCGAGCATGATGCCGCCGGCATCCTCGCGCAGAGCAGACCAGTGAAGGGCCTCCATAAGCCGGCTGCCGACACCATGGCTGCGCTTCTCCTCTCGGACTCGGATGTCGCAGAGCCAGAGCATGTGGTTCCAGTGCTCCATCCGCCACGTGGCCAGGCCAATCAGCTCACTGTCCGCAACGGCGCCCACGAAGTGGAGCTGACTCGCCTCGCCATACAGCTCCAGCAGGGCCTGAACCCCACCTCCATCCAAGACCTTGGTCACCGGTCGCGGAAGCTGGGCGGGCACGAGGCGCCACATCTTGGCGGGGTCACCACCCTCCATCTCCAGCCGCAGGTATCGGTCCGTCCTATAGGAGCTGGCAAAGATCTCCAGCGACCGCAGATCCTCGAGACTCATATCGCGGACGCGGAGGTCAGCCAAGGTTGATGATCTCGGTCCGGATGTCGGAGACGTAGCCGTCACCACTGTGCTGAAGCGCGAAATCGGCGATGCGGTTCATGACCTCGTCGGCTCTTCGCCGATCATTGGCAACTACCGCCACCCCAAGCTCCGCCTGATGATGGTTCTCCAACTGATGAACCTCCGCGATGGAGACACGGAACCGCGCCTCAACACGCCCCTTCAGTGAGCTGACTACCGCACGCTTGTCCTTGAGACTCGCGGCCTCGGGAATCTCGACCGTTACTCGCAGTATCCCGACGATCACCGGCTCGGCCCTTGCAGTTCGGCCGTGGAGATCCCCGGATGGCCGGCGGCAAACGCAGATGCCGGCATGCGTCGCCCTCCCTCTGGCTGTAGCTCATTGATGATCAAGCTGCCCGTCCCCGTCTGTATCAGCAGACCGTCTGGTCCGCAGCCCAGCACTTGACCCGGCCGGCTGCGGGCCGCGTCGGTTTGGTCGACTGGACGAGAGCGAAATATTCTCAGCCGCACTCCGCCCCAATACGTGTATGCTACCGGCCACGGATTATAGGCACGGACCTCTCGGTCGAGGTCGGCCGACGACTTTGTCCAATCCAGCAAGCCGTCCTCTTTGGTTATCATCCGGCTGAAGGTGGCCCGTGTCTCGTCCTGTGATCGTGGCGAGACATGCCCTCTCGTCCACTCTGGCAGGACGTCGACGAGCAGCTGCGCGTTCGCCCGGGCCAGCATCGGCGTCAAGCTTTCAGTCGTGTCCTCGGGACCGATGGGAAGGCTTCGCTGAGCTACGATGGGTCCGGCATCCATCCGCATGACCATCTCCATGACGGTGACGCCTGTCTCGGAGTCTCCCGCCAGAATTGCCGCTGGGATGGGAGACGGTCCACGATGCCGGGGCAGAAGCGACGGGTGAAGATTGAGGCAGCCTTGATGTGGAAGAGCGAGGACGGTGGCGGGGAGAAGCCTGCCGTAAGAAGCTACGATCAGTATGTCGATGCTCTCGGCCGCCAGCTCCTGGATCGCAGCCGGTTCACGAAAGCCCTCCGGTTGCAACACGCGCACTCCATGCTCATCGCCCCACCTCGCGACCGCGCCGCGCTCCAGCCGGCGACCCCTTCCGGCAGCTCGGTCAGGTTGAGTCACGATGCCGGCCGGCAGTAGGTGACCGCCGATGACCTTCAGAGCCTCCGCCCCGAAAGGTCCACTTCCCATGTACACGATTCGGCCTGAAAATTCGGTGTCTGTGATCATGTCTCAGGGAGAAGTTAGCCAGTCATGAGCCGGCGGTGGTGGTGGCCGTTGTCCCTGCTGTGCCTCCTCGCATTCGCCGGGGATCACGCCGGTTGGTCCGGCACGGCGGTCTTTGTCACCGCGGCCCTCGGAACCGTTCCTGCGGCCGCGTTGTTAGGCGAGGCCACCGAGCAGATCGCCGTGGGCATCACGGGCCGCGAGATGGCGAGACAGGAGTCGCGGGGCCAGCCGATTCGCGCTACAACTCTCGGGGCGAAGGTGGGGGGCCTCCTGAACGCTACGTTTGGAAACGTCCCGGAGCTCTTCGTCGGCCTCCTCGCCCTCCATCAAGGCTACATTACCTTGACCAAGGCAACTATCGCCGGATCCGTGATCGGCAACGCCGCCTTGGTGCTGGGCCTCTCGCTCTTCTTTGGTGGACTCCGGAACGGAACTCAACGCTTTGACGCTCGTGAGGCCGGACATCATGCGGTGTTAATGGCTCTGGCTGTGGCCGCACTCGTGCTGCCGTCTCTCTTTGCCGCGAGGACGGCCGGGGGTCACGTGGATGAGATAAGTATCTTCGCCGCCTCTCTGCTGCTACTCATCTACGCCGCGTATCTGCTCTTTTCCATATTTCAGCTGCGTGGAGGCCGAGGTAAGAACCAGGATAAGACCTTCATCGAGGAAGAGGCTGAGGTGGTACGTGATCTCAGCCAGATTCTCTCGCATTGGCCACTCCGGCTGAGTGTGCTGGTGGTGGCGGGGGCGACACTTCTTGTTTTCGCCTCGTCCGAAGCGTTGGTCGATACCGTCAAACCATTCACTCACTCCTTTGGTTGGAGCCCCTTCTTCGTCGGCATCGTCGTGGTTCCTCTGTTCGGCAACATGGCGGAACAGTCGAGCGCGATTCTACTGGCCTATCGAAATCGAATGAATACCGCCCTGGGTGTTGCCTCCGGGTCTTCGATTCAGGTAGCGGTGTTTGTGGTCCCGGTACTGGTCTTCGCCTCGCTGCTGTCGCACTCGCTCACCCTTGTCTTCAACCCCATCGAGATCGCCGTGCTCGCCCTGGTGGTGGTCATCTTCTTCTTCGTTTCCCAAGATGGGGAGAGCAACTGGCTGGAGGGCCTGCAGCTGATCGTGCTGTATGCAATGGCTGCCGCGGTGTTCTTCTTCGTTCCTGGCCAGCTGCGCTGAGCAGAGGTCAGTCCTCCAAAGGCGTTCGTGAGGCTATGACAGATTTGTTGGTGCCGGCCGCGGACCCTTGGGGTGTGCCTCGTTCAACGATTCCGGGGTCTCCGGCTCGCGTGACCGCGGTCTCCGTGCCCTGACCTTGGGTGCTCGAGGCACCGTCTCCAGAGCTGCCTCGGCGGCAACCCTGACATCCTCGATCTCATCGTTGCGCAGCCCTTGAAGAACTGTGCGCGCGCGCTCGTTGTTCATCCGTCCGAGAGCCCGGGCAGCCGAGCTGCGAAGGACCGACGACGGAGAGGCGGCCAGGGTCTCGATCTCGGGCATGAGGTCGGCGAGTGCGAGATCTCCCGCCAGACGGACGACCCGTCGCAGTTGTGGCGGGCTGAGATTGGCGTCCAACGCCGCACGGACTTCACAGGTAAGCCGGGGCTTCGCTTTCTCCCAATCGATGCCTTCTTCGGCTAGAAGAACAAACACATCCCGTGGCTTTATCAGGAAGCGGCGAATCCAGGGAGCGAGCATCGGAGGCGGCTCTGGAACGAGCTCGCAGCGCACGTGGCGCAGGACTTCCTGATGATGATGCTTTTCAAACCAGCCGTAGAGGCTCAGTGTAAGCTCAGCGTCACGAAACGCGTAGTCCAAGAGCGATGGTGGTAGTGGCCGCCGCATCCAGTTAGCGCGGCGGACGCTCTTGTCGACCTCGAGATCGAGCGCCCGTGAAGCCAGAGCCTGCATTCCCTCCTCGCGCCGGCCGAACATGGCCGCCCCAAGCTCACCCAGATCGATGATGTTGCGAACGTGGAGTTGCTGCTCTTCCAAGAGCTGAATGTCGGTGTTGCCTCCCAGCACCACCTTCAATGCCTTTCCCGTCATAAGCGGCCTCAGTGGCTCCAGATCCTTAATGGCGAGCGGGTCGACGATCAGGCTCAACCCCGATGAGGCGATCTGAATCAAGGCCAGGATCTGGCGGCCCCGCCTGGTCCCGTCAGGGAGCCGCAGAATCCTCTGGCCCATTTCCACGTCGAGACCAATGGCCGGTGCATCGGCCATCAGGCTTACCCACCTCGTAAGTTCTCCCGGCTGGTTCACGAGGACGCGGCGGAAAGCTTCCTGTTGGCCACTCGACATGGCTCATTATCCGAACACGTCGTGGCGAGTGCCGCCGGCGTGGCGAGCCAGGGCCGTGTGTTCTCTGAGGCTCTCATCCGGCATTGAGCTGAAGCATCGTCGAGTTGCGCTGGCAGGCATCGAGCTGAGAGTCTTGGCAGGTACTTGACAGAGTCCGGCTGGAGAGGATGATGACCTGCGCAAAAAGTCCGGGGCCAACCCGCCGGACACCGGGATTAAATGCCGTCTGTGAACAGGTATTCCGGCGATTTCCGGTCGCCCTCTCACTGGCGCTGCTCGCCCGCCGGATTAACCATTGTGTTCGTCTTTACCACCGGGGGCCGCCCCAACGGCTTTGGTTTAACTGCCGGGTCCTGTTCTCGGCAATTGGACTGATCGTGCTGCCCTTCGGCGTTGGGACGGCCCTGCGCCGCCGGCTCAACCCGTCAGACTGATTTGCCCTCGCTGCAGGGCCCACTCCAGTGGCAGCGAAAGGCCTTTCAGTGTTCAGCGCTGGGCCGATGTCGACTACGCTTTCGTGGTCTGCTCCGGGTGCGGCCACGACTTCACCGTCGATAAGTTTGCCCGTCTGGTCTGATGGAGGAGTACCAACGGGGTGGATTGGCGGCGGGAGCTCGTCTGCCCTATCGCGCGACGTCCCTGACACCTCACCGGTCCTCGCCATCGAAGCTCGAGGCGTTTCTACGACATATCCTCGAGATTCCAAGCCACGAGGTTATATTGCCTCCTCAGCCGACCGGGTCGACAGATACGCGAGGCTACCCGTTGTTACAGATCAGAAATGCGGCCCGCAGACGTGACCCGGGTCGCGGCCGGTTCGTGGATCGACCATCAAAAGCGACGCCGCTCCAGCGGACGACTACAGGGCGTTGACGACCGACTGGAACGTACTTAGGAGTTGCGGGCCGATGAGCACGATCACGACAATGGCCGCAACCGAGATCAGTGCCACCAGGAGACCGTACTCGATCATTCCCTGACCGGACTGGCCCTCGGCATTCTCGATGAGTCTGGCGCGCAGCTCCTGAAAGTTCGCTTGCATGACGAATCCACCTCTTTCGAACTATTTCTGGATCACCGTGCCACGGCCTCCGGTTTCCAGAAATAGCCAAATTCCCACCACCCGGCATGGCCCGTTTAGGCCATGCACTTTGCGGCTGCGACCGCGGCTCCTATCCTACTTCGCCGAGCTTGGTCATGGCCTCGTCGACGCTGATCTCACCGCGTTCCAAAGCCTGTAGGATATCAGTCGTGTCAGGGGGCATATCTGGTTCTTTCGATACAGCGGCAGCTTCAGCCCGAGGCGATTCGGCGCTATCCCGAGGTCCTGGCTCCTCATTGCCACCCGGCGTCGCACTCGGCCCCCATTCCTCCGGCATCGGCACTCTGCTTTCCTTCGACGGCTGGACAGGGGCGACGTGTGCGACGGACGCAACGGGTTCGGGCGAGGGGGACCTGGCTGATCCTGACGGGTTAATGGCGAGATCACCGCTTACCGAATTCATTTCCAGGGAGGCTCCTCCACCGTTGATCCGGCCCTGCCAGTGACGCCGGCCTGACCTGATGATTTCAGCCGGGAGGCGGCACTCTACGCTTCCGCTCACACTCTTCAGCTGCACGGTTGCCGCCGTGTCCGGCGGAACGAGCATGCAGAGATCGCCGCTGACCGACTTGGCAAAGCATTGCTCTCCCTCAAAGAGTGGCGACTCGATGTCGAAGTCGCCGCTAACGGTATTGATGCTAAACCGGCGCAGCCGAGACGACCGGATTATGCAGTCGCCACTGGTAGTGCGCGCCACAACGGTTCCACTGAGGGCGTTCGCGACGATGTCACCGCTGACGGTGGTCATAGTGATGTCTCCTGCGATGTCATCCATGCGTAGGTCACCGCTCACGGTCTGCAGACTCAGGCCCGCGCGCGTGCCGGAAACGAGAATATCGGCCGAGACGGCGTTGAGCTGCATCGCGCAGTCGATGGGCACCTCAATGTCGTACTGCACGGGAGAGACGCGACCGAAGTTCATCAAGCCGAACTGGCTGGCCTTGGTTTGGACGCTGACCTTGTTTCCCTCCCGACGGATATCGACGTTGGCCGGCTCTCGCCGACTGCTGCTTGAGCGCATCGCCTTGACCCGTATGGTATTTCCCGGCTTCCCCTGGACGTGGATCCTGCCCGAGACATTGCTGACCGATAGCTCTGAGTTCGGACCTACCTCGAACTCCTGTCGAACGGTTCCGTCAACTTCTGTGGTCATGGACGCCTCCCTATGCCTGGCCCCGAAGCTGACGCTCAGCTTCGGTGGCCGTGATCTCTCCACTGCGGAGCTGGGTAAGGATTTCACGGCGCCGGTCCGCGCTTACCCCTCCGGCTGCCTGTTCCTCCGGAATCTTGACTCGGTCGCCATACCCCAAGGCCATCAGCACCTCATTCAATCGGTTGTTCACGGTGGGATAGCTGATGTTCAGCTCCGATCCTACGTCCTTCATGCTGCCTCGACACCGGATGAAGGCCTCGATGAACTGAAGCTGTGCCTGGTCGAGGCGCTGCAGGCGCCCCAGGGTGAAGCTGCCATCAAGCGTCGTGCTGCAGGTCGGGCAGCGCAACCTGGTTACCGTGAGCTCGTCGTGGCAGACGGGGCATCGACCCAACACCGGATTCATCATCGTCCTCCTAGACAGTGATAGAAGCGTAACATTTAGGTCTACTTAATCAATACTAAGCTCCGGCTTGATTATCTGCGACGTGATTTCGCTCACGCCTGGGCCCGACTCTTGCAGTGAATGCGGCCTGCACTTCGGCAAGGGCAGGCCCGGGGGGTCTGACTTTCGGTCTTAGTCCAGGCTATGATGCGCCGAATGTCCCATTGACATCTTGCCGGCCGTTCGCTACCGTCCAAGCACGCCGATGTCTGACGGGGTCGAACGGACGGTGTTGGACGGGGGCAGAGGCCGTGTTCTGGTATATTCGGGCGTTCGGCAAATGAGGGTCCCGCGCCTGCTTGTGGCGCCCTTCAGGAGACAGCGGAGTCGTGTCAAGGTCTGCTCGCTCGATTGCTGCCGTGGGGCTCGTGCTCGTGGCGCTTCTCACCGTGGCGGCGCATGCGTCGCGTACCGTCCACCACGGTAAGGCTGTATTTGTCATATCGCCGGTCGGCTCTCCGACCGTCAGGCCCCGGCGACTACCGAAGGTAACACCGTCGCCTACTGGGACGGCCACCGTTTCAGCGAGACCCACGACAACTGCCAGCCCTTCCGCCACGCCCACGGAAACAGGAACGGCGACCGCAACTCCATCCCCGACACTTCCAGCCTCGCCGACGCCAACTCCCACGGACAAGCCGACGCCAACTCCCACAGACAAGCCGACGCCAACTCCCACGGACAAGCCGACGCCGACTCCCACGGACAAGCCGACGCCAACTCCCACGGACAAGCCAACCCCAACTCCGACCGACATGCCAACCCCAACCCCGACCGACATGCCAACCCCAACCCCGACCGACAAGCCGACGCCGACTCCCACTCCCACCCATAAACCCACTCCCACCCCGACGCCAACCAAGCCTGTGGGAGGTGGCGGACACCACGGCGGCGGGTCGCATACCGGTGGCCACCACCATGGAGGCCACTCGGGCGGGCATGGAAAGTCGGGCGGCCACGGCAAGTCCGGCCACGGTGGGAAGTCCGGTTCACTCCACCATCCGGCGTCCTGTAGGCCTGCGCCAAGTCATGCCGGCCCCTGCCCTCACCGACACCATGGGCCTGGTCTGAGCGGTAGCGGAACGGGATCGAGTCGATCACACGGCGGACACCGTTCGCGGTCTACATCTCACCCTGCACCGGTGACCGTGGCCGTGGCAGGGGTTGGAGAGCCGGTAACCTGCATAGGAAAGCCACAGCCGCCATCCGGCCCATTCCTTTCTGCTCCATATGCCGGCTGGGCGGAGATCGCCTCGTACTTCGACCATGATCAGCCCGACTACGCGATCGACGGAAAGATCGTCGTGGCCAACGGACTCACCATTACCGGCACGCCGAGCCCCGGCTCGTTTCCCTCCTACTACTCACCGAAGGTGCGTCAGTACATCAACTACGACGGCCACAACGGATACGACTACGACATCGTGTACCAGCCGGTCCTGGCGGCGGCCACCGGTGTGGTGACCTTTGCCGGATGGGAGTCGTCGGATCCCTACTATGGCTACGGACAAATGATCGTCATCCGTCACGCTCACGGGTACATGACGCTCTATGGACACCTGAGCCGGGTGATGGTGAGGGTTGGTGAGCACGTGTCGGCCGGCCAGCAGATCGCCATCAGCGGAAACACCGGACACTCTACCGGCCCGCATCTGCACTTCAGCGTGTACCACAACTGCCATGTCCTTGACCCGTACGGGTGGACCGGCCATGGCCCCGATCCCGTAAAGGCGTTCAACGGTGAAACCAGCAGCTACCTATGGAAGAAGGGGGAAGCGCCCGAAGTCTTGAACTTTATCCCCGGCTGGCCGACGTTCGGTTCGGGGCTGCTGCCGCGGCCGGCTCCACCCGTGGTCACACGGCAGGACCGCATTGCTCACCTGCTGCTGTTGAAGGTTCCAACCACAAAATCCTCCAGTGCTTCGGTATCCCTCGTCAATGTTCAGCAGCATCTATCCGACGAGCAGCGGCAGCTGGGCACGCTCTTGGAGGTGCTCAAGAGCCAGGGTTTGATTAACTCCTTCACACTGATGCCTGATGCGGGAGCGGTTCGGGTGGTGGGCAGCATTTCGGCCCAGCAGCTCGAGGGCCTTCCAGGGGTGGCGTCGATCGCAGGCGACCGAGTTTCCGACGTCAATCACGCACAAAGCAGCCTGGCCCAAGCTCTTCTTTCCCAGATGACGCCACGTCAAGTGGTCCCGCTGTTCTCGCCCTCGCTTCTCGACGATCAATGGAGCTGGCAAATCTCGCTCTCGGTTGAGGAAGGCGGCCCATACGTTTTGGGTTTCACCCATCCCGGCAGCCGCATCAGCGTCGCCGTTCACCGGGCGGGTCATGTTGTGAGTTGGGGCAGGGCGGTTGGCATGCGCTCCAGCGGTGCTTTCGTGGTCGCGCTCAAGGGCAATCGAGGAGCCTACGCAACCCAACCCGGCGATGTCGTGACCGGTGTCAGCGACGGTAAATCAACCTCGGTCGACGTTGTTCCGTTGTCGGTCGGTGCGGGAGGGTCTTCCGATGGGCTGACCGGTTATGCGCCAGCCGGGTCCGATTTCCAGGTAACCGCCGTGGAGGACATCACCGGCAGGGTCGTCCACGCACAGGTCCAGGCGCCGGAAACCAGTCGACACGGGCGTGCGAGATACCGGGTGCACCTGGCGGGACGGCTGCTTTCGGGTGATGCGCTCATCGCGAGCCTCGCCGAGGCCTCGGGCAACACACTGTTCTCGTGGTCCCGGGTGTCCGGCTTGCAGCTCGGCGAAGAATCGGCCGTGATCCACGGATGGGAGGCTCCCGGTAGCACGTTCCGAGTGGGCGTGTTTAACGGAAGGATGTGGCGAGCCTCCGGATGGGGCAGAGCGATGGCCGACGGCTATCTTACAGTCACTCTGCGAGGCCATCGCGGGCACCTCTATCCCTTGAAGCCTGGCACTTGGCTCATGATCAGGCACGGAAGAAGTAGAGAGAACTTGACGGTACCTATGTTAACCGGCGCAGCGGTTCCCGGCAGCAGAGTGTTCTCGGGCCGGTCACGGGGGCAGGCCGAGCTGGTCGCGCGGATCTGGAATGACTCCACGGGAAGCTGGCGCACGCTCAGCGCTCGGGCTTCCAAGCATGGATCTTACGCCATTCGCCTGCCCCATCCAGTCGGCGCCGGAACCTCCGTAGATGTGTACTATGTCGATTCACAAAATCTGGTGGAGGGCGCGTGGGCAACCCGAGGTGTTGTGACGCATGCGGGCACACCTTACGTGTCGGGGCATGCTGCTCCGGGTGAGACGTTGGTATTGCATGCCTTCGATGCCTCCAGACGGATGATCGCCGCCGGCGTGACCACCACGGATCCGACTTCGGGCGCATTCACGGTCGCCCTCACGGGGCGCCATGAACGCGTTGTCCATCTGCATGGAGGGGACACTGTGGTGATAAGTGATGGTAAGTCGATGACGGCCTACCGGGTCCCTGGACTTGGCGCTTCGATTTCCAGCCATCTGCTCAGCCTGCACGGCTGGACGTCGGCTCGTGGGCGGGCAACGGTAGCGATTCTGGTTGGGTCAGACCAGATCGGCGAGCTCACGAGTCCCATCTCACGCGATGGTTACTTCCGTGTCGCTCTCGATGGCTTGCTGTCTATAGCTCCCGATACACGTGCCGAGGTGCTTGTCGGGTCGAGCTACCGGGGCGCAACGGCTTGCGACATCACCATCACCAACGCCGCTTCGCCGGGCGGTGAGAGCGGGCGACAGATCACCGCTCTCTAGTTGCCGCCTCCTCCAGACCCAATAGCCGCGCTTCCTCATGGCTCAAGCCGGAACCCCACCGCAGGCGCTTGGCCAGCCGGTAGGCTTCCCCCTGACGGCGTGATACGACGATCCGCCGGAACCCTGAGGGAGTGCAAACCGCGAGCCTGAGATGACCCGGCCGGACCTCAGGATGGCGAACAACCCGTCCGGCAAGAAGCCTACCTGTGCGGTGAGAGGCCGCCAGGTAGCTGAATTTCTCATCTTCATGCGACAACTCCGCCGACTTCAGACGTCGGTGGATACCCGTGCGGGATACCCGAGCGGCGAAATGCAGCCAGTCGCGTGAAGACTCGAGGCATGGCCAGCTAAGTGGGACGGGCGCCAGGATATGAGCCCCGAGTGAGGAAAGGACGCGGCCAGCCTCCGTAACCGTTCCGTATCCCGACGGAGTGCCGGGCTCCACGATCACCACCGCGTCAGCACTGCATTCCCATAGCTGTCGCACAATCCGGTCTCGATCAGGCGTAGACAACTCCCCCAGGACGTAGCTCGCGACCGTGAGATCGGCCCGATCTCCCGCCGCGTTCGCCTCCATCGCGGCCTGCCAGGCGGCCGACCGAACGGTGGATGATGGACAGGAGCTGCTGAGGGCGATTCCCATGTCTCTCATCTTGGGGTTGGGCTCCACGGCCCGGACCCGCGGCATCCCTGCAAAGACGGACGCCGCGGCCCACGCTGTGGCTCCGGTTCCAGCACCAATGTCGAGCACGGTTTGGGGCGCAAAATCCGGAAGGGCGAGGCACAGCTGATGGAACGCGCTTGACACCGCCGCCATCGTGGCCGGCATCCGCACAGCGGCGTATGCCAGAGCGTCTAATTCCGAGACGATCGGTTGTCGACCCTGGTGTTGAGGGCGGTAGAGGGCCGATAACCGTTGCACCGATCGGCGGAGCGCCGCCTCCGGCACTCCCACCATCTCCCGTTTCACTGCGAGCGTCAGCTGCTGTCGCAGCTCTAGCGCCGCCGTTTGCCTCGCTGGATCACGGGCTTGGATGTGCCGGCGACAACCGGCGCCGGCTTCCGCTTTGGTGTGGCTCGGTAACGCCGATCGAGCTGCCCTTCTCGAAATCTCCGGACCGCCAGAGGATACTCCTCGCTGAGGATGTAGGTCAGATACCCGCAGTAGCCGATTCCCGCGAGGATGAGCAGATACGTCAGGATGCGGATATCGAGATAGAGGACCTGAAGATACCGAAAGAGTGCCAGCAGCAGCCCGATCGCGGCGAACCACATGGCGGCCTGGGAAACCCGTCGGAGGAGATGGCGGCGGGGAGTTACACCGCGTGACAGTGGACGACGCCGCAGGTAGGCGTAGATGCCGGCCAGCAGCAGCACGACCAGGAAACCGGTGTAGATATCAAAGAAGACGCCTGGGAAGCCATTGGGGTCGTACGTGAGGTACCGAGCCGAGAACAGACTGGTGAACGCGGACAAGAGCACTCCCGACCCAGGCCTGACCGTTCCCGCCCCGGAGGCCCCAAAATCGCTACTTTATACCATGGCATCTGACGGTCTAACGTCCGCTGAGAGCGTCGCGCGATTCAGGTCAGGGTGCTCTCGTTTGGGGCTGGAGCTGAGCTCCGAACAGATCCGTGCGCTGGATGAATTCGCGCGCATCCTGCTCGATCAGAACCGGGTGCTGAATCTGACCGCGATCACCGATCTCAACGAGGTCTTCAGCCGG
>Ga0070739_10006351_pt1 | contig 13064 bp, 9 predicted proteins | sample Coa_R1_7_FD_66445 | JGI IMG/M metagenome (GOLD analysis project Ga0070739, IMG submission 66445) | Surface soil microbial communities from Centralia Pennsylvania, which are recovering from an underground coalmine fire - Coalmine... | ecosystem: Environmental > Terrestrial > Soil > Unclassified ... | reverse complement strand
CGCGAGGTGGCGAACAGGACGACGTCCTCCTCCCACAGCCCCCGCTCCTTCAGGCACTCGATCATCACCCGGCCGACCGCGCCCGTCGCCCCGACGACCGCCAGCCGCACCCCCAGGCTCACCGCGGCCCCTCCTCGGGCTGGATGCCCCCCTCCCCCAGCTCGAATGCGCTGTGCAGCGCCCGCACCGCATCGGGCACCGACTCCGAGCGGATCACGCACGAGATCTTGATCGGCGAGGTCGAGATCATCTCGATGTTGATCTGCTTCTCGGCGAGCGTCTGGAAGACGCGCGCGGCGACGCCGGGATGCGAGCGCATCCCCGCCCCGACGATCGAGACCTTGCCGATCTGTCGGTCGGTGCTCACCCTCATCCCGAGGTCGCCGATGATCGGGGCCAGGGCGGACTCGGCGGCCCGCAGGTCCTCGGTCGGGATCGTGAACGACACCTCGGCGTCCCGGCCCTCGGTGAGCGGCTCGTTCTGGATGATCGTGTCGACGTTGCAGCCCGCGTCGGCGAGCGCGGTGAAGATCGCGGCGGCGACGCCGGGCCGGTCGGGGACGCCGACCAGCGTGATCCGGGCCTCGTCGGTCGAGTGGGTGACGGCGGTGATCAGCGGGTGCTCCACGGTCTCTTCTTCTCCTACGACAACGGTACCGGGGGCGTCCTCGAAGCTGGAGCGGCAGTGGATCCGCACACCGTGCGTGCGCGCGTACTCGACCGAGCGCAGCTGGAGCACCTTCGCGCCCGAGGCGGCCATCTCGAGCATCTCCTCGAAGGAGACGATCGGCAGCTTGCGGGCGCCCGGCACGATCCTCGGGTCGGCGCTGAACACGCCTGAGACGTCGGTGTAGATCTCGCACACCTCAGCGCCGAGCGCGGCCGCGACCGCGACCGCCGTCGTGTCCGAGCCGCCCCGCCCGAGCGTCGTCACGTCGCGGCTCGTCGAAACGCCCTGGAAGCCGGCGACCAGCACGATCCGGTCCTCGGCCAGCGCCTCGCGGATCCGCTCGGCCCGCACGTCGATGATCCGCGCCTTTGTGTGCGAGGTGTCGGTGACGATCCCGGCCTGCGACCCGGTCAGCGAGATCGCCCGGTGCCCGAGGTCGTTGATCGCCATCGCGCACAGCGCGCACGAGATCCGCTCGCCGGTCGAGAGCAGCATGTCCATCTCGCGGGGGTCGGGCGTCGCCGAGACCTCCTCGGCCGCGGCGATCAACTCGTCGGTCGTCTTGCCACGGGCCGACAGCACCGCGACGACGCGGTTGCCGCGCTCGCGCTGGGCGACGATCCGCCGGGCGGCCCGCTTGATCCGCTCGGCGTCGGCGACCGAGGTGCCGCCGAACTTCATCACGATCGTTGGCGGAGCGGGCATCCGCTCGCAGGTTACGTGGCGCCTACACGGCGCGCCGGCCCGCGAAGGCCCGCCCGAGCGTCAGCTCGTCGGCGTACTCCAGATCCGACCCGACGGGCAGCCCCGAGGCCAGCCGTGTCACCGAGACCTCGGGCGCGAAGGACCTGATCCCGGCGGCGATGTGGAGCGCGGTCGCCTCGCCGGTCGTCGTCGGGTTGGTCGCGATCACGACCTCCCGCACGGGGTGGGTGGGGTCCGATACCCGCTCATACAGCTGCGCGATCTTCAGGTCCTCGGGATCGATCCCGTCGATCGGCGACAGCGCGCCCCCCAGCACGTGGTAGCGCCCGGAGAACTCATGCGTGCGCTCGATCGAGATCACGTCGACCGGCTCCTCGACGACGCAGATCAGCTCCCCGTCACGCCGCGCATCGAGGCAGATCCGGCAGCGCGGCCCCTCGGCGAGGTTGAAGCAGACCTCGCAGAAGCCGACCCGCAGCTTGACGTCGCGGATCGCCTCGGCGAGCGCGAACGCATCCTCCTCGCTCGCCCGCAGGATGTGGAAGGCGAGCCGCTGAGCGGTACGAAGACCGACGCCAGGGAGCTTGGCGAGCTCGGTGATGAGCCGCTGGATCGGCGGGGCGTGCACTCAGAATCCGGGCAGGCCCAGCCCGCCGAGCGGTCCCCCCGGACCGCCCAGTCCCCCGGTCACTGCCCCGAGCTTGCTGGCGGCCAGCTCCTGGGCCTTGCGCAGGCCCTCGTTGACCGCGGCGAGCACCATGTCGCAGAGCATCTCGACGTCCTCGGGGTCGACCGCCTCCGGGTCGATCGTGATCGACTTCACCGCCAGCTCGCCGGTGACCTGCACGGTCACCATGCCGCCACCGGCGCTCGCCTCGACGACCTCGTCCTTGAGCGACTCCTGCGCGGCGACCATGTCCTCCTGCATCTTCTGGACCTGCTTGAGCATCTGCTGCATGTTCGGGGGCTGGGGCATCAGGCGTCTTCCTTCGCGTCGCTTTCAGGGATCTCCTGGGCATCCAGCTCCTCCACGAAGCGGCGCACCAGCTCGTCATCGCTCAGCTCGGCCGTCGCGACCGCGCCCTCCTGCGCCGCCTCTCCCGACAGCTCGTAGCGGAGCGCGAGCGCCTGGCCGGTCACGTTGCGCAGCGCGTCCGCCGCCGCCCGGCGATGGTCGTCCTGCTCGGCCTTGCGCTTCATGAACGCCGCGTCGGACGGGAAGGCGAGCGTCAGCTCCCGCTCGCTCACCGCGATCGGCCGGGCGCCCTCGAGCAGGGCGGCCAGCATCGCGTTCGCGCCACGCACGACGTCGACGACCGCCGGCCACATCGCCGAGATCGCGTCGAGCTCCGCCCCGGGGCGCGGCGGGGCCGGCTCGGGGATCGGCTCTGGAGACGGCGGCGGTCCGGGCCCCGGCCCCGGGCGGGGCTTGGGCTCCGGGCCGGGGTCGGCTCCTCCTCCCGCGACCGGTGTCTCGGCCGCTGCTGCTCCGGCAATTGCAGCAGCGGCCGGCTGGGCCGTCCCGGCCAGCCTCTCCTCCAAGCGCTCGATCCGCGCGAGCAGCGCCGTCGCCGAGGGGTCGACCTCCGGAGCGGCCGCCTTGATCAGCACCAGCTCGAGCTGGATCCGGGGCTGGGCGCCGTTGGCGCTCGCCTCGAGCGCCGCCGAGACCAGCTCGAGCATCCGCACCGCATCGGTCTCGTGCATCGCGGCCGCCTGCTCGGCCAGCCTGCCGTCGCGCTCGGGCGTGACCTGGAGCTCGGCCGGCACCTGCCCGAGGATCTGGACGGCGAGCAGCTCGCGCGCGTGGACCTCGAGGTCTCGCAGCAGCTGGCCTGGGTCGCGGCCCGACTCGGCCAGCGCGGCCGCACAGCGCAGGGCGCCCGCCGGATCCCGGGCGATCACGGCGTCGACCGCGGCGAACAGCTGCTCCGCGTCGGCGACGCCGAGCACGGCCAGCACGTCGGGCGGCTGGATCCGGGCGCCGCCGGCGTAGGTGACGAGCTGCTCGAGCGTGCCGAGCGCGTCGCGGAACGACCCGGTCGCGTGCCGGGCGATCAGGGCGGCGGCGCCCGGGTCGATGTCGATCGACTCGGCGGCCGCGACGCGGCGCAGCACCGAGGCGACCTGCTCGGCGGTCGGACGCCCGAAGTCGAAGCGGTGACAGCGGTCGACGACGGTCGCCAGCACCTTCTGCGCCTCGGTCGTGGCGAGCACGAAGATCGTCCTCGGCGGCGGCTCCTCGAGCGTCTTCAGGAAGGCGTTCCACGCCTGCTGGGAGAGCATGTGGGCCTCGTCGAGGATGTAGACCTTGTGGCGGCCGGAGACCGGCGCGTAGGCGACCTTCTCGCGCAGCTCGCGGATGTCGTCGACCGAGTTGTTCGAGGCGGCGTCCATCTCGATCACGTCCAGTGACGTGGCGGCGGCGATCGACACGCACGACTCGCACGTGCCGCACGGGGAGGTGGTCGGGCCGCTCTCGCAGTTCAGGCAGGCCGCGAGGATCTTGGCCATGCTCGTCTTGCCGGTCCCGCGCGAGCCGACGAACAGGTAGGCATGGTGGACGTTGCCCCGCTCGACCGCGTGGGAGAGGGTCCGGACGACGTGCTCCTGCCCGACCACGTCGGCGAACGTGCGCGGGCGATGGCGGCGATACAGAGAGGGACCGGCGGACACTTGGCCAGCTGAGTCTAGATGGTGGGGTGGGCGGTCTCATTCGACCCCATTCGGGGCAGAATGGCCATGCATGACGACGGAGCCCCAGGCGCCCCTGCGCCCGCCCCGAGGCCGGATCCCGCGGCAGGGACAGGTGGTCCTCCCTTCGGACACCGCCGACATCGCGGTCGAGCAGCAGGTCGCCAACCTCTACAGGCTGGGCGACCCGGCGCTGTCGGAGCTGCCGCTCGAGGAGTTCCTCGAAGAGCTGCTGATCCGCGTGCGGGAGGCGGTGGCGGCCGACACGGTGGCGATCCTCCTCTACGACGCCGAGACCCAGCAGCTCGAGGCGAGAGCGGCCAAGGGGATCGAGGAGGAGGTCGAGCGGGGTGTCCGGCTCCCGCTCGGGCACGGCTTCGCCGGCCGGATCGCCGCCGAGCGGGTGCCGATCTTCATCGCCGACGTCGACCACGCCGACATCCTCAATCCGCTTCTGCGCAAGCGCGGAATCCGTTCGCTGCTCGGGATCCCGATGATCGTCGAGGGCAACCTGATCGGCGTCCTGCACGTCGGGTCCCTCACCCCGCGGACGTTCGACGAGCGCGACGTGGCGGTGCTCCAGTTCGCGGCCGCGCGCGCGGCGCCCGGGATCGAGCGCGCGCGCCTGTCGCTCGAGCTCGCCCACGAGCACCGCGTCGCCGTGACGCTCCAGCGAAATCTGCTGCCGAGGCAGCTGAGCGAGGTGGTCGGCGTGTCGACCGCCGCCCGGTACCTGCCCTCGAGCGACGAGGTCGGCGGCGACTGGTACGACGTCTTCGAGCTGCCGCAGGGGAACCTCGGAATCGCGATCGGAGACGTCGCCGGCCACGGCCTGCGGTCGGCGGCGCTGATGGGCCAGCTGCGCACGGCACTTCACGCCTACGCGATGGAGGGACACGACCCGAGCCGCACGCTCGAGCTGCTCGACCGCTTCATCCAGGAGACGCCCGAGTTCGCGATGGCCACGGCCGCCTACGGCGTGCTCGACCCGGACACGGGGACGGTCAGACTGGCGAGCGCCGGCCACCTGCCACCGGTCGTGATCGGAGGCGGCCAGGCGCGGCTCGTCGAGGTCGAGCCGGCGGCTCCGCTCGGCGCGGTCCTGTACCGCCGCCAGGAGGCGGTCGAGTTCGAGCTGGCCGCGGAGGAGGTGCTGCTCCTGTACACGGACGGCCTCGTCGAGGTGCCGCACGTGCCGCTCGACGACACGCTCGAGGATCTCGTCGCGCTCGTCGCCCCGGCGACGAGCGCCGAGGAGGCCTGCCAGCTCGCGGTCGGGGTCCTCCCCCTCCAGCGGCTGCGCGACGATGTGGCGCTCGTCGCCGTGCGCCTCGACGAGATTCCCGAGGAGCTCCGCCTGCGCCTGCCGGCGGACGCCAAGGTGCTGGCCGAGTTCCGGCGCAGCCTGCGCCGCTGGCTGCACGCCCGACGCGCCGATGAGGCGACGATCGCGGAGGTGACGATCGCGGCCAACGAGGCGTGCGCCAACGCGATCGAGCACGCATATTCACCGGGGCCGGCGGTGTTCGAGGTCGAGGCCGTCGAGCGCGACGGGGAGGTCACGATCGTCGTTCGCGACCACGGCCGCTGGCGCCAGCCGCGCGGCACGAACCGGGGCCGCGGGCTGTCGATCATCGAAGCCGCGATGGACGCCGTGTAGGTCACCCATGGCGACGATGGAGCCGAGATCCTGATGCGCCGGAGGCTCGGGTGAGCAGGCTGGCAGACATCGAGTTCACCGGGCATGACGCCTGCACCGTCGCCCGGCTGAGCGGCGAGATCGACCAGTCGAACGTCGGCACGCTCGACGAGACGCTGACGCAGGCCGTCACCAACCAGTCGCACGCGCTGGTTCTCGACCTGACCGACGTGACCTACTTCGACAGCTCCGGCATCCAGCTCGTCTACGAGCTGCGCGCCAAGCTCCAGGCGCGCGGCCAGGGCCTTCGTCTGGTGATCCCGACCTCGTCCTCGGCCTACGCGGCGCTGCGGCTGGCCGGCGTCGCGCGCCACGTCGAGCTCTACGAGAGCGAGGAGGAGGCGCTGAACGGCGCCGCGGAGTAGCGGCCCCGCGCTACGGCGCGGCGCGGCGGGCGAAATTGCCGCTCGCCCGCCGCGGAAAAGACGGATCGTGCACCCTCTTTCGAGGAGTCCGTCCGAGGCGCGGCCGTCGCTCCCGACTCCGGACCGGCGCTCCCACCGCGCCTGAAGGGGACCGCTTAAGGCTGCTTCCTTCCGGACCTGACCTGGTTCACGGGCCTTCATCGTGGCGGGACCGGACCATCACCGCCTGGAATGAGGCGCTGACCTCGGGCTTCGTCCCCTCGGGAGGGAATTCAGCCCCGCTAGAGCGGATTGCGGGTTACAGGGCACCGCTAGCACCCCACCTAGCACGATCCGCTGTTGATCGTAGTCGGTGGAGGCGGGGGGCGCGTCTGTATCGTGCGCGCCGATGTCGATCGGAGTCGTAGGGTTGGGCTACGTGGGGCTGCCGCTGGCCGTCGCCTTCGCCGAGGCCGGCGAGGGCGTCGTCGCGGTCGACGTCGATCCCGAGAAGGTGCGGGCGGTCGCGGCCGGGGAGTCCTACATCGAGGACGTCCCCTCGGAGCGCCTCGCGGCTGTGGGGGAGATGATCTCGGCGGGGACGGATTTTGCGGCGCTGGCCGAGGCCGAGGCCGTGCTGATCTGCGTGCCGACGCCTCTGACCGCCAACCGCGAGCCAGACCTGGCGCCGCTGAACGGGGCCGCCGAGGCGCTGGCCGCGGTCGTCCGAGAGGGCCAGCTCGTTGTGCTCGAGTCGACGACCTACCCGGGGACGACGCGCGAGCACCTCGTGCCGATCCTCGAGCGCGGCTCCGGTCTGACGGCCGGCGAGGGGCTGAACGTGGCCTTCTCGCCCGAACGGGTCGACCCGGGCCGGACCGACTACACGCTGCGCAACACGCCGAAGGTGGTCGGGGGCGTGACCGCGGCGTGCGCGGAGCGGGCGGCCGAGCTGTACGGGCGGGTGTGCGACCACGTGGTGCGGGTCTCGACGCCGGAGGCAGCCGAGCTGACCAAGCTGCTCGAGAACATCTTCCGCTCGGTGAACATCGCGCTCGTCAACGAGCTGGCGATGCTGGCCGAGCGGATGGGGATCGACATCTGGGAGGTGGTCGAGGCCGCCGCGACCAAGCCGTACGGGTTCATGCGCTTCGATCCGGGGCCCGGGATGGGTGGGCACTGCCTGCCGGTCGACCCCTTCTACCTGACCTGGCGGGCGAGGGAGTTCCACATGTCGACCGAGTTCATCGAGCTGGCCGGAAAGATCAACCAGCAGATGCCCTACCACTGCGTCGAGCGGATCGAGCTCGCGCTGAACGAGGCGAGCAAGCCGGTGCGGGGCTCGCGGGTGGCGGTGCTGGGCGTCAGCTACAAGGGCGGGATCGGCGACATCAGGGAGTCGCCCGCCCTGCGGATCATGCAGGAGCTGGCCAGGCGGGGGGCGGACCTCGTCTACCACGACCCGTTCGTCGCGGAGCTGCCGGGGCTCGGGCTCTCGAGCGTCGAGCTGGCCGATGCGGTGAGGGGTGCCGACGCCGTCGTGCTCGTAACCGCACACCCCGGCGTCGACCATCGGGCGATCGCCCGCGAGGTGGCGCTGTTCGTCGATCTGCGCGGGGTGACGCGCGGAATCGACGCCGAGAACGTCGTTCGCCTGTAAGAAACCCGGTTTCAGGGCTCAGTTTTCCTGCCCGGATGCCGATGATTCTCCAATGGTGTCTGAGGCGGGAAGCCGAACCTCCTGGCTGTGTCGCAGCGCAGCCGACCGGGAGCGCGTGGTCGACATGGAGCGCCGCATCAAGCCGCGGCGTGCCCTGTCGATGGTCGCGCTCGGGATCGGCCTGATCGCGTGCGGGCCCTGGGTCGGCTGGTGGACGCTGATCCCGCTCGTCGCCGCCGGCGCCGCCTTCGCGGTGACCGATCACGGACTTCAGCGCTCGTCGCGACCCGAGTACCGGATGGCGATCGCGTGGGTCAACTCGGAGCTCGCGATCGCCGCGAGCGTCGCGCTGAGCGGCGGGCCGCGGAGCCCCGCGGTCGCGTGGATCGCGCTGCCCGTCGTCACGTTGGCGGCCCGCTTCAACGGCCGGGGCGTGGCCGCTGGCTGCGCGCTGGCGATCGGGCTGATCCTGGCCTCGACGGTCGCCGTCCATCCGGCCTACGCGCTGCATCACCCGCAGGATGTGATCTTCCCGGTCGCGCTGCTCGTCGGCGTCGCGCTTCTCTCGACCGCCCTGATGCAGTCGGACCTCCAGCACCGCAGCGAGTCGGTGATCGACCCGCTGACGAGCATGCTCAACCGCAACGCGCTGCGCACGCGCGTCGCCGAGCTCCAGGTCCAGGCGAGGATCGTCGGCCAGCCGATCGGCCTCGTGGTCGGCGACCTCGATCGCTTCAAGGAGATCAACGACGAGCACGGCCACGCGGTCGGAGACGCAGTGCTGCGCGATGTCGCCTACCGGCTGCGCAAGCGCCTGCGCGCCTTCGATCTCGCCTACCGGCTGGGCGGCGAGGAGTTCCTCGTGATCCTGCCCGGCGCCGACGCCGACCAGGCGCTCCGGGTGGCCGAGGATCTCCGGCAGGCGATCGCCGCCGAGGCATCGAGCGGCGTCGAGGTGACGATGTCCTTCGGGGTCAGCGCAAGCCAGGCCGGCGAGTTCGACTACGAGGAGATCTTCGCCGCGGCGGACGAGGCGCTCTACGAGGCTAAGAACTCGGGGCGCAACCGGGTCTGCGTCAGCTCATCGCAGGCGCATGAAGATGTGCTTGCGGGCGGTGTTCCGGGTCGTCTGGTGGCGTGAGTTGGTGGCGTGGGCCCAGAGCAGGTACACGCCCTTTGCGAGATGTAGCCGCCGGCTGAAGGCCCAGCGCGTCCTGCCGTGAGCGCGCAGGAAGTGGCGCGGGCGGCAGCTCGTGACCTTCGCGAACTTGCCGCTCGGCAGCAGGAAGCGGCACTTGCTGATGTCGTGGCTTGCCGAGCGGGCGATCGCGACGCCGACCGAGACGATCCGGCCGCGACAGCCGCGGTTGCTCGAGACCCCGCGCGCCGTGATGCCGTGACGGTTGACCGTCGCTCGCGCGTGGACGACGGGGCCGCCGGTGCGGGTGCACTTCGAGCCGCCGAACGTCTGCGAGCCGCTGTTGGACGGGGGCGGCGGCGGGGCGCCGCCGACGATCACCTGTTCGCCGATCGAGTCGGCCTTGCCGGCATCGGTCGAGACCGGCGTCAGGTCGTCGGAGCTGTCGGTGGTGAAGCTCAGCGCCGCCGCGCTCAGCTGGTCGAATGCCTGCGGCACCGTCAACGCTGAGCCGAGCGCCGGAGAGCCGACCTCCTTGGCCGGCACCTTGATCGTGACCGTGTGCGTGGCGGCGTCGAAGCTCCCGGTCGCCTGCGTGTTGGTCGTGTCGGTGTAGCCGTAGGTGGTCGAGTCGCCATATGTCCCGGTGGTTCCGGAGCTGTAGGTGAAGGTGTCGGCGCTCGGCTGGTTGGCCTGCGCGTAGTAGACCTTGCCGCGGTACTCCCAGGCGACGTAGAAGATGTTGCCGCCGGGCGCGTCGTTGGGCGGCGAGGAGCCGAGCGAGGGCCCGCTCAGCGTCGCGATGATCGTCGAGCCGTCGGGGGAGGTGCTGAGCGTCGCCTTGGTCAGGTCGAGCGAGGGCTCGTTGCCGAGGCTGACGTCGACGGGGTCGGTGGCGTTGCCGGACGGGCTCGTCATCGTCGCGGTCGTGACGGGCACGGCCGCCTGCTCGGGGCTCGCCGCCGCGTCGGCTGCGTTGGTCGTGCCGTCGACGTCCTGCATGAAGTTGGCGACGTTCAGCGCGCCCCAGCCGCTCACGTAGTCCCAGCCGGGACCGGCGTTGTAGAACCCGTTGCCGGTGCCGTAGTCCGCTGTCGTTATGTCGTAGAAGTCGCGGTTGTAGACGGGCGCGTTCGCGCATGGGCTCGACGAGCAGGTGTCGGCGTCCTTGGCCTGCTTGTAGATCAGCGGGTTGGCGTAGCCGAGCCCGCCCTTGTCCTGGGTTGCCTTCGAGGCGGCGGCCTGGATCCGCGCCCACTGGCCCATCATCAGCGGGCTCGAGAGGCTCGTGCCGCCTTCGCTCGAGGGCTCTCCGTCGATGTAGATGAAGTAGCCGTCGCCGGTGATGTTGCCCGACAGGTCGGCGACGTCGGGGACGCCGCGACAGGTCGGAGGCGCGCCGCTGTAGGGGGTCCCGTCTGGCTGGGTCTCACACGGGATGTTGATGTTGGCCACCCCATCTTGGTAGCTGGGCTCGGGGACGAAGTGGCTCGAGCCCCCGCCCGACTCCCCCCACGCGGTCTCGGCGGTGCGCTGCGACGCGGTCGGGTAGGTGGAGCCGTTGGCCGAGACGACCGTGCCGCCGACGCACACGACGTAGGTGCTGTCGCATGGGTAGCCGACGAACGGCGCCGGCTGGATGATGACGCCGTTGCCGGCGCCGACGACCGGCGCGACCAGCTCGGGGCAGCCCGAGCCGGTGTCCCCCGCCGAGGAGAACAGGGTGCGGCCCTCCATCGTCGCCTGGCGCAGGATCGGATCCCCCGCGGCTTCGAGCTCGTCACCGAGCTCGGTGCCGTACGGCTGCTGGGCGAGCGGGCCGGTGATCGGGTTGGTGGGGTTCTCCTCGCACTCGCCGAAGCTCGCGTTCATCTGCCGGGGACCGTTCGGATCGTTCGCCCAGGCCTTGAAGTCCGCGAGGATGTCGGCGTCGAACAGCGTCTTGGCGAAGTAGAAGTCGAGCCTCGAGACGTCGGGCGCCATGCCGGTCGAGGACTGCGAGTCGAGATACCACTCGATCGCGCCGGTGTTGTCGCCGTAGTTGGAGTCCGGGCCGCCCTCGGTGTGTACGACGCGGACCGGGACCTTCGGGAAGCCCATCGCGTTCTCGAACAGGCGCAGCTGCGCGATCACGCTCGAGGTCTCGCCCTCGCCGAAGATGCCGATCGTCTGGCCCTGGCCGAGCGAGGTGGTCGAGCTGTGGATCGTTGACTCGTCGCTCGTGCCATCGGACTTCGTGAGCGTCTTGGCGCCAGGGTCGTTGTAGATGCCCCACAGCTCCTGCGGGGTGAACTCGTTCTCGGTTCCGGGCTGGGGGCCGACCGCTTTGGCGGCTGGGCGCGCGAGCGTGGTGGCGGCCGTGGTGGCGGCCGTGCCCGCGGCGTTGGTGGCGGCCGTGCTTGGCGCGTCGAGCGGGTGGCCGTGGAGGCCATCCAGGGTGAAGCGGTGGACGGTGTCGAGCCCGGCGACCGCGAGGACCGGGATCGTGTCAGGGACCGCGGGCGGGGCGGCGTTGGCGATGAACTGCTTGCCCTTGAACGTGTAGCGGTTGATCGTCGTGTGGAACAGGCGGTCGAGCTGGGCGACGGTGCCGGTCGCGGTGAGATAGTCGCTCGCGGTCGTGTCCAGGCTGAGGCCGGCGCCGGTCAGCCAGCGCTCGACTGCGGCGGTCTGCGCGGGCTTCACGCCGAAGCGCCGTTGGAACTCGGCGGGCGTGAGGAAGTGGTGGTAGTCGGGGCTGGACGGGTCGTACATCGCGTGTTCGAGCGCGAGCTCGCCGGCCGTGTCGGGTCGCTTGATCGCCACGCCGATCCGGAGCCGGTGCGTGGCGGGAGCGGCGCCGAGCTTGGTGGCGAGCGGCAGGCCGGGCAGGTAGCCGGGGACCAGGTGCAGCTTGGACGCGGCGGTGGCGTGGGCCGGCGCGCCGGCGGTCAGGGCGAGCGTCACGGCGAGCGTGCTCGCGCTGAGGGCCAGTGCCACGAGCCTGCTCGTGCCGCGGCCGGCGAAACGCGCGCGCCGTGTGCCGCGGCCGGCGAAACGCGCGCGCCGTGTGCCGCGACGCAAGATCGACCCGACTGCGCCACCAATCAAACGCCGCTCATCCATGCTCGTTGTTCTCCCGCTCTGAGTGTGTTGGGCCGCGCCCACGGGCCCCCGTTGACCCCTGCCAGGGCTCGTTCGTGAGCCGTCCAGGCAACCACGTCGCCTCGTCCGTGTCAACCTGGTGCTGTCATCGCCCTTGCCTCGAGGGAGCACCTAGAATCCCTGCTTCGAGGGCGCGTAGCTCAGTGGGAGAGCGCTCGCTTCACACGCGAGAGGTCGCTGGTTCGAGCCCAGCCGTGCCCATCTTCCGAATCGTCTGCAAACCACGATGGTTGCCGGCGGTCGATAGGCGGGGCCGGCTCGAACAGCGTGCGCTGGAGCCCAAATCGCGAGGCGGTGCGCTGATTCGGGCTCAAGTGCACGTGGAGCGTGCATCTGAGCCCGAACCGGCCAGTCGCGCGTCAGTTTGGGCGCTGGCGCACGTCTGAAACCGCACGCCTGACGATCCGCCGCAGTTCGACGATCCGCCGCAGCGCGCGACCCGCGGCAGCGCGGCGCCCCCCCCCGCAGCGCGGCGCCCCCCCGCAGCGCGCGGCCCGCCGCAGCGCGGCGACCGCGACCCTAGCCGGCGAGATCGAAGCGGTCGAGGTTCATCACCTTGTCCCAGGCGGCGACGAAGTCGCGCATCAACGCGCTCTCGCCGTCTCCACACGCGTACACCTCGGCGATCGCGCGCAGCTGCGAGTTCGCCCCGAAGATGAGGTCGACCGCAGTGGCGGCCCACCTGACCTCGCCAGTCGCGCGGTCGCGCCCCTCGTAGACCTGGGTCGAGGCGCCGTTCGACGACGCGTCCGCCTTCTCCCACGCAGTGCCCATGTCGAGCAGGTTGACGAAGAAGTCGTTGCTCAGCGTCTCAGGCCGATCGGTGAACACGCCGTACCGGGACTGCTTGTAGTTGGCGCCGAGAGTCCGCAGCCCGCCAACGAGGACGGTCATCTCGGGGGCGGTCAGCATCAGCAGGTTGGCCCGCTCGACGAGCAGCGTCTCCGGGGAGAGCGTCTGGCCCGGCTGGATGTAGTTGCGGAACCCGTCGAACGTGGGCTCGAGCACCG
>Ga0070739_10006348_pt1 | contig 13066 bp, 10 predicted proteins | sample Coa_R1_7_FD_66445 | JGI IMG/M metagenome (GOLD analysis project Ga0070739, IMG submission 66445) | Surface soil microbial communities from Centralia Pennsylvania, which are recovering from an underground coalmine fire - Coalmine... | ecosystem: Environmental > Terrestrial > Soil > Unclassified ... | reverse complement strand
GGAAACGCTCAACTAGATGGTTTCTGGTCCTTAGGTCCGCTTGGCGGTGTGGGCGATGGCAGCACGCCCTTTTCTCTCAGAAGATCGAAATATTGCTCTTTCGTCATCGTGCATCTGGCAAGAGCAACGACGTTCGCTTCGTTCATTTTTAGATCACCATTGGCACCGCACAGATGGCCATGTCCGGAGTTCGGGCCATGACGAATCCCAAATGTCAAAACGAGACGACCATCCATCCGCAGGGTCGCCCTGGCGTGCTTGCCAGCCCTCTGAACTTCTGCACCGATTTTTTCAGCAATCTTGTAGGCGTCATCTCGCTCTATGCGGCTTCTTGCCAATGTACTGCTCCAACACACGGAGCTGTCTCTGTGGCAACGGACCGAGTTGATCCTCCCCCTTGAACAGCTCGTAAAGCTCCACGATTGAAGACTTCAGCCATGCCAAGGCTTCTTCCGGCGTGTCCCCTGATCTCGACAATTCTGCCTCTGCAAACGTAGCAATATATTCGTCATCCGCTTTCTCCTTGAGGCCAACAAATATCGGCTGCCGGAGTTGATAGTCTGCGGAATCTAAAGTGAGGAGCACGAGCCAAGCATAGGGCCCACTGTCAGAATTATAGCTATTAAAGGTCGCGTAGGTCACCACGTTTGGGGAACCAACGTCATTGGTGTCGTAATGAAGCGTGCCGGGCCATTGTGGAACCGGGCTGCTGACCTTAGATGACGTTCCTACAAGGTTCATTTTGGTGCTTTGCGCCTAGGTTTGACGGTTCCTGGCCTCATCAACCTCGCCGGGGAGGCTGTTTCCGTGATGTTCGTTAGCGTCAAAATATACAATGGCTTCCCATCTACGCCGTACTGATCGATTGCCCGCTTGATGTCAACAATAGCTGGTTTGACCCTTAGAACGGTGCCATCGTCTAGAGTATATTCACTGATGCCCTCTTTGACGTTTGTGATCCGTCTTTGTTCTAATTGGCCCGTGATTGGTGGGACTCCAAACTGTGGTGACGGCACAAACGGCATGCCCACTGCGGTCGGTTGCACAGGTTGCACCTTTGGTTTTTTCGTCACGTTCGCCCCCGTGTTACGGTCGCTGTGTCAAAATGCACATCCTGTAGAACGCGGAGCGCCCCGCTGTGGCCGTCTTTGACACAGCCAAGCCTCTCTTCACCGCCGCCATGTCGGGCTGGAGTGTTCAGCACTTTGTCGGACATCAAACTCGATATAATATATCATATTTTCTGTATTTGGGTAGCTACGTCGATGATGCCATCCGATGCGTTTCGTTCAAGCTGCATGATCGCAGCCGTGTTGCTCGCCGTCTCGGCGCCGAGCGGCCTTACCTGGAGCCAAAGCCGGGCACAAACCACAGCCGGCACCGCACGGCCGATCCGGCCGCCCGAACCCGCTGCGGAGGCGGGCGCATTCAGGCATCTGCGCGTACTCCAGGACATCGCGTCTGCGAATGAGGGCAACCGCGCCGCCGGAACGCCGGGCTATGATCGCTCAGCCGAGTACGTATCGGAGCAGCTCGCGAAGGCCGGCTATCAGGTTCGCTTTGAGGAGTTTGAATTTCCGTTTTTCCAGGAGCGGTCGCCACCCGTCCTGGCCGTGCACGCGGCGGACGGCTCGCAGCAGCCGGCATCGGCCGGCGCGGTTCGCACGCTCGCCAACTCCGGCGCCGGCGACGTCACCGCGCGGCTGAGCGCCGTGAATCTCAAGCTTGATGCAGAGCCGCCGGCCGCGTCGGCGAGCGGGTGCGAGGCAGGCGACTTTAAGGATTTCGAGCGCGGCGCGGTCGCGCTGATCCGACGCGGGACCTGCCAGTTCCAGACCAAGGTCGAGAACGCCGTCGCAGCCGGCGCTGTCGGCGTCATCATCATGAATGAAGGGACCGACGGCCGCAAAGACGCCTTCTCGGGTCAGTTGAGCAAGCTCGTCCCGGTTCCGGTGATCGGCATCCCGTACGCGTTCGGCCGCACCCTTGGGGCAGACGCGCAGACCGGCAGCATCACTGTCCATCTCGCCGTCGACGCGGTTGCCGGAAAGCGGCCCTCGCGCAACGTCATCGCTGAAACCGCGGGCGGGGGCGACGGCCCGTTAATCGTGGTCGGCGCACATCTTGACAGCGTCCTGGAGGGCCCCGGCATCAACGACAATGGCAGCGGCACGGCCGCGGTGCTCGAAGCGGCACTGCAACTCGCCCCCGAGCTCGCTCAAGGGCGCCGTCACGTGCGCTTCGCGTTCTGGGGCGCAGAGGAGCGCGGCCTCATCGGATCGCGGCGCCACGTCGACGCCTTGTCCGAGGAGGAGCGGCGGCGCATCGCGGTCTACATCAATCTCGACATGGTCGGCTCCCCGAATTTCACGCGCTACGTCCAGGGCCCGGCAACCACGGACGACGGGCCGGCCGCTCTCGCGCGGCGCGAACTGGCGGCTGAATTCCGCGAACACGGCTTGAACATCGAGGAGCGCACCGGAACACGATTTGGCAGCGACGACTCCTCGTTTTCGCAGAAGGGCATTCCCACGGTGGGGCTCTACACCGGCGCGGGCGGTATGAAGTCGGAGAAGCAGGCAAGCCTGTTCGGAGGGACGGCGGGCCGGCCCTTTGATCCGTGCTATCACCAGGCCTGCGATGCGATCGACAACATCGATCGCGGCGTTCTCGAACAGAATGCCCGGGCCCTTGTGCGTACGCTCAAAGCGGTTACGACCCTTCCCGGCGGCCCTGAGCGCCGCAATGCGCTGTAGGAAGGCCGTGGGGTGTTGAGCGCACGAAACCCATCGTAAGGGGCTTTTTTCGCAGGGGTGGCACTCTTCGACAAGCTCTACACGGCCACCGCTAATGCTTCGCGGCCCATTCTGCGCTGCGCCGGGCGAACGCGTCCTCCCAATTTTTGCCCTCAAACAGGCGCCGCGGCCGCATCGTCTCCGGATCGTAATTGTCGAGGCAACGCGCATTGACGCTGTAGTTCTCGGGATCAGAGCGTGGGCGATAAAACGGATGCATCCCGCAATATCGGCAGAATGTGTGCTTCGCCACGCCGGTGTTGAACGTGTAGGTGCTCAACGCGTCGGCGCCGCTCAAAATCTCAAGCCGTTCAGACGCCACCGGCAGGTGGAGGATGCCCTTCTTGGTGCAGATTGAGCAGTTGCATTCGCCAATGATGCTCTCGTCGAGGTCGACCTGGATGCGAAAACGCACGCGCCCGCAATGACAACCGCCCTCATAACTTTGGAGCATGATTTGCCTCTTTCGCGCGACGGCCGTCCGACCGCTTCACCGCCCCGCGCCTTTTAGAAAATCCTGATAAGCCGCCGCAATCCCATCGCGCAATTCCGTCCGCGCCGTCCACCCCAATTTCGTCAACCGGCTCACATCGAGCAATTTTTGCGGCGCGCCGTCCGGGCGGGAAGCGTCGAAGACGATGTCGCCCGCATAGCCCACGACGTCGGCGGCGAGTCTCGCAAAATCCGCGATCGTGATATCGCGGCCGGTGCCGACATTGAGGATGCGGCCGTCGGAATAGTTCTTCAACGCAAACACGCAGGCATCGGCGAGATCGTCTACCGCGAGAAATTCGCGCCGCGGCCGGCCGGTGCCCCAGACCGTAACCGAGGGGGCGTTGGCAAGCTTCGCCTCGTGGAAGCGGCGGATCAGCGCCGCGGGCACGTGGCTGTGCTCGGGATGGTAGTTGTCGCCGGGGCCATAGAGGTTGGTCGGCATAAGCGAAATGAAATCGGCGCCATGCTGCCGGCGATAGGCCTCGACGAGCTTGACGCCGGCGATCTTGGCGACCGCATACCATTCGTTGGTCGGCTCGAGCGGGCCGGTCAGCAGCATGTCCTCGGTCATCGGCTGCGGCGCGAGCCTCGGATAGATGCAGGACGAGCCGAGAAACAAGAGCTTGCGCACGCCGATCGCGAACGAGCCGCCGATCACGTTGAGCTCGATCGCAAGGTTGTCGGCAAGAAAATCGACCGGAAAGGCGTTGTTATAGGCAATGCCGCCGACTTTGGCCGCCGCCACGATCACAACCTCCGGCCGGTTGCGGCGCAGCCATTCCTCCGTGTCGCTCTGCCGGGTCAGGTCAAGCGCGTTGCGATCGGCGGTGACCACCTCGCAACGCTCCGACTTGAGCCGCCGCACCAGCGCGCTGCCCACCATGCCGCGGTGGCCGGCGACGAAGACGCGGCGTCCGGCGAGATCGAACGGCAGCGCTGTTGCGGTGGGCTGCGGTGTCATGACGCGACTTTCAACATAAGCAGCGCACGTCAATCATGCCGGTTGACGCGCTCCTTCTCCAGTCGCACCTGCTTGCGGTCGCTTTCGACCATCTCCTTCACAAGATCCGCAAAGCTCGTCTTGTGCCGCCAGCCCAGCTTTTTGTGCGCCTTTGCAGGATCGCCGAGCAGAAGGTCGACCTCGGTGGGGCGGAAATATCGCGGATCGATCTCGACCAGCACTTGTCCCGTGTTGGCGTCGACGCCGGTCTCGTTGATGCCTTTGCCGCGCCACGCGATGCGGCGGCCCACATGTTCGAAGGCGCGCTCGACGAATTCACGCACCGAGTGCTTCTCGCCGGTGGCGAGCACATAGTCGTCCGGCTCGTCCTGCTGGAGGATCATCCACATCCCTTCCACGTAGTCGCGGGCGTGGCCCCAATCCCGCTCAGCGTCCAGATTGCCGAGATAGACCCGGTCCTGCAGGCCGAGTTCGATGGCTGCGACCGCGCGCGTGATCTTGCGGCTCACGAAGGTTTCGCCGCGGGTCGGCCCTTCGTGATTGAACAGGATGCCATTGGAGGCGTGCATTCCGTAGGCCTCGCGATAATTCACGGTGATCCAATAGGCGTAAAGCTTGGCCGCGGCATAGGGCGAACGCGGATAGAACGGCGTGGTCTCCCGCTGCGGCGCCTCCCGGACCTTGCCGTAAAGCTCCGACGTCGACGCCTGATAGAATCTGATCCGGTTTTCCATGCCGAGGATGCGGATGGCCTCCAGCAGGCGCAAGGTCCCGATCGCGTCGGCGTTCGCCGTATATTCCGGGGTTTCGAAACTCACATGCACGTGGGACTGGGCAGCGAGGTTGTAGATTTCTGTCGGCTGCGTCTCCTGGACGATGCGGATGAGATTGGTGGCGTCGGTGAGGTCGCCGTGATGCATGAAAAACCGCGCACCCTCCTGATGGGGGTCGACATAGAGGTGATCGACCCGCCCCGTATTGAATGAAGACGACCGCCGCTTGATGCCGTGGACCGTGTAGCCCTTCGCCAGCAGCAACTCGGCCAGAAGCGCGCCATCTTGACCCGTGATGCCAGTGATCAACGCGATCTTGCCGCTGCGGTCAGCGCGGTTCTTCTGGGTCATACGTCGAAGCTCCCTTGTCCCTCGAAGCCAGGCGTTTACCACGCGAGAATGAGCTTTCCGAGCCAGGCTGTCACTCACGGTCCCGTCGCGTGCCCCGCCGTCATGGAGCGCCGCTTCAGCGGATTTCACTGAAGTTGATGGGTTGACTCAACCGCAATTGTCAATGCCCTCGGGAGGCGGGCGTTGCCCAGTGACGATCAAGCGCGAGAAAAGTAATACGCGAGAAAAGTAATAGCGATCTTATAGCGCGAAGTTGCGGACTATCGCGGCACTGCAAAATCGCGTTTTCGCCGCGCAGCCCAAAGGATTTCCTCCGGATCGCATTCGGTTCGTTCTCATTCCCGTCCTGTCACCTCGCCGCGAGAGGACCGCCAATTCCACGCGGAAAGGTCGGGTCACTGTTGGGGTCGCCGCGCCACGTCGCTGCTATGAATGCGATGTGTTCTGTACCAGAAGTCAGTCAGGGCGCTGTGTCCGCCGATTCCCTCATCCGATCGACGGCAAGTATACGCCGCTCGACCCACGATCGGCTCCAATCGTGAACAGAGGAAACTGTGCGGCCCTTCAATGAACGCTTCTCGACTTGGATATGAGGCGAACTCTCCCTTCTCCAGCGGTACGACGACGCCACAACATTTGATTTGATCGAAACCGAATGACGGGAGAGAGTCGACAAGGCCGCGATGATTGAAGAACGTCACCGATGTCATGTCGGGGTAATAGGGGCTCTCCTCGGGTGCCGGGCAAAGCATGAACGGATGGGCATCGTTACTCAGGAGCAATGCGGTTTCAAGAAGGAGAATCCCGCCCGGCTTCATCGCGTCAGCAATCCGCTTCAGACCCAGGAACGGCATGCGAAGATGATAAAGAACGCCGGCAAAGACTACGAAATCGTAGCGCTGCTCTTCGGGCACGCTCAATTCATATAAATTCATCTGACTGAAGCGCACTTGAGACTTCAGATATGGGACGAGGAATTCGACGGCAGCCGGCGAGAGATCGTTATCGATGCCGTGCACCTGCGCGCCAAGGCGCTCCATTTCAAAGGAAAACAAGCCGTCCCGGCAGCCGATGTCAAGGGCCCGCTTTCCTCGCAGATCATGCCGGCGCAGTTCATTCAATACCGGCTGCTGCACCGGGCGAAAACGCTCAATCCCAGGAGTGATTATGCCATCACCCAAATCGACGCAATGATAGAAGCTGTAACGGCGGAATGCTTCGGTTACGTTGATTGTCATCGGACTGCTCCCTTGCAAACATATCCGCTCCCTCTCTGCGAGAGATGAAAGTGGTCGGCGCGACGGCCTCCCGCCGATCACTGCCAAAGGCGCCCGCTGAGCGCTGCGCTGCACTGGCATGCAAAGATGACCGGTCAAGCCTTCCGCGGCAGGGACGCAATGCGGTCAAGCCACGGCTCGAGCTTTGAAAGGACGACATCCCAGGAATATTTCTCCTCAATCAAACTCCGCGCCCGTTTCGACATGGCCGCTGATCTTTCCGGACTTTGCAGCACCGCACAGATGGCGGCAGCAATTTCCGCGTCATTGTCGGCGAGCATTACATGCTCGTTCGTCAGATCGAGCCCCTCCGCGGCGACTCGCGTACACACCACGGGCGCGCCGGCGGCGAGAGCCTCAAGAACTTTGTATTTCGTCCCGCTGCCGACTTCGATCGGCGCGCAAACCAGGCTGCATTGACGGAGATAGGGGAGTACGCTGTCGACTCGGCCGGTGACGAACACCCGCCGTCCGTCGGCCCGCCGACGCAATGACGGCTCAGGCTGCTGACCCACGATCCAAACCTGGGCTTCCCGCGCAACCTTCCATACTTGCGGCATTATCCGGTCAATAAGCCGCACTGCCGCAAGATGGTTCGGCCAATACGTGAACGCACCGACAAACAACACTGCCGGCCTGCCCTCATATCGCCGCTCGCAGTAGCTGAAATGCTGCACATCGACGCCGTTCTCGATCGCAATCACACGCTCCGGCTCGACGTCCATCTTGCGTATGAGCAACTGCCGGTCGAGCTCGCTGACGGCGATGATTCCATCATAAACCCTGAGATTGCAGCGCTCGTACTCCTCCCCTCTCTGCGCTTCCAGCCATCCGGAGATACGTCCAAGCCCCCGGAGGCCCGCCGCAATGCGCGATAAACGAACCGTCTCCACGTCGTACGTCGCCAGGATCAGCCGGGATGAAAATCTGTTCTTATCAAGGAGCATGCCAAGGGGATTCACTTGAGGGCTGACGAACAGAAAATCTCTTTGTTCGTCTCCCAGCTTTGATTGAATAAAATCGACAAAGTAACCTGCCGCGATCTTTGCGCTCCAGCTCGTATCCCTCGGCAGCCTCGGTCCGACGACCGGAACATTGCGCCTCCTGAGATAGTCGAGCGTGCGCTGCATAGGTCTTTGCATATGACGAAGGACGTCGAAGCGGACGAGATTTCCGAACTCCGCCAGAACCGCCTCCCGATCCCACACCGCTTCAAGGCGCGGCGACAGCACATCGGTCCTCTGTGGGTCTGTCGTCGCACGGCCGCCATGCAGGGAAACGAAGCTCACGCGACAGAAGTTGATCAAGCGGCATAAAATGTGAAAATCACGTATCTCGCCGCCAGACAGGCCGGGACTCAGAGGCAAAAAAAAGCCGCAAAACATTGCCGAATATCGCGCGAGACCGTGGCCTTGGCTCATCCTCGACGCATCTTTGCTCGCGCCTTCGGTCGACGCCCTGTCACTAATAGCCTCAGGCAATACTGGCGCCGCGGTGTCGCGGCTCACTCGATCCCGCGCCCAGCGCTTTAGGCGATGGACAACCGCTTCAGGGTTGACCAGCCGCAACGTCACTGCTGCCGCAAGCGATTTTCGCGCGATCCAAAACAACATCCTGGCGCGCGCTGTTTCGCGGCCGAAAGGCCATTCGCGTTTCATAAACGCGTTCACAAAGCTGGCGCGCGTCGTCCGAAAATGCGGATGCCTCCAGCGCGGCCAGTTTTTTCGACTGAAGTAATATAACTCCACGAGAAAATTCGACCATTCGGCCGTCTTCGCGCTCTGATGAATCCTGTAGAAAGCGAGAGTTCGCTCGATCTTTACCAGCTTCGTGACCGCGCTGAACCTAAAAAACAATTCGAAGTCGAAGATAAATTTGTATTCCTCATCGAGGAATCCGACTTTGTCAAGAAGTCGACGGCGAAAAAACACGGTAGGCTGGGGCACCGCGTGAACATAGGACCAATACGCAGGGATCCGTTCCCGCGGCTGGACGACGCCGAAATACAGCGCGGTCTTATAATCGCCGTGGTCCACCACTATCGGTTTGTCATCAGCATCGACGTAAATAGCGTTTCCGAAAACGGCATCCACTTCGGGATTATCGCGGAAAATACGACCCACAACGTCGAGGGCTCCATCCGCCAGCATGTCATCGGAATTCAGCCACGATAGAACTTCGCCCGTGGCGCGTCGGAAGCCTTTATTGATGGCGTGAGCCGCGCCGTGGTCCTTTTGGTGTTCCCAATAGCTGAGTTGATCCGAATGTGCCGTGAGGACATCTCTGCTCCCATCCGTCGATCCGCCGTCCATAACAATGTGTTCAAGCCGCGGATATCGCTGCGCGGCCACGCTGGCCAAGGTGCGCGGGAGAAACTCTGCCTGGTTGAACGATGGCGTGACAATGCTGATTGTCGGCAAATCGTGGCCGTCAGTCCGACGGCGTCGCTGTTCGGAATTGGCTAAAGGCACAAAAGTAACATCGCCCGCATCCAAGCTGACTGGAAATCCATCGCTGTGGCCTGCAAGCTTAACGAGGTCTTTGCGCGCTTGTTGCTCGGCCGCGGCGAGATTGTAACAAACGGTTTCCGACTGGTTCGTCAGCAGGCCGCAGCGCAGGGTTTCCAGCAGATAGACAAGCGCTCCGACTGTAACTTGCTGCCCGGTGTGACGCCGCGAGATCTCGCACAGCTCTAACGCGCGCGCAAGGCCTCCGCTTGCAGTTTTCGTGTTTTCATACTCTCGGCTGCATGACAGGAATTCGTTGATCAATACAACTGGATATTTATCCGCAACACGAATGAGCAAATCCCAATCGAGTCCAAACTTCAGATTTGGATCGAGCCCGCCGGTCTTCTCCCATGCGCTGCGACGGTAAAAAGTTGACGGCTGCTGGACGTAGTCAAGTCCCTCCTTTAAGGCACGGCGGTTGAAGCCCAGGCTGCGGGAGCAAAATGGCGCTCTGGTTTGCGGTTTTTCGTGGAACCGAAACCCATTACCGATATAAATGCCGAAATTCGGATGGACGCGCGCTGCCCTTCCGACAATCCACAGCGCGTCCTCGAGTAGAAAATCGTCAGAGTTCAGCCAGCACACAAGATCGCCATCGGCGCGCTTTACCCCTTCGTTTATTGCCGCGGAGTGACCTCCGTCCGGCATACTCTGCCAGTAATCAATTTCTTTGGCGAACGATTTGATGATGTCGACGCTTCCGTCCGTCGATCCTCCGTCCATGACAATCAGTTGACATTGGGGATAGGCCTGACTGACAACGCTTTCGATAGCTTCCCTTAAGAAGCCGGCTTGGTTCAGGCTAGGAATGACAATGCTGATCTTCGGCCATGTCGCATGCTCGTCGGAGCCGCTTTGGCCTGTTTCGCGAAAGGCGTGGGACTCCGGGGGCGCGGTGCTGAGCGTCGCGGCGGAGAGACTCGGAGGGCCGCATGGCGTGCGAAATGTTTCGAGGTTGGCGCGCAATTCCCGCACCTCGGCGTCCAGCTGCTCAATGACCCGCAGCCGAGCTGCGCGATCAGCCTCGGAGGCTGCAAGGGCGCTGCGCAGGTCTCTCGTTTCTGCGTCGAGGCGGACGATGACCTCTAGACGAGCGGCGCGATCCGCTTCGCATGCGCCAAGCCTCTCGCACAATTCCCGCGCTTCTGCGTCGAGCCGGTCGATGACTTCCAGGCGTGCTGCCCGATCAGCCTCGGACATCGCCACTCTGGCCCGCAGCGCCTCTGCATCCGCTTTGAGGCAATCGATGACTTCCAGCCGAGCCGCACGATCGGCCTCGGAAGCATCAAGCTTGGTGTGCAGTTCTTGCACCTCCGCATCGAGACGGTTGATGACTTCCAAACGCGCCGCGCTATCGGCCTCGAATGTCGCAAGCTTCGCCCGCAGGTCGGCATCTCCGACGTCTGCACCCGGAATCGGTGACGCTGGCTGGTCAGGCTTCCGGTCTCGCTCCGCCAGCTCATTCCACCGCTCCAGGGAGTCGCCTCGCAGGAGTTCGCATTTCGCGAGATTTGCCGCATTCTCGCTAGCAATCACGCAGCAGCCGCGAACAGCTCCGGTTTCGTCGTTGGAACGCAACGCCGGAAAGTAAATTGTCCAATCCCTCGGAATGAGGCCGTCAAGCAAAGCCAGATCAAGCGCTTGTCCTACACCGTAATCGTCCCATCCGTACCCGGAGTCGCCGGGAACTCTAAAGTCGTCGATAATCACAACCGCATTGCGAGGCGAGCTAAAAATGATCTGCAGTTCCTCCTTGAGCGGAAGGTCCAAGTCCCAATGAGCGTCAAGGTAGAGCATCAACGGAGCTGTCTGAGGAAACCTTGAGAGAATTTCTTTGAGGAACAGCCGCGAGTCCTGGAGGTGCAGGCTTACGTTCGTGAATTCGCCGAGCCGAGCCTTCGCTTGAAGATAATAGAGGTCTTCTTTTTCGCAGCTGAGAACAGGCCCGGAATAATTTTCAGCCAGCCATTGGGTGGTGACGCCCCTGAAAGTGCCAGTTTCGATCACGGCGGCCGGATCGAGAATGCGCAAGAGATCGTTAAAAAGGGCTTCGCGGCCCTTCTGGCCGTTGAACGGGCCGCCCCAGCAGTTTTGAAGTTCAGGGGACGCAAGTTCGAGGTCAGCCGCCTGGCGATGCAGGTATTTGGCAGTTTCTGCGTCGCCAGCCTGAGAGAGCGCTTTGGCAAGAGCGCTCAGGCTTCTAGACGCGTTGGAGATAAGGCCTGTATCGACCCCAAGGCGTTTCGTCGCGCTGCAAATGTTGGAATCCAGCATCCGCGCTGAACGATTGTCGTCGGAAACCTCAGGCTTGGTGCTTATAGCTGACATCGTACCCTGCACACTCACAAAAAGCGCGCTCTGCGTGGTCAATACGCAGTCCGGCGCTCGCCTGGCGCGGTCACTCTGACATGCTGTCTAGCGGCCGGACGACGCGAGAGCCCGATCGCTTGGCCTCGACCACTGGCGGAGCTGAACCCATCGTATCCGGGAACGCGTGGCGATCTCGCGAGCCGCGATGACGGTCCGCCGCAGCGGTGCGGTCATGCGCCAGCTCGTTGAATTGCGCATCTGCGCAAGGCCGGCTCGGGCGTGCGCAAGCTCCGCTCGGACGTACGCAAGCTCCGCCTCGTCATAGAGTTTATGATAGATAAAATGTCCGCCGAAACGCAGGATTGTTTCGAGCTCGTCCGCCTCCGGCGTCATTATGGCGACGGCCTGCGGACGGCACTGGAAGAGCCAGATTGGGGCTGCAGCCGTCAAGCGCCCTAGCTGCTCCAGTGAAAGCGTGTTGCTGCCGAACTGCAGCCCGGCTGGTATTTTTTCGCGCAGCGATTTCGGCATGTCGCCGCGCCGATGCCAGCACTGAAGCAAGCTCCAGAAGCGGCGCCCTGCCCTGACGAAATCCTGCTCGCTCCATTTTTCGGGATGATCCCTGTGGGTGAGCAAAGGCGCGGCCAGCGTTTCAATCCGCGCGCCGTGCATCTCGCAGGCAAGCGGGAACCAGTGATCCCACCACGGCTCGGCGATGGAAAAACCGCCGTCATCAGGCGGGAGAATATTCGCATCGAAGAAGAAGGCATCGAAGCCGCCCCGGCGCGTTGTCGGCTTGTGATCGGGGCCGAGGTCGATCCGCCAACCGAGCAGGAGCGTCCTGTCCAAGGCCGCGCCGAGATTGGCGACAAGATTGGGATATCTGACGATCTTGCAGTCCGAGTTGATGATGCCGGCAAAGCGGACGCCGCTTCTGCGAATTGCGGAGAAGATGGCGCCGATGCGCGGCTTTCCGTCATTCGGCAGAGGGGCGAATTCGATGCCAAGATCGAATTTCCGGAGCCTTTCGGTCTCCTTCGGTCCATTGACGGCGACTGCGTCGAAACCGGCCGCGCGCCATGACTCGAGGCAATCGCGCAGGTGCGCCAGTTCGCCGGCATCCGCCGGCGGCTTGATCGATGTGAAAAGCGGAAATGACGACATACCTACCGCGCCCCCTCGATTGTTTCGATCGGTTACGATGGGTTTTTCTCCCGCTGAGGGTTCCCCGGCCGGTATCAAACACCTCTGAGTTTCATTGTCGGTCGGCTTCCCAACATGTCCAACGAACAAATCCCGAGAATGCACAAGCGGGGGTTCATCGGGCCCGTGTCGAGCCGCGCCGGCTGTTGGCGAGACCGATGATGAATTCGCAAGAATCCCGCGGGGCCGCGTTCTCGGGATGGGCCGTTCCCGAACCCTGCTGCGCGCAATCGGACCACAAGCAGGAGGCGCTTCGACCGCCCCCAAATTTCCCAGGGCAACGAGTCGAGGTTAACGCCGCAGCGGGCCCAATATGTCGAGCAGGTATTTGGGGTCCCAAGCGGCGCGCTTGCGGCGGCGCTTGATGGATCGTTTGTCGGCGCATTGGCGC
>Ga0070739_10006347_pt1 | contig 13067 bp, 8 predicted proteins | sample Coa_R1_7_FD_66445 | JGI IMG/M metagenome (GOLD analysis project Ga0070739, IMG submission 66445) | Surface soil microbial communities from Centralia Pennsylvania, which are recovering from an underground coalmine fire - Coalmine... | ecosystem: Environmental > Terrestrial > Soil > Unclassified ... | reverse complement strand
TGCACGCCTTCCATCACGCCGTCCCGGTTGGCATCCCAGCCGCCTGGAACCCATGCAAAGGCGAGCGCCTTCTTAAGCAGTGGCCAGAGGTTTTCAAGCCATTCCCGATCGCCGGATAAGATCCAATCAAGATACGCATGAACGATCTGCCCCATCTGTCCGTCCGCGGCTGCAAAGCCGCTGCGCTCCTTGCCATCGGGAAGAAGCTGGCGAAAGTGCATCGCCCCGGCGTCATCCATCGAGAATCCGAACGCGGACTTCCGCAACGAACGCGCGAAGCTGGGAAACAGAAACGTCGTGGTTACTTCGTAATTCCAGACGTGTGTGCAATTGCCGAAGCAACACCCGGCTTTGTCGTTGATGCCTTCAAATCCGTGAAACTCGCCGTCGGCCGTGCGAAAGCAAGTTGGCGTTGCGAGCGTGGATAAATTCGCCGAAGCCGCTTCGCGCACCGCGGCCGGAAGAGTGCTCTCCCGCAAACACCTCCCAAAGAGACGCGCGTGGGCTTCCAGCCTCTCCAAATTCGCCGCAGCGTATGCGGCCGCCTCCCACGCGTCACTGAAGCGTGTTGCGTACCAGTTCCCGATTACGGTGTTCTCTTCGCCGTGCGGCGCCGTCCATCCGCAGCGCGCCGGCGTCCGGTTCGGAAAATGCCATGCAATGATGAATTCAAATGTATCCGCCTTCCCGGCCGGTATGGTGCGGCTCAGGCACAGTGCTCCGATCGGGCTCGGCTGAACAGGTTCAGGGCCTAGTTCGCCATCGGACGAGAAATCATCCCAGAACAGCAGGGCAGAGTTCCACCATCTTCCTTTCGGCCAGCCTTGCAAACGAGTGAGCTTGCCGCTGCCCTGGTTTCTCACGGCCAGCACAAAGCTGCCATGAAACAAATCCGTCTCCGGCAGACCGGGGTTCGTCATCAGAAAACCGGAAAGCTGATCGCGGCTCCGGTACTCATTGGTCCTTTGATCTTGCCTCCTCGGATCTGGCGCAACCGGATTTTGAATGGACCACGCAACCGAGACACGAGCGCCCTGAGAACCGCTGTTCTTCACCCGGTAACGCAAGATCGCGACCGGAAGACCGGAATCGTCGGGTTCATGGGGAACGATGGGCGTGAATGCTTCGAGCGCAACATGAACCGGCAGAGCCGGATCTTCGAAATCGATTTGCGCAAACGGGTATTCGCCCGTAAATCGAGCCGAAGCAAGCCGCGAGAGCCCCGGCGCGTTTTCCGAACCCAGTCCGTTTTCACCTTCGTACGGCGGCTCATACCGCGCCTCTAACACGCGAGCAACCGGCTTGGCATTGCCGGACTGCACCCAGATGGAAGGCAGTGCATACGAGAGATGGTTGCCCTTGTCCGCGCGATTGAAAATTTGCCAATCGCGCAATTGCCCGCGGCCGCCCAAGCTGACGCTTCCCGCGCCGATGCCGCCCAGCGGAAACGCAATCATCTTTAAATTCCGGCCAGTGAATACGCGCGGGTATTCCACTGTGCTGTGCGGCATGGCTTGGGACGCGTGAGGTTTCTGTTGCTCCGCGGAACCGGTGGTGCTCGCGGCAAGGCCTAGCGCGGTGCGTTGAAGAAAGGAGCGCCGGGAATCATCCATCTCCTGCTTGTAAGGTAGCAAAGCAGGTGCAAGTATCTGGCGATAAAGAGCCTTCTTGTTTAGGTTCGAAGAACATACAGGCTGCGTCGACTCAACATAGCCATTTCTTTTCCCAGTGCTCCCAGCCCATTACGGCAATACCGCCCGCGATCGCCCCGCCGACTATTGCCAACGCAAGCAAGTCAGCTTTGACGGGGAAATGGTCCGCGGGTTTATGCGCGTTGGGAGAAGGAAGATCTAAGAACGATGCTCCGCAGTTCCGGCAGAACTCCGGAACTTCCGGAGAATAGGAGCACGCGCAATCGCAGCTTGGGCAGTAAACATCAATCGACTCGGCTTGCATATTAAAGAGTTGATTTGCGCGGCCGGGATTCTCCGGCCGTACTTTAACCTTCTTACCACCACATGGAATCTTTGTATTCGCAAACCCATCAAAACTGGCCGAAAAACGCGTGTTTCTTTGGACCCTTCGATTGGCATGCAACGTGCTCGCTAAAGAAGCGGCTGAAAGAAGATTATGATATCTACACCGTCGAAGCAGACGCCTCTCGAAATGCTCGTAGTTGCGCAATTGGCCGCTATCCGGAAACGGGAAGCTACGCTCGAATCACGGCTTCATTCGGATACTCCGGTAGAAACCCCGCAGCTTGCGGCGGAAGTTTGGCAGTTGCAGAGCAGCGCCGACCGCCTGAGCCGCATGATCGACGCGATGGGCTTAGGCGCAAGCGCCGCGACGCTTGCGGTGTAACCGGCAGTAGATGCGCGCCCGATCTCTTGTCGCCTTCACGTTACATTAAACGCAACGCGGAGTGCTGCGGGTTTCTCAGGCTCTTGGGTTGGTACGCTTGAAGAGCATTATGAAAGCCGCCATGCGCCCCCTGATCGCTCTCTGCCTATTCACTCTGCCCACGTTCGCTGCGAAGGAGGAATCCGTCGCTCAGCGTCTAAATGAGGCAACGGATATCTTCACGGAAATCATGAATGCCCCGGACAAGTCGATTCCGGCGGATCTCTTGAATAAGGCGCACTGCATTGTGCTCGTGCCCGCGCTGAAGTCGGCGGCGTTTATTGTCGGAGCGAAGTACGGCAAAGGTTTCCTGCTTTGCCGTAAACAGAGTGGTATCGGGTGGTCGGCGCCAGCCGCGGTCCGGATCGAAGGCGGAAGTTTCGGATTTCAGATAGGAGGCTCCGCTACCGACATCGTGATGCTTGTGATGAACCAGCAGGGTGTGGACGCGTTGCTTTCCAGCCAGTACACGCTGGGAGGGCAGGCCGAAGTTGCCGGCGGGCCAGTCGGCCGTGCTTCTTCCGCCCAAACCAGCGGTTGGATGAATGCCGGCATTCTCTCCTATTCCCGGAGCCGCGGCATTTTCGCCGGAATCTCGCTGCAGGGGTCAACCTTGCGACAGGATCTGGATGATAACCAGGCGATGTACGGGAAGAGGCTGGACAACAAACAGATTGTCACGTCGAACATCCGGCCTCCCCGCGCCGCGCGAAAGCTGCTTTCGGAATTGGACCGGTATTCGCCGAGGCTTGCGAAATAGAGCCGGCGTTTACTTGAGCCAGCGCAGATATTCGGGAAGGGATTGCAGCTCATCCACGTGGTCGGGGGCCGAATTGCCTGCGAAGCCGATTAGCAGGAACTTACCGGCATGTACTTCGCTCAACTCCTGGGTTCCCATCGGACCCCATTTCACAATGGCCCGGCGATGCAAGCCCAATTCCTTTAGGATGTAGTCCGCCGTTTCCGTCGTGCTGGCGAAGGTGCCGGGAAAGATTTCCGAATGCGTAATGACTACGCGCTTCTTGCCCTGCATGGCATCGCGCGCCAACTGAACAAAGATCTGGAGCGGTTCCGGATCGATTTGGGATTCGAGCGGTCCCGGCTTGCCGTTCACGTAGGACGTGTGAATGCCGTCGATCATGATTGCATTGGCAACTTGGCCGTAGTATTCCGGCGTGCTCATAATCTGCCGGATGGCGCCACAGCCGGCGCTCCAGCCGGCGAGCGTAATCGGGCTGAGCTTCATACCCGCGCGCTCTTCTGCCTCCCGCAGCAATTTTCCAAAATGGCTGGGATCGAGGAAAGGCTTCGCATAGACACGCGATCCCGTCCCCAATACCGCACTGACGACAACCATATTGTTGCGCGCCGCGGCGATCTCAGGTACCAACCCTTTCCCATGAAAAAAGAAAAGCACCGGTGCTTGCGATTTCGAATTGAGCTTTGACGGTACGAATAACTTCCCGAGCGACAGCTCTTCGCGGCGGCCGGGCGGACTTGGCCCGGATAAGCGCGGATGGCTCCGCGTGTGCTCCACCATCGGCGATGGATTCTGAGGCACGCCGGTCTGTTCCGGCGATTTTTGCCCGAGCGCTTGGGCGCCACTCAACAGAACAACAACGGCTGCGATTAAGAAGCTCATTGAGTAACCGGGACAAGCTCGACATATCCATGTCTTGCCAGAAATTTGAAATATCCTAAGAAATCGAACTTTAGAGGGCCTTGCTCCAGTTCAACCAAACGAGCGACACCCGCGATAGTGCGTTTCCCATCGCACCAGTAGAGCAGGGTTAGCGGCGGAGGCGTATCTCCGAAACCGGGATAGTCTTCTCGCTGATCGAACGGAAGATCGTCGAGCGTGACCGGGCCGAATCGCTTGCGCTTGACGATGAGACGCGAGGCTTCGGCGGGCAATAGGGGGAACGACGACTCAACAGATTCGGCTGAGCCAAGTTGGATTGACCGCCGGTTCGCAGCTTGTTGCAGGCGTTCACATTGATCTCCTGCAAACCTGCGTATGCGATCCAACAGCGGATTCAAGGCGGCGTGAATGATCTCTCTTTTCTCCGGTGAAGCAAGACGGAGAACGGAAAGCAGAGCGTCGCGATCGCGATCGGCATTGTAGTTGACCTGTGCCAGACCCGCCCCGAGCTGATGCGCCAAGGAATCGTGGCTGCCTGCCGTTGCAATCTCGCCTAAATACGGAGCGGCTGCGCGGATCGCATTTTCTTCCGCGCGATCTACCGTGATTTCGGCGAGCCAGGGGATCTCGTTCTCGCGGGCCGAGGCCAGATAGTAAAGAAATGCAGCGATCATGGAACTCAGGTCGCGGAGAGAACGCGGATCTACGTGCTCCAAAGTGTCGGCGCTGTTGTGATGCAGGTTCTCCGCTCCCGTGCTGCCGGTTGGGGAAACAGTAGGAACCCCAATCATCGGATCGCTCAGATAGGAGTCCGATCTTGCCCGGTAAGGAGTCCAGCGCGGAAACTTCTGTTTAATCCCTGCATAGTAACTTTCGCTCACATGCACAATGAGCGCGTCCTGATAGGAACGGCTCACGTCCGGATTGAGGGCAAACGTATACCCTGAGGTCTCGTCGTATGGTCCGGCTGGGGTATCCAGGCAAATTGCGCCAATCGTCCGCCGCATTCGGTCCATGTGCGTGGCAATATATGCGGAGGACCCGTAATCTTCGGCCATGACGAGAATCCTGATGCTGCGCGAAGGACGGGCGAGTTTGCCTCCTTCTATTAAGCGGCGGAGCGTGGCAACCGCTTCGAGCATGGCAGCCACCCCGGTCGAATTATCTTGAGCTCCCAGCTCAAACGCATGGCCTAACTCGAGTACTTCCTCGCCGGAACCCGTGCCGGGGATAACGGCAGTTACATAAGGATATTGGCCGGAGTAGTAGCGGGAATTTACCAATGCTCTGACGCGAACTTTGGTGCCGCGAGCCAGCAGATTGCTCAGATATGCGCCTTGCCGGGGAGTGATGGAGAAGCCTACGAGAGGGCTGCTCCTTTTAGTGAAGCCCCAGCCGTTGTCTCCCCAGGCGTTCATCCAATAGTGGCCGTTAACCAGATTGCTGTTTTCTGTCGCGTCACTGATCATGCCGGCGGCTCCACGCTTATAGAGCGCCGCTTTGAGTGTCCCGCGCTGCGCCAGATTGAGTGGAGCCTCGGTCAGCACCATTTTGTCCTTCACATCAATGCGCTTCAGTTGTTCCAGAGTAGGCGGCTTCAGTTCGACGATGTCCGCCGTGAGGCCGGTGGGTGGTGTTGGGCCGCTCCACATCACCAGGGATGCAGGCTCCTGGCGGTAGTCGGCCAGGACACGCATTTCTTCGGGAACGGCTGGTTCTGTAATCTCGAGCTTTGCCTCTTTCACGTCCCAAGCCAGTGGCATGGTCCAGAACCCGAATTGCGTGACGCCATCCGCCGGCGCAGAGAGCAGCTCGACTTGTTCCAACCCGATTTGCGTCATCGTTTTTTGCAGATACCGGGCACTCTCCTGAAACGCGGCGAAATTGCTCCAATGATCGGTTCGATAAACGCCGGTCAAAAAGTCCATCGCCTCCGTGCCGCTGTCTTCGGCACGGATTGCACTGATTGTCTTCGCCAGTTCGGGATCCACACGAAGTGTTTGCCCGAATGAAAGGAGCGCAGTGAGTAACAGGATCGCGAGGCTGAATCTCGTGGCGGCCATTTAGTAAGGATGGGTGCTGTCGAGAATTTTGAGAACAGCCGTATGAATCGCCGGGCGAGCTTTATTGATGAGGTTATTGTTGCGAGTAGGGTTGACGCGGTTTGTCAGCAGAACGATGAAAGCGTCCCGATCCGGATCGATATAGATAGAAGTACCGGTGAAGCCCGTGTGAATAATCGCGCGTGGAGACGCCAAATCGCCGGGAAACGAACCCTTCGCAGGCGTGTCCCAGCCCAGAGCGCGCGATGTGCCCGGCGGAGTGGACTGCCGCTGCATGAAAAGTCTCAAAGTTTCCGCGCTCACGATACGCTTGCCATTGTAGATGCCGCGGTTCAAATACATCTGCGCGAGGATAGCGAGATCGTGGGCAGACGAGAACAGGCCAGCATGGCCGCTCACGCCCCCCATCAGAAATGCATTCTCGTCATGTACGGCGCCGTGCACCAGCTCATGCCGCAGCACGTTATCCTGCTCCGTCGGTGGAATCCGGCTCAGCAGCTTACGAGAAGGATTGAAACCGGTGTCCTTCATCTTGAGGGGCTTGAACACATTCTTTTCGACAAACTGGTCCAGACGCTGGCCCGTGATCCGGTACACAATCTCTCCCACCAGAATGAGATTGTAATCGCGATACTGCATCTTTTCGCCTGGTTTGAAATCCATCGGCATCGTGTACACCAGATGCATAATGCCTTCGCGACTATTCGCCCGCTCCCAGAGAAGATAGTGGGGATTCAAGCCGGAGCTGTGGCTCAACAGATTCCGCACCAATATGGCGTCGTGCCCCGGCGTACCCGCAAATTCCGGAATGTACCGCGTCACCGGTGCATCCAAATCCAGTTGCTTGCGGTCGTAGAGAATCTCGGCAGCAGTCGTGGTTGCGGTTACTTTGGTCAGCGACGCAAGATCGAAAATAGTGTTCTTGCGCATGCGAGCCGCGCCCGGCGAGTACTCCATTCTTCCAAAAGCCTTCCAGGCCACCAATTTTCCGTGTTGGCCAACTGCAAGGACAGCTCCGGGAAACGCCTTCTTTTGTATCCAGTTGTGTACTTCCTGAAAGGCATCGGCAAAACGTTCGTCCTGATGTTTGGTCCGGTTGACTAAACGCTTGACCGGATGAGCCGCGCTTTGCGCTGTCGGGGCAGGGAAGGACGGCCGGTGTTGCACCGCACAGCCAGACAGCAAAACGAATGCAACAATGGAGCAAAGGAACGACGAGACCTTTCGCATAGATTCAGGCGGTTAAAGCGACTGGAGATGCTGTGTCCGCTGAGCAGTATCCGACATCAGCGCGACTGCGGTCTTGCACCCGGCAAGACATCCACGCATCACCGCAAGGCTGCTGTAGTAGTCGTTGTAGCGAAAGAAGCCCGTTTGCCCGCGCCACATCGGATAGAAGTCGCAGGCCTGAAGCCACTTCTTGTAAACAGGATCAATATTGATATATGTGTCCGGTACGAAGTTAGCGGCGTCCTCCCAGTTTTCCGCGTAGAACACTTTCGATACCGTATGCGCCGGCAGTTTGCGTGAGAGCGTGCCTAAACCCGCGTAAAAGATTGCATCCTGCGTGATCAGATGGCAATTCCGATGGTCCTTATGCCAGCTCCCACTCCAATGCGTAATCACAATCTCCGGCTTGTGCTCCCGGATGGCGTCGCACACGCGCAGGGAGCTTTCGTCGTTAAACGGTATTTCGGCGTCGGGATAAAGAATGTACGCGGCTTCCGCGCCGATCAAATTCGTGGCCTTCTGTGTGGCTGTCCTCTGAAGCTCGCCGTACTCGTGGACAGGAATGTTGCTCGGCGCGCCCTTTTCTCCTAACGACAGACTCAAGAGAACGGCACTTCCGCCACGTTCCACCTGATTCGCAAGCGCGGCGCCCATGGTGAAGAGTCCATCACCGGGATGGGCCGTAATCGCCATGAGTTTGCCGGGCGCGTGCGCAGGCGATAAGGGCGTTGCGTCTGAGCTTCCGGCTAGCGACGAAAGCAAAACTGGACCTCCCAGGAACTGAGCAAAGGAACGTCGGTTTATCATGTCGGGTTCGAGTGATATCTTTACTGATAAATCAAATACCGGGCACGCCGCTGACGGAAGGCAGCGAGTTGTGGTCCCGCTTCTTTTAGAATCTGTCTGCCGCTGGCCCCGGCTTGTAACTTGGCCATAACCTCGTCGCTCCCAAGCAAACGCGCCGTCAGAACCACTTTCCCCGGATGAAACTTGACCGTTGCGGCCACCAGTTCCATTCCCATAAGTACCGGGTCAAACATCCCGCGATTCACGATTTGAATATCCACCCCTTGGCACTCTTGATCCTTGTATAGCGATGCAGTGGGGCGAAACCGCCGCGGCATAAACCGGACGCCAGGCAAATGGAGGCCGTTCAAGTACACTGCCACTTCACGGGCGCGAAACCACGGGGCGCCAACAATCTCAAACGGCGTGTCGGTTCCTCGCCCCACCGAGACGGATTTCCCCTCGAGCAAGCACGTGCCCGGATACAAAATCGCTTCCGTCAAGTTGCGGATGTTAGGTGATGGATTGACCCACTCCAACCCTGTCTCGTCGAACCACATCGAGCGTCGCCAGCCCGTCATCTTGATGACGTGAAGGTCCGCCCCCAAATTCTTTTCGGCGTTGAAATAGCGCGCCATTTCGCCCATCGTCATACCGTGACGGATCGGAAATCCCGGCATGTACGTCACAAACGAGACATATTTCGCGTCCAGCAGCGGCCCGGCAACATCCACGCCGTCGATCCCATTGGGCCGGTCCAGAACATAAAACGGAATATGATGCTCGGCGGCCGCTTCCAGCAGGTACGCCATCGAGGTTACCGATGTATAGAAGCGGGCGCCGTTGTCCTGTTTGTCGTAAATGAGGACGTCGATATCCTTCAGCATCGCGGGCGTCGGCTTGCGCAAGTCTTCGTTATACAAACTGTAGATCGGTATTCCCGTGGCCTCGTCGATGCTATTGCCGATGTGAGTGTCTTCGCGTGTGCCGTTGAGCCCGTGCTCGAAGGAAAAAATCGCGGTTAGCTTGATGTTCGTTGCATGCGCGAACACATCGATATTGCGCCGTCCATCGAACGTAATCCCGGTCTGGTTGGTCGCTAGCCCTACGCGCTTACCGGCCAGCGGTTGGAAGTGCTCCGCTACAAGAACGTCGAGCCCGGTCCTTACCTGCGCGCTGACGCATGCCGGTATAAACAGAACCATCCATAGCCATCGGTACATAAATCGCAAATGTGCTACTTTCTTGTGAATTCGATGTTGCGAACTCCATCGGCTGCCCCGGCAAATAGGCCGAACCCTATGAGCTTGCCACTCTCGCGCTTGAACTGAATCTCAATCGGCTCGCGAAACTCGCCGGGCAGGTTTGCCCGAAATTCATCGCGCCGTGCCGGCAGCAATGGAACCGCTTCGTCCCGGCCGATCTGTACAGTCAATTTGTCGCCCACGGATCGGATCCGATAAATCGTCTCGAGTTCGTCGCTTTCGTAATCGCCGGCATAACTGCGCTGCTCCGCGGCGCTCAACCGGATCGGCTGAATCCGCTCGGCGGCAATTGGAGCCCGCCCACTTGGCGGGGCGGAACCGCGGAACTTCCCGGCGAGATAGAGATCCGCCACCGCGTGCGCTTTCGCTCCAGGATCGGCCGTGTCCAGATTGCACAGGCAAATGACAGAAAACTTTTGCTCCGGAAAGCGCAATAACTCGGTTCGGTAGCCGAAGAGGGCGCCGCCGTGCTCAACCACCGGCAATCCCCGGTATGTGCCTAATTCCAGCCCAAGCGCATAGTTGATAGTCTTTCCGTTATTCAGGACGCCGCGTGTTTGCAATTCGCGAAGCAACGTGCCTTTCCCCAGTTGGTTGTGGTAAAAATTCCGATCCCAGAGCAACAGGTCGTCAACACTGCTCATCAACCCGCCGTCCCCGACCTTTTCGTAGTTCGTCGACCAGTCGACGCGGAAGCCACCGCCTTGACGCGGCGAGTAAGCAGCGACGCGGCCCGGCAAAACCAACGTACGGTCGTCATAGAAGCGCGTATGTACCATGCTGAGTTTTCGAAAAATGTTTTCTGCGGCAAACTGCGAGAAGCGCACTCCCGTCGCGCGCTGGACCACTTGCGCGAGCAGAAAGTAATTCGAGTTGCTGTATTGGTATTCGTCTCCCGGATTGAAGTTGAGTCTCTTTTGGTGGGCGATCAGGTCAATCAGTTCATGAGTGGTGTAGATATCCTCAATCGGCTTCCCGGCAATCGACAACAATCCGAGTTCGTCGCGAAGGCCGCTCGTGTGGTGGAGCATCTGGCGAAGAGTGATCGGGTGGCCGTAGTCGGGCAGTTCCGGTATCCACTTTCGAACATTGTCATCGAGCGAAAGATATCTCTGTTCGGCAGCCAGCACCACGCTGGCTGCGGTGAACTGCTTCGATACCGAACCCATGTAGAACTCGGATTCCGGCGAGAGCGGCGAATGCAGTTCAAGGCTGCCCATCCCATACCCGCGCTTGTATACGAAGTTGCCGTCCTGCACGACGCCAAGAGCACACCCCGGCGATTCCGGTCTGTCATAGGCAGCAAAGATCGCGTCTACTTTCTGCGGAAGCGCGCGATCTCCATCGGCGGCACGGATTGCAACGCATTGAAAAAGCGCAACCACCAAAAGCGCAGCGGCTCGATTCAATTTCGTTCCATTCTCCTCAAAGCACCCTCAGAACGAGAAGCGCAGCGCGAATTGTAGTTCGCGCGGCGTGCTGCCGCTTCGCGTACTCGTAATCGTGCCAACTGTCGTACTTCCAAGAGTCGCACTCGGAAGGGCAAAGTTAGGCGTATTGGTGATGTTGTAAGATTCGAACCGCGCCTGTAGCGTATAACGCTCCCGAACTTTGAAATCTTTGAAAATCGAGCAATCGAGGTGGCGGAATGGCGGTCCGGTCAGAATATTGCGCCCCTCCGAACCGATTGTTCCAATAGCTTGAGGGGCAAACGCCGCTGGATTGAACCACTCGTGTATGGTCGGATTGGCCAGATACGGATTGCCGATCACGTTCGGACGATCGCTGCTGACCCCGGTGTTGCTCTGGGGCGTAGAATTCACCACCGAGAACGGAGCACCCGTCTGATAGACCGCGATGGCATTGAAGTGCCAGCCTTTAAGCGCGCCGCCTTTCCAACCAGTCAGGCTGCTTCCGAATGGCAGGGCATAGTTCAACATCAAAGAGAACCGCTGGCGAATATCCAGATCGGTATTGCCCCACTCCAATTTGCCGTATTGCGAAGGGATCGCGCTGTAGTAACTGCCTCCCGTAGAGTAGCTCTGGTAATCGCCGGTCGAATGGCCCCAGGTGTAACTGCCAATGAAGGTCAATCCGTGAGAAAGCCGGTGCTCGACGGTGAGCAACATGGCATCGTAATTCGTTGCGCCAAACGACGACACCATATAGATACCCGTGACATTCGGCAGCAGGGGATAGAAGGGCCGCTTCGTCACATAGCTGTTCAGCGGCGCCGGCTGCGGCGGCGCCACATTAATATTGGGGACGATGCGCAGCGCTCGCGCGAACTCGCCGACGTAGCCCAGCGTGACGACTGTTCCGTTGAACGAATGTTGAAGATTTAAGTTCACCTGATTCACGCGCGAGTTCTTGTAATTCTGCTGTATCCCATATCGCGAGGAGGCCACCGCCGCGTTCGACGGCAGCGGAAGCGGCGTGGAGAGCCCCACAGTCTGGACATTGGGCGAGTAGGTGTTATACAACGGCGGATTCAGAAATGGATACAGCGGCCCTGTCTGATCGTTGAAGTAGACCAGCGCGTATCCGCCCCGAAGGACCGTATCCTTCCGAAGGCTCGCGGCGAACCCAAAGCGAGGGGCTAAATTCGCGAAATCTGTTTTTACATTGCACGTCGCGGAAACGCCGTTCTGTTTCGCGGTCAACAGGCTTGCCGTGCCCGGGTCAAAACACGAGAACTGCTGATTTCCACTGGCGTCTGTATAAGGCGTGAAGACGTCGTAGCGAAGCCCAAGGTTCAGCGTGAGCCAAGGCGTAACACGCCAGTCATCCTGTACGTATGCGCTCGGCTCCCAACGTTCGAAGTAGTACGCCGACAACAGCACGCTGCGGGAAACCGAATACGCGGTGCCTTGGAAAAAATTGACCAACGGTACCGCTGCGGATGGAACTCCCGGTATTCCAGGCAGTGTCGTAAAGCTGAAGCTACCGGGGCCGGACCCGTTTTGGAAATTGTAAACGCGCCGGCGCAGGAGTTCCGCTCCATACTTCAGCGTGTGTTTGCCGATCGTCTGTGACAACGATCCCTCATATTGGAAGATGTTGTCCAGATCGATTAAGGGCAACGCGCCGCAGTTCCCCATGCCGGTGTAATTCGTGATACTGACCTGCGGGAGGCAAGCCGTCGTAGGATTGATGTTCGAATTCACGATCCCGAACTGGTTGCCCAGATCTTTCCCATAGTTGAGCGGGTAAGAGGCGTTATTGATTCGCGTATAGCCGGCCCGAAGCTCCAGGACCTTATTAGCTCCCCACATGTGCGAGTAAGCGAGCAGTGCCTGCTGCGACCGGTCCGGCGAGGTTCCCGGATAGGAGGCTGAGCTTCCGCCGGGCTGAATCCCGCCAACTGCCGGAAAGCTATCGGGCGTGACAGTGTTCACATTGTTAAAGCTGTAGCGCGCTGTGAACCGGTCGCGATCCGAAAAATTCTGATCCAGGCGAACATCGAAGGAATCGCTGTTCTGTGTGCGATTCGGGCTCGAAGCGTAGTTATTGATGGTGCCCGGCAGGTTCGGAGCCGGATAGAGCGCGAAATATTTCAACGCGATCGGATTCAGTAGGCTCGCCGGTAACACGGGCCCGCCGATGTCGGACAGGTTGCCGGGATGCTGTTCCTCAAAGGCCGTCGGGACTGTGCTGACGTACGCGACTGCCTGAACAATT
>Ga0070739_10006346_pt1 | contig 13068 bp, 11 predicted proteins | sample Coa_R1_7_FD_66445 | JGI IMG/M metagenome (GOLD analysis project Ga0070739, IMG submission 66445) | Surface soil microbial communities from Centralia Pennsylvania, which are recovering from an underground coalmine fire - Coalmine... | ecosystem: Environmental > Terrestrial > Soil > Unclassified ... | reverse complement strand
GTGCTCGCGATCTGCGACCGGCTGGCCGGCGGGGGTGAGGCGATCAGCGCGGCCGCCGGGGCGCCGTACGTCGCGCTCACGACGATCGACGAGGTGTACCCGGAGCGCCCTGACTGACGGGGGGGATTGCGGGGGCGCGAACGCTCTTAAGGGGCGTGGTCCTTCTCACTTATCGGGGTCCTGGCCCCGCTTTTCGATCACGCTCGTGACCCGCGCGACGAAGCGCGCGGTCGAGCGGCTGGCCCGCCGGCACGGCGGCCACGTCACGCGCGCGCAGCTGCTGCAACTGGGCCTGACGCCCGATGCGATCCGTCACGCGGTCCGGATCGGCTTTCTGATCCGCGTCTACCACGGCGTCTATGCGGTCGGCCGGCTGCCAACCAACCGGCTGGACCAGGCGGCGGGCGCGCTCCTCGCGGCGGGTCCGCAAGCGGTGCTCTCGCACGCCACGGCGGCCTGTCTGTGGAGGGTGACCGACCGCTGGCCCGCCACGCTCGAGCTGACCACGCCGACGTGCCGGCGCCCGAAGGGACTGATCGTGCACCGGCGGCCGAGCCTCCTGCCAGTCGACAAGCGGGTGGTGCAGGGGCTGTGGGTCACGAGTCCCGCGCTCACGCTCCTCGACATGACGCCGCGCCTCGGCGATCGGCAGCTGCTGCGCGCGGTCAACCGACAGCGGGTCGACCACCGACTTCGCCTGCGCTCGCTCCACGATGTGCTGGAGCGGTTCCCGTGCCACCGCGGCGCCGGGCGCCTTCGCGAGATCCTCACCGGCGCGCCCACCGAGCCGTTCCGCTCGGACTGGGAGATCGAATGGCCCCCCTTTGCCGCCCGACACCGCCTTCCGGAGTACGCGATGAATCACGTGATCTCCGGCATCCGCGTCGACGTGTTCTTCCCGGCCGAGCGCCTGATCGTGGAGCTCGACGGGTGGGGGACGCACGGAACCAGAGCCGCCTTCGAGGCCGACCGCGAGCGACGAAACGAGATCCTCGCCGAGACCGGGATCCCGACCGTGGCGATCACCTACCGCCAGTTCCACGATCGAGCCGGGCAGCAGGCCGTCCGCCTGCACAAGACCCTCGCTCGCCGCCGCGACGAGCTCCGCGACGCCGCCTGACTCACCCCGGCAGCGAGCGACACCGCGCGGTCCGCTGGTGGAGCGCCTGGATCTTCCAGCCGCTGCCCGACTGCGGGTAGGGCGTGAACAGTACGATCGGCCGCGTCGAAGCGATTGCCGGCCCGTACTTCCACCCCACCGATGCGACGTTGACCCGCAGGTGCCAGGCGACGACCGATTGGTACTGAAGCCGCGTGAGCGGCTCGCCGCAGCCCTGGAAGCGCCCCGAGCCGCCGAGCCCGGCGATCTCCGCGCCCAGGTAGTTGATCGTGTGGGTGCGCAGGCGCTGCTCGCGCATGTCGCGCCGCTCCACGCGCGCGTCCGAAATCGCGGCCGGGATCACGCTGGCCACGATCGCCGCCGCCACGAGCGCGCCACCGACGCGCACGATCCCGGTGCCGGCGGGCAATGCCGGCACCGGAAGCCTGACCGCTCCGCGGGCCGGCGAGTCAGCCGTCCCGTCCGCCGCCCATAGCGCCAGGCGGCCCACTCCGATCGCCGCGATCACCGCCATCAGCCCGGCCGGCTCGAACATGTAGCGCGGCACCCCCGGCCAGCCGTGGATCACGAACGCGATCTCGATGACGAGCCAGATCACGACGATCGCGAAGAAGACGAGCGTCGTCCGGTCTCGCCGCCACAGCGCGATCACCAGCGACACCAGCACGCCGGCCTCGAGGCCCCCCGGCAGCAGGTCGAGCAGCCGCCCGACGGTCCCGAACACGAGGTCGTGGTGCAGTCGCCGCCCCGAGTAGAAGGCGTTGTCGGCCGACACGAACGGCGAGCGCGACGTGAACGACGGGATCCCGAACCACATGAACAGGGTCACGGCCCATGCCGCCACGAGCACCCAGCGCAGCGACGGCACCCGCCTCCAGCCCCACAGCGTGTAGAGGCCGAGGAATGCCCACACCTCGGGCCGCCCGAGCCCGGCCAGGACGCCGCACGCCACGGCCCAGCGGTGGCGGCCGCGCAGGTGACAATCGATCGCGGCCAGGCACAGCGAGACGATCATCGGGTCGGACTGGTCGGAGAGGATGTAGTGCCAGTAGCGGCTGATCAGGTTCACCGCGAGGCCGCCGAGGATCGCCACGACCAGCGCGACCAAACGCCGCTCGGGCGGCGGATCCAGGACGAACCAGACGATCCGCCCCGCGAAGATCATGCCGCTGATCGACACCGCGACCGAGGCGACCATCCACAGCCACAGCTGGTAGTGGCCGGCCACCGCGAACGGCAGCGTGAACAGGAACGGGAGCGGCTTCCACGAGGGGGCGGCATTCGTGTTCAGCGCCCCGACGAGCGCCTGGTGGCCCCACACGAGCCACCCGTACGGGTCGAATCCGGGGCGGGTGCGCGCCCAGGCGACGATCGCCAGGGCCACGAGCGGCACCCCGACGAACCCGCTCGGCCAGCGCCACGCCGCCGGGATCGGGAGGCGGACCGGGGCGGCGGGGCTCTCTTGGACCGTCTGCGTCACGACGACGGGCCAAGGTAGCGGATGCTCTCGCGCGCGAAGACCGGGCCGCGGACGCCTGAAGCGGATGCCCCCGGCAGGAATCGAACCTGCATCCCGCGCTTAGGAGGCGCGTGCTCTATCCATTGAGCTACGAGGGCGCCGGGCGGAGGGTAGCCGCGGCTTATGTACATTGAGGCGCGGTTAAAGTCTCGGATGGCGGTCCCGTGGGGTGGTATTTCTGCGTATCGTGCGTGCTGTAGTGAGGAGGAGGATTACGTCGTCACGCGCGGAACTTCGCTGAACCGGTGAGCACGGGCGCTCCAGAGCTGATGCTCGATGCCGAGACGTCGGCTGAGAGCATCGAAGTCGTAACGGGCGACGTCGTCGCGCTGTCGCCGCGCGCGCTGTTCTGGCGGCGCTTCCGCCAGGACCGGGTCGCGATGATCTCGGCGGCCTTCATCATCCTGTTGATCATCGTCGCGATCGCGGCGCCGGTGATCGTCAACATCTTCGGGCTGCGGAACCCGAACGCGCAGAACACGAACCTGCTCAGCGACTTCGGGCTGCCGACGGGGCCAAGCGGGGCCGACCCGCTCGGCGTCGACGACCTCGGCCGCGACATCCTCTCGCGGATCATCTACGGGACCCGGGTCTCGCTGGTCGTCGGGATCGCCGGTACCGCGATCGCGGCCGTCGTCGGCACCGTCGTCGGGCTGGTGGCGGGCTTCTTCGGTCGGTGGGTCGATCAGCTGCTGATGCGCACGGTCGACGTGTTCCTCGCCTTCCCGGTGATCGTGCTCGGGCTCGGCATCGGCGAGGCGTGCGGCGGCTTCACCGGCTGCCTGAACATCGGTGGCGTGACCCTGATCCAGCCCGGGATGGGAACGGTGATCTTCATCATCGCGATGACGAGCTTCACCTACATCGCGCGGATCGTGCGCGGACAGGTGCTCTCCCTGCGCGAGCGGGAGTTCATCGAGGCGTCGCGCTCGCTCGGAGCATCCAACAGCCGGATCCTGTTCCGCGAGCTGCTGCCGAACCTGATGACGCCGCTGATCGTCTATTCGAGCCTGCTGATCCCGACGAACATCCTGTTCGAGGCGGCACTGTCCTTCCTCAACGTCGGCATCAAGGAGCCGACCGCGAGCTGGGGCAAGATGATCGCCAACGCCGGCGACGACATCCTCGGCGGCAATCCCGCCTGGTGGTACATGGTTTTCCCGGGCCTCGCGCTGCTGTTGACGGTGCTGGCCTTCAATCTCGTCGGAGACGGTCTCCTCGATGCGCTGAATCCGAGAGGGGACCGATGATCACGAAAGCTTCGGGTGCCAGGTGCGCTCGATTCCCCACAAGAGGAGGTACTGCAATGAAGCACTACCGCAAGGCGCTCTACGCCTCGGTAGTCGGACTGCTCGCCGTCGGAGTGTCGGCGTGTGGCTCGAGCAACAACGGCGGCTCCGGGGGCAGCTCCAACGCCACCCCAAAGCTGCCGCTCAAGGCCGGTGAGAACGCGGCCGCGGAGCAGATCTACGGCGGAAAGAAGGGCGGGACGCTGAACGTCCTCTCCAGCGAGGACTTCATCTCGCAGGATCCGGGCGGCATGTACTTCGCCCTGGACTACGCCGTCGGCTATGCGACCCAGCGCCCGCTGTTCGTCTATCCGCCGAACTCGAGCGACACGCTTGCGCCCGATCTCGCCACCGCGGTGCCCAGCACCAGCAATGGCGGCATCACCGATGGCGGCAAGACGATCACCGTGCACATCCAGCCGAACGTCAAGTTCAGCCCGCCGGTCAACCGGACGGTGACCTCGGCCGACGTCAAGGCCGCGATCCAGCGTCTGTTCAACCCGAACGTCGGAAACGGCTACGCGTCGGCGTACTTCAACAACATCGTCGGCGCCGCGAACGCCAAGGGTGGCCCGATCTCCGGGATCACGACGCCGAACGCGACGACGATCGTCTTCCACCTGACGAAGACCGACGCGGTCACCGTCCTCGGCGCGCTCAGCATGCCGGGGTCCTCGCCCGTGCCTGCCAACCTGATCGGCAAGTACGACGCGCACGCCCCGAGCACGTACGGGACGTCGTTCGAGGCGTTCACCGGGCCGTACATGATCCAGAACAACAACGGCGTCGTGAAGGGCGTCGGCTACCAGACCGGCAAGTCGATGACGCTGGTCCGCAACCCGAACTGGGATCCGAACACGTACGCGTCCTCGGCCTACAAGCCGCCGGCGTACCTGGACAAGGTCAGCATCCAGATCGGCGGCGACCCCAACGTGATCGGCCCGCAGGTGCTGAAGGGCTCTGACATGGCGCAGCTCGACACGCCGAGCAAGTCGACCGTGCACCAGGCCTACACGCAGTACCCGTCGGAGATCATGTTCACGACCGCCGCGGGCGACCACTACATGACGCTGAACAACTCGAAGGGCCCGTTCACCAACGTCAACCTCCGGCGCGCGGTGTACGCGAACCTCAACCGTGAAGCGATCATCCGGATCAAGGGTGGCGTGCTGACGGGCTCGCCCGGAACGCACTTCCTGACTCCGGGCACCTCGGGCTTCGATCAGGCCGGCGGCTATGCCGGGCCTGACTACCCGTGGAACAAGGACACGAGCGGCAACCTCAAGGTCGCCGAGCAGTACATGAAGGCCGCCGGCTACAAGTCCGGCAAGTACACCGGCAACCACGTGGTCACGATCGTCGGATCCAACAACGGCGCCGACGAGCTGGCCATCAACCAGGACGTCAACCAGGACTTCACGCAGCTGGGCTTCAAGACCCACCTGATCCAGGTCGACCAGTCGGTGATGTACTCGAAGTACTGCCAGGTGCCGAAGAACGCCCCGGACGTCTGCCCCTCGGGCGGCTGGCTGCGTGACTTCGACAACGGCCTGGCGATGCTGTACGTGCCCTTCGACGGCCATGCGATCGTTCCGACCAACAACTCGAACTTCGGGTTGGTCAACAATCCGCAGATCAACGCCGCGATGGACACGGCCCGGTACACGGCGAACCCGACGGCCAACGCACAGGCGTGGGCCAACGTCGACAAGCTCCTCGTCCAGCAGGCTGTCGCGGTCCCGGAGGACTTCGACATCCAGCCGAACATCGCGTCGGGCAACGTCCGCGCGGTCGACGACATCTGGAACGAAGGCTCGATCGACTTCGCGTTCACCTCATTGAAGTAGTGAAGCGATCTGTCGTGGGTCCCGCCCGTCCGGGCGGGACCCACGGCGCCCCCGCCGCGTCCACCTAGACCGACCGATGCTCAGATACATCACACGCCGCATCCTCTGGGGGATCGTGCTGCTGATCCTGGTCAGCGCGCTCACGTTCATCCTCTTCCAGGTCTTCCCGACGACCGACCCTGCGCTGCTGCGGGCCGGGCGCAACTCCAACCAGGCCGACATCCAGCACATCCGCGTCGAGCTCGGCCTCACCCACCCCATCTACGTCCAGTTCTGGGACTACATGAAGGGGATCTTCCTGCACTTCAACTTCGGCTACAGCTACTACAGCCAGGCGTCCGTCACGAGCCTGATCTTCAACCGGCTGCCGGCGACGATCTCGCTGACCGTCGGCGCGGTCGTGCTCTGGGTGGTGATGGGGATCCCGGTCGGGATCATCTCGGCGATCAAGCGCGGCACCTTCCTCGACCGCGCGTCGATGACCAGCGCCCTGACCTTCGTCTCGATGCCGACCTTCTGGCTGGGGCTGCTCGTGCTCTACCTGTTCGGGCAGGTCGTCGGGCTGGTGCAGATCTTTCCCGGCCCGGGCTCGTACGTCGGCCTGACGGTCAATCCGGTCAAGTGGTTCACGTCGTTGATCTTGCCCTGGTTCGTGCTGGCCGCGACCCAGGCCGCCATCTACTCACGGCTGCTGCGCGGCAACCTGCTCGAGGTGATGGGCGAGGACTACATCCGCACGGCCCGCGCGAAGGGGGTGCGCGAGGGGCGGGTGATCTTCAAGCATGGGATCCGTTCGGCGATCACGCCCGTGCTGACCGTGCTCGGCATCGACATCGGGGGCCTGCTCGGTGGCGCGGTGATCACCGAGACGATCTTCGAGATCCATGGGATCGGGCTGCTTAACATCCAGGCGATCAACCACTCCGACTTTCCGATCGTCCAGGGCACGACGCTGCTGGCGGCTATGTTCGTGATCGTGGCAAACATCGTCGTAGACGTCGCCTACGCCTATCTCGACCCGCGGGTTCGCTACTCGTGAGCGTCCAGTCCGAGCCAACCCGTGGCGCCGGTCCCGAGCCAACCCGCGGAGCCGTGCCGCTGCTCCAGGTCGAGGACCTGCGCGTCTCCTTCCACACCGACGACGGCGTCGTCCACGCCGTCGACGGGATCTCCTATTCGGTCGACTCGGGCAGGACGCTCGGGATCGTCGGCGAGTCCGGTTCGGGCAAGAGCGTCTCCTCGCTGACGACGCTCGGCCTCACCCGCAGTCCGCGGGCGCAGATCGAGGGGCGGATGCTGTTCGACGGCCGGGACCTGCTGACGATGGAGGACGACGCGCTGCGCCGCGTGCGCGGCAACGACATCGCGATGATCTTCCAGGATCCCCTCTCCGCGCTGCACCCGTTCTACAAGGTCGGCAACCAGCTGATGGAGGCGGTCCTCTCACACCGCGACGTCTCCAAGCAGGCTGCGCGCGACCGCGCGATCGACCTGCTCGAGCTCGTCGGCATCCCCGACCCGCAGCGTCGCGTCGACGCCTATCCGCACGAGTTCTCCGGCGGCATGCGGCAGCGGGCGATGATCGCGATGGCGCTCGCCAACGAGCCGAAGCTGCTGATCGCCGACGAGCCGACGACGGCGCTCGACGTCACCGTGCAGGCGCAGATCCTCGCCCTGCTCGAGGGCCTTCAGCGGCGGCTCGGGATGGCGATCATCATCATCACCCACGACCTCGGCGTGGTCGCCGAGATCGCCGACGAGATCGCGGTCATGTACGCGGGGCGGATCGTCGAGCACGCTTCGGCGCAGCAGATCTTCGCCTCGCCCCAGCATCCCTACACGTGGGGCCTGCTCAAGTCGATCCCTCGCCTCGACAACCCGCGCGGCGAGGAGCTCGTGCCGATCTCGGGCCGCCCGCCGAGCCTCATCAACCGGCCCTCCGGATGTCACTTCCACCCGCGCTGCCCGTATGTGCGCGAGGCCCACAAGCGGATCGACCCTCGCCTCGAGCCGGTCCCCGACGACCCGGGCCACGAGGTCGCCTGCCTGCTCCAGCCTCAGGTGCGAGGATCGATCTGGCGGGCCCTTCAGGCCGGCCAGACGCCGGCCGCTGCGCGGCGGCTGGTCGAGCCGGCGGCATCGGCGCCCGTCGAGGCGACGCCGCTCGCCGAGGAGGCGTCGTGACCGCCACCGTGACCGGTGAGAGGGTCGCCGAGCCGACCAGCGGCACCTCGATCATCGAGGTGCGCAACCTGGTCAAGCATTTCCCGATCACCCGCGGCGTGATCTTCCAGCGCCAGGTCGGCGCCGTGAAGGCGGTGGACGACGTCTCCTTCGAGGTCAAGCGCGGCGAGACGCTCGGGATCGTCGGCGAGACCGGCTGCGGCAAGAGCACCACCGCTCGGCTGATCGTGCGCCTGCTCGATCCGACCTCGGGCCAGGTCCTGTTCGAGGGCGAGGACATCGCCAAGCGCAAGGGGGACGCGCTCAGGGCCCTGCACCGCGAGATGCAGATGATCTTCCAGGACCCCTACTCGTCGCTCAACCCGCGCCGGCGGGTCGGCTCGATCATCGCCGAGCCGTTCGTGATCCACGGGCTGCTCAAGGGCGAGGGGGAGCGCAAGCGCCGCGTGCAGGAGCTGATGGACCGGGTCGGTCTGAACCCCGAGCACTACAACCGCTATCCGCACGAGTTCTCGGGAGGCCAGCGCCAGCGGATCGGCGTCGCCAGGGCGATCGCGCTCGAGCCGAAGGTGCTCGTCGCCGACGAGCCTGTGTCGGCCCTCGACGTCTCGATCCAGGCCCAGGTCCTGAACCTGCTGCGCGACCTCCAGCGCGAGATGGGGCTGACGCTGATCTTCATCGCCCACGACCTTTCGGTCGTGCGCCACATGTGCGACCGCGTCGCCGTGATGTACCTGGGGTCGCTCGTCGAGCTCGCCTCGAGCGACGAGCTCTACGCTCACCCGCGCCATCCGTACACCGGTGCGCTGCTCTCCGCCGTTCCCGTCCCCGAGCCGCCCGAGCAGAAGCGCGATCGAATGCTCCTCTCGGGCGACGTCCCGAGCCCCGCCAACCCGCCGAAGGCGTGCCGGTTCCACACCCGTTGCCCGAAGGCGCAGGAGCTCTGCTCAGTCGAAGCGCCCCCGCTCGAGCACAAGGATCCCTCCCACGAGGGCCTCGCGGCCTGCCACTTCCCGCTGACCGAGGACGAGATCAGGCAGCGCCTCCCCGCCGCGCTGACGCGCTGATCAGCTCTCGTCGTCCTCGACGTACAGCGATTCCGACGCGAGCAGGCCGCCGCGCCTGTCCCAGAGCTTCACCTCCAGGTAGTCGCCCCGGTAGTCGTCCGGCGCGATCAGCGTGAAGCGCTCCTCCGAGATCTCGCACTGGTCGACGGCGAGGTTGGCCAGCTCGGCGGTCACGATCGCCCCGCCCGGGACCATCGGCACTCCCCAGACGAGCGTCATCTTCGCCGTCTTGCCGCTCTCCCCGCGCCATGTCCCGATCACCTCGTCGTTGAGGTCGAGCTTCCAGTCCGGGTTGCTCTCGACGGTCTCGCTGGTGAAATCGGCGCTGCCCGTGAAGCCGCTCGGCCCGCCGCCACCCTCGCCGCCCTCGGCGAACGACACGAAGCCGAACACCTCGAAGCCGGCGTCGGTGCGCGCCACACCGGGCACGTAGGTCCGCCCCCCGTAGGTGCGGTCGGGAAACCACTTCACCTCGCCGGGCCGGCCGATCTCCTCGCCCTCGGTGTCGATCTCCCCGCACGCGGCGAGGAAGTGGTCGCGCAGCGTGTCCGCCCATCGGCCGTAGGGGAGCGCGTCCTGCGGCGGCTCGGCCGCGAACGAGATAACGAAGCGATCCGTGGGGGGCATGGGAGGCCGAGCCTAGCGGGGCCGGTCAAGCGAGGCGTGACGCCGAGCCTCCCTTCCGACCGCGGGACTGGATGTCCCGCGGAGCTAGAAGGCGCCGCGGCGCGTCAGGACGGCGGGGATCGTCTTGAGCAGGATCGACATGTCGAGGAAGATCGACCACTGCTCCAGGTAGAGGAAGTCGAGGCGCACGAGATCGTCGAAGTCGAGCTCGGAGCGTCCCGAGACCTGCCACAGGCCGGTGACGCCGGGCAGCACCAGGTAGCGCTTCTTGTGCCACTCGTCGAGGCGCTCGAAGTCGCGCATCGGCAGCGGCCGCGGCCCGACCAGCGACATCTCGCCGCGGACCACGTTGACCAGCTGCGGCAGCTCATCGAGCGAGAAGCGCCGCAGGAAGCGCCCGACCCGGGTCAGCCGCGGATCGTCTCGGATCTTGAACAGCGCGCCGCTCTGCTCGTTGAGGGGCTCGAGGTCGGCCTGGATCTGGTCGGCGTGTTCGCGCATCGTGCGGAACTTCAGGCACGAGAACGGCCGTCCGGCGATCCCGGGCCGGATCGAGCGGTAGATGACGGGCCCGCGCGAGCTCAGCTTGACCGCGAGGGCGATCGTGAGCAGGACGGGCGAGGCGAACAGCAGCGTCAGGCTCGCGACGATCAGGTCGAAGGTCCGCTTCAGCGCGAAGTCGATCCCCTCGAAGACCGGCGGGCGCAGCCGGAACAGCGGCACGCTCTGGCCCGGCACGAACTCGGCGCGGTCGATCAGGATCTCCATCGTCGAGGGCGCCACCTGCACGGTCACCCCGCGGCGGTGGCAGAGGTCGACGAGCTCCACCGCCTGGCCCTGCGGGAAGTCGGGGTCGGCGATGATCACCTCCTGGATGCGCGCGGTGGCGAGGATCTCGGACATGTCCGCCAGGCGGCCCAGCGAGCGCAGCCCGTTCTCGGGCCGGGGGGTCAGCGAGATGTAGCCGATCACCTGCACGTCCGCGCGCGCCCGCCCCGCCAGCGCGTGGGCGACCGCCTCGATCTGGTGTCCCGATCCGACCAGCAGCGCGCGGCGGCGATAGCCGGCCTCGCTGAGGAGCCAGCCCGTGATGCGCGTGTGGATGTAGCGCAGCGCGCCGACGTAGGCGGTCCCGAACACCAGCGAGCCGTAGAAGACGTAGTAGCTCGAGAAGTGATCGCCGTTGGCGAGCGCGAACACCAGGCAGACGATCGTCGTCTGGAACAGCGCCGAGGCGATCCGGCCGAGCCCCGGGCGACGTGGGCGGTCGGAGTAGAGGTCCACGCGCGCGAACATCAGGACGGTGATGAGGTAGGCGAACGACGCCCAGCGGTCCCCCTCGTGCCAGGCCAGGGAGACGCTCGGATGCCCCTTGATCGCCAGCTTCAGCCAGAGGGCGGTGGTCAGGGCTCCGGCGACGCCGACGTAGTCGAGGATCAGCAGCGAGACGACACGGCAGAAGCGCCGCAGCGTCTCGAGGCGCAAGATGAACGACAACAGCGGCGGGCGCTTGCTGCGCATGTCCCGCGGCGGCGCGGCGGACAGCGGAACGGGCGCCGCACGGACGCCGCCTGTATGGCTGGCCGGAGCCTCTGTCTGGAAGCTGCTCAAGATATGTGGGACCTCGGGGTAGGTCTCTCGGGTAGTAACGGTATCCGGCCCCCGAAGTTACGAGCAACCGGCACCCCAGCGGGCCCCGACTCAGCCGTTTCGGCGCATCAGGACGCTAACTGCCTCTACCGCCGGGGACACTAACGCGGGACCCCGACGAGTGCGTCCCGGCCGGAGCGGCTTATCGTGCGCTCCAAACCCTCTCTGAGCTCGATCGCCGGCTCCCAGCCGAGGATCTCCCGAGCCAGCGTGATGTCGGGCTGGCGCACCTGCGGATCGTCGGTGGGAAGCGCCTCGAAGATGATCTCCGAGCTGGCCCCCGTCACGTCGATGACGGTCTCGGCCAGCTCGAGCAGCGTGAACTCGCGCGGGTTGCCGATGTTCACCGGGTCGTGGTAGCCGGACTCGGCGAGCGCGATGATTCCGCGCACGAGGTCGTCGACGTAGCAGAACGAGCGGGTCTGGGAGCCGTCTCCGAACACGGTGATCGGCCGGTTCTGGAGCGCCTGGCGCAGGAAGGTGGGGATCGCGCGGCCATCGTGGGCGCGCATCCGCGGCCCGTAGGTGTTGAAGATCCGCACGATCGCCGTGTCAACGCCCTGCTGGCGGTGGTAGGCCATCGTCAGCGCCTCGGCGTAGCGCTTCGCCTCGTCGTAGACCCCGCGCGGCCCGATCGGGTTGACGTGCCCCCAGTACGTCTCGCGCTGGGGGTGCTCCTGGGGGTCCCCGTACACCTCGCTGGTCGACGCGGTCAGAAAGCGCGCGCGATGCTTCTTTGCCAGCCCGAGCGTGTGGTGGGTGCCGTAGGACCCCACCTTCAGGGTGTGCAGCGGCAGGCGCAGGTAGTCGATCGGCGAGGCCGGGGACGCCAGGTGGTAGACGAAGTCGATCGGCTCCTCGACGAAGTAGGGCTCGATGATGTCCAGGTTGAGGTGGACGAAATCCTCGGTGCGGATGTGCTCGATGTTGGCGAGCGATCCGGTCTCGAGGTTGTCCACGCAGATGACGCGGTTGCCCCGGGAGAGCAGCTCGTCGCAGAGGTGCGAGCCGAGGAACCCGGCGCCGCCGGTGACCAGGCAGGTTGGCATGGTCGGCAATCTAGCGGTCGGAGCTCGAATCGCGTGACGCCGAGGTGGCGTCCGGGCCCGGTCCCCCGGGCAGCCGCCCGGCGACCCACTCGCCCTCCTCGCGCTTCCAGATCGGCGCCTGCGCCTTGAGCTCGTCGATGATCTCCCGCGCCCCGGCAAACGCCTCCGCGCGGTGGGGAGCCGAGGCGGCCACGACGACCGAAGCCTCGCTCAGCGGCACCGTCCCGATTCGGTGCTCGGCGGCTGCCGCACAGAGACCGTGGCGCGCGCACGCGGCGCTGACGATCGACTCGAGCTTCGCCTCCGCCATCTCCACGTACGCCTCGTACTCCAGCGCCGGCACCTCGCGCGTGACGCCCGAGAAGGTCACGATCGCGCCCGCCCGCGGATCGCGGACCCGCTCGACGAGCACGTCGACCGACAGCTCGCCATCCACGACCCTCGCGTGCACCTGCGGCGCCACCGCGCCACCCGACACGGGCGGGATCAGCGCCAGCTCGTCGTCGGCCCGCAGGACGACTGTCTCGTCCGCGTAGTCACGGTTGACCGCCATCACCACCGGCGCCCCGCCGGTCAGCCATCCCACCTGCGCGAGCGCATCGGCCACGCATGCCCCGTCTGGCAGCTCGAGCGCCAGCTCGTCGGTGCCCGCGCGCTGACGGAGCCCCGCGAACAGGCGCAGTCGGACGTGCATGTTCAGTTAAGGGTAGTCCTGA
>Ga0070739_10006344_pt1 | contig 13073 bp, 10 predicted proteins | sample Coa_R1_7_FD_66445 | JGI IMG/M metagenome (GOLD analysis project Ga0070739, IMG submission 66445) | Surface soil microbial communities from Centralia Pennsylvania, which are recovering from an underground coalmine fire - Coalmine... | ecosystem: Environmental > Terrestrial > Soil > Unclassified ... | reverse complement strand
GGCTGATGTTCATGTGCTCGGCGTTGCTAATCATGCCGATAGTAGCTCGGCATTCCGAGCTGAGACGCCGCACTTCGCCGGAAGGCAGCGTAATCTGCGCCCATTTGCCTTCGCGGGCGGTGAGGGTCGCGGCAGTGCCGGCGCTGCGGCACAATTGCCCGCCGTGGCCCGGCTGCATTTCCAGATTGTGAACCGTCATGCCCAGCGGCACCTTCCGCAGCGGCATGCAATTGCCGACGCGCGGCTCGACATCCTCGCCGCTGATAATGCGATCTGCTGCCTTCAGTCCCTCCGGTGCCAGGATGTACGCTTTTTCGCCGTCTTCGTACTGCAACAGGGCGATGCGCGCCGAGCGATTGGGATCGTACTCGATGGCCACCACCGTCGCCCAGACGCCGTCCTTTTTGCGCTTGAAATCGATGAGGCGGTAGCGGCGTTTGTGTCCGCCGCCACGGAAGCGCGTGCAGACGATGCCCTGGTTGTTGCGGCCGCCCTTCTTGGGCATGGGACGCAAGAGCGATTTCTCCGGCTTCTTCTTGCGATCCGTGATGTCGGAAAAATCGCTGACGGAGCCTTGTCGCCGTCCCGGCGTCGTCGGTTTGTATTGGCGAATACCCATATTGCACCTCCGCTTTCCGCTCTCCTTAGTGTCCTTAGTGTCCCTTCTGTCCTTGGAAAAGACACAAGGGACACTAAGGACATTAAGGAGTGCGGCGTTAGAAGAACTCAATCACCGGACTGTCCGGAAGCAGCGTGACGATGGCCTTCTTCCAATTGGACATCCGCCCCATCTTAAATCGATAGCGCCGCTGCTTTCCCAGGCGATTCTGTGTCCGCACCTTGGCGACGCGGACGCCAAACAATTCCTCAACCGCCGCCTTGATTTCCGTCTTGGTCGCCCAGGGATTGACCTCGAACGAATAAGCAGGAGTCCAGTTTTTGCGCTTCTCGCTCTTGTGCTGCGATTGGTGCGTGCCCTTTTCGGTAATCAGCGGACGGAGAATGATCTGGTACGATTCCAGCTTCGGCCCGCGTGTTCGCTCCGTGGCGTTGGCCATGTTCGTTCTCCCTTATTTCGCTTCCGCTTTCTTGGTCGCCGCGGTTTTTTGCCGTAGCTCATCGAGCGCGGATCGGGTCAACAACAACCGTTTCTGCCGCAGTACCGTGTAGGCATTGAACTGCGATGCCGGCAGCACCTTGACTCCCGGTATGTTGCGAGCCGACAGGTACACGTTTTTGTCGTAATCCTTGATGCCCACCAGGCACGTTCGGCCCTGGAGCTTAAGCGCCTTGAGCAGCCCGGCGATCTGCTTGGTTTTGACTTCGCTCAGCGTCAGATCGTCGAGGATGAGCGCTTCATTGTCCTGAAACTTGCTGAGGATAGCCATGCGCGTCGCGGCGCGGACGGCCTTTTTGGGCATGTGATATTCGTAGTCGCGGGGCTTCGGTCCCTTAGCGGTGCCGCCGCCGCGCCGCTTGTTCGTGCGGCGGGGACCGACGCGGGCGTTGCCGGTGCCCTTTTGACGAAACAGCTTCTTGGTGCTGCCGGCCACTTCGCCGCGCCGCAGCGTCGAATGCGTACCGGCCCGTTGATTGGCCAGGTGCATCAACACCACATCGTGCAGCAACTGCTTGTTGACCGTGCCGCCGAACTCCGCCGGATCGACTTCCACCGTTCCGACCGAATCGCCCTGCCGGTTGTAAACATTCAAAGTGAGCATGACTCAACCTCCTCCGAGTGTCTCGGAGGAAACCCTGGATTGCTCTGGTATCGCTGGTATTACGCAGCTCGACGCATCCCCCAAACCGAGGGATCGTTTCGAGCAGGGATGAAGGATGGAGGAGGAAGGATGAATCAAATGCTTTCATCCTTCCTCCTTCCTCCTTCATCCTTTTTAGGAGGCTGCCCCCGCCAGGACGCGGATCTTGATGTCCACGCCCGGAGGAAGACTCAGACCCTTGTTCAGCGCTTCGATGGTCTTGCCGGTCGGCTGCAAGATGTCGATCAGACGCTTGTGCGTCCGAATCTCAAACTGCTCGCGCGACTTGCGGTCAATGTGCGGACTTCGCAGCACCGTATAGCGTTCGATGCGAGTCGGCAGCGGAATAGGACCATGAACCATCGCGCCGGTCTTTTCCGCAGTATCCACAATCTCTTGTGCGGTGCGGTCGAGCACTTCGTAATCGTAGGCTTCCATCCGAATTCGGATGCGTTCACTCGGTAAATTCTGAGCCGCCACCGCTGTCTCCTCGCCACACTACTTCTCGGGGCGCTTACGCAACCCCGCTCGCCGGCTATCTCGGCCATTCTCCATCGAAGAGTGTTAAATTAGTGGCGTAGCAAGCGACTGTCAAGGGGCGATCCGCGATTTTATGCGCGTTAACGGCGATCCTTGTCGCGTAGTGTGATGCTGTCGAGTTGCTTGCCAAAACTCAGGATCGTTTTGGCGTCGGCGAATTTCTCTGAGGAGTTGCCGAGCATCGATTTCACCGCATTCAAATCGATGGTCCGACTCTCTTCTTCGCCGCGCTTGCCGTAGCGGAGCAGAGACGGCGGCAGATAGTCAATGCTCCAGCTACGACAGATTTCGTAACCCTGGAGAATGACGAGGCGATAATTGGTGACCACCAAGCGCGTGAAATAGCCGTTCGCTATGCCCAGAATTATAATCGTGGGGACTCCCAAGCCGACGAAGTACAAAAAAGCGCCGTGAAAGAGCGCGGCTGAATCAACTTGGTTTAGCCAACCGAGGCCCAAGATAATCGCACCAGGAGTCAGGACGAAGAGAATCAGCGCGGGATGCGTGATGTATCGCTCCCAGGAGGGATTGAACCACGGTCCGCGTACCCAGGTGACTTTCTCGTTAGGCCGAAGGAGACGATTTGCCAACCAGTGCGGCAAGGGACGGAATATCTCGATCACATCCGGTACGCGAAAGTCAGACATCTGCGTTGGAAATGGCTCGGACATGGGACAACTCCCGAACAGAAAGGCAGCATCGCTCATGTTTTCTTCATCTGTGATCCTACATGATAGCGTGGGGACAATCCAGCATGTCATACGGAGAACGAGGAAAACTCGACGTGCATTTGCTACAACAGGAAAAACACTACCCTCCTCCCGGGGTTTCTACATTCCTTCCTTCCGCTTCGAGGTGTTCGTACCGTGTCACATTCTCGTATCGTTTGCTCGCTGCTGTGCTTTTTCTTCGCGATGTTGTTTCCCGTCCGTTTCATCCGCGCCGAGAATTGGCCACAGTGGCGCGGCCCCAACGGCGACGGCATCAGCTCAGAAACGAACCTGCCGGCACACTGGAGCGCAACGGAGAACGTCGCCTGGAGCTTGCCGCTGCCGGGAATGGGTGGCTCGACACCCATCGTCTGGGGCGAGCGGATATTTTTGACCAGTGCCGATGCAGGGAACGATCTCTGGCTCCTGTGCATCAGCACCGACGGCAAGGAACTGTGGCGACGCAAACTCGGCAACCTTCGTCTCCGAAAGATGACCAATGAGGGCAATGGCGCTTCGGCCTCGCCCAGCACCGACGGCAAATACATTTGGGCCTTCGTCGGTTCCGGCGATTTCGCCTGCTTCGATTTCGACGGCAGGGAGAAGTGGAGATTCAACGCCCAAGAGCGATACGGTAAGTTCAATATTCAGTTCGGCATGCACACCACGCCGGTGCTGTACGGAGATCGGTTGTACTTGCAGCTCCTTCACTCCGGCGGCGCCTGGGTGATTGCACTCGACAAGAACACCGGCGAAACCGTGTGGAAGGTAGAGCGGAGAAGCGACGGCGTGGCCGAGTGCGAGCATTCCTACGCCTCGCCGTGCATCTGGCACAATGGCGACAAAGCATATCTCATTACGCACGGCTGCGATTACGCGATCGCGCATCGTCTCGAGAACGGCGAAGAGATTTGGCGACTCGGCGACCTCAACCCCAAGGATCGCTACAATCGAACCCTTCGCTTCGTCGCTTCGCCGGTCGCCGCCGCCGATCTGATTGTCGTTCCGACAGCCAAGAATGGGCCGGTAGTCGGCGTCAAGCCGACGGCAACCGGCATGATTCGTTCAGGCAGCTCCAACGAGATGTGGCGCAGGAGCAGCAACACACCGGACGTGCCGTCGCCACTGGTCCATGATGGGCTTGTTTATCTGTGCCGCGAAAACGGAACCTTGATTTGCCTCGACGCCAAGACCGGCCAGCAATTGTACATGGAGAGCTTGCACAAGCAGCGCTATCGTGCCTCGCCGGTCTATGCCGATGGTAAGATATACTTGACGGCTCGCGACGGCGTCATCAGCGTCGTCAAAGCTGGTCCGAAGTTCGAGCTATTGGCGGTCAACCACATGAATGACGACATCTCGGCCTCGCCGATCATCGCCAACGGTCGCATTTATCTGCGTGGCTTCAAAGCGCTTTACGCGATTGAACAACGTAAGTAAATCACCAGCCCGAAGCGTCAGCGAGGGCAGCCCTCGCTGACGCTTCGGGCTGGTAGGAGGTTCAGCGCGACGCCGGCTGCACGGGTGCGCTGCCCTGAAGGAAAGCCACCAAATCCTTGCGCAACTTGAGCAGCGATTTCTTCTCGATGTACATCATGTGTCCGGCATCGTAGTAACACATGCACACGCGCTTACACAAATCGCCGTCGAGATCGAGATGATCGAAGGTGTAGCGCGTCGCGAGGTACGGCGTGGCCAGGTCAAAGTAGCCGTTCGCCACGAACACGCGCAGACCGGTGTTTCGCGCCAGCGCCTCGCGCAACGACGGAGCCACATTCAGATAGCGATTCTTGGCCTGTCCGAAATCCCACGGCTGCACACGGCTGGTCAAGATGCGGTAGGGCGATTCACGGACAAATTGCAGATCTTTTATCAGGTATTCCTGCATCAGGGCGCTGTACGGCCCCTGCACTGCTGTGTAGCTTGGATCGAAGTCGGCGAATTCCGCGGCGGCGTCGCCGTCCTTGCCGACAAAGCGGCTATCGTATCGTCCGACAATTTGGTGAGAGCCGCGCAACAGCTCCTTGACGAAACGATGAATCTCGATGCGGAGATTAGCGTGGCGAACGTACTCTTCGGAAAGCCCCGTGTAGCGCGCCAGCTTACGAGCGATGTCCTGACGCTCCTCGGCCGTCAATGCACTGCCTCTCATCAGCGCTAATGTGTACTCGCCCAGCGCAAATTTCTCGACTTCTTCCAGCGTCTTGCGCCGGTCGGCCAACATATCCGGCGCCAATTTCTTGTGATACCAGGCCGTTGCTGTGTACGTGGGCAGGAAAAGCGGATAAGGCAGATCGTTTCCCTCGTCAAAGCGGAGCGTCTGGAAGTTGAGGACGGAGGAGACGAGGATAACGCCGTTGAGGTTCATGCCGAGGTGGTCTTGGAGATGCCCGGCCAGGCCGGCGGCGCGCGTGGTGCCGTAGCTTTCGCCAATCAGATATTTCGGCGAGTCCCAGCGGCGAAACTTGGTCGCATACAAACGGATGAATTCGCCGACGGCACGAATGTCTTGCGTGACCCCGTGAAACTGCTTGGCGTCGTCGGCTGGCTCAGCCCGGCTATAGCCGGTCGTCACCGGATCGATGAGGACCAGGTCGGTGCAATCGAGCAAGCTCGCCTCATTATCGACGAGTCGATAGGGAGGCGTCGGCGGCGCGCCGTCCGGTCCGAGATCGACACGCTTGGGACCGAGCAATCCCAGATGCAGCCAGACCGCAGAGGAACCAGGGCCGCCGTTGAAGGCGAAGGCGATGGGCCGCCGCGCCAAGTCTTCGCCCTTCTTGGTGTAGGCGACAAAGAAAATATTGGCCTTGTGCTTGGCCTCCTCTTCCTGAACCACCAGCGTGCCCGCCGTCGCTTCGTAATCGATCTTGACGCCGCTCAGGGTGATGCTGTGCGGCGTCGTCTTCAGAACGTCTTTGCTTGCGTCCGAGCTATGCTCGCGCTCGCGCTCGGAGGATTCCTTCGAGGGCGTCTTGTTCTCGTCGGCCGGCAGCCCTGCCAGCGACAAGCCCAGGATAATCAAACTCAGCGAAAAAAGACGTGAGGAATGGAACACGGCCGTGCTACCTGCTTTGACGTGAATGGTGGACCGCCGAGAAGCCCCACTGGCTCTCGGACAGGACTCGGCACCGTGACTATAATATAACGTAGGATCGTCATGCAATCTCCTCATTTTAGGAGCTAGGATTATGGCCAAGATGACTCCATTGCAATCGTTGGTCGCTACTGGGACGAAACTGTGGCTAGACTCGGTTGATCCCGATGAGGTCAAAGCCAATCGCGCCTTCGGCGCCACCGGCGCCACCTCAAATCCGATCATCATTGCCGACTTGATTCAGACGGGACGCTTCGACGACTTGATCACGAAGCTCATCCACGAAGGGCAGGACGACCAAGCGCTGGCCTGGAGCTTAACCGACCACTTGGTCAAGGAGGCCCAGCAGGTATTTCTGCCGGTATGGGAAGAAACCCAGGGTAACGACGGCTACGTTAGCTTCGAGCTTGACCCGCTTCTGGAAGATCGATCTTGCCGTTTGTCCATCGAGGAGCGGAAAGCCCGCTACGTAGAGTTGGGCAAGAAATGGAGCAAGGGTCACAAGAACCGCATGATTAAGGTGCCGGCCACACCTGCCGGGCTAAGCGCACTGGAAGATCTGGCTGCGGCCGGCGTCACGCTCAATGTCACGCTGATCTTTGGCGAGGGGCAGTATCGCACGGCCCGCGAAGCAATCTGGCGCGGCGCGCAACGCCGGCCCGGTGGATTGACGCACTTCAAGTCGGTCTACAGCATCTTCGTCAGCCGCCTCGACGTTTATACGGAGAAGCATGTTCCCTCGCTGTCGCCGGCTGCTCAGGGACAAGTCGGCATCGTTAATGCCAAGCGTATCTGGAAGCTCAATAATGAATTCTGGACCGACAAGAAGCTGCCTTTGAAGCAAGAGATGATCTTCGCCAGCACCGGCGTGAAGAAAAAAGGCGATCCGCCGTGGAAGTATGTGGAAGCGTTCGCCGGAGACGGCATCGAAACCAATCCACCGGCGACCAATCATGCTGTGCAGGAGAGCGGCCGTAGTTTCACGCGCCAGGTGGATAAGCTGCCGCCGCCGGAAGTGCTGAAGGAGATCGACGAAAAGGTGGACATGAAGCACCTCGAAGAGACGCTCATGGAAGAGGGGCTGAAAAAGTTCGCCGATCCACAGCACGCACTGTTGAAGCTGATCGCCGAAAAACGACAGTCGTTGACCGCAGGTGCGGCACGCTGAGGAAAAATAATCGCGGCGAACGGCCGGCGTAAGCCGGCTGGTTGTAGTCACCAGCCGGCTTACGCCGGCCGTTCGCCGGCCAAGTCACCATGTTCGCGTTGACCTACGATTTTGATGTGGTTGTGGTCGGTGCCGGCCACGCCGGCACCGAAGCGGCCCTGGCCGCCGCTCGGCTCGGAATGCGCACCGCGCTCTTGACCATGAGCGCCGATACTGTGGCGCAGATGAGCTGCAATCCTGCCATCGGCGGCGTCGCCAAGGGGCAGATCGTCCGGGAGATCGACGCGCTTGGCGGCGAGATGGCGAAGGTAATCGACGCCAGCGCCATCCAGTTCCGCATGCTCAACCGCACCAAAGGCCCCGCGATGCACTCGCCGCGTGCCCAGGCGGACAAGAAGCTGTATCAGCTCACCATGAAACACCGTGTCGAGTCGCAGCCGAACCTGACGCTGCGGCAAGAGATGGTGGAAGGAATGGTGATCCAAAACCGCCGCGTCACCGGCGTGGTGGCAGCCGGCGACACGCTGTATCGGGCCAAAGCGGTCGTGTTGACGACCGGGACTTTTCTCAAGGCCATCATGCACACCGGCGAGTCAAAGACTCGCGGCGGACGGGCCGGTGATGGTACTTCCGAATCGCTCAGCGACAGCCTGGCCGACTGCGGCTTCCAGCTCGCTCGCTTCAAAACCGGCACGCCCTGCCGCCTCAATGGTCGAACCATCGATTTCGCCAAGACGGAGCGGCAACCTGGCGATGACGATCCGCAGCCGTTCAGCTTCGCCACCGAGCGCATCACCCAGCCGCAAATGGACTGCCATATCACCTACACCAATCAAGCGGTCCACGATCTCATCCGCGCCAACCTGCACCGCGCGCCCATGTACTCCGGGCAAATCCAAAGCCGGGGACCGCGCTATTGTCCGTCTGTCGAAGACAAAGTTGTGCGCTTCGCCGAGAAGGATCGCCATCAGATCTTTCTCGAGCCGGAGGGCCGCAACACCTGGGAATACTACTGCAACGGCATCTCCACCAGTTTGCCCAAGGACGTGCAGCAAGGCATGCTCCGCCTCATCCCCGGCCTGGAGAACGCCGAGGTGTTGCGCTGGGGCTACGCGGTCGAATACGATTATGCCCCGCCCACGCAACTGCATCCAACGCTGGAGACCAAGCTCGTCGAGGGCTTGTATTTCGCCGGACAGATCAACGGCACAACCGGCTACGAGGAGGCAGCCGCCCAGGGATTGATGGCCGGCATCAACGCCGCACTCAAGATCAACGGGCAAAGTCCGCTAATTCTTGATCGCAGCCAGGCGTACATCGGCGTCCTCATTGATGACCTCGTGACCAAGGGCGTCGATGAGCCGTATCGTATGTTCACAAGTCGGGCCGAGTATCGGCTGCTTCTGCGCCACGACAACGCCGATCGGCGTTTGACGCCGCTGGGGCGGCGCATCGGCTTGGTCGGTGAGGAAGCGTGGGACCGTTTGCAGCGCAAAGAGTTCGCCATTGCTGCGCTCATGGATTATCTGCACAATCACCGACACGATGGCGCCTCGCTGGCCCAATGGCTGCGCCGCACCGAGGTGGAATGGAGTCAGATTGTCGCCATGAATCCAGGCGTCCTTGAGCTAAGGACGCCGCCCGATGCGCTGGAGCAAGTGATCCTGGAAGCGAAGTACTCCGGCTACATCCATCGGCAGGCCGAACAGGTTGAGCGTTTTCAGCGTCTGGAATCGCGGCCGATCCCTGCTCATTTCGATTACACCGCTGTGCCGCAGCTTCGGGCTGAAGCCCGCGAGAAGCTCAGTCGCATCCGTCCGCTTAACCTCGGGCAAGCAAGCCGCATCAGCGGCATCAGCCCGGCAGACTTGGCGATCTTGCTCGTCTATCTGGATTGACCAATAAGGCAGGTAATGACGGGATCGGTTGCCGTTGATTTGGCAATCTGGCGAATTGAGACAACGAGCGGTGTTGTGGCGCTCCGATAAGATTAGCGAAGAGATAGAGACCTCGGTTTGCGAGGCACTCTTTGCCAGAGAAACGGAAGGGGAAATTTTCACAACTGCGTAGGAATTTTGTTGAGCTTGAAGGAAGTCTGGGCAAGCTAAGGAGTTAGAGCAAGGAATGCGGAACGATTCACGTTGACACGCCCCGGAACTTGGTTATAATCGCGGTTGTTGGAAAGATTGGCAATCCCCTCCGAACTTGATCGGCTCCAATCGCACGCGGGATGGACTCACCGTCGCAGCTCTCACCCTTTGAGGTTTCAGGGCTGATTTTTCCACGGCAAGGCATCGTGGTTGCTCTGGTAAGGATGGTTAGGGAAGGAACGTGGGCAAGAGGCAAGATCAGGGAAGATCCCGGTCTCGGACGGCTGATGGGAAGCTATTCGAGACTACACTCGTGCGACTGGCCGTGGGCCAGTAAGGAATGAAGGACGCATGAAAACCGTTTTCACGACCGGCGAAGCCGCCAAAATTTGCAAAGTAAGCCAGCAAACCATCATCCGTTGCTTCGACAACGGCCAGCTGAAAGGGTTCCGCGTGCCCGGATCGCGCTTCCGGCGCATTCCGCGCGAAGCCCTCTACAAATTCATGAGGGACAACGGCATTCCCACCGATGCGCTGGAAAGCGGCAAGCGCAAAGTGCTGCTGGTGGACGACGATGCCGAGTTGGTCGAATTGATGAACAAGTTCCTCGACGAGGACGGCCGTTTCGAGGTCCGCATCGCCTCCAACGGCTTCGACGCCGGATTGATGGTCAAGGAATATCGTCCGGACATTATCGTTCTGGATGTTATGCTGCCGGACATCAACGGCAAGGAAGTTTGTCACCGCATCCGCGCCGACTCTACCTTGGAAGACGTGCGCATTCTGTGCATCTCCGGCATGATCGAAGAGGACAAGGTTCAGGAACTGCGTTTGGCCGGCGCCGACAAGTTCCTGCACAAGCCGTTCGACGTTGAGGAGTTGATCGACGAGATGTGCGCGCTGTTGGAGATCGAGCCGGCGTCAACCCCCGCCTAAGGCATTAGGGTTTAGGGTTTGGGGTTTAGGGTTTGGGGGAGAAATCAACAGATAACGTCTCCCTTAAGCCCCAACTCTCTTTCCCCTAAACCCTAAACCCCAAACCCTAAACCCTAAAAATGGGGCAAGTTGTGAGCGACCCGGGCAAGCGGGCAGAGTCCGTGCTGCGCCTGTGCTGGCTTTCGCCGAGCGCCGCCTCGCTGGCGGCTCTGGGTCGTCCAGTGTCCGCCGCTACTTGGCCCGCTATCCGCCGCGATCCGGGAGCCGTGTTGCTCGTCGTTCGCCGCAGCGATGCGCCGTGGCCGGGTCGGAGTTCTTCCGTCCCCCCGCCTTCCTTCCATACTGCTGCAATCGAGCAGGCCGCCCTGATCGAAGACGCTCTGCAACTGCTCGATCAAACGGATGGCTTCGTGGACTGGAGCCATCCCGCCGTCCAGCCGGTCTACGATGCTTGCCTAACGATTGCTCACCTGGCGCAACGATTGGCCGAACGAACGGGCCGCTGCGATCCGGAGGCGGCGTGGACGTGCGGGTTGTTGGCACCCTTGGGTTGGTTGGCAATGTGCGCCATCGATCCGGAGGCGGTGTCCGCGTGTTTGGCCGATCCCGCACTGCGCTCTGATCCAGCGGAAACACAGCGCCGCCATTGGGGCATCGATCAAGCCGCCATCGCGCGGCGGTTGGCGCGGCGCTGGCGCTTGCCCGCCTGGTCCACCGCTGCCGCCGAGCATCTGCATCTGCCCGGCAAATTGGCCCAGACTTTTCGTGCCGATCCTGTCCTCTTTCCGTTGACGCGTTTGGCCATTGAGGAGGCGCGGCGGCAGGGTGTGGATTTAGGATTGGGCAACGGTGCGTTTAGCTCCGCAGATCGGGCCGTTTTGCTGATTCCATCCGAAGAGGACATCTCGTTTAGCCGCGAGCCGAAGGCGAGCGCGGCCGCGCTCGCCTTCGGCTCGCGGCTAAACGGGGGGTCGCTTCCCACATGGCAAGATCCGCATGAGGTTCCGCTTCTACGTGATCTGTTGGAATTGGCTGCCGAGAATCGCCGGCTCCGCGAGCAGCCGCTGCACGATCACCTCGAACGGGAAATCGACGTTCTGCAACGCGCCTTGGAAGAACAGGTGCATGGCGAGGCTCGGCGACTGCAAACCGGCAAGCTCACCGCCTTGGCCGAGTTCGCCGCCGGCGCCGGCCACGAGATCAACAATCCGCTCGCTGTCATCTCCGGCCAGGCCCAGTATCTTCTCAGCCACGAACGCGACTGGTTCCGCGACGATGCCGGAAACGCCCCACGCCAAGCTCTGGAAGCGATCGTGGCCCAGACGCGCCGCATTCACGGCATCCTGCGCGAGCTGATGCAGTTCGCTAAACCGGCACCGCCGTGTCCCGGTTGGCTCGATCTGCCGACCCTGCTCGGTGAAGTGGCCGCGGGCCTGGACGAATTGGGGCGACAACGGCGGGTACGTGTCGAAGTGGCGTTGCAGCCGGAACGCTTGCCCATCTACGCCGACGCCGGCCAGGTCCGCACGGCCTTGACCTGTTTGCTTCGTAACGCCATCGAGGCAGCGCCGACGGACGGCTGGGCACGCTTGGTGCTGCGCCGTCCAGTTGAAGGCGAGCCGATTGAAGTAGTTGTCGAAGACAGCGGCCCCGGCCCGGATGTGTCCCAACGAACGCACTTGTTCGATCCGTTCTACTCCGGCCGCACCGCAGGGCGCGGTCGAGGACTCGGCTTGCCCATCGCGTGGCGGTTAACTCAGCTCCAAGGCGGCGATGTGTGGCTTGAGCCACCACGCCGCCATGAACCGACGCGCTTCGTGCTGACGTTGCCTCATCTGACCATCCCTGCAAGCGATAGCCCCGATTCCAACTTGTTGCACTTATCGGTCTGCCGAAACGCTTCTTGAACATGGTCTATCGTTTCGCACGAAACGAGAAACCACGATCCCTTCCAGCCGAAGATAACCAAAGAGCTACACCGGGTCGGGCTTGCTCGTTCGGCGCGGGCGATGGTATAGCATCGCGTGGACCGAACACAGGGAAACAGAGGAGAGTAGATTCCATGGCAGCAAACGGGGTCAATTCGGCAGGATGTGGGACTCCAGCGGAACGTCTGGAACGAGGCGAGGTCCTGTACTATCCGACGGCGCCGTTTGCCCTGCCCCAAGGCGACGACTTGGATTTTCTGCTTGAGCAGGAGTTGGGCAGCCTGGCTCACAAGAACATCAGTTACAACCCGCACAACGGCAAGGTCAACGGCTTCGTTCGCAGCAGTGCCGAGCAGGTTGAACGTCTGCGTGACATCTTCGCTCGTTTCTCGAAGGAAGCGACGGCTTGGCTGACCGAACTGCTGCCCAACTACAGTCAGGGCTGGCAGCTTGATCGCGCCAGTTTTCGACCGCAGGAAGAAGCGACGCGGCGCCTGCGAGCCAAGGCGCGCAACGATCTGCTGCACGTCGATGCGTTCCCCGGTCGGCCTTCGCGCGGCAATCGTATTCTCCGCGTCTTCGCCAACATCAATCCGCGCGAGCCGCGCATCTGGGTAACGAGCGATCCGTTCGCCAAGCTACTCAAGCGTTATGGCGAGGCGGCCGGTTTGCCCGGTCGAAACCGAACACGCTGGTTGGAGCATCTTGGCCAGAGCCTTCTGGGGTTATTCCGTCCTCACGTTGGCCGGCGCTCGGAATACGACTTGTTTATGCTGCGTTTTCACGACTACTTGAAACTAAACGAAGAATTCCAAGAAAAAGGTCCGAAATATCTGCATACATT
>Ga0070739_10006343_pt1 | contig 13073 bp, 11 predicted proteins | sample Coa_R1_7_FD_66445 | JGI IMG/M metagenome (GOLD analysis project Ga0070739, IMG submission 66445) | Surface soil microbial communities from Centralia Pennsylvania, which are recovering from an underground coalmine fire - Coalmine... | ecosystem: Environmental > Terrestrial > Soil > Unclassified ... | reverse complement strand
GGCCGCCCGTCACGACCTCGCCGGCGGCCCGCTCGACCATGCCGCTCGCGTGGCGGAACTGCCGCTCCGAGACGAGGGGCCCGAGATCGTGATCCTCGATTCCGGGGCCGACGGAGAGCGACTGAAGCCGGTCCGCGACGAGGTCGACCACCTCGTCGTGGCACGAGCGATGAACGAGCAGCCGTGAGCCCGCCGAGCAGCTCTGGCCTGCGTTCTGGACGAGCGCGCGCACGATCGCCGGCACGGCGCGCTCGAGATCGGCGTCGGCGAACACCACGTTCGGCGACTTGCCGCCGAGCTCCAGGTCGACCGGGGCGAAGCGTTCGGCCGCCGCCTTCGCGACCTCGCGACCCGTCGCGGGCGAGCCGACGAACGTGACGTGGTCGACGCCGGGGTGTGCGACGAGCGCCGAGCCGACGTCGCCGCGGCCGACGACGACGTGCGCGACGCCTTCGGGCAGCCCGGCCCCGCGCGCCAGCCGCAGCAGTTCGAGCGGGGTCACCGACGCCTCCTCCGACGGCTTCAGCACGACGCCGTTCCCGGCAGCGAGCGCGGGCGCCATGCACCGCGCGGCCACCTGCAGCGGGTAGTTCCACGGGATGATCTGCCCGCTGACGCCCCACGGCTCGCGCAGCGTGTAGTCGACGTAGTCGGGGCCGAGCGGGATCTGCGACCCCTCGATCTTGTCGGCGGCGCCCGCGTAGTAGGCGAAGTAGCGCGCGGCCGCCGCGACGTCGCCGCGCGCCTGCGAGAGCGGCTTGCCGGTGTCGAGACATTCGAGCCGCGCGAGCTCCTCGGCGTGCTCGAGGAGCGCGCGCGAGACGGCGAGGAGCGCCTCGGCGCGGGCGCTCGGCACCTCCCACGCACCGACGCGCGCCGCGGCGGCCATGCGCACCGCCGCGTCGACGTCGTCGGGCGTCGAGAGCGGCAGCTCCCGGATCGTCCGCCCGGTGGCCGGGTCGACCGCGGCGAGCGTGCTCAGAGCGACCTCCCGCCGTCGACGTTCAGGACCGTGCCGGTGACGCACCGCGCCTCGTCGGACGCCAGGTAGAGCGCGGCCGCGGCCACGTCCTCCGGCTCCGTCAGCCGCCGCAGCGGGATCGTCGCCTCGAGCCGCTCGAGCAGCTCGTCCTCGGTGGCTGCGAACCGGAACTCCTGCAGCATCGGCGTCCGCACCGCGACCGGGGCGATCGCGTTCACGCGGATCGCGGGGGCGAGCTCGACGGCGAGCGCGCGCACGAGCCCTTCGACACCCGCCTTCGAGGCGACGTAGGCGGCGATCCCGTGCCGCGGTCGCGCGGCGGCGATCGACGAGGTGACGACGATCGACCCGCCGCCGGCGCGCATCAGCGGCGCGACGACCTGCGCGGTTTCGAAGACCGAGGTGAGGTTGACGCCGACGATCCGGTCCCACTCGGAGCGCGAGGTCTCCTCGAGCGGCTTCGCCGCCTGCGGCACGCCGGCGTTCGCGAAGTAGACGTCGATCCGCTCCAGCTCGCCGGCCGCGGCGGCGAACGCGTCGCGGTCGGTGACGTCGACGGCGAACCCGCGTCCGCCGCACTCGGCAGCCGTCGCCTCGGCGGCGTGCCCGGCCAGGTCGAAGACGGCGACCCGGGCGCCCTCCTCGGCGAACCGGAGCGCAGCGGCGCGGCCGATCCCGGAGCCGCCGCCGGTGACGATCGCGTGCTTCCCCTCGAGCCTTCCCGGCACCTACCCTCCCTCGAACGCGGATGGATGGAGCTCGCGGTAGCTCGGGATGCCGGCCACCGGCTCGGCCCGGAGCACCGCGTCGACCACGGCGCGCGCGACACAGCGCGCGCCTGCCTCGAACAGCTGCACGAGGAGCGCCGCCCGCTCGACGCCCTCCGCGTCGAGCCCGCGCTGCGCGGTGGACGCCGCGAAGATCGTGTCGCCGTCGAAGTACGTGTGGGCGGGACGGATCGCGCGGGCGATGCCGTCGTGCGCGATCCCGGCCAGCTTCTGCGCCTCGGCCTTCGTCAGCGTCACGTCGGTCGCGACGACGCCGATCGTCGTGTTCGTGAGCAGCCTGCCCTGCTGCCGGCGCCGCTCCCGCGCCCGCCGGACGTCGTCCGCCGACGGCGCCGGCAGCCGCCGCGGGTCGCCGTAGAGCGTGCCGTCGGCGGGGTCGGCGACGTCGCCGGCCGCGTTCGCGGCGAGGATCGCGCCGATGCGCCCGAACGGGAGCTCCTCCGACGCGCTGCCGAGGCCGCCCTTCAGGCCACCGGCAACGGCGCCCGTCCCGGCGCCGGTGTTCCCCAGCCGGAGCTCCGCGTCCGACGCGGCCTCGACGGCGCGCGCGCCGAACTCGGCGTCGGGGCGGGCGCGGAAGTCGCCGCCGCGGCCCAGGTCGAAGAGCACCGCCGCCGGCACGATCGGCACGACCTGCCCCGGCTCCGGGCCGACGCGGAAGCCGGTTCCCCGCTCCTCGAGCACGCGCATCGCGCCTCCCGCCGCGTCGAGGCCGTAGGCGCTGCCGCCGGTGAGGACGATCGCGTGCACGCGCTCGACGAGGTTGCGCGGGTCGAGCAGGTCGGTCTCGCGGGTCCCCGGTCCGCCGCCGCGCACGTCGGCCGAGCAGACGGCGCCGTCGGGGAAGACGACGGCGGTCGTGCCCGTCAGCCAGCCGTCGCCGATCCGCTCGTCGCTCCCGACCGCGAGCCCCGGCACGTCCAGGATCGTCCCGGTCACGCCGCGCCCTCCAGGAAGCGGCGGGCGGCGTCGGCGTAGATCTCGGCGTAGCGCTCGATCTCCGACACCTCGACGTACTCGTCCACCTGGTGCGCGATCCACTTGCCGCCCGGGCCGTAGACGGCGATGTCGATGCCGAGCTCGCGCCAGAGGATCGTGCCGTCGGTCGCGCCCGGGACGCCGCCGAGCACGGGCGGCTCGCCGAGGGCGGACTCGTGCGCCGCCGAGACCGCGCGGACGACCGGCGCGTCCTCCGGTGTCTCGGTCGAGGGGCGCTCCTCGAGCACCGTCAGCCCGAGCTCGACGCGCGTCTGGGCGGCGATCCGGGCCACCTCGGTCTCGAGGGCGTCGAGCAGCGCACCGTGGTCGACGGCGGGGATCGTGCGCACGTCGACGGCGACCCACGACGTCTCGGGGATGACGTTGATCTGCAGCGGGCTCCCCGCCTGCACCACGGTAGGCGTCAGGTACGCCGGGCCGAGGGTCGGGTGCGCGCCGTGCTCGGCGTGGAGCCGGCGCTCGAGCGCGGCGCACGCCTGCAGGAACGCCGCGAGCGCGGGGGCGGTGTTGAGCCCGTGCTCCGGCATCGCGCCGTGGGCCATCTTCCCGCGCGCGTCCAGCCGCAGCCGCAGCGCCCCCTTCTGCGCCGTGCACACCTCCCACCCCTCGGGCTCGCAGACGATCGCGGCGTCCACCGTGCGCGCGAGCTCGGAGCGGCAGAAGTGCTTCGCGCCGAGCATCATCCCCTCCTCGTCGCAGAGAGCGGCGACGACGATCCGCCCCGGGAACGAGCCCGACGCGACGTCGTGCGCGGCGAAGAGCATCGCGGCGACACCCGCCTTCATGTCGGCTGCGCCGCGGCCGTAGAGCCGGCCGTCTCGGATCTCGCCGCCGAACGGGTCGACGCTCCAGAGCTCGCGCGGCCCCTCGGTGACGACGTCGGTGTGCCCCTCGAAGAGGAGGGTCGGCCCCGGCCGGTCGCCCTCGAGGACGGCGATAGCGTTCGGCCGTCCCGGCGCGACCTCGTCGACCTGCGGCTCCCAGCCGAACGCGCGCATCTGCCGCGCGACGAGCTCGGCGGCCGCCGCCTCGCTGCGCCCGTGCTCCGGGTCGTTGACGCTCTCCACGCGGACGAGCGCCTGCGTGAGCTCGACGGCGTTCACAGGTGCGGCACCGCCAGCAGGAGCTCGCGCGTGTAGTCGTCCTGCGGCGAGCCGTAGACGTCGTCCGTCGGACCCTCCTCCACCAGCCGCCCGCGGTAGAGCACCGCGACGCGGCTGCACATGAAGCGGATCACCGACATGTCGTGCGAGATGAAGACGAGCGTCAGCCCCAGCTCGGCGATCAGCTCGTTGAGCAGGTTCAGCACCTGCGCGCGCACCGAGACGTCGAGCGCGCTGACCGCCTCGTCCGCGATCAGCACCGTCGGGTGCGGTGCGAGCGCGCGGGCGATCGCGATCCGCTGCCGCTGCCCGCCCGAGAACTCGTGCGGGTAGCGGTCGCCGGCGTCGGCGGGCAGGCCGACCGCCTCGAGCAGCTCACGGACGCGCGCCCGGTGGTCGCCGGGGATGTCGAGCGCGCGCAGCGGCTCCGAGATCGCGGTGCGGATGCGCATGCGCGGGTCGAGCGACGCGAGCGGGTCCTGGAAGACGACCTGGACGTTCCGCCGCAGCTCGCCGAGCTCCCGTTCGCGGCGGCCGCTCACGACCTCGCCGTGGTAGCGGATCTCGCCGCCGGTCGGCTGCTCGAGCGCGAGCAGCAGACGCGCGAGCGTCGACTTGCCCGAGCCCGATTCGCCGACGATGCCGAGCGCTTCGCCTTGCGTAACGCCGAGCGATACCTCCTGCAGCGCCTGGACGGGGCCGTAGCGCTTCGACACCTGGCGCGCCTCGAGGATCACGCGACCTCCAGGAAGTCGGAGATCGTCGGGAGCACACTGCCGCGAGGCGCGCCGTCGAGCGCGGTCGCGGTCGCGAGCAGGCCCTGCGTGTACGGGTGCCGCGGGCTCGCCAGCACCTCGCGTGCCGGGCCTTGCTCGACGAGCTCGCCCTGGAACATGACGAGCAGCCGGTCGCAGACGCCGGCGACGACGGCCAGGTCGTGGCTGATCAGGAGGAGGGCGGCGTCCTCCTCGGCGACGAGGCGGCGAAGCAGCGCGAGCACCTGCGCCTGCACGGTCACGTCGAGCGCCGTCGTCGGTTCGTCGGCGAGGACGAGGGCGGGGCTGCACGCGGTCGCGATCGCACAGAGGATCCGCTGACGCTGCCCGCCGGAGAGCTGGTGCGGGTAGGAGTGCGCGATCCGCTCGGGGTCGCGGAACTCGACCCGCGCGAGGAGCTCGTGCACGCCGGCCGAGCGGCCGTGCAGCTCGAGCACCTCCGCCACCTGCCGGCCGACGCGCATCGTCGGGTTCAGCGCCGTCATCGGCTCCTGGAAGATCATCCCGATGCGGTTGCCGCGCAGCCGGCACCGGTCTCGCTCCGGCAGGCGCAGCACGTCGCGGCCGTCGAACGACACGCGACCGGTGGCCCGCGCCTCGTCGGGGAGCAGGCCGATCAGTGCGAGCGCCGTCATCGACTTGCCGCTGCCGGACTCGCCGATCAGCCCGACGCGCTCGCCGCGCTCGAGAGCGAACGTGACGTCCGAGACGGCGCGCACGCGCCCGATCTCGACCGTCAGGCTCTCCACCTCGAGCAACGTGGTCACCGCTGCTCCCTGAGACGCGGGTCGAGGAGGTCGCGCAGGCCGTCGCCGAGCAGGTTGAAGCCGAGCACCGCGAGCGCGATGAAGATGCCGGGCCAGAAGACGAGCAGCGGGTCGCGGCCGAGGTACTGTTGCGCGTCCTGCACCATCGCCCCCCACGTCGGCGCCGGCGGCGGCGTGCCGAGCCCGAGATAGGAGAGCCCTGCCTCGGCCAGGATCGCGATCGCGTAGAGGAGGCTCGCCTGCACGATCAGGAGCGCGCGGATGTTCGGCAGGACGTGCCGCCAGAGGATCGCGAGTGTCGACCGCCGGTAGGCGCGCGCGGCGAGCACGTACTCCGACCCGAGCACCTGGAGGGAGGCGGCGCGAGTCACACGCGCGAACACGGGGATCGACGCGATCCCGATCGCGAGCATTGCCGTCGTCGTCGACGCGCCGACGGCGGCGGCGAGCACGATCGCGGCGAGGAGCGCCGGGAACGCGTAGATCAGGTCGACCGCGCGCATCAGGAGGTCGTCGACGATGCTGCCGCGGGCCGCGGCGGCGGCGAGCCCGACCGGCACACCGCCCGCGACGGCGATCAGCACCGAGATCGCGCCGGCGTACAGCGTCAGCTTCGCGCCCGCCATCAACCGGCTGAGCACGTCGCGGCCGTACTCGTCGGTGCCGAACGGATGGTGGCCGCTCATCGGCGCGAGCACCTGGTCGGACGGGATGGTCGCGTGGTACGGCGTCCAGAAGAGCGCGACGAGCGCGAGCAGCACGATGGCGGCGACGATCGTTCCACCGATCGCCGCGCTCGGGTGCAGCCGCCGCCGCGACGGACGCTCGGACCTGGTCAGTACTTCTGCAGCCGTCGCGCTCATCTGAGCCGCGGGTCGAGCAGCCGGTAGGAGGCATCGACCAGGAAGTTGACGACGAGGACGACCACGGCGACGAGCATGACGACGTCCTGCACCACGAGGAGGTCGCGGTTCGAGACCGCCTGCAGGAGCAGCGTGCCGACTCCCGGGAGCGTGAAGACGTTCTCGATCACGACTGCCCCGATGATCAGGCTCGGGATCTCGAGGCCGAGCACCGTCACGACGGGGATCGCGCCGTTCCGGAAGCCGTGGCGGACGAGCGCCTGCCGCCGCGAGAGCCCCTTCGCCCGCGCCGTCCGCAGGTAGTCGGAGCGAAGCACGTCGAGCACCGCCGAGCGCACGTAGCGGCTGAGGAGCGCGCCCTCGACGAGCCCGAGCGCGATCGCGGGCAGCACGAGCGACTTGAACGCGGCCCAGACGCTCTGCGACCACGGCGTGAACCCGGACGCGTCGAGCCAGCCGAGCCTCACGGCGAAGACGAGGATCAGGAGCAGCCCGACGATGAAGTTCGGGACCGCGATGCCGACCTGGCTGAGCGACGTGATCGCCGCACCGGCCGCGTTGCGGCGGAAGAGCGCCGCCGCGACCCCGAACGGCACCGCGATCACGATCCCCACGAGGAGGCCGAAGCCGATCAGCGGCCCCGTCACGGCGAGCGACCGGCCGATCTGCGACCCGATCGGGAGCTGCGAGATGTACGAGTGGCCCAGCCGGAGCGTGAGGAGCCCGTGCAGCCAGTGCACGTACTGCCGCCAGAGCGGATGGTCGAGGCCCAGCTGCTGCGTCAGCGCCTTGACGGACGCGGGCGTCGCCTGCGTGCCCAGGATCACCTGCGCAGGCGAGCCCGGCAGGACGGAGAGCAGGCTGAAGACGACGAGCGTCGCGGCGAAGAGCGTCGCGACCAGGGTGACGAGACGGCGGAGGAAGTAGCGGGGGGTCATCGGTTCGGCGCCGGCCGCCGCCCGGGTGGAGCGGGCGGCGGCCGGATGTTCTCGTCGTCTACCCGCCGTAGCCCTGCGCGCGTGCGGCGGCCGAGGGAGCCTGGCCGAAGCTCGCGTAGCCGAGGTAGAAGGACTCGGTGCGGCCCGACTGCGGTAGCCCGTTGACGCCGCGCTGCGCGATCGTCACCGCCTCGGGCACGTACAGCCAGTCGTTGACGGCGTCCGTCGTGATCTTCCGGACGATCGCCTTGTACGTCGCCGCCGACGACGCCTGCGTCGGCGCCGCGTTCGCGGCCGTCAGCAGCTTCGAGACGGCGTCGGAGCCCGTGTACTGCCAGTAGTACTTCGAGTTCGCGTAGTTCGCGATGTCGCGGGCCTCGACGTGGTCGACGATCGTCAGGTCGAAGTTGTGGTTCGTGAACACCTGGCTGAGCCAGAGCGGCCACTGGATGTTCTTGATCGTGGTCTTGATGCCGACGGCGTTCAGCTCGGCGGCGACAAGCGTGCCGGACGTCGTCGCATACGAGTACGGCGGCAGCGTCAGCGTCAGCGAGAACCCGTTCGGGTAGCCGGCCTGGGTGAGCAGCTGCTTCGCCTTCGCCGGGTTGTACGCGTACCTCCCCGCCATGTCGATGTACCAGGGGTCGCCGGGGACGGTGCCGCTGCCGAGCGGGATGCCGTAGCCGCCCTGCGCGGCCTGGATGATCGCCTTGCGGTTCGTCGCGTACGTGATCGCGCGCCGCACGAGGACGTTCGAGAGCGGGCCGGACGAGTTGTTGATCGTCACCTGCACCTTCCCGTTCGTCGGGCCGTGCACGATCTTGTACTTCGAGCTCGACTTGAACACGCCGATGTCGTTCGGGTTGAGCGCGTTGTCGATCACCTGGATCTGGCCCGACTGGAGCGCCGCGTTCTCCGAGTTCGCGTTCGAGAAGTAGCGGAAGGTGACGGCGTCGACGTTCGTGCGCGGGTTCCACGAGTACGGGTTGCGCACGAGGTCGACGCTGTAGTTCGGCACCTGCGACTTGAACATGAACGGCCCGGTGCCGACGGGGCTCGTCGCCATCTGCTTGACGGCGCGCGGATCGAGGATGACGCCGTTCGAGTACGCCGCCATGTTGTAGATGAAGCTCCAGTCGCGGGTCTTCAGCGTGACGACGACCGTCCAGCCGCGCGCGCGCACCGAGTTGATGCCCGCCATCAGCACCTTGTACGGGTACGTCGACTTCGGCGCGATCACGCGCTTGAAGCTGAAGACGACGTCCGCGGGTGTCAGCGGGTCGCCGTTCGAGAAGCGGACGCCCTTGCGGATGAAGAACGTGTACGTGCGCCCGTGGTTCGAGACCGACCAGCGCGTCGCGAGCACCGGGGTGACGCCGCCGTTCGGCGTCAGCTGGGCGAGGTGCTGGTAGACGTTGTAGTCGAAGACCTCGTCGATCGCCGCCGCCGGACTGGCGGTCGGGTCGAGCGTCGGCGGGGCGACGTTCGAGCCGATCACGAGCGTGCCGGACGCGGTGTGGGACCGGGCGACGTGACCGAAGCCGAGCGCCGCGGCCGGGACGGCGACGGCGAGCGCGAGCACGGCCACGACCGCCGCCTTCATGCGGGTCCGCATGGCGGTTCTCTCCTTTGCGGAAGGGGCGGGATGGGCGCGGTGTGGAAGCTCCAGGGACCGATGTATCCAGGATACGAAACCGCGGGCGCCTGGCGCGGCAGTCGGTGGTAGGGTCATGCGCGCCGGCTCGTCTCCCGAACGGAAAGGAGGGCCGCGATGAACGTCCGTCTCCAGCCCGCCCTCCCGTTCGGCCCGGCCGCCATCTAGGCGAGGCTCCTCGAGACGTGTTGCCGAACGGGCGTGTGGGCCCGTGGTGTCGAACACGTCGAAAGGAACAGCGCTTGAGAAGAGCTCGCCGCAAGACGAGCGTTCCCCCTCGCCCGAGGGTGAGCGCCCGCAGCAACGAACAGATCGGCGCGCGCACCGTGCGCGTCGTCGCCGAGGACGGGAGCCAGGTGGGCGTGATGACGCGCGCCGATGCGCTCACGTACGCCTCGGCGCAGGGGCTCGACCTCGTCGAGGTCGCGCCCGACCGTGACCCGCCGGTCTGCCGCGTCACCGACTACGGGCGGTGGCGCTACGAGGAGGAACGGAGGCTCCGGGCCTCGCAGCGAAACCAGGCTCACTGCGGGCCGAAGGAGGTGCGGTTGCGGCCGCGCATCTCGGCCCACGACTACGAGTGGAAGCGCGATCAGGCGCTCGAGTTCCTGCGCGGCCGCTCGTCGGTGAAGGTCGTCGTGCTCTTTCGCGGCCGCGAGCGTGAGCATCCCGAGGCGGGCCGCCGGCTGCTCGCGCGCCTCGCAGAGGACGTGAGGGACGTCGGCCACGTGCAGGGTCGCGAGAGCTTCGAGGGCCGCACGATGACCGTCGTGCTCGCCCCGAACGGAGCGGCCGCGTGACCCCGAAGCGCCACGCCGCCGCGATCGCCGCGCTCCTCGTCGAAGGCATCGAGGCGAAGTCCGCCCGAGGCGTGCGCAAGCTCCTCCGCTCGGAGCTCCGGTGCGCCGCGGAGCAGCCCGACGAGGAGATGGCGCGTGAGCTCGGAGTGCTCGAGCTCGTCGACTCCGCCCGCGACCGCCACCTGGCCGCGCTCGACGCCGACGACGGCCTGACGGCGCTCTGCGTCCCGTGGGAGCGGGTCGTCGCCGAGGCCGTCGCCCTGCTCGACCGGCCGCGGCGACGCGAATGCCAACGGTGCGGCGCGAGGCTCTCGCGCCACCGTCCCGTCTGCGGCCGCTGCCGGTGCCCGCCGGGTCAGGGGTGGGCGAGCTGACGCGCGCGCTCGAGGAGCGCCGCCTCCGCCGCCGCCGCGCGCTCGAGCGCCGCCTCGCTCCACCGCGTGTGCGCCGCGAGCTCGGCGTCGATCGTGCCGAGCATCGCGTCCATCGCCGCCTCCGAGGAGGAGCCCACCTGCCGGCGGGCGGCGGCGCACGCGGCCGGGTCGAGGGCCGCCTCCAGCGTTGCGGCGTCGAGCGTGACGGGGCCGCCGACCGTCGCCTCGGCCGCGGCCGCGAGCCGCTCCGTCGTGAGCGCCGATGGCGGCTCACCCGCGTCGACGAGATCGCGCACCGCCCGCCCGATGACGGTGTGCGCGCTCCGGTAGTCGAGCTCGCCCGAGAGGGCGAGCACGTCGGCGACGTCGGCCGCCGTGACGAAGCTCTCGCGCGCGATCTGCTCGAACCGCTCCGGGCGCAGCTCGATGCCCTCGAGCACCGACTCGGTCAGGCGCGCTGTCGCGACGGCCTCGTCGAGCGCGCGTGGCACGAGGCCGTTCAGCAGGTGGAAGTGGTCCGTGCGCGCCGAGCCGGTGTGCAGCGCGACGAGCGCGCCCGCCAGGTCGGCCGCTGCCTGTGCGGCCTGCGTCCGGATCGCGGCGAGCGCGTACGGGTTCTTCTTCTGCGGCATCAGGGCGCTCGCCCGGCTGTGCGCGTCGGCGAGCTCGACCAGTCCGAACTCCTGGCTCGCGTAGATCTCGAAGTCCTGCCCGAGCTGGCTCTGGTGCGCGGCGGCGACCGCGAGCGCCGCGAGCAGGTCGGCGTAGACGTCCGCCTGCCACGCCGCGTCCTTCGCGTGCTCGACGAGCTCCTCGCAGCCGAGCAGCTCGGCGAGCCTCGCACGGTCGAGCGACCAGCGCGAGCCGGCGCTGCCGCCGGCCCCGGCGACGCTCGAGCCGAGCTCTCCGTGTGAGCGCTGCGCGCGCGTCGCGTCGCGGAGCGCCGGGTACGCGTAGGCGAGCAGGAGATGGCCGACAGTCGTCGGCTGGGCCGGCTGCAGGTACGTGTAGTCGGCGGCGAGCGCGGTCTTCGTCTCGCGGGCGTGGCGCGCGAGCGCCTCGGCCTGACCCGCGAGCGCGTCGTGCAGCTCGCGCACCCGCCGGCGCGCGGTCAGACGGAGGGCGACACGGAACGCCTCGCGACGTGGCCGCCCGGCGCTCAGCCACCCCGCCGCCGACCGCCCGACCCGCCGTTCGAGCTCGGCCTCGCGCGAGTTGAACGCGTCGCCGACCGCCGGGTCCCAAGGGAACTCCTCGCCCGGGATCTCGTGCAGCTCGAGCAGGCCGCGCAGGAGGTCCCGCGCGTCCTCGCCCGCGAGGTCGCCGCCCTCGACGAGCGCAACGGCATGCGCGAGGTCGGCGAGCGAGAGGCCGTGCGCGAGCCGCGGCCCGTGCGCGCTCTCGGCTGCGAACGCGGCGGCCACGAGCTCGCCCGCCGCGCTCCCGCGCAGCCGCCCGCCGCGCCCCAGCTCCTCCGTCTCCGCCACGCGAACAGAGCCTAGTCCGCGAACACGAGCTGCTCGGCGCGCCGCGGCATCGCGAGCTGCGCCGCGAGGCCGAGCACGGCGGCCGCGACGAGCGCCCAGAAGATCCAGTGCGTGGCGGAGTAGAGCGCCGCGCGGGTGTAGTCGACGACCGCCGGCGGGCGCGGGCGATGAGAGAAGCTGAGCGCCGCCGCGTCGACCGACGACGGCAGCTTTCCGCGCAGCGGTGCAGGCGGATGGTCGAAGCGGTGGGCGAGCGTCGTGTTCGCGATGCTGCCGAAGATCGCGACGCCGACCGCGCTCCCGATCGAGCGCATGAACAGGTTCGTGCCGGTGACGACGCCGCGGCGGCTCCAGCCGACGACGGACTGGATGCCGACGATCACGGAGGTCGACGAGAAGCCGAGCCCGAAGCCGGTGACCACGGTCGCGAGGGCGACGTGCCAGAGGCCCGACTGCTCGCGCACGAACGTGACGAAGACGAGGCAGCCGGCGATCATCAGGAGGCCGCCGACGATCGCGGTCGCGCGGAAGTCGAAGCGAAGGTAGAGCCGCGGCGCGACGCTCGCCGCCACCGACCAGCCGAGGCTGTAGCCGCACAGGGCGAAGCCCGCGAGCACCGGGCCCACGCCGACGACGCCCTGTGCGTAGGTCGGGACGTAGGACGACTGGCCGATCAGCACGGCACCGACCGCGAACGTCGACAGGTTCCCGGCGACGAGCATGCGCCGCCCGAAGAGCCACGGCGGCAGTATCGGCTCGGAGGCACGCCGCTCGATCGCGACGAACCCCGCCAGGAGCGCCGCGGCTGCAACGAACAGCGCCACGCTCGGCGTGGAAATCCACGCCCACTGCACACCTCCCTCGAGGAGCGCGAGGATCGCGAGCGAGAGGCCCAGCGTCAGTACGACGGCGCCCGCGTAGTCGATCCGGTGCGGGCGCCGCTCGACACGCTCGCGGAGGTGCGCCTGCAGCAGCGCGATCGCCGCGATCCCGACCGGGATGTTGATGAAGAAGATCCAGCGCCAGGACGCGTACTCGGAGAGCAGGCCGCCGAGCGCCGGGCCGAGCACGCTCGCGACGCCCCAGACGCTCGAGATGTAGCCCTGCGCCTTGCCGCGCTCCTCGACCGTGTAGAGGTCGCCGACGATCGTCGAGGTCATCGGGATGATCGCGCCGGCGCCGATCCCCTGCAGGCCGCGGAAGGCGATCAGCGTCACCATCGACCAGGCCGATCCGCAGAGGACGGAGCCGAGGAGGAAGACGCCGATCCCCACGAACAGCACCGGCTTGCGCCCGAAGAGATCGGAGAGGCGGCCGTAGAGCGGCACCGACACCGCCTGCGTGAGGAGGTAGATCGAGAAGACCCACGGGAAGCTCGAGAAGCCGCCCACGTCGCGGACGATCGACGGCACCGCAGTCGCGACGATCGTCGCGTCGAGCGCAGCGAGCGCCATCGACAGCATGAGCGCGGCGAGGATCTGCCCGCGGTGAGTCGGAGCTGCGTCGACGACGTCTGTCATGCGGCCGCGAGTATCGCAACGC
>Ga0070739_10006342_pt1 | contig 13076 bp, 9 predicted proteins | sample Coa_R1_7_FD_66445 | JGI IMG/M metagenome (GOLD analysis project Ga0070739, IMG submission 66445) | Surface soil microbial communities from Centralia Pennsylvania, which are recovering from an underground coalmine fire - Coalmine... | ecosystem: Environmental > Terrestrial > Soil > Unclassified ... | reverse complement strand
GCGTCGATGAGCTCACGCAGCGTCGGGTAGCGCGATTCGCGCTCGTGGAAGCCGGAGATCACCGCGTACAGCGCGTTGCGGGCGGCCGAGTCGGCGGCCGGATCGCGGTGCGCGGTCTCCGGCGGCAGCACCGCGCCGGCCAGCCGATCCGCCGCCTCGTCCGGGCTCGACGCGCCGCCGAACAGGTCGAAGCCCCAGTTTGACCGGTCGTCCGGCGCCGCGTCTGGGCGCCGGTTCGGGTCGATGTCGATGTCGAAGAAGCCGGGCAGCACCGCGGGCCCGAACGCCGAGCCGGTCGGGTCGATCACCACCACCGAGGCCAGGCCGACAAGGGTCTGCAGGCCGAGCAGCTCGATGATCGGCCGGGCGAAGGACCGGGTCTTGCCGGATCCCGGCGGGCCGACCACGAGCATCGAGGTGCGCAGCACCTCGGTGTCGAGCGCGAACCATTGGTTCTGGTGCGTCGCCGGGTTGCGGGGCGTCGCGACGGCGACGCCGAGCCGGGCCTGACCCGTTATCAGGTCGTGCTGAACCAGCCGGGGAACCGGCAGGTCGCGCTGACGGGATTCGTGCACGAACGCCGCGCCGCCGTACTCCTCGATCTGCTCGGCGACCGGCCGCAGCCGCTCCCGGCTCTCCCCGGACTGCGCGGAGCGCGCCGACTGCTGCACGACGCGGGCGACGCGTACGTAGTCGACGTCGGTCAGCTCGCCCTCGGCCAGTTCCTCGTCGAGGCGGCGCGCGGCCGAGTCGTAACCGGCCTGCCGCAGGTCCTTCCACAGGTCGGGGCGGGCAGGCGGCGGCGCCGGCGCGGTTTTCGCCTCCGGCCGGTACCTGGCCCACAGATGCCGCAGCGCGATCAGCCATTTGCCGTAGCTGCCGCAGATCACGACGAGCACGACGAGGTAGATGATCCGGGCCACGCCGACGGACAGGCCGATCGCGGTGAGCAGGTACCCGGCCGGCAGAATCAGCGCGATGTACAGGATCGGCAGCGCGATCAGGGCATTGCGCACCCGCCGCCAGAGCGTGGGGTCGAGCGGCCCGGGTCGGCCCGAGCCGTCGGCTTCGGGGTCGCGGCCATAGGCGAAGACGCCGGGCAGGTCGAGGACGCGCGGGCCGTGTACCCAGCCGAGCAGGTCGGGTCGGGTCTGGTCGGTCCACGACGTGCCGTCCCAGTAGCGCACCTGCGCCGCGCCGCTCGGGCAGGGATACCAGCCCTCGCGCATGCCGTGCCCGTGCCCGTGACGCTCTTCCTGTCCAGCACTCTGGGCCGGGACGACCGGACCGTCATGCACCGCCACTGTGCTCTCTCCCTCTGCGTCCGGCCCCTGCGGAACCCGAGCTGACGAGCCGTCCGCACGATGGTAGCGACCTGCGCCGATCCCGCCGAGACGACACCGCGACCACGCACCGTCGCGCACTGACCCGCGCACCCATACGCAGCCGTCCGCGGCGGATACCGACACTCTGACAAGCGTGACCGGCAAACCCCCGACGTGCTGCCAGGTGTCCGCCGTGCGTTACTTCGTTATCGTCGAGAGCAGCCTCGCCCCTTTTCCGCCTGCCTGTCTTCTACCCGGCCGCAAGCCCTAAGGAGCACCCGCCCGATGACGACCTCCTCCCGCCCTGTCGGCGGCCCCTCGCTGCCCCAGGAGCGGCGGCTCGTGACCGAGATCCCCGGTCCCCGGTCGCGCGAGCTGTTCGCCCGGCGCAACGAGACCGTGGCGCTCGGCGTGTCGACGACGCTGCCGGTGTTCGTCACCCGCGCGGGCGGCGGCGTACTGGAGGACGTGGACGGCAACTCGCTGATCGACTTCGGCTCCGGCATCGCGGTGACCAGCGTCGGCAACAGCGCGGAGGCCGTGGTCAGGCGCGCGACCGAGCAGCTGCAGCGGTTCACCCACACCTGCTTCATGGTCACGCCCTACGAGGGCTACGTCGCCGTCTGCGAGGCGCTGGCCGAGCTGACCCCCGGCGACCACGCGAAGAAGTCCGCGCTGTTCAACTCGGGCGCCGAGGCGGTGGAGAACGCGGTCAAGATCGCCCGCGCCTACACCAAGCGGCAGGCGGTGGTCGTCTTCGACCACGGATACCACGGCCGCACGAACCTGACCATGGCGCTGACCGCGAAGAACATGCCGTACAAGAACGGCTTCGGCCCGTTCGCCCCGGAGATCTACCGGGTGCCCATGGCCTACCCGCTGCGCTGGCCGACCGGCCCGGAGCACTGCGCCGAGGAAGCCGCCGCGCAGGCGATCTCGCAGATCGAGAAGCAGGTCGGCGCGCAGAACGTGGCCGCGGTCATCATCGAGCCGATCCAGGGCGAGGGCGGCTTCATCGAGCCGCCGCCCGGCTTCCTGCCGCGCATCGCGCAGTTCTGCCGGGACAACGGGATCGTGTTCGTCGCGGACGAGATCCAGACCGGCTTCTGCCGCACCGGCGACTGGTTCGCCTGCGAGCACGAGGGCGTGGTCCCGGACCTGGTGACCACGGCCAAGGGCCTGGCCGGCGGCCTGCCGCTGGCCGCGGTGACCGGCCGCGCCGAGATCATGGACGCCGCGCACGCCGGCGGCCTCGGCGGCACCTACGGCGGCAACCCGGTGGCCTGCGCCGCGGCCCTCGGCGCGATCGACACCATGCGCGCGGAGGACCTGGCGGGCCGGGCGCGCAAGATCGGCGAGGTGATGACCAGCCGGCTGCGGGCGCTCGCGGAGCGCCACCCGGAGATCGCCGAGGTGCGCGGCCGCGGCGCGATGATCGCGATCGAGCTGGTCAAGCCGGGGACTCTAGAGCCGGCGCCCGAGGTCGCGGTCAAGGCGGCGGCGTTCTGCCACGCCGCCGGTGTGGTGGTACTCACCTGCGGCACTTTCGGCAACGTGCTGCGCTTCCTTCCGCCCCTGGTTATCGGCGATGATTTGCTGAGTGAAGGCCTGGACGTGATCGAGCAGGCCTTCGACTCCATGAGCTGACCGCCCTGTCCCCGGGAGTGCGGCCCGAGGACGACAGCGCGGCGCCCGCCCCCGACCCCGGGCGGGCGCCGCGCTCGTCTTCGCCGCGAGGCTCGCTTCCGTGTCCTCCGGTGCGGTGGCCGGGCCGTAGCGCGTGGCTGGCGCGGTGTGAAGAACCTGTGCACGCCAGCCCGAAGCTCCGTCCCGGGTGAGCCGCGCAGCGTACCCTCGAAGGGATGCAGCGCACTTTCGAAGAGACGCCGAACTCCCGACCAGAGCCGACGGCGCTGCCGGCGACGCCCCCGTCGCCGGCCGCCGACGACGCCGGTCCATCCGGGGGTCCTGGTCCATCCGGGGGTCCTGGTTCGTCCGGTGGTTCCGTGCGCTGGTGGCTCGCCCCGATCGCGCTGCTGCTCGGCTTCGCGTTCCTGCTCTGGCAGGTCAAGTCGCACGGTCCCGTCACCCGGTTGGACCTACATCTGCGCGATGGCTTACAGCGCGACGCGCTCGACCCGTCGCTGTCCTGGATGCTGCGGCCGGGGCGCGCGATGGCCGACCTCGGCGACCAGACGATGGCGCTGTCGGTGCTGTTCGTCAGCACCATCCTCGCGGTGCGATTCACCCGCTCCTGGCTGCCCTCGTTGGTCTCCGTGGCAGCCGTGGCCGCCCTCCTCACCGTCATCCCGCTCAAGCTGTGGATCGACCGCCCCGGTCCTAGTCACAGCGTGCTCGGTGACGCGGCACTCGGTTACTTCCCTTCCGGCCACACCGCGGACGCGACGCTGTGCTACGGGACCAGCGCGCTGCTGCTGTGCGTCTTCGTCATCCCGCTCGGCCCGGAACTGGTCAGCCGGCACCGCCGCGCGCTAAGCCGCACGGTCACCGCCGGTGCGGCGCTGCTCGTCCTGATGACGATCTTCGGGCTGCTCTGGTCCAACTTCCACTGGCTCTCCGACACTCTCGGTTCGCTGTGCTGGTGCGGCGCCGCCCTGCTCGTGCTGCGGCACTACACCCTCACCCGGCTGGTCCCGCGGGCCGCGGGGAGGGAAATTCGCCCTCCGCGTGGCTAGCCTGGCGCCGTGAACGGCAACGGGTCGCGACGCGGCAGGCCACGGCATCCGGACGTGCTGACCCCCGCTGAGTGGCGGACCGTCGACGCGGTGCGCCACGGGATGAGCACGCGCCACATCGCGCGGCTGCGCGGCGTGAGCCCGGACGCCGTGAAGTTCCACGTCGCGAACGCCCTCGCGAAGCTCGGCCTGGCCAACCGCGCCGAGTTGCGCCAGTGGCGCGGCGTGCCGAGAGACAGCGCCCTGAGGAAAGGACCCGCCGCGATGGAACCCGGAGCACGGCTCGAACTCGGCCCGCTCGGCCAGATCTCCCGGCACGTGCGCGACTTCGACGCGGCGGTCGACTGGTACGGCAAGACGCTCGGGCTCGAGCACCTCTACACCTTCGGCCAGCTCGCCTTCTACGACTGCGGCGGAGTCCGGCTGATGATCAGCCCGCCCGAACCAGGCGCGCAGCCGGGGACGCCCTCGCTGCTGTACTTCCGCGTGTCCGACATTCAGCACGCGTACGACGAGCTGACCGCGCGCGGCGCCATCTTCTCCGGAGCCCCGCACCTGATCCACCGGCACGCGAACGGCGTCGAGGAGTGGATGGCCTTCTTCGCGGACCCGGACGGCAATCCGCTCGCGATCATGTCCCAAGTGGAGCCGCGGCAGGGCTAGCGTCTCGGCGGAGAGGCGCCGGCCCTGCGCGGCCTTGCGACGGCCTGCTAGACGTTCTGCGGGAAGCCGAGGTTGATCCCGCCGTGCGAGGGGTCCAGCCAGCGCTGGGTGACCGCCTTGGTGCGCGTGTAAAAGTGCACGCCCTGCGGACCGTAGGCGTGCGAGTCGCCGAACAGCGACGACTTCCAGCCGCCGAAGGAGAAGTAGGCGACCGGGACCGGGATCGGCACGTTGATCCCGACCATGCCGACCTCGACCTCGTTGCGGAACCTGGCCGCCGCGCCGCCGTCGTTGGTGAAGATGGCGGTGCCGTTGCCGTAGGGGTTGGCGTTGATCAGCTCGATCGCCTGGTCGTAGGACTTCGCCCGCACCACGCTGAGCACCGGGCCGAAGATCTCGTCGGTGTAGATCTCCATCTCGGAGGTCACGTGGTCGAAGAGGGTCGGGCCGAGCCAGTAGCCGCCGGAGGTGTCCACGCCGGTCTGCTCGGCGGAGTCGATCGCGTGCTCGCGCCCGTCGACGACCAGGCTCGCCCCGGACTTGAGGCCGGCGTCGAGGTACGAGGTGACCTTGTCCCGGTGCGCGGCGGTGACCAGCGGCCCCATCTCGGAGGTCGGCGCGCAGCCGGGGCCGACCCGCAGCTTGGCCATCCGGTCCGCGATCTTCTGGACCAGCTCGTCGCCCACCGGGTCCACCGCGACCAGGACCGAGACCGCCATGCAGCGCTCGCCGGCCGCGCCGAAACCGGCCGAGACCGCGGCGTCGGCGGCCAGGTCGAGATCGGCGTCGGGCAGTACGACCATGTGGTTCTTCGCGCCGCCGAGCGCCTGCACCCGCTTGCCGTAGCGGGTGCCGTTCTCGTAGACGTAGCGCGCGATCGGCGTCGAGCCGACGAACGAGACCGCCTTGACGTCCGGGTGTTCGAGCAGTCGGTCCACCGCGACCTTGTCGCCGTGCACGACGTTGAACACCCCGTCCGGCAGCCCGGCCTCCTTCCACAGCGCGGCCAGCCAGTTCGCCGCGGAGGGGTCCTTCTCGCTGGGCTTGACCACGACGGTGTTGCCGGTGGCCAGCGCGATCGGGAAGAACCACATCGGCACCATGGCCGGGAAGTTGAACGGCGAGATGATCGCGACCGGGCCGAGCGGCTGCTGCAGCTCGTAGACCTCGACCCCGGTGGAGGCGGACTCGACGAAGCCGCCCTTGACCAAGTGCGGGATGCCGCAGGCGAACTCGACCACCTCGAGGCCGCGGGCCACTTCGCCGAGGGCGTCGGAGTGCACCTTGCCGTGCTCGGAGACGATCAGCGCGGCCAGTTCGTCGCGCCGGGCGCTGAGCAGCTCCCGGAAGTTGAACAGCAGCTGCACCCGCCTGGCCAGCGAGGTCGCCCGCCACTGCGGGAACGCGGCCACGGCGGCGGCGACCGCGTCGTCCACCTCGCGGACCGAGGCGTAGTCCACGACGCCGGTGCCCTGCCCGGTGGCCGGATCGTGCAGGTCCCCGCGCCGGTCGGCCACGCCCGACCAGGGCGCCCCGTCGATCCAGTGTGTGACGTGCTTGCTCACGGGTTATCGCCCCTTGGGTTGGAATGTGCGGATGCTGTGCTTTCGAGTCTGCTGACCTGGCACGGGGTGGCCAATTGCCACAGTGTCGGCGCCGGAGCCATTCGGCTTACAGCAGCGCGCCGGCTCGCGCGCGCCGGCTCAGCTGTCGAAGCCGAGCCCAACGCGGTCGAGGGCGCGTAGCCACAGATTCCGCTTGCCCTCGTTGCGATCGGCGCGGTCCAGCGACCAGCGCGTGAGGTTCACGCCGAGTGCCTTGAACGGCTCGGGCGGGAAGGGCAGCGGCTTGCTGCGTACCAGCTGAAGGTCCGTCAACTCGGTCGGCTTACCGGTGAGCAGGTCGAGCATCACGTTCGCGCCGAAGCGGGTCGCTCCAACGCCGAGTCCGGTGTACCCGGCCCCGTACGCTACCCGGCCGTTGTGTGAGGTACCGAAGAACGCGCAGAAGCGGGTGCAGGTGTCGATGACGCCACCCCAGCTGTGCGTGAACTTCAGCCCCTCCAGCTGCGGGAAGGTCTGGAAGAAGTGCTCGGCGAGTTTGGTGAACGTCGCTGGGCGCTGATCCAGTTCGGAGCGGATGCGGCTGCCGTAGTAGTAGATCGCGTCGTAACCGCCCCAGAGGATGCGGTTGTCGGCGGTGAGCCGGTAGTAGTGGAACTGGTTACCGCTGTCGCCAATACCCTGACGCGCGCTCCAGCCCAGCTCGGCAAGCTGCGCGGTACTTAGCGGTTCTGTCATCAGCACGTAGTCGTATACGGGCACGATGTACGGTCTGACGCGCTTGAGCAACGACGGAAAGGCATTCGTGGCCAGTACCACATGGTCTGCGACCACCCATTTGCCCTGCCGAGTGCGCAGCGAGGGGCCGTTGACGCTCTTCTCCAGCGCGACGACCGGCGAGCGCTCGTAAATGCGCACGCCCAGCTCCAGGCACGCTTCGCGCAGACCCCAGGCCAGCTTGGCCGGGTGGATGATCGCGCAGCCCTCCCGGTCCCAGGTCGCGGCGAGATAGGTCGGCGAGTTGACCTGTGCGCGGGTCTGCTCGGCGTCGAGGAACTCGACCCGCTCGCCGTACTGCGCGGCCACGTCCGCGTACTGGCGCAGCTCGGCGGCCTGCCACGGCGCGGTGGCGACGTTCATCTCGCCGGTGCGCTCCCAGTCACAGTCGATGCGGTACTTGCGCAGCGTCGCCTCGATCGCGTCCAGGTTCTCCGCGCCGAGGCGGGTGAGGGTGCGCAGTTCGTCGGGGAAGCGGTCGATTCCGTTAGGCAGGCCGTGCGTCAGCGAGGCGGCGCAGAATCCGCCGTTGCGGCCGGAAGCCGCCCAGCCGGTCCGCGCTCCCTCCAGCACGACCACGTCGCGGCCGGGGTCGCGCTCCTTCGCCAGCAACGCGGTCCACAGCCCGCTGTAGCCTGCGCCGACGATCGCGAGGTCACAGCGCACGTCGTCGCGCAGCGGCGGCAGCGGTGCGGGGCGGCCGGGGTCGTCCAGCCAAAACGACTGCGGTACGGCCCCGGCCAACGCATGGTTCACGTCCATAGTCACCGCCGTCGTGCCCGTAGCCGACCGACCACGAGCATGCCCGCGATACCCGTCATCGTCACAAGCATCATCATCGACCCGATCACGTCGATCTGCGTCGGCACCGAACGCTGTACCGCTCCGTAGACGTACAGCGGGAAGGTGATCTGGTCGCCGGCTGTGTACTTGGTGACGATGTAGTCGTCCACGGACAGCGCGAACGACAGCAGCGCGGCGGCCAGGATTCCCGGTGCGACCAGCGGCAGCGTCACCTTCATGAACGTCTGGCGCGGGGTGGCGTAGAGGTCCTGCGCCGCCTTCTCCAAGGTGGGGTCCATGCCGGCCAGCCGCGACTTGACCGTCACCACGACATAGCTCAGGCAGAACATGATGTGGCCGATCACGATGGTCCAGAAACCCATCGAGCCGCTGCCGATCGTGGAGAAGAACAGGGTCAGCAGGGTGGCGCCCATGATGATCTCGGGCGCGGCCATCGGGAGGAAAAGCAGCACGTTGACGGCCGGGCGGGCCCGGAAGCGGTGGCGCGACATGGCGAACGCGGCCATCGTGCCCAGGACCGTGGAGCCGATCATGGCCACCACGCCGATCTCCAGCGACAGGCCCATGTGCTGGCAGATGTCGCCGACCGCGCACGGGTGCCGCCAGGCGTCGGTGGAGAACTGGTGCCAGATGTAGTTGTACTTCCCGATCGGCGAGTTGAACGACATGACGAGCATCACGACGTTCGGCGCCAGCAGGAAGACGAAGATCAGCACCGAGGTGGTGGCCAGGACGTGCGCCCGCACCCACTCCAGCGGGCTGCGGCGGCGCGTGGCGCGCGCGGCGGGCGCCTTTCCCGAAACCGTCGCGGCCGTGGACCGGTTCGCGGCGGCGGTGCTTGTGGTCAGCGCGGACACTAGAGCAGGTCCTCCGTTCCGGCCCTCTTGACGTACACCAGGACGATCGCCAGGGTCGCGGCCATCAGGATGACCGACAGCGCGCTGGCCACCGGGTAGCCGGTGGAGTCCTGAAGGAATTCGTGCTCGATGCTCTGGCCGATCACCAGGGTGTTCGGGTTGCCGAGCAGTTGCGCGTTGACGTAGTCGCCGACCGCCGGGATGAAGGTCAGCAGCGTGCCGCCGACCACGCCCGGCATGGACAGCGGCAGGGTGACCCGCCGCCAGGTGGTCAGCGACGAGCAGTACAGGTCGGCCCCGGCCTCGTGCAGCCGCGGGTCGATCTTCTCCAGCGAGGTGTAGAGCGGCAGCACGGTGAACGGCAGGAAGTTGTAGACCATGCCGCACACCACGGCCGCCGGGCTGGCCAGCACGTGGTTGCCGACGGTGAACCCGATCGCCGAGGTGAAGTTCAGGATGTGCAGGTCGTTGAGGATGTGCACGACCACGCCGTTGTCGGACAGGATCGTCTTCCAGGCGATGGTGCGGATCAGGAAGCTGGTGAACGACGGCACGATGACCAGCGCCATCAGCAGCGTCTTCCACTTGCCGCCCTTGAACGCGATGAAGTACGCGAGCGGATAGCCCATCAGCAGGCAGAAGACCGTGCACAGGAAGGCGAACAGCAGCGAGCGGCCGAACTGGCCGTTGTACTGTGACCAGCCGTCCGAGAAGTTCGCCCAGTGCCAGGTGAGGGTGTAGCCCTGGTCCAGGCTGCCTTCCTGCACCGAGGCCGACACCGAGGTGAAGATCGGCACCACGAAGAAGATGACCAGCCACAGCACCGTCGGCGCGAGCAGCAGATAGGGCAGCCGGTTGCGCTTGCGGCGCGGCGCGGGCTCCGGCTCGCCGATCGGCTGCGGCGCGGGCGGCACGCCGACGTTCACCGTCTGCGCACTCATGCGGCCGCCTCGTCATCGAGATCGGACCCCGCGTCCAGGTCCTGCGCGCCGTCCAACCCGAAGGTCTGCGCCGGATCCCAGTGCAGCAGCACCGGCTCGCCCGGGCGATGGATCTCGCGGCCGGTGTTCTGCTCGAAGACGCTCATCTCCTCGCAGCCGACCTGCGGCCCCCACGGCATCTTGACCAGGTACTGCGTGGAGACGCCGATGAACGAGGTGTCGCTGACCACGCCGCCGGTCAGCACGTTGTGCCCGCTCGGGATCCGCGCCGCGTCGGTGGCCAGCGAGACCTTCTCCGGCCGCACGCCCGCGATGATCCGGCCCGTGTCAACCCGGCTGCGCGCGGCCGGCAGGGTGAGCCGCTGGCCCTGCGCGTCGACGCTGATCGTGTCTCCGTCCTTGGCGGTCACCTCGCCGATGATCAGGTTGGACTGGCCGAGGAAGTTCGCCACGAAGGTGGAGGCGGGGTTCTCGTACAGGTCGGCCGGCGAGCCGAGCTGCTCGATCCGCCCGGAGTTCATCACCGCGATGGTGTCGGCCATGGTCATCGCCTCCTCCTGATCGTGCGTCACGTGCACGAAGGTGAGGCCGACCTCGGTCTGGATCCGCTTGAGCTCGATCTGCATCTGCCGGCGCAGCTTGAGGTCCAGCGCGCCGAGCGGCTCGTCGAGCAGCAGCACCTGCGGCTGGTTGATCAGGGCCCTGGCCACCGCGACCCGCTGCTGCTGGCCGCCGGAGAGCTGGGCCGGCTTGCGCTTGGCGAGGTGGCCGAGCTCCACCAGGTCAAGCATCTGCTCGACCTGTGCCTTCACGTCCTTGATGCCGCGCCTGCGCAGTCCGAAGGCCACGTTCTCGAAGATGTCCAGGTGCGGGAAAAGCGCATAGTTCTGGAAGACGGTGTTGACCGGCCGCTTGTACGGCTTGAGGTCCGTCACCTCGCGCTGCCCCAGGAAGATCCGGCCATGCGTCGGGTCTTCGAGCCCGGAGACCATACGCAGCGTCGTCGTCTTACCGCAGCCGGAGGCGCCGAGCAGCGCGAAGAACGAGCCCTGCGGGATCGTCAGGCTGATGTCGTCCACTGCGGTGAACGCACCGAACCGCTTCGTAACGCGCTCCAGCCGCAGGTCACTGCCGCCCGCGTTGCCGCCGGTGTCACCGATCGCGCCGATGCCCGCGCCTGTCTCGATGGTCGCCATGTTCGTCACCATCAGCCCGTCACCTGCAGGTACTTCTTCGTGTACTCGTCGAGCTTGGCGACGCTGATCGCCATGAACGGCTTGGCGGTGGCCAGCTCCTGCGGGGTAGGCACGATCAGCGGATTCGACGCGGCGGTCGAGTCCAGCGTCTTGAGCGCGTCGACGGCGCCCTCGACCACCGGGATGTAGTTGATGTAGTCGTCCAGCTCCGCCGCGACCTTGGGCTGAAGGTAGTAGTTCATCAGCTTTTCGGCGTTGGTCTTGTGCCGCGCGTAGTTCGGGATGCACATGTTGTCGTACCAGGACAGCGAGCCTTCCTGCGGGAAGACCGTCTTGAGGTAGTCGATGCCGAGCGCGGCCACGTCGCCGGAGTAGGCCATGGTCACGACGGTGTTGCCCTGGGTGAAGTCGGAGAGGTAGTCGTTGCCCGAGTAGGCACGCACCTGTCCGGCGTCCTTCGCCTTCTGGATGTAGGCGATCGCGGCGTTGAAGTCGTCGTCGGTGAACTTCGACGGGTCCTTGCCGAGCGCCATCAGCGCGAACGCGACCGTGTCCTCCATCTCGGCCATCAGCGAGACCTTGCCCTTGAGGTCCGGCCGGGTGAACAGCTCCTTGATCGAGGTGATCGGCGTGGAGATCAGCTTGGCGTTGTAGGCGATCACGGTGAAGCCCGAGGCCCACGGCACCGTGTACTGGCGGCCCGGATCGACCGGCACGTTGGCCATCTGCGGCGTCATGTTGCCGTGGTTGGGGATGTTCGCCAGGTTCAGCTTCTGGATGTAGTCGTTCTCGCGCAGCTTCGGGATCATGTAGTCGGACAGCACCATCAGGTCCCGGCCGGTGTCCTTGCCGCCGGCCAGCATGGGGTCGATCGTCGTGTAGAACTCGTTGTTGTCGTTGATGTCTTCGGTGTAGTTGACCGTGATCCCGGTCTGCGCCTTGAAGTCGTCGAGCGTCGGGTGCTTGTTCTTGTCCTTCGAGTCGATGTCGATGTACGCGGGCCAGTTGGAGAAGTTGATCACCTTCTCGGTGGCCGAGTAGTCGGTGCCCGCGTGGCCGGTGGCCTGTGCGACCGGGACGGTCTTGTGCGCGGGCGCGGTACCGCAGGCCGCGAGCGACCCGGCGCCGGCAACCGCGAGGCCGCCAAGGGCAGCGTTGCGCAGAATGGCGCGCCTGCTTACCGCAGCCGATTGGGCATAAGTCGCGGACGAGCGTCGTAGCGAACCAGCCTGTGCTGCGCGGGCGAGAAGCTGAGCCTGCTCCTGCGCCTGCTCCAACTGCTGCGGTGTGGCTATGTGTGCGGAGCGTGCGGCCTCGGACATCGTGGAGGGGCCTTCCTGCTGGAGACGTGGGGGTATATCAGTCCCGTCACGCGCCCGCGGGCGCGGTAGAGAGTAGGAGGGTGACTGGCTTAGCCGCGGGGCCAGGTCAGGAACCCGCGCGCCAGTGATCTACCGGTCGTATTCAGATGGTGAAGATGGTCCGGTGCCAGGCTTTGCGCGCCGTGCCGGTCACGTCGTGCATGACGTGCTTGACCTGCGTGTACTCCTCGAAGGAGTAAGCCGACATGTCCTTGCCGTAGCCGGATTGCTTGAAGCCGCCGTGCGGCATCTCGCTGACGATCGGGATGTGATCGTTGATCCAGACGCAGCCGGCCTTGATGTCGCGGCTTGCCCGGTGCGCGCGGACCAGGTCCTTGGTCCACGCGGAGGCGGCCAGGCCGAACGGGGTGTCGTTGGCCAGCCGGATCGCCTCGTCGTCGCCGTCGAAGGGCAGCGCGACGAGTACGGGGCCGAAGATCTCCTCGCGGACGATCTCGGAGTCCTGGGGTGCGCCCGTGATGAGTGTGGGCCGGTAGTACGCGCCGTCGGCCCACGGCGTTCCGCGCAGTTCGGCGGGCTCTTCGCCGCCGACGACGACCTTGGCGCCCTGGGTGCGCGCACGCTCTACGTACCCTGCGACTCGGTCGCGCTGGCGGTGCGAGCTGAGCGGGCCGAGGTCGGTCGCCTCGTCGAACGGATCGCCGAGGCGCACCCTCGCGAAGAGGTCGGCGACACCGGCGACGAACTCGTCGAAGAGTGAGCGGTGCACGTAAGCGCGCGTCGCCGCGGTGCAGTCCTGCCCGGTGTTGATCAGCGAACCGGCCACCGCGCCGTGCACGGCCGCCTCAAGGTCCGCATCGTCGAAGACGACGAACGGCGCCTTTCCGCCGAGCTCCAGGTGCACTCGCTTGACCGTTTCCGACGCGAGCTGGG
>Ga0070739_10006341_pt1 | contig 13078 bp, 9 predicted proteins | sample Coa_R1_7_FD_66445 | JGI IMG/M metagenome (GOLD analysis project Ga0070739, IMG submission 66445) | Surface soil microbial communities from Centralia Pennsylvania, which are recovering from an underground coalmine fire - Coalmine... | ecosystem: Environmental > Terrestrial > Soil > Unclassified ... | reverse complement strand
GCGCCGATCTCGACGATGAACATCACCGGGTTGCGCCACAGGGTGCGGGGATCGAGCTTGCCTAGCGCATCCGGCAGCGACGTCAGCAGCATCGTCGGGTCGAGCAGACCCCCGTGAACCGGTTCCGCGGGGGCATGGCTCGCGTGTGGTGCGTGTGAAGCCGTTGCGACAGAGACCAATTCAGTGGATCCCTTCAGCCAGAGGTCCCAGTGCCAAGGCGGGCAAGAAGGTGAGAGCGACCAAGATGATTGTGACGCCGACGACCAGGCCGACGAATTGTGGCTTATGCGTGGGCAGCGTGCCGAGCGACTCCGGCCGCTTGCCCTGACCGGCGAGCGAACCGGCCAACGCGAGCACCAACACTATCGGCAGGAATCTGCCGAAGACCATCGCCAGGCCGAGGGCAGTGTTGTACCACACCGTGTTGGCCGACAAACCGGCGAACGCGGAGCCATTGTTGTTCGCCGCAGAGGTGAATGCGTACAGCACCTCCGACAGACCGTGCGGTCCGGTGTTGGCCATGCCGGCGCGCGGGCTGGGCAACGTCATGGCGATCGCCGTGCCGAGCAGCACGATCAACGGGGTGACCAGGAAATAACTTGCGGCAAGTTTGATTTCGCGTGGCCGGATCTTCTTGCCGAGGTATTCGGGTGTGCGGCCGACCATCAAGCTCGCGACGAAAACCGTGATGACCGCAAGGATCAGCATGCCGTACAGGCCGGAGCCAGTGCCGCCGGGCGCGACCTCGCCGAGTTGCATGTTGAACATCGTCATCATGCCGCCCAGGCTGGTGTAGGAGTCATGCGTGGAGTCAACGGCGCCGGTGGACGTGAGCGTGGTCGCGTCGGCGAAGATCGCCGAATCGGCGATCCCGAAACGCTGCTCGACCCCTTCCATGGCGGCCCCGGCCGCGGTGGGGACGGTGCCGTGGTGCTGCAACTGAAACAACATGATCATGGTGACGCTCATGGTGGCGATGACACCCATGACGGCAGCAATCGCGTAGCCCTGCTTCTTGTTGCCCACCATGCGACCAAAGGTGCGCGGCAGCGAGAAGCTGATGACCATTAGCAGGAAGATCTCGATCCAGTTCGTCCATGTGGTCGGGTTCTCGAAGGGGTGCGCGGAGTTGGCGTTATAGAAACCGCCGCCGTTGGTGCCGAGCTCCTTGATCGCCTCCTGGCTGGCGACCGGACCACCCGTGACGGTCTGGCGGGCACCACCCAGTGTGCTGACGACTTGGTCGTGCAAGTGGAAGTTCTGGATCGCGCCGCCGGCGAGAAGCAGGATCGCGCCGACGACGGAAATCGGCAGCAGGATGCGCAGGGTGCCACGCACCAGATCGACCCAGAAGTTGCCCAGCTCACCGGTATTGCGGCGGACGAAGCCGCGAACGAGCGCGATGGCAACCGCCATGCCGACTGCTGCGGACACGAAGTTCTGCACAGCCAGTCCGGCCATCTGCACCAGGTGTCCCTGCGTCGATTCACCCGAGTAGCTCTGCCAGTTGGTGTTGGTGACGAAGCTGACGGCGGTGTTCCAGGCCAGCGAGGCGGTCATCGGTGTCGCCGAATTGTGCAGGTGCAGCGGCAGCTTGTCCTGGAGCAGCTGTAAAAGGAACAAGAAGACGATGCTGACCGCCGAGAACGCGAGCACGCTGCGCGCATAGGCGGCCCAGGTCTGTTGGGAGCTCGGGTTGGCGCCAATCAAGCGGTAGACGAAACGTTCGATTCGTGAGTGCTTTTGGGAGCTGTAGACCCGGTACATGTAGTCGCCCAGTGGCACGTGCACCACCGCAAGGGCCGCCGCCACTAGTGCGACAAACAGCACACCTGCTGTTGCGCCGCTCACTAGAACCGTTCCGGAAAGATCAGGGCCGCACCGAGTAACACCGCGATCAGGGTGGCCAGGACCAGACCGACAGCGTTCGCGCCGCTCACAGTCGTTCAACCAGCTTCAGTACGGTGCCGAGCAGAGCGAAGATCGCAACCGTCACCACGAGATAGACCACGACAGACACATGTTCTCCGTTCACGACAACCCGACTGGCCGACGCATCGACCATTCGGGCAGCATCAACTGGGCCCTCGGCTGTGAGGACTCGAATGACGGTAAGTGCGCGTGTGCCCGAAGGGAATGGACGTTGACGCTTTCTTTACGCCTCGCTGATCGCGGCGCGCTCGACCGCCGTCGGGCCGAATGGTCCGGGACTCAACCGGTTGACTTGCCGGCGAACCGGTTGCCCTGCGCTCACTTACCGGCGGTAGTAACTTCCCCATATGCGCGCAGCGGATATGGCTGAAGATTTCCCAGTCTTGACCACCGATTCGGAGGCACTCGAAGCTGTCCGCATGCTAGCTCAGCAGCGCCTGCCCGGAATCTTGGTTGTCGACGCCTCCGGCAGCCCCTACGCCGTGCTACCGGCGTCACAGGTGGTCCGCTTCATCGTGCCGCGCTATGTACAGGACGATCCGTCGCTGGCCCACGTGCTGCAGGAATCGATGGCTGACCATGTGGCGGAACGGTTGGACGGCAAGACAGTCGGTGACATGCTGCCTGAGCACCTGACCGACGTGCCGCCGGCCGATGTCGACGACACCATCATCGAGGTGGCGGCGGTGATGGCGCGGCTGAGGAGCCCGCTGATCCCGGTGACCAAGGACGGTCGGTTGCAGGGCGTGATCACCGCGTCACGTCTGTTGGCCGCCGTGCTCAAATCTTGAGCGCCGGTTCGGCGCTCGCGGCGGTGAGCCACGGGCGGCCACATCCCGGGGCTTGCACATGAACGTCTATGCGGTTATCGCGACAGCGGTGTTTGTCATCGCCTATGCGTTAATCGCCACTGACCGTGTCAACAAGACGCTTGTCGCGTTGGGCGGCGCCGTCTTCATGGTCGTCTTGCCGGTGATCAATTCCAACGAGGTCTTCTTTTCCCGAGAGACCGGAATCGACTGGGACGTAATCTTTCTGCTGCTGGGCATGATGATCATCGTCAGCGTGGTACGCCAGACCGGGGTATTCGAATACGTGGCGATATGGGCTGCCAAGCGCTCCAGCGGTTCTCCGCTGCGGATCATGATCTTGCTGATGCTCGTCACCGCGGTCGCATCGGCCTTGCTGGACAACGTGACCACCGTGTTGTTGATAGCGCCGGTCACTATTTTGGTGTGTGAGCGGCTGCAGATCAGTCCGGCGCCGTTGCTTATGGCCGAGGCGTTTGCGGCCAACATCGGCGGCACCGCTACCTTGGTCGGCGATCCGCCCAATATCATCATCGCCGACCGAGGGGCGTTGAGTTTCAACGCTTTTCTGGGCCATCTGGCACCGATCGTTGTCATCATCTTGGCTGCCCTTGCGGCACTCCTCCCACGTTTGTTCCCTGGCGCATTAACCGTCGATTCCGAACGGGTCGCCGATGTCATGTCTTTGGAGGAGCGCGAAGCGATCCGTGATCACCGCTTGTTGAGCAAGTGCGGGATTGTCCTGATAGCGGTTTTCGCCGGGTTTGTCGCGCACAAGCAAATTCACATGGAACCGTCGCTCGTGGCGCTGGTCGGCGCGGCAGTCCTGATCGTAGTCTCTGGCCTGACACGGGAATTCTATCTGCAGAGCGTCGAGTGGGAGACGTTGCTGTTCTTTTCGGGGCTCTTCGTCATGGTCGGCGCCCTGGTGAAAACCGGTGTCATCAGCCAGTTAGCCAGGCTGGCCAGCCAGGCGACCGGTGGCAACGCCTTGATCACGACGATGCTGATCCTCGTCGTGTCGTTTGCGGCCAGCGGCGTCGTCAACAACGTCCCGTATGCCGCCACGATGACTCCCATTGTCGCCGACCTGGTCTCAGCCATGCATCCGCACCTCAACTCCGCAGTCTTGTGGTGGGCTTTGGCTTTGGGGACCGATCTCGGCGGCAACCTCACCGCTGTTGGGGCGAGCGCCAACGTCGTCGTCATCGGAATTGCCCAGCGCGCTGGGAGTCCCATCTCCTTCTGGGAGTTCACCCGCAAGGGGGCGGTCGTTACCGCGACCTCACTGGCCCTCTGCGCGGGCTACCTCTGGCTGCGTTACCACGTGTGGGGCTAGCCGCGTGCGATGCGCGGCCACTTGGTCGATTTCTCGCGCGACCTGCTCCGCGAAGCTCTCAGGCGTAACCCGCGCCAGCCGAGACTTTATGTCGTAGGGAACGATAATAGCGGTCGCACCTGAAATACGGCTGACGGCGCGGGCCATCTTGTCCGCGGTGCGGTCGTGCAGTAGCCGGCCGAGCAGCGGCGAAAATGTGCGACGCGGCAACAGCACCGTCACTTTCGAGCCGGGATTGTCATTCAGGGCCTGTAGCACGAACTCTTGGGCGGTCCTACTCAGGTGCCGATCCGGGCAGTCAACCATCCGCAGCGGCGTCGCGTGGTCGAAGCTCTCCCAGCGTTGCTGCAACCGCGCAGCATGAGCGGCGTCCACCACGAAATGCACTGCAACCAGTTCATCGGCCTGCAGCCCTTTGCCGTAGCGCAGTGCCTCGACTTCCGCGAGGTCGACCGAGTCGACAAAGACGAACACGCGAAGTCGTGCATGCCTGGCCAGGACCGGTCGCTCTGTGCGAGACATCTCGAGGACCGAGGCCTCGGCGCGGTACTGGCGGTTGAGCCGCATCAACGTGAACACCAATACCGGGAAGACGAAAACGACTAGCCATGCACCGTCGGTGAACTTCGTCACGACGAAGATGGCCACCACAACCGAGGAGAAGATACCGGTGCACAGGTTGACCGACGCCCTGCGCCGCCAGCGATGCCCACGGTGCGTCAGATGGTGCCTGGTCATACCGAAGCCGGCCATCGCGAATGCGGTGAAGACACCGATCGCGAAAAACGGAATCAGCGCGTTCACCGAAGCTCTGGTCACCAGCAGCAGCAGGATTGCAAGTGCGGTCAGTGTGATGATGCCGTTAGAGAACACCAGACGGTGCCCGCGCTTCGTCAGCGGCCGGGGCAGGAAGCGGTCTTCGGCAACGAAACTGGTCAGTGCCGGAAAACCGTTGAAGCTGGTATTGCAGCCGGTGAACAAGATAGCAGCGCTCGACGCCTGCACTAGGAAGTACAGGACATTCCCGATCACTCCTTGGCCGAAGACCGCGCTGGCGATCTGGGAAAGCATTGACGGATATTCATTGAGGTAGGGAGTGGCGTGCGTCGCATATGCCAGCCATGCAACGCCAATCAGCAAGAACCCGAGGATGCAGGCCATCGCGGTGAGGACGTGGCGGGCGTTGACGCTCCGCGGCTCGCGGAAGACGTCGATTGTGTTGGAAATCGCCTCCACTCCGGTCAGCGACGAGCCCCCGTTGGCGAACGCCCGCAGCAGTACCAGAATCGTCGCACCCATTACCAGGCCGTTGCCATGATGGACGGGCACCGCTCCCACAAGGTGCTGCGGATCGTATCGCGGTAAACCCCAGAAAGCTTGACGGATCAGGCCAGTCACGATCGTCAGCGCGATCATGGCCACGAATGCGTAAGTCGCAATCGCGAATGTTCGTCCCGACTGCCGCAACCCCCGCAGATTGGCGAAGGCAATGAGGAGAACCATAGCGACGGTGATTTCCAAGTGGTAGGGCCGCAGCGGGGGTATCGCCGACACCACTGCCACCGTGCCGGCGGCGGGCTGCACCGCGACGGTGACAACATAGTCGATCAAAAGCGCTGCCGCGGCGACCTGAGCGACGCGTGGCCCAAAGTTGTCCCGCGCGACCATGTATGACCCGCCAGCTCGGGCGTAGGCGCTGACGACACCGCGATACGACAGCGTCACCAACAGCAGAATCAACAAGACGACACCGGTGATCGGAAGCAACAACGCAAACGCGGCCATCCCCGCGTATGGCAACAGCTCGATCATGATCTGCTCGGGACCATAAGCGGTCGAGGAGATGGCATCCGGCGAAAGTGCGCCCAGGGCAACCGGATTCGATAGCTTCTCGGATTCGAGCTGCTCGCTGGTCAGCGGCTTACCCAGAAGAATCCGCTTACATGCATCGGAGAAGGACGGTGGTAGCTCCTGCCCGCTGACCGATGTTGCCACAACGCATCACTTCCTAGGTTCAGTCGACCACGTGGTGTGCGGGGTCGGCCATCGACATGGGCCGGTTGCCGTTTGGGCTTGCCGTTTCTGCGCTATGTAGCACTTCACCAAGTTGGACATTGCCGCGCTCGCCTCGCGAAACTTGTGCTATTCGGGACTTGATGTCATAGGGCACGATTTGCGCGCTTGCACCGGGAATCCGGCTGATAACTTTGGCGATCTTGTCCGCGGTGCGGTCATGAAGCAGCCGGCCCAACAGCGGCGAATATGTTCGGCGCGGCAACAGTACTGTCACTTTGCTGCCCGGATGGTTGGCGAGCGCTTGCATGACCAGCTCGTGTGCGGCCCGGTTGAGTTGACGATCTGGGCAATCGATTACAAGCAACTGCGTATCGTGGTCGAAGTTTTCCCAGCGCTGCCGCAGCCGTGCGGCACGAGCTGCGTCAAGCACGAAGTGCACTGCGATCAGCTCGTCGGCGTGCAGTCCCTTGCCGTAGCGCAGTGCCTCGACCTCGGCAAGGTCGATTGAGTCGACGAACACGAACACCCGATGGCGTCCGTGCCTGGCGATATCGGGAGGCTCGGTGCGAGACATCTCCAGGGCGGAGGCTTCGGCGCGGTACTGCCGGTTGAGCCGCATCAGTGCGAATACCAACGCGGGGAAGACCACGACGATCAGCCAGGCGCCCGCGGTGAACTTGGCCACCGCGAAGATCCCAACGATGATCGTCGACAAGATCGCCGCCGACAGGTTGACAACCAACTTGCGCCGCCAGCCCGGTTCGCGGTGCCTGAGATGATGTTTAGTCATGCCGTAGCCGGCCATCGAGAAGCCGGTGAACACACCGATCGCGTAGAAGGGCACCAGTGCGTTGACCGAGCCACCGGTCGCTATCAGCAGTACCAGGGATAGCGCCGTGAGCGCGATGATGCCGTTGGAGAACACCAGGCGGTGACCACGTTTCGTCAGTTGCCGCGGCAGGAAACGGTCCTCGGCAACAAAACTGGCTAGGGCGGGAAAACCGTTGAAGCTGGTATTGCCACCCGTGAAGAGGATTGCGGCGGTCGACGCCTGCACCAGGAAATAAAGGACGTTGCCGATCAAACCTTGGCCGAATACCGCTCGGGCAATCTCGGAAAGCATCGACGGATAGCCATTGACATACGGAGTGGCGTGGGTGACGTGCGCAAGCCAGGCCACACCCGCCAACAAGAACGCGAGGATGCAGGCCATCACGGTAAGCACTCGACGGGCGTTGACGCCTTCCGGCTTACGGAAGCTGTTCACCGTGTTGGAAATCGCTTCTACTCCGGTCAGCGACGAGCCGCCGTTGGCAAATGCGCGTAGCACTACCAGGATCGTCGCGCCCATCACCAGCCCGTTGCCTTGATGAACCGGCACCGCTCCAATAATGTGCTGTGGGTCGTATTGCGGTAGGCCCCAGAATGTTTCACGAACGAGGCCGGTCAGGATTGTCAACGAGACCATTCCGACGAATGCGTAGGTCGGGAATGCGAACGGAAATCCGGCCTCGCGCAATCCGCGCAGGTTGGCGTAGCACATGACGAGCACTACAGCCAAGGTGAGTTCCAAGCTGTAGGGGCCCAGTGCAGGTATCGCCGATACCACCGCCACCGTGCCGGCGGCGCACTGCACCGCGACGGTGACCACATAGTCGATCAACAGCGACGCGGCAGCGATCTGCGCGATCCGTGGCCCGAAATTGTCACGCGCAACCACGTACGAACCTCCGGCGCGGGTGTAGACCATCACGACCTGCCGATACGATGCCGCCACCAAGACCAGGATCAACAGAATGACACCGGTGATCGGAAGCAATAATGCGAACGCGGCCAGCCCGGCGGCCGGCAGCAGCTCGATCATGACTTGTTCGGAACCGTACGCAGTAGAGGAGATTGCATCCGGTGAAAGCACGCCCAGTGCAACCGGATTCGATAGGCGTTCGTGCTGCAGCTGGTCGGTGATCTTTGGCTTACCCAACAAGACCCGCTTGCATATGTCGGTAATCGACAGCGGGATGCCCAGTCGGCCAGCCGCTGATGTCATACCCACGTTCCTTGTCCGATTGGTTTGCCCATCGAAGTGAGGAGCGCACTACCCGCAGATGGTGGAGTCACGTAGGAACTTCCCGCAAAGAAAGGTGCCGCCGCCACACCAAGCACCGAGGGCGCGCCTACAGCCAGGCGGTGCGCATCGCGAGGACCAACCTAAACCCGAGCCCGGCGACGCGAGACCGCCACTGTCAGGGCGACTAAGGAAACTACCGATATGGCTTCTCCCTTCGCGCCCGTTTGCGACCCGCCAGATCAGATTGGTCGCCGACCCGTAGGCAGGCACTGCAATGTAGCCCTCGACGGTGAGGGGGCCCGGCGGTGGCGATCCGGGAATGAAGTTAGGCGCGGATGGTGTGCGCCGCTTTATAGTTAACGGACTTTTAACGGTTTACCAGCCATCTTTACGTGCACTTCAATCTGTTTTTACGCAGGCAAGGTGGCTACTCGGTCGGCCGCTCGGTCATCGGAAACCGCACCCGAAACACGGTTTGTGCGTGCTCGGATTCGGCGCTGACCGAGCCGTGATGGGCCTTGGCAATCGACGCGACGATGGGCAGCCCCAATCCATTGCCGGACCCGTCCGACCGGGATTTGTGCCCGCGCACGAACCGCTCGAACAGGTGTGGCATGAGATCGGGGTCGATGTCGGGGCCGTCGTCGGTCACCGTCAATTCCGCGTAGGGTCCGTCGCCGCCGGACTCGTGGCGTGTCACCGCCGTTGTCACGGTGACTCCGGCAGGTGTATGCACGTGGGCGTTGCTCAACAGGTTGCTGACCAACTGGTGCAGGCGGTCACGGTCCCCGCGCACCCAGACTGGCTCCTCGGGCAGCTCTTTGACCCAGCGGTGTGTCGGTGCCGCCACTGCGGCGTCGTTGACCGCGTTGATGACGACGTCGCCCAAGTCGACGTCCTCATTGCGTAGGTCTTGGCCCTCGCCCAATCGGGACAGCAACAGCAACTCGTCGACAAGCACGGCCATCCGCTGCGCCTCCGACTCGATGCGGGCCAGCGCATACTCGGTGGTCGGCGGGAGTGCGGAGCTGTCTTGGCGGGTGAGTTCGGCGTAGCCCTGAATCGCCGCGAGTGGGGTGCGAAGTTCGTGGCTGGCGTCGGTGATGAATTGCCGCATCCTACGGTCGGATTCGGCGCGGTGCGCCAACGCACCGTCTACGTTGTCCAGCAACCGATTCAATGTATTGCCGACGATCCCCACCTCGTTGTCGGGGTCGGTGTCGCCGGGCCTCACCCGCGTAGTGATCCGATGTTCGTCGCCGATCAGCGGCATGCCGGCCACCTCGGCTGCGGTTGCGGCTACCCGGCGCAGCGGCCGCAGCGCGTAGCCAACCACGGACACTGTGAGCGCTGCTGTGATCAGCAGTGCAGTGCCGGAAAGCACTGTCGCAGTGATGGTTCGATTTGAGATCATCCGGTTAGCGAGGTTCATCGACACACCGACCACCAGACGGTCCGCCCCCACCGCACGGCTGTCTACCCGGTAAGAACCCAAGCTGCCCAACTCGGCTGTGCGGGGCGGGCCGTCGGTCCACCTCTTCGCTTCGATGGCGTGGACCACGTCGGCGGGAGCGGGCCGCGGCTCGTCCTCGGAGAAGACCGCCGAGCCGATCACCACACCGTCATGAAGGACCGCGATGAGGTTGCCGGGTGTCTGGCCGGTGAACCCCAACATCGCCTGCTCGATGGGGGAACCGGCGTGTGGCCCTTCGTGATTGCGGTACTTCGTATAGGAGTGGGTCAATGCGTCCAGCGACTCGGCCACCTCGGCGTCGGTCATTGTGGTGACATATTCACGCAGGCTGATCACCGACACGGCACCGACGGTCGCCAGCACCACGCAGACGACGGCGCACACACCCAGGACCAACTGTTGCCGCAGCGATCGTGGCCGCCACCATGACGCAGGCCGGGCGCAACTCATTCCGGCGGTCGCAGCATGTACCCGATGCCGCGCACCGTGTGAATCATGGGGTCTTTGCCGGCGTCGATCTTCTTGCGCAGGTAGGAGATATACAGGTCCACGATGCTGGTGCGTCCCGCGAAGTCGTAGTTCCAGACCCTGTCCAGGATCTCGGTGCGGCTCAGCGCCCGGCGCGGATTGCGCATCATGAAACGCAGCAGCTCGAATTCGGTTGAGCTCAGCGACACCGGCTCACCGGCGCGGGTCACTTCGCGGCTCGCACCGTCCAGCGTGAGGTCCCCAACCGTGAGCACCTCCTCTGCCGGCGGTGCCAGGTGGCTAGAGCGGCGCAGCAGTCCCCGCAGCCGGGCGACCAGTTCCTCCAGACTGAACGGCTTGGTCATGTAGTCGTCGGCACCCGCGGTTAATCCGGTCACCCGATCCATGACCGAATCGCGGGCAGTGAGGAACAAGGTGGGCGTATACGGATCGGATTCACGGACCCGCGCCAAGACTTCCAGCCCGTCGACATCGGGCAGCATGATGTCCAAGACGAGCACGTCAGGACCGATCGCGTCGAACTTGGCGACCGCTTCCCGTCCGTTGTGGGCGACATCGACGACCCAACCCTCGTAATGCAGCGCCATCTTCACCAAATTGGTGAGTGCCGGTTCGTCGTCGACTAGCAACACCCGAATCGGCGAGCCATCGGCCCGGTGGATCCGGGGCAGCTGCCCGAGTATTGCCTGACGTGGGCGCTGGTAGCCCGACATTGCCGTCATGGTCCCACATTCTTCCTGGCGCATATGTGGTTGTCACGGAGCTCATAGAGAACTCAAATGGTTCACGCTCGGCCCAGCCAGCGGATAACCGGCAGATATGTGTTTTCTATGTGTCTGATCAGCATCCTTGATGCCGTCGATCGCTGAAAAATACTGTGGTTCTTGGCCGTTGGTTGATGAATTGCTAGGCGGTTTGCAGGCATGTCCCTAAAGAGTTGGGCAGTAACCGCATTCGTTGTGTATCCATCAGCCGTATTTGGTGAATAGCACGGCTGCCGGTCAGCGATGCCGGGACTTGGTGCATGACGGCCGCAAATGGCAGCGGCTGTGTTGGTGATCAACGGTAGGAGTACTCAATGAGTTTCGGGTCGGGATTCGTAATAACGCACCCAGAGGCGCTGCTGGCGGCGGCGGCCGACTTGCACAGCATCGGTGCTGCGAAGGCGGCTGCGGACGCAGCCGCCGCTGCTCCGAGCAGCGGAGTCGTTGCTGCTGCGGCCGACGAGGTGTCGGCGCTGACAGCGGCCCAGTTCGCCGCGCATGCCGGCCGCTATCAGGCGGTCAGCGCCCAAGCAGCGGCGGTCCATGAGCTGTTCGTGAACGCCTTGAGCACCAGCGCCCGATCGTATGCGGCGACTGAGGCCGCCAACGCGGTCGCGGCCAGCTAGCAAACAGGAGGCGAGCAAAGATGGACTTCGGGGCGATGCCACCGGAGATCAACTCCGCGCGAATGTATGCCGGCCCGGGCGCCGGGCCAATGTTGGCAGCGGCCGCGGCGTGGGACCAGCTGGCCGCCGAGCTGTATTCCACAGCGGCGTCGTATCAGTCCGTGGTCGCCGGCCTCACTGCTGGCTCGTGGCAAGGGCCGGCATCGTCATCGATGGCTGCGGCCGCGGCGCCCTATGTGACGTGGATGAGCGCGACTGCCGCGCAGTGCGAGCAGGTGGCAAATCAGGCCAGGGCGGCCGCGAGCGCTTTCGAGACCGCGTTTGCGATGACGGTGCCCCCACCGGTGATCGCAGCCAACCGGGCCCAGCTGGCGGCACTGGTCGCGACGAACATCCTTGGCCAAAACACGCCGGCGATCGCGGCCACCGAGGCGCACTACGGCGAGATGTGGGCCCAGGACGCAGCCGCAATGTACGGCTATGCCGGCAGCTCGGCGGCGGCCACGACGCTGGCACCGTTCACACCGCCGCAGCAGACGACCAATCCGGGCGGACCGGCCGGCCAGGCGGCGGCCGTGGCGCACGCCGCCGCGACCTCGGCGGGTACTCATGCCCGGACAGCGGTGTCGTCGATGTCCACGGTGCCCCAGCTCCTCCAGGGGCTCGCGCAGCCGGCGCACTCGTCGTCGATGTCCGGCCTGCCGCAGATGGCGATGGGCGAAGCGGCGTCGATGACGACGTCTGGCGCATCCGCTCCGGCCAGCGCGCTCTCGGGGCTTACCGCCGCATCGGGCAAGGGAGCAGTCAAGGGTGCCGGCAACGGCGCCGGCCTGGGCGTGGCGGCAGCATCTCCGCTGGCTGCGTCCGGCGGCGAATCGATAGGCCTGGTCGAGGACACGGCCGGCCTCGGCATGGATGCGGTCGGTCTCGTCGGTCTGGACGGCGGCGGCGTCGGCCTGGATGTGATCGGCGTGGGAATGGACTTTCTGGGCGCCGACGAACTGACCGAGTCCGGTGGTTTGGGCCCGCTCGGAGCCCTGCCGGTGGGACCAACGGGGGGCTCGGGTGCCGGCGCCTCCGCGAGCATCGGTCAGGCGGGCTCGGTGGGCGCCTTGTCAGTGCCGCAGAGCTGGGGCGCAGCCCTTACGGGCGGGACGATGAGCCCGCCGAGTGCCATGCCGTTACCGGCTGGCGGCCTCGGTGCTTCCCCGGCGGCAGCGCCGGCCGGGCCGAGCGTGCCGAAGACGCCCGCGGCGACTTTCGCCGGACGCGGAGCTGACGGCGCTATGCACCAAATCGGGTTCCGCCCCCGGGTGGTCGGGCGTTCGCCGATCGCGGGTTAGATCCGGGGGTGTCCACAACGACGGCGGCCCGCACAGCCGATCGGCGTGCGGGCCACGTCTTGGTCGGGCAGCGAGGTTACGCCCAGCTGGAGCCGACGGCGCTGTCGGTGCTGGCCATGTTGCTGCTGGCGGTCTGCACCTTCTGGCCGTGGGCGTTGGCCTGCTCGTAGATCACCTGGAAGTTGCGGCCCAGTTCGGTGATGAACTGTTGGCACGCC
>Ga0070739_10006338_pt1 | contig 13081 bp, 10 predicted proteins | sample Coa_R1_7_FD_66445 | JGI IMG/M metagenome (GOLD analysis project Ga0070739, IMG submission 66445) | Surface soil microbial communities from Centralia Pennsylvania, which are recovering from an underground coalmine fire - Coalmine... | ecosystem: Environmental > Terrestrial > Soil > Unclassified ... | reverse complement strand
AACACCTGCCACGGATCAGGGATTGCTCAAACACACAATCTGGGAGTGTGTAGCATTTGTGGCAAATTGTTTTAACTCCTATTGCCTAATCCCCAGGTGAGTCATCTTGGTTAAAACCGAGATTTCCACGACGAGCCGTAAGTCTTCCGGTCCGGGATGACGACCGTTGTAAGCATTTTCCGGCTCTCTAGTTACCGCTGCATCGGGCTCCGGTTCGTTATAAATGCCATCCGCTCCCGGCAGCACGATGGGAGACTGTATGCGCAAATAGTCGGCTCCAAACAGGCCGACCAGGATACGAACCAGGCGTGTCAGGGTAGAGGAGTGGGGCGGGTTCTGGCCCTTTTTGCTTATCACCTCGCCATCCAGGATCTCGAATCGGCCCTCCAGGTAGCCGAGCTCCATAAGCCGATAATAGGCTTCAACAGGCAGATGGTAACGGTTGGGAAACATCTCCGGTTCGGATGCCAATAGTGTGTTGCTCATAGCATTTCTCTGGGCATAGCCGTTATCAGGCGACGGCGAACTCCGTGTCTTTACGGCGGCGAGGATGATGGAAGGCGAGAACGATGTCCTCTTTGGGAATACCAGCACGAACCAGGTCTTCTGCGATCCGCAGGTTAGTGCCGTCGTGCTGCAGCCAGACTTTGCCATCTAAGACGTCGATATGCAGAAACACATCGCCCACCCGGTGCTTTCCTTCCCATCCGACCTGACTGACCTGATAATGTCCTAGCGCTTCGTCACAGACGAACTCCGTCCGAATGTTTCCGTCCGAGGGCGTGATGTCGGCCACTCCTTGAAGGACAATTTTCACGATGGCTCGATAGGCATCGTTTCTATCGATTGTATGATCCTCTAAACCTGCCTCGAATGTGTCTACAAACGTCCGGTTTCTCGATAAAGTATAGCATATGCCCCCAATGCAAACGCAGAGAAAACCCTGCCCTTGTGGCCCCTTGCATTTTGTGCCAACGTTGTGTACACTGTATGCGGAGGTGTTCTATGTCTCAAACAGTGACAATGCGACTGTCGGATGAAACTGCCGAATGGCTTAAAACCTCAGCGCGGCGGGCGGGCCGCTCGGTGAGCGAGTTGGGGGCGGCACTCTTTGAAGAGGCGCGCCGGATGAGCGAGTTCGCCGAGATCGAGTTTCGCACTTTCGAGGGCCAGCGGCAAGCATGTCTGAAAGGCGGCCTGCGACTGTGGAAGCTCATCATGGTCGCCCAGGATTATGGAATGGATGTGGAAAAGACGGCTGCGCATTTCGATCTGCCGGCATGGCGGGTCCAAGCCGCATTTCACTATTACGAGGCCTTCCCCGAGGAGATAGACGCGCAAATCGCCGACGTCCGCTCGATGACCTTCGAAAAGCTCAAGCGTAAGCTCCCGCAACTGGAAAAGCAGGAAGTAAATTTAAAGCCCTCCACAGAGGCGTAGCAGGACCGATGCTCGCCTATCTGCTGGATGAGAATATATCCCCGGTTATCGCGGAGCAGCTTAAGTCGAAGGAGCCGGCGATTACCGTCTTCAGCATGCATCGCTGGCGAAGCGGTAAGTTTGTAGGACAGACGGATGCCCGCGTCCTACTCGCGGCGACGCAGGAAGGGTTGACGCTGGTGACCTACGATCTCAAAACCATCTCGGACCTGCTGACAGAACTGGCCGCGGAGAGCGTGCCGCATGCAGGCGTGCTATTTATAGATGATGCGTCCATCCGGTCGAACGACTTCGGGGGTCTGGTGCGCGCGCTCCTGGCGCACTGGCAGAAATACCAGGCCGAAGACTGGATGAGCCGGGTGGCGTTTCTCATCCCTGCTCCATAAGAGGCACGCCACAAAACTCCTTCAGGCTCTCCTCTATCTCCCGCTCCGTAGGGGTGGCTTCAAACGAATCGAGGAGAGTAGGCTCAATAGGAACGGTCGCGCCGGGCTGGGTGGAGACGAGGGCGCCAAGGATGTTGCCCAGCCAGCAGCAGGATTCCAACGGTTCGCCGTGCAGCCATTGATGCAGAAAGCCGGCGGCGAAGGCGTCGCCGGAGCCGACGGTATCGACCAGCGCGACCCGGAAGCCGGGCACATACACCTTCTGGCCGTTGGTGGAAGCCGCAAACGCGCCCTGTTCGCCGAGCGTGACCACGCAGCCATCGAGACTCCAGCGGTCGAGGGCAGCGGCGCAGAAATCTGGAATGGCTTGATGCGGCAGCGAGAACACGCGCGCGATCTCGACAGCCTCCTCGGCGTTCAGCTTGAGGAGGCTGCAGTAGTCGAGGGAACGCGCGATGCTGTCCGGCGTGTAGCAATCCTTGCGCAGGTTGATGTCCAGGAATTTAGGGCGGTCGCCGGCCGCGTCGAGCAAGCGGGAGAGCGTCTGCCGGGATGTTTCGCTCCGCTGGGCGAGCGTCCCGAAGTAGAGGCAGTCCGCCGTGGCCGCAAGCTCCAGCAGCGGTCCGTCCGCCTCAATGTAGTCGTAGGCCACATCGGGCAAGATGACGAAGTCGTGCCGGCCCGAGTCGTCGAACGTCACGCGGACCGTTCCCGTCGAATGGACCGTGTCCCACTGGATAAAAGACGCCGGGATGCCGAGTGCAGCAACCTGCTCCCAGGCCGCTTCGCCCAGCGTATCCCGGCCCAGTCGGCTGGCGAGGCAGGCCCGGTCTCCCAGACTATGCAGCCGATAGGCGAAGTTCAGCGGCGCGCCTCCCAGCACGGTCCGGTCTGGGAAAATATCCCACAAAATCTCCCCAAACACGAGAACGGTCTTCTCCATAGGCCCCCACCCCCTTCCAATCGCCGACGCGCTCCCCATTCCCCAATTCTAGGGGAGGGGGGACTCAGTTGATAGCTAGCACGCTCTTCTGAAAAGCTTCTCTTGTCTTCAAGCAGAAGGCGCAGCCCGTAGGGGCGCAGCAAGCAGCGCCCCTACGAAGACTCTCCCCCTCGCCCACAAGAAGCGAGGGGATCAAGGGGGTGAGGGGTCTTAACGCGTCGAGAATTTATAGATCGTCGTCTGATGGTAGGTCTGCCCCGGACGTAGGACCACCGACGGGAAATTCGGATGATGGATCGAATCGGGGTAGTGCTGCGCCTCCAGGCAGAAGGCGCCGTACTTGTTGTAGACAACGCCGCCGTGACCCGTCAATGTGCCGTCCAGGCCGTTGGCCGTATAGAGCTGCACGCCCGGCTCCGTCGTCCACATCTCCAGCGCCCGTCCCGTTGTCGGCTCGTAGGCGCGGGCAGCCAGGCTAAGACTTTTGCCCCGCTTGTTCAGCACGAAGTTGTGGTCGTAGCCGCCTGTGGGATCGGGGATCCGGTCGATACGCGCGCCAATGGGCGTGGGGTGGGTGAAGTCGAAAGGCGTGCCTTTCACGCTGCGCAGCTCGCCGGTCGGGATATTGGTCGCATCCGCAGGCGTATAGCGGTCGGCGTTGATCGTCAGCACGGTGTTCAGGACGCTGCCGCTTCCGGCCAGGTTGAAGTAGCTGTGATTGGTGAGGTTGACCGGCGTGGCTTTGTCGGTGGTCGCCGTATAGTCGATCTTCAGCGCGTTGTCGTTGGTGAGCGTGTAGACCACCGTCACATTCAGGTTGCCGGGATAGCCCTCCTCACCGTCCGGGCTAAGATAGGTAAAGCGGACCTCCGGCTGCGGCGCATCGGTGACCGTCTCGGCCTTCCATATCTGTTTATCGAACCCCTTCAGTCCGCCGTGCAGAGCGTTGGGACCGTTGTTGACGGCCAGAGGGTACTCCTTGCCGTCCAGGGTGAACTTACCACCGGCGATGCGGTTGGCGACCCGCCCAACGATGGCGCCGAAATAAGGCTCGCCTTTCAGATAGGGATCGAGGCTATCGAAGCCCAGCACCACGTCGTCCGCCTTGCCATTGCGGTCCGGCACGTCGATCTCGGTCACCGTCGCGCCGTAGGTCGTGATCTTGACGGTCATACCGTGGGCATTGGAGAGCGTGTAGAGATCGAACGCCGTCCCCTCCGGCAGCGTACCGAACGCCGTTTTCGTAACGTCCGCCCGGACCGGATCGGCCAGAGCGGCGAACAGGCTGAGTACGACCAGGAGCAGTAACCTCTTCATCCTAAACGAACCTCCTTGTGAATTCTGTTAATGTGTATCGCCGAGAAATCTCCAGGTGATCTCCCCATAAGAAGAGGGCTTGCCGGCATCCGGCGGCGAGAGCGTCGCCTGGCGGTTTCCATCCGCATCCAAGCCCATTTCCACTTCGCGCCACTGATACTCACCGCGCTCGTAGGCGAAGGTCTCTCCGTCGTCATCGTAGAGCCAGAAGCGGCCGGGCGCCGTGCCGTAATGGCGGATTTCGAGCGGCACGACTTCGCCTGCGCGAGGGGTATGCGGCAGCGGCGGCATCAGCGGGACGATCGCGCCATCGCGGGCAAAGGCTGGGATCTTCTCCAGGCCGGCGGCGACCACGATCCAGCCGCCACCTTCATAACGCTCGCCGGTCTCGAAGTCGTACCAGTCGCCCGCCGGCAGATAGACGCGCCGCTCCGTCTCGCCCGCAAAGAGCGGCGCGACCAGCAGCGAGTCGCCCATAAGATACTGATCGTCCAGGCCGCGCGCGTCGGCAGGGATGTCCGGCTCCAGCGCCATCGCCCGGAATGGCGGCGTCCCGTCGAAATAGTAGCGGGCGAAGGCGGAATAGAGATAGGGCAGCAGGCGCATCCGCAACTGGATCGTCTTCTGTACGATCGGCGCGACCTCCGGGAACGACCAGGGTTTCGTGCCGGAGGCCCAGGCATTGAGCAGCATCAGGGGTGAGAAGCAGGCGGTCTGCATCCGCCGGACCCACTCCTCCGCGCTGGCGGCGTCGCGGACCTCCGGCGCCCAGAGCAGGCCGCAGAAGCCGCTGTTGCAGAGCGCCCGCACGAACTCCCAGTGGTCGTAGAGATCGGAATAGAGGACGTAGGGCAGCGCAGAAGCGCCCGCGCCGGAGGCCCGCACCAGCCCGTAGGTGCGCCGGTCGTGCCGGCGGAACAGATCCAGCGTCATCTTCTGCAGCAGCAGGCCGTAGACCTGGCGCATCTGCTCCCCGTCGGCGCCGGAGGGGAACGTGGCGTGCGCCGGAAACATCCACGAGGCGCCGGTCAACTCGCTCCCGTCGCACTCGTCCAGCTTGTAGCCGGAGACGCCACGGGCGACGTGCTCGCGCTCGTGCTGCTCCATCAGGATACGGCGCGCTTCCGGCAGCGTATAGTCGGGCGCAAGGCCGCCCCAGACCGTGTGCGAGCCGGACAGCGGCGCCAGCGCCGGATAGATTTCGGCCTCCGGCGAGACGTACGGGTGCTCCCACAGGTTCACCCGAAAGCTGGCGGCGCGCATCCGCTCCAGAAAATCCTGCGGCTGCGGGAAGCGGTCCGGCGCCCATTCGTAGGTGCAGGGATAGCTGCGCGAGTGCCAGCCCGGCTCCAGCCCGATCACGTCGCAGGAAAACTCCCGCTGCCGCAGCGCCTCTGCCTCGGCGACCGCCTCTTCCGCCGTGAACTGCGTCGGGACCCGATGCCAGAATCCCAGCCCCCAGCGCGGCGGCAGCGCGCCACCCCCGCAGAACAGATTGTAGCGACGGACCACGTCGAGCAGGGACGGTCCCGCAAACACGAAGACCTCGGCGCCCGGCCCGGAAAAGACGATCTCGACCACATCGGAGAGCGGAGTCGCCTGCCAGCCCGGATCGCGGCCCCGGTCTCGAATCGTGGGCGGTCGCTGGCTGTCGGCGCGCACGGTCGAGCCGCAGTAGACGCTGACGATCCGCCCCGTGTTCACCAGCAATCCATAGCCCCGGCTGGAAAGGAGGAATGGTACGGGCGCATGGGTCTCGCCGGTATCCTGGCGCGGGTCGCTGTTGACGCGCAGAGTGCGGGTCCGGCCGCGTTGGCTGACCCGAAAAAACTGCAGGCCCAGCCCGAACAGGTCTTCCGTCTCCTCCAGCGGCAGGCGCAGCACCGTCCTACCGGAAACGGTCTCGACGTCGCCGGGCGCCGGCAGCGGAAAGGGGCACGTCTCCATGATCTCCAGGGCAGACTGCCGCGGCTCCGCGCCCACGACGCCCAGCGGAGACAACGGCTCCGGCGTGCCAAGGACTGCCTTCCATATCCCCGGCGCGACTTCCTTCCAGGTGGGATCGAGCATTCATGGCCCCTTGATGACGCAGGCTATGCCTGCCCGCGCAGGGGTCAGTTCGGCATAACGGACATTCTCTCCTGCCCCACTTCGTCAAGCCGCGACCAATCCCTGGTGCCAGGGCCATCGCATTTGGAATTTTCCGCCCGTGAGGGCGGTTGGCCGCAGGCCTGCTAGACGGGTCGTTCACGGCCCGGCCAAAACGAGGGACGTGGAAACAGGCATAGAAGGCAAATGTGATTGCCCTGTCCCTAGTGCAAATTTTAATTGACCGTTGTCAGCAATTGCCGATATAATGGAGGAAGCGGCGTATACAAAGAGCGTATTTCCGTCCGGCAGGACGGCTGGCGGCAAAGCCGCCCCTAAGACGGGGATTTCAATGCTCGGCTCTCAAATCGGGTCGATGCTCGCCCCGACGCTCAGAGGTGATGATGCAAAGCCGGAATCCAGGCAGGATGAGCGCATTAGCTTTAGGAATCGGAACAGGGGTGCTGGGCGGTTTGCTGGCACTCTTGCCGGCGCACGCCGGGCCGCCAACGCCGGTGGCGAAGGCCGGGCCGGTCAGCTACCACAAGCAGATCTGGCCGATCCTGCAGGCGCACTGCCAGGGCTGCCATCAGCCCGCGTCGCCGGGCGGCCACCTCGCCGTGACGACCTATGCCCTCTTCAAAAAAGGCGGCGAGCACGGACCCGCGTTCGCGCCGGGGAAGCCGGAGGCCAGTATCGTCCTCGACCACCTGACCGGCAAGGCGTCCTTGATGCCTAAAGGCGGCCCGCCGCTGCCCGATGCCGAGATCGCCCTGTTCCGCCGCTGGATCGCCGAAGGCGCGCAGGACGATACCCCGGTCGAAAAAGACCCCATCGATGCCGACCATCCGCCCGTCTACACCACGCCGCCCGTCCTCACCGCGCTGGCCTTCTCGCCCGATGGCAGGACGCTGGCGGTCTCCGGCTACCGCGAAGTGCTGCTGCACCGCGCGGACGGCTCCGGCCTGATCGCCCGCCTGGTCGGCAAGTCCCACATCCTCGAATCCCTGGCCTACTCGCCGGATGGCCGGCTGCTGGCAGCGGTCGGCGGCGCGCCCGCGCGCTTCGGCGAGGTCCAGTTCTGGGACACGGCCACCCACAAGCTCGTCAACGCCGTCCAGATCGGCTACGACACGCTCTTCGGCGCCTCCTTTGCCCCGGACGGCAAGGAGCTCGCTTTCGGCGGCGCGGACAACTCGGCGCGCGTCATCACCGTACCCGAGGGCAAACAGATCCTCAAGTTCGACAACCATAGCGACTGGGTTTTCGCGACTGCCTTCTCGATGGACAGCAAGGACCTGCTCACCGCCTCCCGCGACCAGGCGGTCAAGCTCACCGTGGTGGACAGCGGCTCCTTCATCGACGATCTGAACACGCACGCCTCCGCGCTGCGCAGCCTGGTCCGCAACCCGGCGCCCGCTGCCGCGTTCACCCAGACCGGCCCGCGCCGCTTTCATCTCGCCTTCGCCCGCGACCTGCGCCGCGACTTCGACGGCGCCCCGGCTTCCATCCACATCAAGGGCGATGGCGCGACGGACAAAGGGGAGATCGCGTTTCCGCTCAAGGTTCCCGCGCTCGACATCACGCTGCCGGATGCCATCAAGGACGGCACCTACGCGGTCTCGGTCGCGCCCGATAAAGCGCCGTCCGGTCCGGACGCCGATCCGCCGCGCCTCTTCCTGGGCAGCCTGATCGTCGCCGACGGCGGCAAGACGCTGCGCCTGCAGGCGGACGAAATCCTCTGCGGCGGCGCGGACGGCATCCCGCGCCTCTACCAGGTTTTCCGCACGGAAGCGCGCACGATGAATATGGAGGACCACAACCTGATCCGCACTTTCCCGCGCCAATCGGACCCGATCACGGCCCTGGCGTTCTCCCCGGACGGTGCGCAAGTCGCGGTCGCCACTGAGGGACCGAAGGTCACCCTCTATCGCATCTCCGACGGCAAGCGCCTCGCCTCCCTGTCCGGTCATCAGGGCGCTATCTACGCGGTCGCCTTCCGTCCGGACGGCGCCCAGATCGCCACCGGAGGCTTCGACGGCCAGGTCCGCCTCTATGACCTGCCCTCCGGACGGCTCATCAAGGCGTTCGTGCCCGTTCCGCTCCGCAAACGCGCGCCGGAGCATACCGCCTCCCGCGCCCTTTCCGACCGACCAGGAGCAAAATAGCTGTAACTTCGTAGGAATTAACAATACTAATACAACAACTCTATAGCCGGGCAATGAGTTACCCGTCTGGGGGTCCTTCGGACAACCGTCCTGCGGACGGACCTCATCCCATAGACCTCACCCCCTGCCCCTCTCCTTCGTAAGGAGAGGGGGAATATAAGGAAGCGGACAACCGTCCTGCGGACGGAAAAGCGATCAGGTGAGTCGGAGCGGTTTAGGGTGATAGTCCGCGCAGGCGGACTTCGTGCCTTTGTTGCTGCGACTTCAGTCGCCCGACAATGACTGCAACATGGAACCAGGATAATGCGACGATCCAAAAGGCTTCTCTTTCTTCTCTGGTTAGCAGTTCCTTTAGTACTGCTAGCCTGCCTCATAAGCGCTGGTCTGGCCTCGGCGGCGGAAACGGCGCCGAAGAAGCCGCCGCTGCCGAAGATCGTCTCGATCTCGGTGCAGCCGGCGTCCCTGACCTTCCTGGATCGCCGGGACGCCCGCTCCGTTATCGTGACCGGGCGCGCAGCCTCGGGCGTCCTGGTAGACCTCTCGCCGATCGCGAAGCTGCAGCCGGAGTCCGGTATCGTGCGCGTGGACGCCGAGGGCTTCCTGGAGCCGGTCAAAGCGGGCAAAACCTCCCTGATCGTTTCGGCGGCCGGGCAGCGCGCCGTCGTGCCGGTCACCGTCAAGAGCGCGGCGGACCCGCCCATCAGCTTCGTGCGCGAGGTCATGCCCATCTTCAGCAAGGTCGGATGCAATGCGGGCACCTGCCACGGCTCGGCCAAAGGCAAGAACGGGTTCAAGCTCTCCCTGCGTGGCTACGATCCCGACTTCGACTACCACGCCCTCATCGACGACATCTCCGGCCGCCGCTTCAACCGCAGCGACCCGGCCCAGAGCCTGATGCTCCTCAAGCCGACCGAGACCGTCCCGCACATGGGCGGCATGGTGCTCAAGCCCGATTCCCGCTACTATAACGTCCTCAAACGCTGGATCGCCGAAGGCGTCCGCTCGGATACGGCGAAGGTCAAGCGCTCGACCCATTTAGAAGTGCTGCCCGCCGTCCCCAACGTCACCCTGCCGGGCATGACGCAGAAGACGCTGGTCCTGGCCCACTACCCGGACGGTACGACCCGCGACGTGACCCGCGAAGCCGTCCTCACCAGCAGCCTGCCGGAGGTCGCGACCGTCAGCCCGGACGGCGGCGTCACGGCGGTGCGGCGCGGCGAAGCCGCTCTGCTGGTCCGCTACGAAGGCGCTTACGCCACCACCGGCATCATGGTCTTAGGCGATCGCCGGGGCTATCGCTGGGCGCAGGTCCCGGAATACAACTACATCGACCGCCTGGTGGATAAGAAGCTGCAGAAGATCAAGGCGCTGCCCTCCAGCCTCTGCGACGACGCGACCTTCCTGCGCCGCGTCTCGCTCGACCTGATCGGCCTGCCGCCCACTCCCGAGCAGGCTCGCGCCTTCCTCGCCGATAAAACGCCATCCAAAATCAAGCGCGCCCGGCTCGTAGATGCTCTGCTGCGCTCCCCGGAGTTCGACGAGCGCTGGACCAACAAATGGGCGGACCTGCTCGACTGCAACAGCAAGTATCTCGGCGATAAGGGCGTGCTCAAGTTCCATAACTGGATCCATACTGCCGTCGCCACGAACATGCCCTACGATCGGTTCGTGCGGACGCTCTTAGTCGCTTCCGGCGACGCCTACGAGGACCCGCCCGCCAACTACCTGCGCATCGTGCGCGACCCCAACACGGCCACCGAGAGCATTACGCAGCTCTTCCTCGGCGTGCGCTTCTCCTGCTGCAAGTGCCACGACCATCCCTTCGAGAAGTGGACCCAGAACCAGTACTATCAGTTGGGCGCGTTCTTCGCGCGGGTGGGCTACAAGCCCGCCGTGATGTCCGGCGATGAGGTCGTCTACGATCAGGATACCGGCGAAGTGATGCATCCCAAGACCGGTCTGGCGGTCGCGCCGAAGGTCCCGGTCGGCGCGACGCTGCGGACCGCCGATCTCTCGGACCGGCGCGAGGCGTTCGCGCGCTGGCTCACCTCGGCGAGCAACCCCTATTTCTCGCGGGCGATGGTCAACCGCCTGTGGAGCTACTTCCTCGGGCGGGGCATCATCGATCCCGTGGACGACATCCGCGCCAGCAACCCGCCGGTCAATCCGGAGCTTCTGGAGGCGCTGAACGCGGATTTCGTCAAGAGCGGCTTCGATCTCAAGCATATGATGCGGGTGATCGTTTCCTCCCGCGTCTACCAGCAGGCCCTCACCTCGAACCGCTGGAACGCGGACGATAAGACCAATTTCTCGCACTATATCCCGCGCCGCCTGGAAGCCGAGCAGCTCTTAGACGCCATCCATCTGGCGACGGGCACGCCGTCGCAGTTCCAGGGCATGCCTGCCGGCACGGAGGCCAAGGACCTGCCGGACGCGACGGTGGCCGGCGGCAGCGGCTTTCTGGACCTGTTCGGACGGCCTGCGCGGGAGACGCCGTGCGAGTGTGAGCGCTCCGGCACGGTCAGCCTGGGGCAGGCGCTCGATCTGATCAACGGCCCGACCATCAACGACACGATCCATAGCAAAGATGGGCGCATCGCTCGCCTGATGCAGAGTCACCCGACCGACCCGCGTCTGGTCGAAGGGGTCTTCCTGGCGACGCTCTCCCGCTTCCCGACGGATAAGGAGCGGGCGACCGCCCTGACCCATCTCAAGACCACGTCCGACCGGACCCAGGGCGCGCAGGACCTGATGTGGGCACTCATCAACAGCCCGGCGTTCCTGTTTAACCGCTAGGAGAAAGCCATGTTATCTATTCCCGGCCAACAAGGGCGTTTCTGCGATAGTCTGTCGCGGCGCGAGCTGCTGCGCGTCGGCGGGGCGGCGATGCTGGGCATGAGCCTGCCGGGCCTCCTGCAGTTGGAGGCGCAGGCCAGGGGGGGACCGACCGGACAGGGCAAGAGCGGGTTCGGCACGGCCAAGTCCGTCATCCTGCTCTACCTGCAGGGCGGGCCGAGCCACATCGACATCTGGGACCCCAAGCCCGATGCGCCGGACAACGTGCGCGGCGAGTTCAAGCCGATCCGCACCAACGTGCCGGGCATCTGGCTCTCCGAGGTGATGCCGCTGCTGGCCCGGCAGATGGACAAGGCCACGCTCATCCGCTCCGTCTCCTACACGCCCAACGGCCTGTTCAACCATACCGCCGCCATGTATCAGATGCTGACCGGCGAGCAGGCCGACCGCGTCTCACCGTCGGGCCAGTTGGAGCCGCCGTCGCCCTCGGACTACCCGAACTTCGGGTCGCACATCGTCAAGCTGCATCCGCCGGACGTGCCGATGCTGCCCTTCGTCATGTTGCCGCGCCCGCTGCAGGAGAGCAGCGTCATCGGCAAGGCGGGCACGGCGGGCTTTTTGGGCAAAGCCTACGATCCCTACTATCTCTACCCGCCCGGCGACGATACGGACCAGACGAAGATGGACCATATCCCGCTCGACGACTTTGCCTTGCGGGCGGAGGTCTCGCGCACGCGCCTGCAGCGGCGGGCCGAGCTGCGCAAGCTGATCGATGCCGGCATGCCCGATCTGGAGAAAGCGGTCAGCAGCTATGCGCTGGACGCCTACTACGAAAAGGCGCTGGGGCTGATCCTCTCCGGCAAAGCGCGCAAAGCCTTCGATCTGACGGAGGAGCCGGCCAGTGTCCGTGACCGCTATGGCCGCCACACCTTCGGACAGTCCTGCCTACTGGCGCGCCGCCTGATCGAGGCGGGGACGCGCGTCGTGCAGGTCAACTGGCCCTCCGTCGCCAACGGCGACCCCAAGACGACCGCCTGGGATACCCACGCCGCCAACTTCGGCCCTCTCAAGAACCTGCACTGCCCCAAGCTCGACAGCGCGCTCTCCGCCCTGCTGGAAGACATGCACCAGCGCGGCCTGCTCAAGGAGACGCTGGTGCTGGCGATCGGCGAGTTCGGACGCTCGCCGCGCCTGGGTGTCAGCACCTCCGGCAACGGCAACGCCCCCGACGGCCGCGACCACTGGCCCTACTGCTACACGGCCCTGATCGCGGGCGGAGGAATCGTCCCCGGCCAGGTCTACGGCAAATCGGATGCGACCGCCTCCTCGCCCGTCGAGAACCCGACCCACCCGACCGACATCCTGGCGACCCTCTACCACATGCTGGGCATCTCGCCGGACACCATCATCTACAACCACCTCAACCAGCCGCGCGAGCTGGTCAAAGGCAAGATCATCCCCGGCCTCTTCGCCTGAAAACGCTGACGGTGTTAAGGATGCTCGCAGCTCAGTGCGTGGGGCCAAGGAGAGGAAGCAAGTAAGAGTCGGCTTCATCATCGGGCAAGCTACAGGCGCGCAAAAAAAGAACTGTTTGAGACAAGCTAAGGTATCGGTGACCGACACTTAGAGGGGCTGATCTTCTGGACACCATGAAACCAGCCAGAGGAAATCTCCGGGAGGTAATAATTGAAGGCGTTGTTGCCGGGAGTTGAACGTGAGCGGGTCAGCAGCAAAGAATCTATGCCCATCAGGTCCTGTGAGGTAGCTATCCCATTGGATAAATACAGCGCCGCTTGGCATATATCGCTTCCTAGCAGGGATTTAAACGCTTGCTGTGAAATATAAGCAGGCGTGGAAGGCATCGCTGCCGTAGAGTTAGTTATCTTTCTTTGGCTGGAAAGGAGCTAACTCATGGTCGACATCGATACCTTCCTGACCATATT
>Ga0070739_10006337_pt1 | contig 13083 bp, 11 predicted proteins | sample Coa_R1_7_FD_66445 | JGI IMG/M metagenome (GOLD analysis project Ga0070739, IMG submission 66445) | Surface soil microbial communities from Centralia Pennsylvania, which are recovering from an underground coalmine fire - Coalmine... | ecosystem: Environmental > Terrestrial > Soil > Unclassified ... | reverse complement strand
TGCGCAACCGCGCCTACGGCACGCAGGTGGTCGCGGGCACGTCGCCGAAGAAGGCCGGGACCGACGTCGACGGCATCCCCGTCTTCGCGACCGTGAAGGAGGCGGTCGCGGCGACGGGCGCCAACGCGTCGATGGTGATCGTGCCGGCGCCGGGCGCGCCGGCAGCGGTGATGGAGGCGGCGGAGGCGGGCATCGAGCTCGTCGTCGTGCTCACCGAGGGCATCCCCGCGCAGGACGAGGCGCTGTTCTACAACCGGTTGCGGCGCGACTTCCCCGGCACGCGCCTCATCGGGCCGAACTGCCCGGGCCTGCTCACGCCGGGCGAGTGCAACATCGGCTTCATCCCCGCCGAGGTCGCCAAGGCCGGTGGGCCGGTCGGCATCGTGAGCCGTTCGGGCACGCTCACGTACCAGGCGCTCAAGGAGCTGGGCGACATGGGGATCGGGGTGACGACGTGCGTCGGCATCGGCGGGGACCCGGTGCCCGGCACGAGCTTCATCGACTGCCTCGAGCGCTTCGAGGCCGACCCCGAGACCCGCGCCGTGATCATGTTCGGCGAGATCGGCGGCTCCGCCGAGGAGGAGGCCGCCGAGTTCATCGCGAAGAAGATGAGCAAGCCCGTCGTCGCCTACGTCGCGGGGGTGACCGCGCCACCCGGCAAGAAGATGGGTCACGCGGGGGCGATCATCTCCGGTTCGAAGGGCACCGCCCAGGCGAAGATGGACGCGCTGCGCGCCGCCGGCGTCCATGTCGCGCTCAACCCGACCGAGGCCGGGGACCTCATGGCCGACGTCGTCGCCGGACTCTCGTAGCCGGCGCTGCCACTCGGCGATGCGCCGGCGGCGTGCCGGAGTGAGCTCGCCGATCTCGTACACGCCTCGGCGCACGCGCCGAGCGCGTCCGATGTCGTGCTCGTAGCCGAGCGCGTCGGCGAGACGCTTGACGGGCGTCGCACCCGCGACGGCGTACCCGGAGACGTGGAGCGCCCGGTGGATCTCCGGGAGCGACAGCGGCCGTCCCGCGCGGACGAGCGCTCCGAGTGAGGCGTAGCGGAGCTCGCGGCCGCGCAACGCTCGGGCCGGGGGCGCCGGTCGTCCGATCGGTTCGGGCCCGCCGATGCGGGGACGGCGAACGCCGCGGAAGCCGCGGCCCGCCCCGGCCGGCCACAGCCGGTCACGCAGCTCACGCAACTGGGCGCGGACGACCGCCATTCGGCGCGCGAGTCGCTGGAACTCACGGTCGATCGACCCGGCTTCGTCGATCAGCTGTCGGCGCAGGCGCTCGAGCTGGGCGCGATCGAGGGCCCAGATGCGGGGCGCGGAGTCGGCCACGACCTCTCCTCTCGCGAGGGATGCGATCGGGGAAGTCGCTTCGACGTGACGCTAGTCCGGCCCTGTGACACTCACGTTCCGGCCGCGCCTCGCGTCGAATCGCTCGGCGATTCGGCGCGAGTGGGCGAGGGCGTCGACGCGGGCGGACGGGTGGACGGAGGCGAGTCCGGCGAATCGCCCGGCGATTCGACGCGAGTGGACGAGGGGACGCAGTACCGCGCGCGCAACGGGCGACGGCCACCAGACCAGCGCGGCCGCCGGCCCACGAGCGCAGCGCGCGGTGTCAGATCAGACCGGGCCGCGACGTCCGCTCGTGCTGCAGCATGACCGCGCCGACCGCGAGCCCGATCGCACCGATGAGGACGAAGTAGTAGCCGAACCCGAAGTCGGCGCCACCCTTGTCGACGACCGAGTAGCACACGGCGAGCAACGCGGCGAAGAACCCGAGCGCGACGAGCAGCTGCTCCCACGTGAACGTCAGCACTCGTGCCGGAAGCTGCGCGGACGTGAACTTCGCGACGGCGACCTGTGCCGCCATCAGCACGCCGAAGATCGGGATGAGCGTCGCGACGGGGAACAGCCCCGAGCTCCACGCGCTGACGCTCTTGCTCGACACGTGGAACGCGCCGAACGAGCCGCCACCGATCTTGTAGAAGGGAAGGAACGAGAACACGAGAACGACTGCACCTGCCGCGAGAACCACGATCTCGGCCGGCGTGAGCTTCTTGTCCACGACCAGGACCTCCGTTCGTTGGGGTCGCCGGGCCGATCAGAACATGAGACCCCGCTGAATTCCAAGGACTCCCGGCTCCCCAGACGTCGGCCTGGTCACGGGGTAGCTTGAGCGACATGCGGGTCGGAGTGCTGGCGTCGGGCAGTGGCACGATCCTGCAGGCGCTCCTCGACGCCGACCTGCCGATCGCGGTCGTCGTCGTGGACCGCTCGTGCCCGGCCACGCACCGCGCGGAGAAAGCGGGCATCCCGGTCGAAGTCGTCGAGCGGACGACGTTCGGACCCGACTTCGACCGCGTCGCGTACACACACCGGGTCGTGGATGCGCTCGAGCGTCACGGCGTCGAGCTCGTCGCGATGGCAGGCTTCGGCACGATCCTCGAGAAGCCGATCCACGACCGCTTCCCGGACCGCATCGTGAACACCCATCCCGCGCTCCTGCCCGCGTTCAAGGGCTGGCACGCGGTCGAGCACGCGCTCGAGGCGGGCGTGAAGATCACGGGCTGCACCGTCCACATCGCCCGGCTCGAGGTCGACGAGGGACCGATCCTCGCCCAGGTCGCGGTGCCGGTCGAGCCGGACGACACGGTCGACACGCTGCACGAGCGGATCAAGGAAGCCGAGCGCGTCCTCTACCCGCGGGTGCTGCACGAGCTCGTCGCGCGCCTCGACGCGGAGACACAAGAAGGGAAGCCGTGAGCCGAACCAAGATCACACGCGCGCTGCTCTCGGTCTACGACAAGACGGGCATCGTCGAGCTCGCGCAGGCGCTGCACCGTCACGGCGTCGAGCTCGTGTCCTCGGGCGGCACTGCCAAGGCGCTCGACAACGCGGGGCTACCTGTCACGACCGTCGAGGAGGTGACGGGCGCGCCCGAGATGCTCGACCACCGCGTCGTGACCCTCCACCCGAACATCCACGGCGGGATCCTCGCCGACCTCGGCAAGGACAGCCACCGTGCGGACCTCGAACGCCACGGCATCGCGCCCTTCGACCTCGTCGTCTCCAACCTCTATCCGTTCGCGTCGCAGCCCGACGTCGAGACCATCGACATCGGCGGACCGACGATGGTGCGCGCCGCCGCGAAGAACTTCGCGTGGGTCACGATCGTCACCGGCATCACGCAGTACGAGGAGCTCGTGCGCGAGCTCGACGAGCACGACGGCACGATCGGGGAGGACACGCGTCGGCGCTTCGCGCTGGAGGCGTTCGCGGCGACGGCGGCGTTCGACGCCGCGATCGTCGCGTGGATGCAGCGCGACGAGCTCCTGCCCCGTCACCTCGTGCTGCCACTCGGGCGGACGGACGAGACGTTGCGCTACGGGGAGAACCCGCACCAGCAGGCCGCACGGTACCGGCTGGTGGGGACGCACAGCTGGTGGGACGACGTCGTCCAGCACGGCGGTCTCGCGCTGTCGTACCTCAACTACTACGACACCGATGCCGCCTGGCGTCTCGCGCACGACCTGGGCGACCAGCCGACCTGCGCCATCATCAAGCACGCGAACCCGTGCGGCGTCGCCGTCGCCGCCGACCTCGCGACCGCGTACCGGCTCGCCCTCGAGTGCGACGAGCGCTCCGCATTCGGCGGGATCGTCGCGCTGAACCGCACTCTCGACACCGCGACGGTCGAGCAGATGGTCGCGGGCCCGCAGGCCGACGTCGTGATCGCGCCCGCCTACGCGCCCGGCGCGATCGACGCGCTGAAGCAGAAGCGCAAGAACACCCGCCTCCTCGAGGCCACCCCGCCCGAGCCGGAGATGCTCGACTTCCGGCAGCTCTCGGGCGGGTTCCTCGTGCAGGAGCCGCACCACTTCGCGGCGACACGCGGGCAGTGGCGCGTCGTCACCCGCGCGACGCCGACCGAGGAGCAGTGGCGCGACGCCGAGCTCGCGTGGCGGATCTGCGGCCACGTGAAGTCGAACTCGATCGTCCTCGTGAAGGACGGGCAGGCCGTCGGCATCGGCGCGGGGCAGCAGAACCGGGTCGAGGCCGGCGAGATCGCGGCGAAGAAGGCCGACGGTCGCGCCAAGGACGGCGCGTGCGCGAGCGACGCGTTCTATCCGTTCCCCGACGGGATCGAAGCGGCCGCCTCGGCCGGGGTCGCGGTCGTCGTGCAACCGGGCGGCGCGATGCGCGACGAGGAGAACATCCGGCGGGCCGACGAGCTCGGCCTCGCGATGGTGTTCACGGGCGAGAGGCACTTCCTGCACTGATGGCGAACCCGAAGATGATGCCGGGCGGGCCCGTCGCCGACGCGGTGTTCGCCGAGCTCGAGCCGCGCATCGCGAAGCTCACCGAGAACGGCCACCGTCCCGGGCTCGGCACGATCCTCGTGGGCACCGACGGGCCGAGCGTCCGCTACGTCGGGATGAAGCAGGAGAAGGCGCGAGAGATCGGGTGCCACTCGGCGCACATCGAGCTCCCCGACGACGCGACCCAGGCCGATCTCGTCGCCGCGATCCGCGAGTTCAACGAGGATCCGGCCGTCGACGCGATGCTCGTGCAGCACCCGACGCCGCCGCAGATCGACTACGACGCCGCGCTCATGGCGGTGGATCCCGACAAGGACGTCGACGGGCTGCACCCGCTCAACATGGGCCGTCTCGCGCAGGGCGTCCCCGGCCCGGTCCCGTGCACGCCCGCCGGGATCGAGACACTGCTCGCGCACTACGACATCCAGGTGGCCGGACGCGAGGTGTGCATCCTCGGTCGCGGCACCACGCTCGGACGCCCGCTCGCGCTGCTGCTGAGCCAGAAGCGCCCGACCGCGAACGCGGCCGTGACCGTCGTGCACACGGGCGTCGAGGACTGGCCGCGCTACACGAGGCGCGCGCCGATCGTCGTCGCGGCCGCGGGCGTTCCCGGCATCCTGCAGCCCGAGCACATCTCGCCGGGCGCGGTCGTCGTCGGCGGCGGCGCACGCTACGAGGGGCGCAAGATCCTGCCCGACGTCGACGAGCGCTGCGAGGAGGTCGCCGGCGCGATCACGCCCCGCGTCGGCGGCGTCGGCCCCACGACGATCGCGATGCTGTTCCGCAACGCGGTCGAGGCCGCCGAGCGCCGCGTCGGCGGGTGACGGGACGGTCCACCCCTTCCCGGCTCTCGCGTTGCATGCTGGCGGCGTGCTGAACGCGGACGCGGCCGCGTGCCCCCTGTGCGGGACGTCCGTCGGGGTCGATGCCGCGCGCTGCCCGTCGTGCGGACTGTTCCTGACCGTCGCGCGCCGGCCCAACCCCTTCGTCGAGCACACGCTGTGGGCGATGGTGGGCGGCCTCGCGGTCGTGTACCTGCTGACGCTCCTCGTGGTCGTTCTCGCGCGCTGACGGCGAGGACCGGGGCGCGACGAGGCCCCGGTTAGCATGAGCGGCCCCGCCGAGACGCCCGAGGAGCGCACCGATGCCCGAGAAGATCACCCTCGTCGACGGAACGCTGCACGTCCCCGACGAGCCGATCATCCCCTTCATCGAGGGCGACGGCACCGGCGTCGACATCTGGCCCGCGGCCCAGAGGGTCATGGACGCCGCCGCGAAGAAGCACGGCAAGACGATCGCCTGGAAGGAGGTCCTCGCGGGGGAGAAGGCCTTCAACGAGACGGGCAGCTGGCTCCCGGACGAGACCGTCGAGACGTTCCGGGACTACCTCATCGGGATCAAGGGCCCGCTCACGACGCCCGTCGGCGGGGGGATCCGGAGCCTGAACGTCGCGCTGCGCCAGATCCTCGACCTCTACGTCTGCCTCCGCCCGGTTCGGTGGTTCCAGGGCGTCCCGAGCCCGGTGAAGCACCCCGAGAAGGTCGACATGGTGATCTTCCGAGAGAACACGGAGGACATCTACGCGGGCCTCGAGGTGGAGGAGGGCACGCCCGAGGCGAAGAAGCTGATCGCGATGCTCCACGACAGCTTCGGGTGGAACATCCGCGAGGACTCCGGCATCGGCATCAAGCCCGTCTCCGTCACCGGCTCGAAGCGGCTGATCCGGGCGGCGATCCAGTACGCGGTGCGCCACGGCCGCGCGAGCGTGACCCTCGTGCACAAGGGCAACATCCAGAAGTTCACCGAGGGCGCGTTCCGCAACTGGGGCTACGACCTCACACGCGAGGAGTTCGCCGACGTCGCGGTCACGTGGGACGACTGCGGCGGCAAGCCCGGCGACAAGGTCCTCGTCAAGGACAACATCGCCGACATCACCCTCCAGCAGGTGCTGACCCGCCCCGACGACTTCGACGTGATCGCGACGACGAACCTCAACGGCGACTACCTGTCGGACGCGCTCGCCGCACAGGTCGGCGGCATCGGCATCGCGCCGGGCGGCAACATCAACTACGTCACCGGGCACGGCGTCTTCGAGGCGACACACGGCACCGCGCCGAAGTACGCCGGTCAGGACAAGGTCAACCCCGGTTCGGTGCTGCTGTCGGGTGTGATGATGTTCGAGCACCTCGGCTGGACCGACGCCGCGAACGACATCGTCCGCGCGCTGGAGGCGACGATCGCCGAGAAGATCGTCACCTACGACTTCGCCCGGCTGATGGAGGGCGCGACCGAGGTGAAGACCTCGGAGTTCGCATCCGCGATCGTCGACCGGCTCTGAGCCGGCGAGTGGGCCGGCGGTAAGGTCGGCCGCATGGCGAACACGAAGGCTCCCGTCAACGTCACGGTCACCGGCGCCGCGGGCCAGATCGGCTACGCGCTCCTGTTCCGCATCGCGTCCGGGCAGCTCCTCGGACCGGACCAACCGGTGACGTTGCGCCTCCTCGAGATCGAGCCCGCGATGAAGGCGCTCGAGGGCGTCGTCATGGAGCTCGACGACTGCGCGTTCCCGCTCCTCGCCGACGTCGTCGCCACGTCGAACCTCGACACCGCGTTCGACGGCACGAGCTGGGCGCTGCTCGTCGGGTCGATCCCCCGCAAGGCCGGCATGGAGCGCGGCGACCTGCTCAACGTGAACGGTGGGATCTTCAAGCCGCAAGGGCAGGCGATCGCGAAGAACGCCGCGGACGACGTGCGCGTGCTCGTCGTCGGCAACCCCTGCAACACGAACTGTCTCATCGCGCGCGCGAACGCCAAGGACGTGCCGGCCGACCGCTGGTTCGCGATGACCCGCCTCGACCAGAACCGGGCCGAGAGCCAGCTCGCGCACAAGGCGGGCGTGCCCGTCAGCGACGTGACGAACATGGCCATCTGGGGCAACCACTCCGCGACGCAGTACCCCGACTTCCGCAACGCGCGCATCGGCGGCAAGCCGGCACCGGACGTGATCGGTGACGCCGACTGGCTGCGCACCACGTTCATCGAGACGGTGCAGAAGCGCGGCGCGGCCATCATCGACGCGCGCGGCGCGTCGTCGGCGGCGTCGGCCGCGAACGCGGTGATCGACTCCGTCAACAGCATCCGCACCCCCACCGCCGACGGCGACTGGGCGTCGCTCGCGGTGTGCAGCCGCGGCGAGTACGGCGTGCCCGAGGGTCTCCAGTTCGGGTTCCCGGTCCGCAGCGACGGCACCGGCTGGCAGATCGTCGAGGGCCTCGAGCACGACGAGTTCGCGCGCGAGAAGCTCGACGTCACGACGAAGGAGCTCGTCGCCGAGCGCGACGAGGTCCGCGACCTGATCTCCTGAGCGAACATGCGCTGGTGGCGTCAGCCGACGCCGATCGGCGAGCTGCTCGTCGTGGTCGGCGACGGCGCGATCGCGCGCATCGCGCTGCCGTCCGCTGACGGTCACGAGCCCGATGTGCCACCGGAGCGCGACGCCCGCGTCGCGGCCGCCGTCGACGCCTGGTTCGACGGCGACGCTGGGCCGTTGCACGACGCACCGCTCGACCTGAGCGCCGTCGGGTCGCCGTTCCGGCGTCACGTCCTCGAGACGTTGCGGCGTGACGTGCCGTGGGGCGAGACCGTGACGTACGGCGAGCTCGCCGAGATGGCCGGCACGCCCGGCGCCGCGCGCGCCGTCGGCACCACGATGGCACGCAACCCGGTGCCGCTCGCCGTGCCGTGCCACCGGGTGATCGCGTCGGGTGGGCGGATCGGCGGCTACGGGGGCGGCATGCACGGGATCGCGACGAAGCGTGCGCTGCTCGCGCTGGAAGGCGTCCACCTCGCGTGAGCGAGGACGATCACCGGACGTTCGAACGCGGCGTCGACCTCGACCGCGTCGTCTACTTCAGTGACGCGGTGTTCGCGATCGCGATGACGCTGCTCGTGCTGTCGGTGCGCGTTCCCGACGTGCCGAGCGCGCATCTCGGTGCCGCACTGAACGACGAGGTCTCCGCGATCTGGAGCTACTTCCTGAGCTTTGCGGTGATCGCGCTCATCTGGCTCGCGCACCACCGGATGTTCCACTACGTGCGCCGCGTCGACCCGACCGCGGTCGCGCTCAACCTCGTGCTCCTCGCGTTCGTCGCGATCCTCCCGTTCCCGACGGCGATGCTCGGTCGCTACGGCGAGACCCGCATCGCGACCATGGCGTACGCGGGCGCGGCGGCGGCCGTCGGCTGCTCCTCCGTCGCGCTGTGGGCCCACATCACGCACACGCCCGGTCTGCTCCGCCCCGACACACCGCGCGCGTTCATCCGCCACGCGCAGCTCCGGGGGATGAGCGTCCCGATCGTGTTCGCCCTCTCGATACCGATCGCGCTGTGGAACGTGGATGTCGCGAAGTACGTCTGGATCGCGATCGTGCCGGTGCGGGTCGTGCTCGTACGCCGCTTCGGCAGCGTCTACACGCCGCGCGTCACACGTTGAACAGCCCCCGGAGGCTCGGTGCCGTCTGCGCCGCGCCGAGCAACGGCAGGCCGAGCATCTCCTCGGTCGCCCGCAGCAACGAGTAGTGGCTCACCGGCGTCGTCACGACCGTCCCGGGACGGACCGACGGCGCGACGACGATGTTCGGGATCGGCGTGTCCTCGTCCCACACGACGAAGAGTGCGGTGTCGCCCCGCCGGTACGACGGGCTCGCGAGGATCTGCGGGACGAGCGCGGACAGGAACGCGTCGCCGCTCGCGACCGGGCAGTCGTGCGTGTCGTCGCACAGGTCCGGGGTCACAAAGTTGAACGTCGCGAGCGTGTCGTTGCGAAGCGCGTCGACGAACGGACCCGACGTCGCGGAGCCCATCGGCACGTCGTCCACCGCGCACGCGGCACGGTCTTGACCGCCCCAGAAGTACACCGCCGGGTTGTGCTTCGGCGCGTAGCGCGTGCCGGAGACCGAGCAGTTGCCGTTCATGCCCTCTTCCCACGACCGCTCGGTACCGCCGGCCGCGCGCACCTGCCGGAAGATGTTGTCGGAGGTCGTGCTCACGGTCGCCGACGGCGGCGCGTCACCCGCGAACGGGTTCAGCGCGCTGCCGGCGAGGCCCGACGTCGCACCGACGTAGCTGGGCTCGGACGGGAACTGGCTCCCGGCGTCACCCCAGTTCGTCGCCGTGCCGCACGCGTTCGCGAGTTGCGTCTCGTACGGCGCGCTGCGGTTCCCGATGACGTCCGGCCAGCTCTTGTTCTCCATCCAGATCCAGATGACGTGCCGGTATCGCGCCGGCGACGCGCTCGCCGTCCCGCACGGGGCACCGGCTGACGGCGGCGCGGTCGTCGGCGTCGACCCCACGGTCGTCGGCGTCGATCCCACGGTCGTCGACGTCGTCGCGGACGTCGAGCTCGGCGCGGCCACCGGGTAGTCGTGGAGCACGTCGAGATACGCGCCGTAGCCCGAGGCCGTCGCCCACTCGGTCGCGGACTCGACGGCCGTGCCCTCGCCCCACTCGTTGAACGTCGTCACGAGCTGGAACTTGGCGCTCGACGCAGCCATCGCGGCGACGTCCTGGCGGAACCGGCTGACGTCGCGCCCGAGCCGCGGCGACTCGCCGACCTTCCAGAACCCCGGCGAGACCGCGTACGAGTACGGCAGGTGGACCTGCGCGCCGCTGGCCGGCGCGTACTGGTGCCACGCCTGCGGCTGCGCGGCGCACGACTGGTAGCCCTGGAACACCTTCAGCACGACGTACGCGCCGAGCGTGTTCGCGTCCTTCCAGCGCTGCGCCATCGAGCACCCGTCGTTCGCGTCCGCGTAGACGAACACGACCGGCTTGCCGTCGACGCGCAGCCAGTTCGGCGAGGACCAGTAGTGGTCACGCAGATAGGTGAGATCGGCGTTGATCGTCGCGACGGACGGATCGCCGAGGCTCTCGTTCTCGTAGTAGATCGTCCACTTGAACGACGTGCCGGACGCGGCCTGCAACAGCGTCGGCATGTGCTTGTCGGTGTCGCTCCCCGCACCCCACCAGGACGCGATCCCGGCCGAGATGTTGCCGTACTGCATCGCGGCGATCTGCTGTTGCACGACGCCGAGCTGTGTGCCGTCGTAGAAGCCCGCGCTCGGGTGGTAGTTCGTGTACGGGTCGACGCCCTGCTGGTTCCAGCCCCCGGGGAACCACGGATAGTAGAACGCGGCCCGGATCGCGCCGGTCGACGCGGTCACGGGCGGTGCGGGCGCGGTCGGCGCCGCGAACGGGTGGATGCCGCCGAAGCCGTCGAGCACGTACCCGCTGCCCGCCGCGAACAGCGCCATCCCGCGCGCGATGTCGAACCCGTCCCAGTGCGGCAGCCGCGCCGGTACCGCGGGCGGCGACTGACCGCCGAGTGCGAACGGGTGGACCGCGCCGAAGCCGTCGAGCACGTAGCCACCGTCGCCCGCCCCGTCACCGGTGAGCACGATCGCCCGGGCGATGTCGCGCGTCCAGTACGGGGTTCCGGAAGGGAGCGCGGGTGCCGGGTGGCCGTCGAGGCCGAACGCGTGCACGCCGCCGAAGCCGTCGAGCACGTAGCCACCGTCGTCGTCCGGCAGCAGCGTGATCGACCGGGCGATCCTCCAACCCAGCCAGTACGGCGTGCCGGTCGGCGCGGCGGGCGCGGCGTGGCCGCCCAGCCCGAACGGGTGGATGCCGCCCCATGCGTCGAGGACGTAGCCGCCCGTGCCGTCGTGTCGCAGGGCGAGGCCGCGCCCGAGGTCCTGACCGTTCCAGTACGGCGTCCCGCTCGGCGTCGCCGGTGCCGTGTGCCCCGGCAGCGCGAACCCGTGCAGGCCGCCGTACCCGTCGAGCACGAACCCACCCTGCTCGTTCGACGAGAGCGCGATCGCGCGCGCGACGTCCCACCCCTTCCAGTACGGCGCGCCGACGGGTCGCGGCGGGAGGCCGCCGCCCTGCCCGTTGCGGTCCGACCCGGTCGCGGTGCACGCGGTCGCCAGCAAGGCGACGGCCAGGAGCACGCTGGTCGCACGCACCTTCGTCACGACGTTCCTCCCGTTGGGCCGGCTGCCGTCCGACGAGGTAACGGCACCGCATCGGCGCGGATGAAGTCGTGGACGGTGCGGGAAGCGTTTGCGGCGAACGTTTCACGACGGTGTCTGCGCAGGTCGGGCCGGGATTGCGCGGGACGGGGAAAAATTCCCCCGCCGCGTAGGATCACGGCGTGGCGACGACCCTCGATCTGAACGATCCGCGCGCGGTGACGCGCGTGCTCGCGCGCAGCCGCATCGTGCTCGGGCTCACGCTCGCCGTCGCGCCGCGGCTGACCGGCCCGCTGCTCGGGATCCAGGCACGGTCGCCCGCGACGCGCTACCTCGCGCGCGTCGCCGGCATCCGCGACGCGCTCATCGGCCTCGGGATGGAGATCTCGGTGCGCGAGAACCGCTTCCCGCAGGGGTGGGTCGGCATCGCGGGTGTGGTCGACCTCGGCGACGCGATCGTCGGCGTCGTCACACGCAGGGTCGGGATGCGCGTCCGCCTGATGTCACTCGGCGCGGTCGGGAGCGCGGCGCTGCACCTGCAGCTCGCGCGCAATCTCGACGACCTCAGCTCGCGCTGAACGCGCGGTCGAGCTCGAGACGCGGGCGCAGCGGCAGACCGCTGCTCCCGCCGCGCGGCTTGACCGCGAGCACCTGGTGCACCTGCGTGCGGTTCGCCTCGAAGTTGAGCGCGGAGGCGGCCATGTACAGCCGCCACACGCGCGCGCGCGGCGCGCCGACCTCGGCAACGGCCGCGTCCCAGTTCCGCTCGAGGTTCGCGACCCACGCGCGCAGCGTGAGCGCGTAGTGCTCGCGGATGCTCTCCATGTGACGCGCCTCGAAGCCGCTGCGGTGCAACGTCGAGATCACGGCGCCCACCTCGTGCAGCTCGCCGTCCGGGAACACGTAGCGGTCGATGAAGCTGCGGCGCGAGAAGCCGGTACGACCGGGTCTCGGGCGGCTGATGCCGTGGTTGAGCAACCGCCCCTCCGGCGCCAGCAGCGCGAACAGCCGGTCGAAGTACACCTGGAGCTGCGAGAGCCCGACGTGCTCGAACATGCCGACCGAGCTGATGCGGTCGTACGGGCCGTCGGCGACGTCGCGGTAGTCCTGCACACGGATCTCGATCCGGTCGGCCAGCCCGGCCTCCGCGACGCGCTTCGACGCGAGCTCGGCCTGCCGGCGTGAGAGGGTCACGCCGACGCCCCGGATGCCGTGGTGCTCGGCCGCGTGCAGCAGCAGCGAGCCCCATCCGCAGCCGACGTCGAGCAGCCGCATCCCGGGCTCGAGCGCGAGCTTGTGGCAGATCAGCTCGTGCTTGGTCGCCTGCGCCGTCTCGAGCCCGACGTCGGGCGAGAACCAGACGCCGCAGGAGTACGTGAGCGATGGTCCGAGCACCATGCGGTAGAAGGTGTTCGAGACGTCGTAGTGGTGCGCGATCGCCGCCGCGTCGCGCGCCTTGCTGTGGCGACGGCCGTGGAGTCGGGCCTCCTCGCGCGGTGGCGGCAGGCGGCGGAGTCCGCCCGCGCCGACGAGTTGCAGCGCCCGGACCCACTGGCGCGTGTCGAGGCGGACGTCGGGGAGCCGGTCGCGCAGCGCCTCGAGGCCCGCGAAGATGTCGCCCTCGACATCGAGGTCGCCGGCGACGTACGCGCGCCCGAGCCCGAGCTCGCCCGGCGCCGTCAGCAGGCGCCGCAGCGCGTTCGGCGACCGCAAGACGATCGTCGTCGGCGCGTCC
>Ga0070739_10006336_pt1 | contig 13084 bp, 7 predicted proteins | sample Coa_R1_7_FD_66445 | JGI IMG/M metagenome (GOLD analysis project Ga0070739, IMG submission 66445) | Surface soil microbial communities from Centralia Pennsylvania, which are recovering from an underground coalmine fire - Coalmine... | ecosystem: Environmental > Terrestrial > Soil > Unclassified ... | reverse complement strand
TCGATCCCAATCTTCCCGTGCGCGACTTCCAGACATTTCAGGATCTGGTCGACAAAGCGGTTTCGCCGCGGCGGTTTATGGCCCTCATCCTGGCGGGATTCGCCGCGTTCGCCCTTGTTCTCGCTTCGCTGGGGATCTACGCCGTGATTTCCTGGTCCGTGAGTCAACGCGTCCAGGAGATTGGAATTCGGATGGCCCTGGGAGCATCGCCGGCCGACCTGCAAAGCCGGATCGTGCTCCGGACTCTCGCCCTGGCCGCGCTCGGTCTGGTGGTGGGAATGGCCGGCGCACGGGTATTGTCGAGCGCGCTGGGCAGCCTTCTGTTTGGGGTAACTTCGGGCGATCCGGTCACGTTCGTTGGCATGGCCGTGCTGTTGATCGCAGTCGCGGCCGCAGCCGGGTACATTCCCGCGTTTCGAGCTTCCCGTATCGATCCGATGGCTGCCCTGCGGTCGAATTAGGGGCAGACCCACCGCAGGCGCTCAGTAGAGCCGCGAGGCGGGCTGAGAGCCCGCCGTGCAAGCCAAAGGCTCGCACCACAATCGGCGTTTTCCACGGAGAGATGGATGTTAGTGCAGGGCAATCGCGCCGGGACTGAGATTGGAGGCGCGCTTATAGATGCGGTTTAGCCGTCTCGTGTTTCTCCGCAATTGCGAGCCGCGGGCGGGCCACCGGTACGGCGAAGCAGAAGGTGGTGCCTTTTCCGACCTCGGAGTGCTCGATCCAGATCCGGCCGCCGTATTGTTCGATAAGCCGCTGGCAGATCGCGAGGCCGACGCCGCTGCCTGGGTACTTCTCGCGGCTGTGCAGGCGCTTGAACAGCCCGAACACCTGTTCGCGGAAGCGCTCTTCGATGCCAATTCCGTTGTCGCTTACGGAGAATACACACCAGCCGTCGCGCTCCTGCGCTGAGATTTCGATCCGCGGCGGACCGGCCCCGCGGTACTTCAGGGCATTGCTGATGAGATTCTGGAACAGCTGCGCGAGCGGCCGTTCATGGATGGGGACCGGCGGCAGGTCACCGGCCACGATCGCCGCATTGGCGCTGTCGATCGCCGGCTGCATGGATTCGACGACCCCGGCCAGCACCTTACCGGAGTCGATCGCGCTGGGCGGCCCTTCCTCGGCTTTGGTTGCTCGGGTATATGCCAGGAGGTCCTGGATGAGAGCGATCATGCGCCGCGCTCCGGTCAGGATGTTGTCCAGGAACATGCGCTGATCACCGCTGAGCTGCGGGCCCAGGCTGCGGGCGATGAGCTCGGCGGAGATGGCGATGGTGCGCAGGGGCTCCTGCAGGTCGTGGCTGGCCGAATAGGCGAACACCTCCAGATCACGGTTGGCGCGGCGCAACTCCTCGTTAGAGCGTTTCAGCTCGGTTTGAATCCACTGCGCTTGTTCGAACAGCCGCGCATTATCGAGGGCGATCGCAGCCTGGGCGGCGATGCCGGAAACGATGGCTTCATGCGCTTCCGTGAATCTGGCGGGCTCGGCGTGGCCAAACAGGAGAGCGCCGAGCATCTCCCCGGAACGGGAGACCACGGGGCAGCCCAGAAGGCTCCGCAACGCCGGGGCGCGCGCGGGGTGATCGTAACGGAAACAGGATCTTTCACCGGAGCGGCAGGAAAGAATGGCGGCAGCGTGCTCATCCCATGCCTGCCGGAGTGCTTCCCCGGCATCGCCGAAAACCGTCGCCACCGAAGCGCCGTCGCCTGCGCTGAGGTCGTTTCGAAAGAAGCCGCCGCCCTGCGCTCCGGTTAACTGGGTGGCGATTTCATTCAGCGATTGCACCAGCGCCTGAAAGTCGAGTTGACTGAGCAGCGTCGGCCCCACGCGGTTGAGCAGTTCCGCCGTGGAACGAGCGTCGCGCTCCTTTTCCACGAGGGCGCGCAACGCCTGTTCGCTCTGCTCCAGGCGCTGCCTCGCGATCACCTGTTCGGTGATATCCACCGCGTGCACGAACACGCCCTGAATCCGGCCGGCCACGTCCTTCCACGGCTGATACACGAAATTGAAGAAGCGGTCTTCCAGCGGGCCGTCGGGCCTGCGGCGCAGCCGCGCGAGCGCCTCCGAGCGGAAAACGGGCTCTCCGGTCCGGTACACGCTGTCGAGCAGTTCGAGGAAGCCCTGATTGGTGATTTCCGGCAGAGCTTCCCGAAGCAGCTTGCCGGTCAGCTCCGCTTCCGAACGGCCGGTGGCCCTGGCATATTCGCCATTGACAATCTGGAAGACGTGCTCGGGGCCGCTGAGGACGGCGACCATGGCGGGCGCCTGTTCGATAACATCGCGCAGTTTGCGGCGCTCCGCTTCGGCCTCGGCCAGCAGCCGATGTTCCGCCTCCGCGCTCGCTTCGCGCAGGCGTGCGATTTCCAGGCGTGAAGAAATGCGAACCAGAAGTTCGCGCGCGCTGAACGGCTTCACGACGTAGTCATCGGCGCCGGCGAGCAGGCCCTCGAGGCGCGATTCCTCGCCCGCCCGCGCCGAGAGCAGCACCACCGGAAGCGAGCTCAGCTCCGCGTCCTGACGGATGGCCTTCAGCAGACGAAATCCGTCGAGGCCGGGCATCATGACATCGGCGAGGAGCAGATCGGGACGGTGCTCGCGCATGGCGGCCAGGGCCGTGGCGCCGTCGGCCACCGCCTGAACCTCGTACTGCTCGCCCAGCAGCCTGCGCAGATATTCACGCATGTCGGAGTTGTCGTCGGCGACAAGGATGCGGGCGCGCTTCTCGGCGGCCGGCTGCTGCGCCGAAGGCACAAGGTCGGCGATGGTGGCGGGAGCCGGCGCGTCCGGCAGCCAACGCAGCGCTTCGTCCAGGAAGGTCTGAGCGCCGATCGCGGTGGACGCCTGGCTTGCACCGGTTCCGATGTGCTCCTGTGGCAGGTGCCCGGCGCCGAACGGAATCAGCACGGAAAAGGTGCTGCCTTTCCCAAATTCGCTCTGCACCTGCACGGTGGCGCCGTGCAGCCTCGCGAGCTCCTGAACCAGCGCAAGGCCGATTCCGGAGCCTTCCTGGGAGCGCGCCCGCCCGCCGTCGATCCGATGAAAGCGCTCGAAGACGCGCGCCAGCTCCCTTTCGGGAATGCCTGTGCCGGTGTCCGACACGTCCAGGCGGGCATGCCCCCCGGCGGCGGCGAGGGACACGCGAATTTCCCCTTCGAAGGTGAATTTGAAGGCGTTGGACAACAAATTCAGGACGATTTTCTCCCACATTTCCCGGTCCACGTAGACGGGCTGCGGCAGCGGTGGGCAATCGACGGTGAACTGCAGTCCGGCCCTTTCCATCGCGGAGCGGAACACGCTGCAAAGATCACTGGTCAGCGTCGACAGATCGACAGGTTCGTAGCGGGCCTGAATGCGACCCGCCTCGATGCGGGAGAAATCGAGCAGCGAGTTCACCAGCTTGAGCAGGCGCAGGCAGTTGCGGTGCGCGATCGTGAGCTCGCCGCGGGAGCGTTCGAGGGACGCATCGGGTCCGCTGAGGACATCGGTGAGCGGCCCCAGCATGAGCGTGAGCGGAGTCCGAAACTCGTGGCTCACGTTGCTGAAGAAGGCAGTCTTCACGCGATCCAGTTCGGCCAGCGCCTCGGCGCGTTTGCGCTCCTCTTCGTAGGCTCGGGCTTCGGCGACCGCGGTGGCGATCTGTCCGGCGATCAGTTCGAAGAAGGTGCGGTAGTCGGGGTCGAGCCTCTTGCGCGGGTTGACGCCGGCCAGCATGAACCCGGTGGGGAGCGCATGGCCGGGCGCCATGATGGGGACGATGATTCCCGAGGCCGGCTCCACGGGCCATGGTCCGGCGGGCAGTGGTCCGGTGTGCCGCGCGAGATCGGGAATCTCGGCAACACGGCCAAGACTGGCAATGGCCGCCACGGGCGAGAGCTCGCCCTCGAACGACATTTTCACCGGCGCCGCGGCAGACCCGGCCTTTACACCCGCTACGCCGGCCAGGGTTGCGGACTTCCGGTTCGGATCATAAAGATAGACTGCGGCGAAGGGCACATCCCAGGGATTCTCGGCAAGCGTAGCCGCGGCCAGCCGGCATGCTTCGGTGGCGTCCTTGGTGATGGTGCGGCTGGCGAGGTCGCGAAGCGTGCGCAGGCGGCGCTCGCCGATCACGTGCGCCGTCGTGTCGTACACAACACAGAAAACTCCGCCCACGGTGCCCGATTCTTCCGCGATCGGGCTGTACGTATATGTGTAGTACCCCTCTTCGAGGTAGCCGTCGCGGTCAATCACCAGCAGGCCGTCTTCGACGGCGGTGGATTCGCCGCGGTGTACGGCCTCCAGCATGGGCAGAATGATGTCCCAGATTTCAGGCCAGCATTCGGCGCCGCGCTGGCCCATCGCCGCGGGATGTTTTTTCGCGCCGAGGATGGGACGGTAAGCGTCGTTGTAGAACTGGACGTGTTCCGGTCCCCAGAAGAGGAACACGGCCGTGCGCTGTTTCAGCAGGACGCTAAGGGCCGTTTTCAGGCTTTGCGGCCAGTTTTCGACGGGGCCTACGGGAGTGCGCGACCAATCGATGGTGCGCATCAGTTCCCCCATCTGGCCGCCGCCGTCGAAAAGTGAGGTCGATGGGCTGGAAATAGCAGTCGAGCCGGGGGCAGGACTGTCGGTCAACTTACCGTCCATCGGGGATCTCAGGTGTGACGCTTCGGAGGGCGGTTTTATTTCATGAAAGCTTGTGCACTCTACGGGCTGCAAAGGGCTCGAGGTGCGGTTATCTGACCTCGGTCAGGATTTCCCTCGATGTGATTTCGTACCGGAAGTGCTCCGGATCAAGGCTGTCGATCCGGCCGTTGCTGGTCTCAGCCTGGGGATACATCAGGAACCCAATCTGTGCGCCAGCCGAACCGGGCAGCCGCACGTCGTGGGCGAAATTGTATGCCACCCAGTTCATCTCCCAGGATCCGAAAAGCCGTGCTCGCGCTTTCTCGACCACTTCGTCGTGCAGCATCCGATTCCCGGGTGGCTCTTCGAGAATGACTTTGCGCACGTCGGCGGGATCAACGGGGACCCAGCCGCAGCCGCGGATATAAACTTCGGCCCGGCAGTGCTGTGCCTTGCTGATGTTTTCGGATGCGACGCCGAGGCACTTATAACCGAGTTCCGACTTACCGGCGCGGATGCCGTATACGTCGCGGGCGGGCAGCCCCGCGGCGCGGGCCAGCCCGACATAAAGCGCGTTGAGATCGGCGCATTTGCCGCCGAGATCGCCGGATTCCAGCATGAAGCGGATGTCGCCGATGCCGCACCCGCGCGTCTTCGGGTTCCGGAAGGTGTTCTCGACGATCCAATCGTAAATGGCGCGGGCCTTGTCCAGGTCGGTTTTGGCTCCGCGGGTAATTTCGGCTGCTTTCTCGCTGACGATACCGTCGGTGGGCAGGAGCTTCGTTGGGCGCAGGAAATGCTCCAGCTCTCGCCGGTCAAACTGCACGTTCGAGCCGGACGTGGAAAGGCCGACAGCGTAGTTCCTGGTCGCCACGCGGCTGGTGAGCGTCACCACCGGGTCCACACCGGCGGGGAACTCCGCCGCCGTCATCCCGAGCCCGTCCGCATCGCTCTCGACGATTCTGGCCGCACCGCCCTCGGCATGAAACTCGTTTGAGAGCGTCCTCTGGAAGGGCGTCCTGGTCATGAGCGGCGTTGGAACCCAGACGCGCGTTGTACCGGCTGGTTTGAGAACCTCGACCCGTGTTTGGAGTTCGAACGTGCGCCAGCTGTCCGAAGGGGTAGTGTCTGCGCGAAGGCCCAGCGGCGATGGAATTACCAGGCCGGCAGGAACAGTTGCCGCGAACCGCAGAAAGTCGCGTCGGTTCATAGATCAATGCTACCCGGGTGCAGTGTCGAGAGCCGAATGCGAATTCGCCGGACGCATCGGTCTGGGTCTTTCGATCCGCATGCTACCGCGACGGCGCGTAATACCCCGAACGCCAGTGCACTTTCAGGTCTGCGAATCCAGCTGGCTTGTCCACTTTCACTTCCACGCGCCGGTACGTTCCATCCCGCTTCGCATTCTTCGGCGAATAAGCAAGTACATACTGGTTGCGCAGTTCGATCCCGATGCGGACGGCGACATTGGGCAGAGCCAGGGGATCGGAAACGCTGAACGCCCGCCCGCCGGTCTGCCGCGCCAACTCAGAGAGCAGATGCGGGCCGGAGATCTCCTCCGTCGTCAGGCCCGGCACGCCGATCGGCGACTCGAAAACACCCATGGCGTAAATCTCCACATCCGCCCTGCGCACCAGCGATTCGACCTCGGGCGCGGTGTAACGGCTGTTGTTATCTCCCCCATCGGAAATAATCACGATCGCCTTTCGCGGGTTTTGTGCGTTCTTCATTTCCGCGAGCGACATCTGTGCGGCGTCAAGCATGGCCGTGAGCCCTCCCGCCTCGAGAGAGGTCAGTTTTTCCTCGATGCCCTCGGTGTCGGGGGTAAATCGGGAGGCCAGTTCCGCGCGGTCACTGAAGTCCACGAGGAATGCTTCGTCCTGCTTGTTCATTGTGGTGAGAAACCGAAACGCCGCTTTCCGTGCGATGGGCAGTTTGTCGCCCATACTGCCGCTGCGGTCGAAGACCATGCCCACGGAAAGCGGCGCGTCCTCGCTGGACAATTGCAGGATGGTCTGCTCCACTCCGCCTTCGAACAGATGGAAATCCTGCTTCCGCAGACCGAGTACGAACCGGTTCAGCGGGTCGGTGACGGTAACCGGGATCAGCACGAGCGTCGTGTCACTGCGGAAACGTACGCCGGACTGGTCGTCCGCCGCCCAGAGCATGGCGCCGGCTGCTGAAAGCAGGGCGAGGCAGGCGGATCCCCGGAACTTCACGCGGCAACTCCCGATCAGAAGTGAGTTTACCAGCTCACCAGAGTTATGACCGGCTCGGGCATGCAGGTGCGCGCGCCGGTTTTACGCCTCAGACATTGAGGCGCTCAGCCGTGCGATACGCCACGCGCTGAGGCCAACAGCCATGAAACACGAGGAATTTCGGACGCTCATCACATCGGACGGGGATCTGCAGCGGCGATTCGTGTCGGATCCTCGGGCTGTTCTCGCGGAATGCGGGGTTGGCGATGAGTTGAGCGACGCGGAACTGGATTCTATTGTGGGCGGCACGGCGGGCTCCGGATCCGCGTTCGTTCATTCCATACTCACCACGATTTTTGTGGGACCGTCGTGAGGCTTATCGGCGGCGCGAATCTATTCGCCTCCGCCGCCCGGGCTCGCGCCATATCCGGGAGCGGCGGCGGTGCTGGTGTAGTCCTGAAGTCCGAACTTCTCCAGTGCGCCCTGGACAGCGTTCAGCGCAAAGGCCCTGCATTGTTCCATGCCGCGCGAGCCGCGAAACCGAACCGATCACGGGTTAACCGGAGGGTGGTAGAATCCACTCCCCAGTGGGGGCCCGAACGGCGCGAAAGCAACCAGGGCTCCCGTTGTTCTAGCGGCCGTTCACCGATTTCGCCTGACGCCGGTCCGGTAAAATGCCCCCATACGGGAACCCGATCGTGACACGTTTTGCTTTAACAGCCCTGGCGGCGATTGTCGTCGTGATGGTCACGCCCTGGGTTCGGAGCGCGCAGCAAACCAGAACAGCGGACCCGATCCGCTTTCGCGATGTCGCCAACAGCGCCGGTCTGCGCTTCGTGCTCGAGAACAATCCGACACCGCGCAAGCACATGATCGAGAGCATGGCCGGCGGTCTCGCGGCGTTCGACTACAATGGCGACGGTCGCACCGACATCTTCTTCACAAACGGTTCCGCACTGCCGTCACTCGAAAAGGACTCACCGAAGTACTGGAATCGGCTTTTTCGGAACGATGGAGGAATGCGCTTCACCGATGTGACGGAACAGGCAGGGGTCGCCGGCGCGGGATACTCGATGGGCGCGGCTGCCGCCGACTTCGATAACGACGGGAAGACCGATCTCTTTGTCGCGGGCGTGTATCGCAATATTCTCTATCGAAATCTGGGAAACGGCCGCTTTGAGGATGTCACGGCGAAGGCGGGCATCAGGAGCAACCGCTGGTCGGTGGCGGCGGGCTGGATCGACTACGACAACGACGGCCTGCTCGATCTGTTCGTGGTGAACTACGCCAACTGGACCACGGACTTCGACCGCTACTGCGGCGACGCATCGCGCAATCTGCGTGTCTACTGCCATCCAAAGTATTTCGAGCCAATTGCGAACCAACTCTATCGCAACCGCGGCGACGGGACCTTCGAAGACGTTTCGGAGACGTCGGGGATCGCCCGGTTCGCAGGGCGAGGGATGAGTGTCGCCTTTGCCGATTACGATGGCGATGGGCGCCCCGACATCTTCGTAACCAACGACAATCTTCCGAATTTCCTGTTTCACAACCGTGGCGATGGCACTTTTGAGGAGGTAGCCGCCGCGGCGGGCGCCGCGCTCCTCGACCATGGGCGCGCGGTGGCCAGCATGGGCGCCGATTTTCGCGATTACGATAACGACGGACTTCCGGACATTCTCGTCACCGCCCTGACGGGCGACACGTTTCCACTGTTCCGGAACCGCGGTGACGGCACGTTCCAGGACGCTACTTACATGAGCCGCCTTGGCGCCCAGACCATTCGCTGGACCGGCTGGGGCAACGGACTGTTCGACTTCAACAACGACGGATTCAAGGACCTGTTCACCGCGGACTCGCACGTGAACGATCGCATCGATCAGTTTGAGGCGACAGCGTACCGGCAGCCGAATCGTATCTTTGCCAATCTCGGGAACGGGCGCTTCGAAGATGTTTCCGGCGGCGCCGGCGCCGGCTTCGATGTCGCCAGAGCGCACCGTGGCGCCGCGTTCGCGGACTTCAACGGCGACGGACGTATCGACGTGGTCGTGTCTTCTCTGGAAGAGCCCGCCGAACTTTGGGAAAACATCAGTCCTGGCTCGAATCACTGGCTGATTCTGAAGCTGATCGGTGCGCGCAGCAATCGGGACGGCATCGGCGCGCGAATCCGGATTGGCAATCAGACGAACCAGATGACGACGGCAGTAGGTTACGCGTCGAGCAGCGATTTCGGAGTGCATTTCGGGCTGGGCAACCTGACCCAAATCCCACAAATCGAGATTCGCTGGCCCAGCGGGGTCATCCAGCATCTGCAGAACGTGACGCCGGACCGCGTGATCGAGGTGCGCGAACCGAAGACTTAGCGGCTCAGGGCGCGGTGATCTGCAGCTCTCCTTCGAGCCTCTGCTTCGTTTCGCGATCCCTCTTCTGCATGGTCTGATATTCGGCGAGCATCTGTTTGGCGGGGCCCGGTTGCCCGGCCGCCTGATACGCTTTCGACAGCTCATACCGCAAACTACCGTCGCGATCGAGCGACAGTGCGGCGCGCAGGTGCGGGATCGCCTCCGCGGCATGCCCAACTTGCAGCTGAGCGCGACCCAGGGCCTCATGCGCGGCAACGAGCGCAGGGTCGGCGCGCAGAGCTGCCTGCAGAGGCGGAATCGCCTGCTCCACCTGCTGCTGGCTCAGCAGAATTTCTCCTCGCGTCAGGTTGAGTTCGGCCGATCCGGGCGCCTGCCCGAGCAGTTGATCGGCGAGCCTGAGCGCCGCGTCGTAGTCGCGGGCCTGGTATTGCGCGCTGAGCAGCTGCTCGCGAAGCCAGAAATCTCCGGGCGCAAACTGGAGAGCGTTCCGCCACTCGGAGACGGCTTCCGAATAATGCCGCTGCTTTACCAGCTGGCTGGCGCGCAGTTCGTGGATCTCCGCGCTTTCGGGAAGCTTTTCCAGCGTGTCGAATGCCTGCCGGGCGAGTCGGGCCCAGGCGCGCGAGTTCCAGTAGGCAGCCTCGGGCGTATCCAGATCCTGCGAGGACCGAATGACTTCCTCGTACCTGCCGGCGATAAACGCGCAGGCCAGCGGGCGGGCCGCGCAGTCGGGCGGAGAGTCTTTGGCCATTTCCATGTCGGCCCAGTCCGAGTGGCCGGACTCGCGATATACCTCGGCAATCGAAGCATGCACGCCGGGCAGGTCTGGCTGTGCGGCGGCGGCGTGCCGATAGAAGAAAAATGCGCTCTGCAACTGCCGGCGGACCAGCCGTTCATCCCCCACCAGCGCGAGCCAGTAGCCGGATTCGGGTGCTGTATTTTCGACCTTCTGAAAGGCAGCCTGCGCGAGCGCGGAACTGCATCGCTCCAGGCCATACCACGCATGCGCGTTTCGTTCATCGGCGGCTGCGACTTTGCCGAACTCGGCGGCGGCATCGCGGAACTGATTGAGCGCAAGCAGCGCGTCGCCGAGCGATTGATGCCCGCCGGGATCGTCGCGCTGAAGCTCGAGGTAGTGCTTCAGCGGCGCAACCGCTCGTGCCGGCTGATCTGCGCCAAGGTACGCATCGCCGAGGAAAAGCCACGCGGGCGCGAGTGTCTTATCGAGCTTTAAAGCGCTCTGGAGCGGATCCAGCGCCTGCCGTGAGTGGCCGGCCAGATGCAGGGCCATGCCGAGGTTGAGTAAGAGCCCCGGGTTTCCCGGAACCGCGCGCACGAGCTGCCGATAGATTGGGACCGCTTCCTCGAACTTGCCGGCCGCCATCAGCTCGTGCCCTTGTTCGGATTTCTCGATCAGCTCCGGAGACTGAGCGTGGGCGATTCCTGACAGCAGGAATGCGGCGAGCAGCGCGCCCGCAGCTCGCCGCCAGGAAGCGGGACAATGGTCCCTTAACGCTATGTCTTTGTCGCAGGCAGCCAGGCTGCTGCTCGCAGGATTACTCGCCATTCTGTCTGCCGCGGCCGCGGAGGTGGGGCGCGCCGTTACCTATTATCACGACATCGCGCCCATTCTCTACAAGAACTGTGTGCCTTGCCATCGGCCAGGCGAATCGGGGCCGTTTTCCCTTCTGAGCCTCGAGGACGCCCGGCGGCATGCGGCCCAGATTGCGGCAGTCACCAAACGGCGGTTCATGCCTCCATGGCTTCCCGAGCCGGGATACGGTGAGTTTATTGAAGAGCGGCGGCTAAGCGATGCGCAGATTGGAGAGATTCAGGAGTGGGTCCGACAGGGCACCCCGGCGGGAAATGAAGCCCATGCGCCGGCCGCGCCGAAGCCGCCTCCGGAATGGCCGCTCGGGAAACCCGACCTGGTTCTGCACGTGCAACAGCCTTACCAGTTGCCGGCAAGCGGGCCCGAGGTCTTCTGGAACTTCGTCGTGCCGGTTCCGATCAAAACCGCGCACCTGGTGCGAGCAGTGCAGATCCGACCGGGTACACCGAGGGCAATTCATCATGCCAGCATCATTCTCGACCGTGCGCGGTCGGCTCGCGGGCGAGCGCGCGGCGCGGGATTCGCCGGCATGGACCTCGCAATTGCCGAAACCACGTTCGACCCCGACGGCAGCTTCCTGGCGTGGAAGCCCGGGAGCATCCCAATGGTGGAGCCGGAAGGCATGGCCTGGCGCGCGGATCCCGGGATGGACCTTATCTTCAACGTGCACCTTCGGCCCACTGGCAAAGCGGAAACGGTGGATCCAGAGATCGGCCTGTACTTCACCGACCAGCCTCGCACCAGGTTCCCGATGCTGCTGGAACTCGAGCATGACGGCGCGATTGACATTCCGGCAGGCACGCGAGACTACGTCGTCAGCGATGATCTCAGTGTTCCCCTCGATCTGCATGTGCTGGCGGTTTATCCTCACGCCCACTATCTGGCGACGCTCGTGGAAGGCTATGCGACTCTGCCGGACGGAACCCGCAGGTGGCTGATCCGCATCCCGGCATGGGATCTGAGCTGGCAGGGCGTTTACCATCTGCGACAACCCCTCTTTCTGCCGCGGGGCAGTGTCATCTCCATGCGCTTCCATTACGACAACTCCGCCGGGAACATCCGCAATCCGCACCAACCGCCGGTGCGCGTCCGCGGGGGCAGCCAGGCGGACGATGAGATGGGAAACCTGTGGCTTCAGGTGCTGCCCGATGCGCCGGGGGACCAGAGGCTGATCCTGCAGGAAGCGGTGACCCGGCGGCTGCTGGAGAAATATCCCGGCGATTTCACGGCGAACTTCAACATGGGAGATCTCCTGCTGAACCGCAACGATGCTACTGGCGCTGTGCCTTACTTTGAAGCTGCGTGTAGGGCAGAGCCGCGCAGTGCTCTGGCCGCCACGGAGTTAGGAACGGCGCTCGCATCCGCGTCGCGGTTCCCGGAAGCAATCGAGAAGTTTCACCGCGCGCTGGAACTGGATGCCGCCTTCGTTGACGCAAGGTACAACCTGGCCAGTGCGGAAGCCGCAAGCGGGCAAATGGAGTCCGCTGCTGCCGATTTCAAGAAGGTGTTGGCCGCGCGTCCCGATGACGGAAAGGCCCGGGATCGCCTCGGCGAGGTGCTGTTCGCCTGGGGCGACCAGCTTGCAGACAGCCAACAATTCGAGGACGCGGCGGCCCGGTATCGTGAGGCGCTGCAATTCCGGCCGGGAGATGCGGCGTTGCACACGAACCTTGGCATGGTTCTGGCTCGCGTCGCGCGATATTCGGAGGCGCGGGCGGAATTCGAAGCGGCGCTGAAGATCAATCCGGAACTGCAGCCGGCAAGGAACGCGCTCGCGCACCTTGCCGGCCACTAGCGGCGCCAGACTCGTGGCGGCCTAAAAGCCTGTGCTGAAAGCCTGACTACCAGCCGACGCGCAGGCCGAAACGTATGCTCCGGTTGTCGGACAACGTTCCTGCCGAGCCGGAAATCGTCATGAACGCAGCATCGTTGACGTTGCTGTCCGGGGAGCCGAAATGCGGCGTGTTGGTGAGGTTGAACGCTTCGGCCTTAAACGTCATTTTCCACCTCTCCGTCAACATGAAGTCCCGGAAAAGGCTGAGATCGTTGTTGATCACGCCCGGCCCGCGCAGGATGTTCCGGCCACTGGTTCCGAATCGCGCGGTGGTCACCGGCGCGAAGGCGGAGACGTCGTAATACTCCTGCAGGGTTCCGATCTTGTGAACCGGGCCCACCTGATCGGCCGTCTGCGAGTTGCCCGGCGCATTCAGAGCGGTGCCGTCGGCGCTCACCGTAAACGGAGCGCCGGAGTAGATCGCGACGATGCCATTGGCCTGCCAGCCGCCGAGAATCACGGCAGGCAC
>Ga0070739_10006334_pt1 | contig 13090 bp, 12 predicted proteins | sample Coa_R1_7_FD_66445 | JGI IMG/M metagenome (GOLD analysis project Ga0070739, IMG submission 66445) | Surface soil microbial communities from Centralia Pennsylvania, which are recovering from an underground coalmine fire - Coalmine... | ecosystem: Environmental > Terrestrial > Soil > Unclassified ... | reverse complement strand
GCGCGGTATCGGCGGGAACGGGGCGGGAGGGCCGAGGACGCATACTCATCACACGTCTCCTTGGAGGTGGTTCCCTAGCCTATCTCCCCTTGACCATAAATTCGCCAGCAGTGTCCACAGAGGGCTCCGCTACATCGTCCTACGATCGAATCCAGAGGCTCTGCTGGGAATCGAGTAAGCAGAGCCAGCCCTTTTCCAGCAGATAGGTCTTCGAGAGGCGGGTCTTTCCGCCGTTGGGATACCAGTTGTCGTCGAGAAGGATGATCCCCCCGGTCGAGACGTGGGGGAGCGCCGCTTTCAGCTCGCGCAGGTTATGGCGCTGCGGCGCGCCGGCGTTCCCCTTGCGCGGCGTGTCGTAACTGTCGAGGTACAGCAGATCGATCGGCCGGTCGAAACCGGCGAGGAAGTCGATAGAATCGCCAGTAACGTACGTGATGTGCGCGGAATACGGACGGGTCACGAACCGGGACCGCTCGGTGGCTTCCGGGTCCAGGTCGCATGTCCAAAGGTGGCCACCGTGCTGCTCAAGGAACTCGCCGAAAATGAGGGTGGAATTTCCGTCACCTCGCCAACCCTCAATCGGGCCGCGCATCGAGCCGGTCTCGACGATCGACCGGCCGCCCCGTTGAAGCCAGATATTGAGAGCAACTTTGAAGGTGTAGAAGCGGTCGCCGAGCCGCTCCCGGTAGCCGTCGAATGGACCACCGTAGAAGAGAAATTCAGCGACGGTGGGTTTCGAATCTGAGTGCTGTAAAACCGTTCCTCTCCTTCCTGTTGGTATCTGTCTATGACGGTTAGCAAGACTCGCACCCGCGCAGAAGACCCGCCCCGAGGAGAAAGGGGCGGGTCTGAAGAAAGGGGGGGAGGAAAGGGATTCAGGCAGAGCGTCGGGTCGAGCCCTTCCGCTCGTTGTATTCGCGGGACAGCGCGGTAATGCGCTCGGACGCCTCGGCCGACGTCAGCTCGCCGGGCTCCTCCGGCTCGCCGAGAAGGCGGGACAGCTTGGCAATGGTCGCGATCTGATTGGCGGTAGCCGGCTTGAACGGCGACGCCTTCGGAAAATCCGGGCGTTCGTTGCGCTCGGCGCGATACGAGGCCTTGCTCTCGCGCGCCGCCGGGCGCTCGTCGTCCTCCGCATCACCGTCGAGGTCGCCAAGCTCCTCGACCGCGGTCACACCGACGTTGACGGCGTCACGCAGGGCGCGCGCCTTGGCGCGAGTCTCGGCCATGCGAATCAGGTGCGGAACGATCATGCGGTTGACGTTTTGCGGGCTCGCATCGCCAATGCCGCCGAACGTGCCGCGATCGGTTTCGACCTCGGCCTGAACGACCGCCAGATTGGCGTTGTCCTCGTGCGGGATCTGGATCAGCGTGGTAGAGATTCTCTTCAGACCCTGCTGATGCGCCTCGTCCAGGAGGCCCTCGTAGAGGACAAAATCCTTGCCCTGGCGATTGATGATGTACTCTTTCTTCACGTCGGAAACCTTTCTGGATGCGCGTTGAACATCTGTCCTAATTTTAAGCGGGCGAGCCCCTCATGTCAAATCGAGACGCCCGATTTTTGGCTCCAGCAAAGGGATCAGAGACCACGGATTTGGTGAATTTCGGTCGTATCGAGCGCTGGGAAAACGTCCGGATTCCACACGCGGCGGTCCGTTCACGGCGCCGGCTGCGCTACCTCTTCCGGGATCGATTCGGGGAGCTCGGCATGGCGCAGCGCGATGCCGGCATAAGCGGCCGCCGCGAGAACAACCACGCCGGAGGCGACGAAGACGGTGTCGATCGGGCCGAAACTGATGCCCGCGACATCGGCATGGAAACCGTTCAGGACGCTGACGAGGATGCCGGCAAGGGCGATCGACAGAATCGACGATAGGCTGATCGCCGGTTGGAGAACGCCGATCACCCGCCCCATGAGCGTTGGCGGCGTGATGCGCATGACGATCGGTCCGACCGCGGCATTCACCGTGGCCAGCGGCGTTGCCGCGAAGAAGAGAATAATCACGCCGGACCAGAAGGAGTTCGCCCGGGCGTAACCGATGATCAGCAGCGCCGTTACCGCCGCGCCTAGCCAGAACGCCCGCAGGAGCCCGAGCCGTCGAACGAGAAACGGCGTGGCAATCGAGCCGGCCAGGAAGCCGACGCCGAAGGCCGCCTCGAGCGCGCCGTAAAGCGAAAACGGCGCGTGGAGGTTTCGGCGCACGAAGAAGATGTCGAGAGCATTGATGGCTCCGGCGCCGAACTGGGCGATCATGACCGTCACGGTTATGACCACCAGGATCCGATTGCGGAGATAGAACGAAATCCCCTTGCGAAACTCGGCCAGGAACCCTGACTCCTCCTGGGTGGCCGGCGTCGTGACCGGTACCAGCCACACGGCGACAAAGGAGAGGAGGAACGACGCCGCATTCACGAGGAGCGCCCAGGCCGGGCCGAGCGCAAAGTAGAGCGGAGCAGCTATCGGCGGCCCGAGGATGGTCGCGATCGGATCGGCGATCTGGCCGTAGCTGGACGCAGCCGGTTGATCCTCGACGGGCACGATCTGTTGAATGATCGCAGCGCGGGCCGGCTGAAAGAACCGGCCGCAGGACGTCGAGAGCGCCACGGTGATGTATATCGCCGCCAGTTCTGCAAGGGCCGGTAGGTGGATCGGAACGAACGGAATGAGACCGCTGAAAGCGATGAGAGCTAGTACTAGAGCGGCGCGCGCGGCATCTGCGGCAAGCATGATTCGCCGCCGGTCCCACCGGTCCACGAGGACCCCGGCGAACGTGCCCACGGCGACCGTGGGAACGGCCGCCGCAAGAAGCAGACCGCTGACGGCAGCCGGCGCCCACGGCTGTCCCCGTGCAACCGACGCCGCGATCCAGATGGTCAGCGTCGTGTCGAAAAAGAAGTCGCCGAGGATCGACACGGTCTCTCCGGTCAGGAGGAACGTGTATGACCGGTTGATGATCCAGGGGAAAGAGCGCGCGGATGCCCCAGACGACGTGTTAGCATCCATCGAAACCTCCGTTCTGGCAGGGACTGGGGGTCTTCGGCGCGTGGAACTCGACCTTCCACGCGTCATTTTTGTGTCGCCGTGTCCTCCTTCGGAGCGGGATAGGCGATCGTGAAGAACGAATGTTCCTTCTCACCGTCGATACCGCGCGGCTGCCCGTATTGATCGACCAGGGCGCCGATCCGGTCCATGAGGCTACGCCACTCGTCATCTGTGACCCACAGCTGCGTGCCGGCAAGCTGAAGGTGATTTTCTCCCTGGTCGTCGGGGGTCGGCGCGCGCGACACGGCTCGCATGAAGTCGGCCGTGATCGAATGGAGTACCTCGGCGACGGCTGCGACGTGCTCTTCGGTTCCCTCCGACTGAAGGAGCGTCGGCGGGACAAGAAAGTTCTTGCCGGCGGCCCGATAGTATTTTTCGAGAATGCCGCCTTTCTCGCGCGTTTCGACCAGCCGTACCATCCCGACCCGCTCCAGTTCGCGGACGTGGTAGTGGACGCGCGCCGGCGCGATGCCCAGAAGCTCGCCGACCTGTGTGACGGTCATTGGCGCGAGGATCAGCGGTTGCATGATCCGGGTCCGGGTGGCGTCGGACGCGATGCGGATTTGCTCGGGCGAGACGAGCTCGTAAACGTCTGGGATATCGTCAGTCATGATTGATCGATCAAATAAAGTTGATAGATCAAATCTTACAACATAGGGGGCCCCGGATCAAGCGATCCCTCTCTACGTTGCCGGGTTTGTGAGTCATTTTCGTAGGGCGGGCCCGGGCGATAGCCCAGCGGCCCGCCGCCCGTTGGTTCACCCGCGGCGAGCAGGCGAGGAGGCGAGGAGGCGAGCAGACGAAGGTGGCGGGGAGGCGGGACACTGCTCCTACCGTCGCGGTCCCGCCCTACACCCTGGTGGTCCCATTCTCAAGCGGATTTTAGGCCGGCTCGTCCGCACGAAGGTCGCGGCGAAGCACTGTGCCGACGGCTTTGCGGCTGATCGAGCCGAGAGTCGAGCCTTGGAAGGCATCTTCCGCCAGCAGAGACGCCGACTGCAGCCCGTCAATCAGCGCCAGGATCTCCAGCGCCGCCTCGTCGGCGTCGATCTTCTTTGGGAACTTGCCTCTCGCCGCACCCTGCTCGATCGCCGCTCGCAGCTCTCCTCGCCAGGCGTCGAAGCGTTTACCGGCCAGCGATCGCAGCTCCTCGTCGCGGACGGCGCCGCGAGTCACCTCGTGCCAGAACATCCTCGACACGCCGCGGGCTTCGCTATCTTCCTGCGCGAATGCGATGAGCGCGAGCAATCGTGCGTCCGGCTCGGGTGTCTGCCGCGCGATCTCGGAAATCGCCTCCACCTCTCGGCCGAGCTGGAACTCCACCGCGGCCAGAAGAATGTCCTCTCGGGAGCCGAACACGTATTGCAGGGTACTGATGGCAGTGCCGGTAGCCTGTGCTACGTCGGCGAAGCGGGTTCGTTCCAGGCCACGTACCGCGATGACGCCGCACGCCGCATCGAGCAAGGATTCCTTTCCCCGTGCCGCGCGCCGGCTCTGGCGACCCGAGTCCGCCGACCACACCGATTCAACTCCTTCGGACCTTGCGGCCGCCATCGGCGCGCAAGGTCCGAGACATCACTGTCACAATACTATCCGGGGAGGGCAAAAGCTTAAAGAGAGGATCGTTCATGCGTGGATCTCTATGTCACGAGCCGGAGACCTGGGGACTCCTCCCCTACCTCGTCCAGTCTCTTGAGAAATGTGTCCACGACCGCCGGATCGAAGGCGCTTCCGCCGAGACGACGCAGTTGTGCTAGCGCGTCGGGCCTTGAGAGGCCGAGCACGCCGTCCGGCGAATGAGTCAGCGCGTCGTAGTATTCCGCAACCGCGATGATGCGCGACCCGAGTGGAATGTCTTCTCCCGACAGCCGTTGTGGGTACCCTTGGCCGTCCCAGCGCTCACGATGATGCCGAACAATCCGCGCGACCGGCTGCAGCTCCGGATAGCCTTCGATCATGTTGGCGCCACGGACCGGATGCGTCCGGACCACCGCGTTTCCAGCCGGCCCGCTCGCGTCAGATTCCCACAGGAGGTCGTCGGGGAGGCTCACCTTTCCGACGTCGTGGAGCCGAGCGGCAAGCATGATGTCATCCCGTTCGGCGGCCGGAACGGGCAAGAGAGCGAGAACATCCTCTACCAGGCTGGCGACGCGCCGGGAGTGGCCGTCTAGCGACGCGTCGCGTCCGTCCACAGCATCGGCGAGCGTCGTGAGCATCCGGCGCGTCTGCTGCTGCGTGACCCGCGACCGCTCGAACGCTTTGTAGACGAAGATGGCAGGAAGGACGAAGAGCAAGAGCGTCCACGGCCGGCTCTCGGCGGCAAGAGCGGCTGGAAGCGCAACCGCATACTGGAGAGCTTCGAACACGCCGCCTTCGATGGCCATCATCCGCATCACCTGCAGCGCTCCTTTGCGCACGAGGGGGCAGAGGAGAAACGGCCCGGTTACTACATCGCCCGTCCACAGGGTCGCGGCGCAGCCGCAGAGGGCGAGGGGCGGAGCGGCCGCATGGAGGTGAGCGACGAACGAACCGGCGCCACCGACGACTAGCCAGCGCGCGACCTGTGTCGGAATGACGGTGGGAACCTGGAGATTGCCGGTCCTCCTGGCCACTGCCAGCTCTCCGACGAGGATGCCGATACCGATTGCGCAGGCGGCGGCGACGGGTGGTAGAAGCGCAGCCAGAAGAAACAGCGCGGTGCCGGATGCGTAGACCTTCGACCGGCTCGTGACCGGGATGGGAAACAGGTAGCTGATGACGAGCGTAGCAATCAGCCCTAACGCAAGGATGTAATGGCCGGTGGACTGGGCCACGGCTGGGGGTGCTGTCTCGTACCAGGCGAGTCCGAGGCCGGCCAGACCTACCGCCGAGGCGGCAACGCCCGCCATCCCTAATCGGGGCCAGGACCCCGCGAGAGACGCCATCGCCGGATCCCTTATCCGTTCGTCACGACTACCGTCAGGTCTGAATTGCTGGGACCGCTTGCCGACGCCCAAGTGCTGCTCCGACTTACGACCTGAGTCGTTAGCGTTGCGGGCTCGGCTGAGTCACTCGCGGTCGAGACGTTTGCGACCACCGTGTACCCGGAGACGGAATCCGGCACGACGTCGACGGACTCGAACGAGCCGGCCACGCCGGGGGTGTGCACGATCTGCGTCGCATTCAGCCCTGGCGGGACGTGGAGCGTAAACGACACGTGCGTCACGGCGGCCGCGCTCTGATCAACCGATGTACCCATGGCGACTTTATCCCCGTTGCTTAGCCAGACCTTAGGGTCGTTCACGCACGCTCCCCAGTGGGCGGATACCGGGGTCGGTAATACCCCACGTCCGATCAGCAGGCCGACCGTAACAGCAGCGGAGGCTAGTAGGAAGCGGCGCCGAGGAGAGTGAGTCATGGTGACCTCCATAATCCAGCCTACGGTTTCTAAGGGATGAGTTTCACGGAATGGTAGCACCGGGCACCTTCATTGGCCCCGGTACAGCAACGCTGCGAAATCGGAGCGCTCCGCCGTCGGTCGGCCCGGATTCTCCTTTCGACCCGTTGGCGAGAGCTCCGGACGTGGGTATGCTCTGTCCATACCGTATGAATATACGGTATGACCGAACGTCACAAGTGGGAGGGGTGCGCGTGTGAGCGGCACAGGCGCTCAAGTCGATCTTGTGCCCAGGTGCTCTCTGAAGAGAGATGAGCAGGGGCAGGCGATGATCGAGTTCGCAATCCTCCTGACGGTTCTCCTGCTGCTCGTCATGGGCATCATGGACTTCGGGTTTATGTTCACAGGCAACGAGGAGTTGGCCAGCGCCGCGCGAAACGGCGCGCGCTACGCTTCCGTGCACCCGACGTCATGGACGAATGCGGCCAGTCCGGCGTCCAACACGATCGAGGGGATGATCATGAACGGCCTGGGCAACACCAAGCTCACGAACGACGATTCCCACATCACGATCGCCTGGCTCACGCCCTCCGGCGTCGCCTGCGGCCAGTACAGCGAATCCTCCAATTCGTTTGTTGCTCAGTCCGGGCAATCTCAATCCTCGTGCGTCGTGGCGGGCGCCCTCATCAAGGTAACTGTGAGCTACACCTATACGCCGATCACGCCGTATCTCCACGCCATGTGGCCGAACGGGGTGACGCTGACCAGCACGGCGACGATGGCGGAAGAGCAATGATCCGTCGCTTGATCGCGCGCGGCCACCAATCCGAAAGCGGGCAGGCGGCGATCATGCTCGCCCTGATGCTGGTCGCACTCATCGGGTTTTGCGGCCTGACACTTGACTACGGGCGCGCCGCGCTGGCGCATCGAGCGGCCCAGAACGCAGCAGACGGCGCGGCGCAGGCAGCGGCTACCGATATCTATCTGGGAGATGACGAGGCGACGGCGACGACCTTTGCCGGCCAGGCAATGACGCAGCACGGGCTTCCCACGGCGGATCTGACCCAGCTCAGCTACCTCGACTCAACCTATAGCTCGACGTCGACGGCGTCGAGCGTCAACTACGTCCAGTCCCAGGTTTCGGAGTCGATTCCGACGACGCTCCTCAGTATCCTCGGGATACGTACGATCTCGGTCTCCGCGAGCGCGCAGTTAAAAGTCGGAGCGGGCGGTTCATCCTGCGCGTTTTGCCTGCTCAGTCTCACCCAAGGACTGACGGCGAGCGGATCGGAAAACTACAACGTGACCGGCGGGGACATCTGGATCAACGCCGCCGGCACGTCGGCAACGTCGAGTGGCTCGGAAAAGATCAGCGCCAGTGAGATCGGGATGAACGGGGGGTACACGTACAGCGGCGGCAACCCATTTACGCCCGCACCCCTGACCAACGCCGGAACGGTCCCCGACCCGCTCGCGAACGTTCCCGCACCGTCAGTCACCGGGCCGTCGTACGGGACGCCGGTGTACTCCGGGTCGGGCCGGACTGTGACACTCAGTCCCGGCATTTACTCCGGAATTATTTTGTCGGGATCCGGGACCGTCAACTTTTCGCCCGGCATCTACGTCTTTACCGGCGGAATCACGATCAGCGGGACGTGGGCGTTCGACGGTACCGGGGTCATGATCTACCTGACGTGCAGCAGTTATTCGTCGACGAAGACTCAGCCGTGTAATGGGGCGGCCGGGGCCGGCCTTACCTGGAGCGGATCCACCACCTACAACCTCACAGCTCCGACTTCCGGGACCTATAAGGGGCTGGCGATCTACTACGATCGCACCAATTCGGCGGGCATCACATTAAGCGGTTCACCCAGCGACAGCCTCACCGGAACGATCTACGCCAAGGATTCTGCGATGACGTTGAGTGGAACCCCGGGAATCTCCCAGCTCAATTCGCTGGTCGTGGTGGGCAGCGCCACCGTTTCGGGTAGCGGCACCCTGAACCTCGTCTACAACCAGGATGAGAATTATGGGGCCGCGCAGGCGCCGGTTTTTACGCAGTAATCAACGTTAGCCGGCGCGGCGTAGGGGCTGCAGCTCGCCCGTGCGATCGTCGTGCGCCCGGGAGGGATTGATGCCGGGACGGCGGGGCAGGCGCGGCACGAGCCGGCCCGCCCTTGGTGCGTTGCCTGCGTTAACACTTAATGGAACAGCGAGTGCGCCGCGACCAGCGGGGCGATCAGGACCGCTACGATGTTGACGATCTTGATCATCGGGTTGATGGCGGGGCCCGCCGTGTCCTTGTAGGGGTCGCCGACGGTGTCGCCGGTGACGGACGCGGCGTGAGTCGCCGTGCCTTTGCCGCCAAAGGCGCCTTCCTCGATGTACTTCTTGGCGTTGTCCCAGGCGCCCCCTCCTGAGGTCATCTGAATGGCCAGGAAGAGGCCGGTCAGGATCGTCCCGATGAGCATGGCGCCGAGCGCTTTCCAGCCGAGGATGAAGCCGACGACGATCGGCGCTCCGACCGGTATCAGACCGGGCAGAGCCATCCGCTGAAGCGCCGAGCGAGTCACGATATCAACCGCACGGGCGTAATTGGGACGCGACGTGCCTTCCATGATGCCGGGATCGTCGCGGAACTGGCGCCGGACCTCCTCGACAACCTCGCCGGCCGCCTTTCCGACGGCGCGCATGCCAAGCGACGCGAACAGGAACGGTAGCAGACCGCCGATGAACAGCCCGGCGATGACGTAGGGGTCGTCGAGGCGGAAGACCGGGTTGTGGATGCTGGGCTGGTCGCGCAGCACCTGCACGTACGCCGAAAAGAGAACCACCGCGGCGAGCCCGGCCGACCCGATCGCGTAGCCCTTGGTGACGGCCTTGGTCGTATTCCCGACCGAGTCGAGCGGGTCGGTGATCTCACGGACCTCCTCGGGCATCTCCGCCATCTCGGCGATGCCACCGGCATTGTCGGTGACAGGCCCGAACGCGTCGAGCGTGACGATGAAGCCGGTGAGGGAGAGCATAGACGATGCCGCGATCGCGACGCCGTAGAGGCCGAAGCCGGCCGGGGCGAGACTGTAGGAGATGATGACACCCAGGGCGATGACGATGGCCGGCAGCGCGGTCGCCATCATGCCGACCGAGAGCCCTTCGATGATATTGGTCGCGTGCCCGGTAATCGACGCTTTGGCTATCGACCGTACGGGACCGTAGTTATCGGAGGTGAAGAACTCGGTGATGCCGAAGAAAAGGACGGTAACCGCCAGCCCGACGAGCGCGCACCAGTAGTAGCGCGCGTCTCCGAGGAGCGCGCCGTTGATGGGAATCAGAATCAGGGCCGCGAGCACCGCGGTAACGACCATCCCGACGTACAGGCCGCTGACGACGCTCCGATTGTATGGCCGTACCAGCAGGCTGCCGACGATCGAGGCGAAGATCGACGCGGCGCCGATAGCTAACGGGAAGAGGATGGCGTGCGTCTGCGTGGCGCCGTGCCCCCGATAGAGAAGGAAGCCGAGGAGCATGGCCGCGACGCTGGTGACGACATACGTTTCGAACAGGTCGGCCGCCATGCCGGCATCGTCGCCGACGTTGTCGCCGACGTTATCGGCAATGACCGCGGGATTGCGCGGGTCGTCCTCGGGAATACCGGCTTCCACCTTCCCCACGAGATCGGCGCCGACGTCGGCAGCCTTGGTATAGATGCCGCCGCCGAGCCGGGCGAAGACGCTAATCAGGCTGGCGCCGAAGGCGAGACCGACGAGCGTACTGGGACCGGCGGCGCCGGTGGCATGGAAAAACGACGCGATCGGCGTCGTCTCACTCTGGCCCACCGCGAGATAGGCGACGGTGACGGCCAGCAGGGCCAGGCCCACGACCATGAATCCGGTAACGGCGCCGCCGCGAAACGCGATTTGCATCGCCTTCGTCAGGCCCACTGTCCCGGCCTCGGCAGTCCGCACGTTCGCCCGCACGGCGACATTCATGCCTATGTACCCGGCCGCGGCGCTACAGACGGCACCGAGCAGGAAGAGCACGGCCGTCAGGATGTGGCCGGGGTCACCGGTCGTCGACGGCCGGATGAAGATCGCCAGCAGAATCGCGACGACGATGCCGATGATGCCGATCGTCGTGTACTGACGGTTGAGATAGGCGGCCGCGCCTTCCTGGATCGCGTGCGCGATGGATTGCATGCGCTCGTTGCCCTGCGGTTGTCGCATGATCGTGACGGTCAAGATGATGCCGTACGCGATCGCGGCGAGGCCGCCGACGAATGCCAGGATGATAACAGTGTCTTTACTCATTCCCTCCCTCAAATCTGACGCCGGTCTGCCTCGGCGAACCGGCATGGAAGCTCATCAGGTCGATCGGGTCGTTACCCAGTGCACGGTCTCGCCGAGAAATCGGCGCCGCTCCATACCGAGAACGACAAGGTCTCCAAGATCGGCGTCGGTCGTGAGATATTTCTGCGCGCGCACTCCGAGCGGAGGCGCGACGAGCAGGGCGCCCATGGCGGCGAGAACGGCGTAACCAAAACGGTTCTGTCGCGGTTTGAGCTGCGAGGCGAACGCGGCCGACAGGCCGGAGAGCAGACCGGCGACTGCCAGGTTCGTTCCGCAGCGGGGATGCAGGGCCAGCTCGCTTTCACCGCGTCGCAGGCGGCGCGCTGCTTCCTCGACGGCGGCGCGGAGCGTCGCGGTGTCGATTTCTCCGTTTATATAGAAGCCTCGACCGTTGGAGCGGCCACGCAGATTGGCCGCGGGGAGAATCTCACCCACGACCGTTATGGTGGCATGCTCGAGGGCATGATTGCGCCGCACGCGCGTGGCGTGTGAAAGGCGTCGCAACTTGGCGATCACGCGGGATTCCGTGCCTCTGACCGGTACAGAATGGCGAGCGGCTGCTCGCCCTCTCGCACGTCAATATAACATCCAGATATGGTACGCTCGACGCGTCCCACCCCGAGGCGCTGTGTGAAGATCGGGACGATCGTCGCGTCCAATTCCCATATCTCGTATCTCTGTCGCGTGTTCGGCCGGCTGGAATCGCAGTCACCACCCGAACCCGACGATTTCGCCTTTGGTACATTCGTTTCCATTCGCCCGGTAGAGAACGGGGCCGAGCGGCTGATTGGCGTGGTCCGCGATACCGTGCTGGTAAATCCGGAGTACGGTCAGATTGGCCCGCGCCTGTCGAGCGATCGGGATCTCGAGGTGTTCAGTCCGGATTATCTCGACGAAAAGGGCACCCTGGTCGAGGTCCTCGTCCTTGGCTGGCGCGACGGCGACCGGACAATACACCGGGTCCCGCCATTGGCGGCACAGGTCGGTAACCCGGTCGAAACGGTGCCGCGCGACGAGATCGTCGCTTTTCACCGCGATAGCGCGGGCCGGTTCTTCATGGGGTACCTCCCACAGCTCGTGGCGCGTCCCGATCCGGTTGTCGCGGGTCTGCTCTTAGGCATACTCGATCGACTGGAACCGGACTTCCGCGCCGACGACCGGGTCATCGACGTGCTGCGGCGTAACCTGGCATGGAAAGCACACGTGGTGCCGGCCGGATGACGCATCAGGTTGTCGGCACGGCGAAGGGGCCGGGCGAGCATCCCCACGAGTTCCTGTTCATCACGCCAGATGGGGACAACGTGTGCAAGCCGGGCGAATTTGTCTATTACACACTTGCCGATGAGAACCGGGCCGTGCTGGCTCGGATCAGCCGGCGGGCGCCGGTTCGACTCTTCCCCGATACCTTCATGGCGTCACCCGACGTGCCACCGGCCGATATCGCCGCCGCGGTGGGCTATTCGGCGGGCGAGGAGGAGCTGTTCGAAGTCGCGGCGACCGTCATGGGACACTTCGATCCTCGCCTCGCCGCATTCGTCAATCCTCGCGTCCTTCCGCGGAGCGGAAGCCCAATCTACCTAGCTCCGGATGAGATGCTGGCCGAGGTGCTGAGTAAGCGGCGGCCGGGTGAGATCGCGTCGGCGCGGGTCGGCTGGCTGCTCAGCCGGCCGTCGGAAAGTGTCCCGGTCGTGCTGGACGTCAATGAGTTCACCAGCACGCACCTTTCGATCATTGCCGGGACCGGGTCGGGCAAGAGCTACCTCGCCGGCGTGACGATTGAAGAATTGATGCGGCCATACAATCGCGGCTGCGTGCTCATCGCCGACCCACACGGAGAGTATGAAACGCTGTTGGAGATGCAGAACCGTGACGAGTTCTGCGACGGCGATTACCGGCCGCGAGTGCGGATTTTCAAGCCGGATCAGGTCAATGTGCGTGTTTCCACGCTCACGGTCGACGACCTCCGCTACCTTTTGCCGAACCTCGGAGAGCGGATGGAGTGGATTCTTAACGAGGCGTACAACCGGGTCCAGCGTCAGGCAGGAAGCGCCTACGACGGGAAATGGACGGTAGCGGACCTCCAGGCGTGTGTTGAAGAGGTCGGCGAGGAGGGGGCGCAACGAGGCGCCGACCTGGCGTCCAGCGTTCAAGGACTGCTCTGGCGTCTCAAGCGCCAACTGATCCAGTCGCCCAACTTCGACGACTCGCGTCACCTGGACCTGAATGAGTTGTTCCAGCCGGGGCAGTGCACCGTTCTCGAGTTGAATGAAATCGATCAGCGAGACCAGCAGGTGATCGTCGCGACGCTGCTCCGCAGGCTGCTCA
>Ga0070739_10006332_pt1 | contig 13092 bp, 11 predicted proteins | sample Coa_R1_7_FD_66445 | JGI IMG/M metagenome (GOLD analysis project Ga0070739, IMG submission 66445) | Surface soil microbial communities from Centralia Pennsylvania, which are recovering from an underground coalmine fire - Coalmine... | ecosystem: Environmental > Terrestrial > Soil > Unclassified ... | reverse complement strand
CGGCTGGGATGGCAATTCTGGTGGGGCGGTCCTTGGGCGGCGACTCGCCTCGTAACCGCCTCGAAGCCAAAAGCAGCGACCCAGGAATAGGAGGCTCAACATGCAACTGCTCACCGTGAAGATCGAGAAACCCGATGACGCCAATTTCATCCTGGGCCAGACGCGCTTCATCAAGGCGGGTGGACCATGAGTGTCGCCAACAACCAGGAGCCGCCACGAGAAGGGATCAACAAAGGTCGCTTGATTGGTTTTCTGGTAGCCCTGCCGGCGTATTTTGCTCTGTCCATGTTCCTGCCTGCCGGGACATGGGCCTGGACGAAGGGCTGGCTCTTCATCGGGGTTTTCCTTGGTACACTGGCAGTCGTCGCCTTGTACCTCTGGCGAGTGAATCCCGAAGTGGTGGTTGCCAGAACCGCCTTGCACGAGGGAACCAAGCGCTGGGACAAAATCCTGGTGCCCATCCTGTTGACGGTGCTGTGTTCCATCATTCCCGTTGCGGCGCTTGACGACGGGCGCTTTCACTGGTTTCCGCTGGATTGGTGGGTCGTGAGTTTCGGCTATGTCCTGTTCCTTGCCGGTTTGGGCATCCTGACCTGGGCCGAGGCCGTCAACAAGTTCTTTGAGGTCACGGTTCGCATCCAGACGGATCGTGGGCACAAGGTCATCGATACCGGCCCCTACGCCATCGTGCGACATCCCGGATATGTCGGCGCCATCCTCTTCTTCGTGGGGCCGGCCTTATGCCTGGGGTCAGTTTGGGCGCTGGTCCCTTCCGGCCTTGCGTCTGCCGTCCTCATTCTGCGAACGAAGTGGGAAGACCAGACTTTGCAGGCCGAACTGCCGGGGTACAAGGACTACACGCAACGGGTTCGCTTCAAGCTGATTCCAGGCGTGTGGTGAGGAGGCGCAGACCGCTTCGACGGGGCGTGCGCTGGAAACGTGGAAACAGCTCCGGGCCATCCTGCTGCTCCCCTTCATGGTGGAGGTCCGGCTTCCTAGATTAACCCGGAATCACCGTCTTGCCTGTCCGCAGGAGGAAAGCAGCAATGAGCCGATCCATCGCCACCGCCCTCATGTTTCAAGATGGGAATGCCGAGGAAGCGATGAACTTCTACGTCTCGCTGTTTAAGGGGTCGGAAATTGTGCGGGTGGAGCGCTACGGCCCCCAAGGTCCGGGCAAGGAAGGCTCGATCAAGCGAGCGACGTTCAAGCTGGCCGGGCATGATCTGGCGTGCATGGACAGCCCGGCGAAACATCAATTCACGTTCACGCCGTCCATTTCTCTCTTCGTGGAGTGCGAGAACGAGTCAGAACTGGACGAGGCGTTCAACAAACTTTCGGCAGGAGGCACGGTGTTGATGCCGCTCAACAACTACGGGTTCAGCAAGAAGTTCGGCTGGCTCAACGACCGTTTCGGAGTATCATGGCAGCTCAATCTGGCTTGATCTGCCTACCCTGCGCCGATTACTTCACAATCTCGATCTGGCTGGGGTCATCCACTTCGATGTAGGGCCGGTCCTCCTTGCGGATCACTACCCCGCGAACCCGGATGGTTTTGCCCTTGTAGTAGGCGGTCGGATCGTCCATTCCCGCCTTGGTGAATTTCGCCCTTCCATTCTCGGTGACGACCACGCCCAGGTTTTTGGGGTCACGATGGTTCGCCTCGGAGTCCAAGAAGACTTGCTGGGAGCCGGTGCAGCATTTCGTTCGCTGAACGATCATTTCAACTGTGACCGACTCATTGAGCCGGTTGATGGCTTCGACGGGGGACAGGTTCATGCCAAACTCCTCCAAGACTTCGGGTTGCGGCCCTCCTTCGACATACAGATAGAATACTCGGAACTTGAACCTCAGGCTGCTCGCTGGAGGCGGCGACGCGGGGTGGTTGATGGCGTGGCGTGCCGGAATTTTCAAAGAATCCCTTGACTCCGGCCGATACTTGCATATACAATTTCCCGGACGGTCAGGGAGCCGCACGATCATGGACAAAGCCACGACGAGCAGCATCGATACCATTGCCAAGACGTGCATCGCCGTGCGCCTGCGCCTGCTGAACCGGGTCGTGACCAACTTCTATGACGATGCCCTGCGCCCGCTGGGCCTGAAGGTGAGCCAGTTGAACATCCTGATCGTGACCGCCCGGCTCGGCCTAGCCCGGCCCGCCCAGGTCTGCGAAATTCTGCAACTCGATGCGTCCACCCTCAGCCGCAATGTCAAGCCGTTGCAGGCTCACGGCTGGCTGGAGGTCGTGTCGGAAGAAGATGCCCGTGCCCAGCCCTTCCGGTTGACACCCCAGGGAAAGCGGTTGATCGAGAAGGCAGTGCCGGCCTGGGAAAAAGCCCAGCGCCAGGCCGCCGAACTGCTGGGGGACGAAGGAATCGCCCTGCTCGATAAAGCCGCCAAGAAGGTAGGAATGGCCTAGGCCGACCGCTGATCGACCTGTGTTTTTTTGGGACGATATTTGCATATGCAATTAAAAAGGAGTCCTCATGAACCTGGCCGAACATCCGACCGTGCGGCGCTTCCGAGAAAGCAACCGCCCCAGCAGCGCCGAGCCACCCAAAACACTCGATGCGGCCTGGCTTCGTCAGCTGTGCCTGGACAGTGGGGCCGATGGCGCCGGCCTGGTCGAGATCAGCCGTCCGGCCCTGGACGACCAGCGGGCCGATATCCTGCGTGCTTTCCCGCCAACCAGGACGCTCCTCAGCTTCGTCTGCCGGATGAACCGGGAGCCGATCCGCAGCCCGGCCCGCTCCGTCGCTAACCTGGAGTTTCACCACACCGGCGATCACGTCAACGAAGTCGCCCGGAAGGTTGTAGCGACCCTGGAGAAGCAGGGCATCCGGGCGCTGAACCCAGCAATGGGCTTCCCGATGGAGATGGACCGCTTTCCGGGTGGAAAGATATGGGTCGTCTCGCACAAGCCGGTCGCCGTCGCTGCGGGCCTGGGGCACATGGGCATCCACCGCAACGTCATCCATCCCAAGTTCGGTAACTTCATCCTGCTGGGCACGGTCCTTATCGGGGCCGACGCTACCGCCTACGATCAGCCGATCTCGTACAACCCGTGCCTGGAATGCAAACTGTGTGTGGCGGCGTGTCCGGTGGGAGCCATCGCCCCGAATGGCGACTTCAACTTCTCAGCCTGCTACACGCACAACTACCGGGAGTTTCTGGGCGGCTTCACCGATTGGGTCGAGCAGATCGCCGACAGCAAAGACGCCCTCGACTACCGCAAGAGGCTATCGGACGCGGAGTCGGCCTCGATGTGGCAAAGCCTGTCCTTCGGGGCCAACTACAAGGCAGCGTACTGCCTAAGCGTCTGTCCGGCTGGGGAAGAGGTCATCGGCCCCTACCTCACCGACAAGGCCGGGCATCTGCGGGAAATCGTTCGTCCGTTGCAAGATAAGGAGGAGACGGTCTACGTCGTTCCCGGCTCGGATGCCGAGGACCATGTGGCACGCCGCTTCCCGCTCAAAACGATCAAGCGGGTCGGCAACGGCCTACGGCCCCGGACGATCCAGCGATTCTTGTCGGGGTTGCCTCTGGTGTTTCAGCCGGGAAAGGCGGCGAAGCTGAACGCCGTGTATCACTTCACCTTCACCGGCAACGAGGAGAGACAGGCAACCGTCACTATCCGGGAGAGCATCTTGCAAGTCCAGGACGGCCACCACGGAGAGGCCGACCTTCGTGTGACCGCCGACAGCGAGACGTGGCTGGGCTTCCTGGCGAAAGAGCGGAGCCTGCTGTGGGCGCTGCTCCGCAGGAAAATCCGTGTCCAGGGGTCGCCGAAGTTGCTTGTCGCCTTTGGCAAGTGTTTCCCCTCGTAAGAGCGGCTGTTGAGACGAGGTTTGATCCTAAAAGGAGTGGGACGATGCTGAACGACAAGATGGTTCGGGGCACCAATTTCACCTGCTTCCACGCCGGCCCAATGGCGGGTTGGACGCAGTTCCGGCTGGAGCCGCCCGATGTGCCGCTGCCGGCCAGGGGCAAGCTGTTCCTGCGGAGCCTGCTTGGGTCGGCGGGGCTGGAAATATCGCTCATTGTCGTCCCGCCCGGCAAGGCGATCCCGTTCCTGCACAAGCACCGGGAGAACGATGAGGTTTACATCGTCGTCGGAGGCTGGGGCCAGTTCCTCGTGGACGGCGAGTGCATCGACGTGAAGGAAGGCTCCGTGCTGCGCATCAACCCGTCTGCGGCACGAGCCTGGCGGAACAACTCGGATGCGCCGTTGTATTTCCTTTGTCTTCAGTACCGAGCTGATAGTGTGATCCAAGGCGGAACAGCTGACGGCCAGAAGGTCGAGGGCAAGCCCATCTGGCCGAACGGACAGACAACTTTCGAGATTGGGAGGAAGCATGGCGACGATCCTCGAACTCGCACAGAAGATGATGCTTGGTGAAGTACCGCCAGCACCGATAGGCCGGTTGCTGGGTTTCATTATCAAAGCCATAGAGCCGGGCCATGCGATCTTCGAGATGGAGATCGATGACCGCCACCACAATCCGATGGGTACGCTGCACGGTGGTATCTATTGTGACCTGGCCGATGCAGCGATGGGGTACGCCTACGCCGCCACACTGGCTGAAGGCGAAACATTCACGACCGTCGAGTTGAAGATCAACTTCCTCCAGGCCGTGCGGTGGGGGAGGCTCACCGCCGAGGCCAGGGTCGTCAAGGCGGGTAGCACCTTGAGCTACATCGAGTGCGATGTCAAGGACCAGAGCGGCAAGCTGGTGGCACGGGCGTCAAGCACTTGCATAAAACAACGGGAGGATCGCCCTGCCAGGGGGTAACGCCCAACACGCTTCGTTCAAAAGGACAAGCGATGATGAATCTGCGGCGCTGAAAACTTGTGGCTGCGACGATCAAGGTGGATCGCCCTGCTCGTCCTGTGTCGCCTCGACCCTGAGTTGGTAGCCATCGCACCGCACAACAGGTTGTGGCGGATACCTCGGGTAAGCGGTGTCCGTGACCGACAACTCACAGAGCAAGAACCGTGACCTTGCCGTGCGGACCTCTCGCATGTTCTTGCACGTCTCACAAAGGCTTGGCATCATCGGTTCTACTCACCAATTGCGACAAGTGGAACTACTAGCCCCCGATGTTTCATGCCGCCAGTTCTCGTTTTCGTTCCGCCGTTTACTTCCACCAAGGCTTCTTCGGCTCTCCCGCCATTCTCCTTCCTCGTCAATCTCGACATGGACGACGTTTGGGCAACAACAGACCGGGCAATCTTCGACGTATTCCTGCTCCGACCTTGCTGATAGATCGATAAGCACGACGATCTCCTCGCCACACGAGTCGCATAGATAGCTGGCCTTATCCTTCATGGTTCAGCCCCCGACCCGCTTGACCCGGTAGCCCATGCCCTCCAGCACGGCAGCCAGCCGATCACGCTGGTCGCCCTGAATCTCGATCCGACCATCCTTCACCGTGCCCCCGGTGCCGCACCGAGCCTTGAGCTTTGCGGCCAGTTCGAGCAGGCCAGCTTCATCGAGTGGCGCATCGAATACGGTCGTTACGCCCTTACAGCGACCAAACCGAGCGACGGCACGCAGTCCACGAGCTTCAAGGGCTTTCACAACAGACGCCGCCATCGGGCCGACGTTGTTGACGCCTCGTTCCAGCGCAAGCCCCCTCGAAGACGCCCACCACGGCAGGCCCATCTTCCCGGCCACGGAATTGATTGGAGAAAGTGGCAGCGGCGGGCCTCGGCAGAGCCGGACGATTGGATGGCGGCTCCTCACACAAGGTCCGGGTTCGGCTGGAAAAGCATCGAGCCGAACCGCATTCCTTGGGCTGCGCTGAAACCCGGTCCGCTGCCCGAGGAGCCGCACGGCAAGCCAAGCCTGCTGAATCGGCTGTGGCAGGCCACGTCGGCACGTTTTTCTTTTATCTATTGGCTGTTGCCCTCGTGAGGAACGAAATCCGCATAATATGAACAGGGCAACGAGTCTGCGCTGCCCTCACGTGCTGGGAGCGGAGAAAACGCAGCACATTAAGGGAGACTCAGCAGAACTGGGAGACAATTACATGAAACCTAGGCCCCGTGCCTTCCTGCTCGTACTGCTCACATGTGCAGGGATGCTGCCGGCACGTGCAGCGGAAACGCCGGAGTCTCTCCGCAAGAAGGGAAGCGCCGTCTTGACACAGCTAGAAGGGCAAATCAAGGTTCCCGGCTTGAAGGAACCGGTCGAAATTCTGCGCGACTGCTGGGGCATCCCCCATATCTACGCGCATAATGCCGATGACCTGTTCTTCGCTCAGGGCTTCGTCGCTGCACAGGACCGCCTCTTCCAGATCGACCTCTGGCGCCGCGTGGGACTTGGCGAGACGGCCGAGGTGCTCGGCAAGAAGAGCCTGGAGACTGACCGCTTCGCCCGGCTACTGAAGTACCGAGGCGACCCGGACGCAGAGTGGGCCGCTTATGCTCCCGACGCCCACCAAATTGCCATTGCCTTCACTCGCGGTATCAACGCCTACATCGACTCCATCGGCAATCGCCTGCCCATCGAATTCCAACTCCTCGGCATCCGGCCGAAGAAGTGGCGGCCCGAGGACTGCCTCGGACGGATGTCGGGCATCATCATGTCGCGCAACTTCTCGAACGAACTCGCCCGCGCCCAACTCGTAGCCGCGGTCGGTATCGAGAAGGCGAGGCTGATCGCGCCGACGGACCCGCCACGCGACTATACCCCGGTACCGGACCTGGACCTGACGGGCATCGACCGCTCGATCCTAACCGGCTACAACGCAGCAATCCAGGCGCCGCAGTTCAAGCTGGGCGGTGACGGGAGCAACAATTGGGCTGTGGAAGGCACGCTCTCGGCCTCCGGCAAGCCGCTCATGGCCAGCGATCCGCATCGAGCCATCGCTCTGCCCTCGCTGCGTTATCTCGTCCACCTCAATGCCCCAGGCTGGAACGTCATCGGCAGCGGGGAACCCGGCCTGCCTGGAGTGGCCATCGGCCACAACGAACGTGTCGCCTGGGGCTTTACCATCGTTGGCACCGACCAGGCGGATCTCTACGTCGAAGAAACCAATCCGCTCGACGCCACGGAATACCGCGTCGGAGACCGCTGGGAGAAGATGAAGATCGTCCGCGAAAGAGTGGCCGTGCGCGGTGAGGAGCAACCGACGGAGATAGAGTTGCGCTTCACGCGGCATGGTCCGGTGATTTTCGAGAATGCGAAGCGGCACCGAGCCTACGCCCTGAAATGGGCCGGCAGCGAGCCGGGCGGCGCGGCCTATCTGGCGAGCCTGGCTCTGGATCGGGCGAAGGACGGCCGCGACTTTGCGGCGGCCCTGAAGAGGTGGAAAGTGCCGTCGGAGAACATGGTCTATGCGGACGTTGACGGGAACATCGGCTGGGTTGCTGCCGCATTGACCCCGGTGCGGAAGGGCTGGGACGGCCTGCTGCCGGTGCCGGGCGCGAAGGGCGTCTACGAGTGGCAAGGCTTCTTGCCGCGAGAGGAGTTGCCGCAATCCCAGAACCCGTCTTCCCACTATGTCGCCACGGCCAATCAGAATATCCTGCCTGCCGGCTACCATGCGGAAATTAGTTATGAGTGGTCGCCGCCGTACCGCTTCGCCCGCATCAAAGAGTGTCTGGAGGCGAAGAAGCGGTTCACGCTGGAGGACTTCCAGAGCATCCAACATGACATCACGACGCTCCCCGGTCGAACGCTGGCCCGGCTGATCAAGATTGTCGATATGCAGGATCGAGAGCTTCAGCCCTACGTCGAGCTATTGGCCGGATGGGATGGTGTTTTGTCTGCCGATTCCCGCGCCGGAGTGCTGTATGGCATCTGGCTACAAGAATTGCTCGACGGCTTCTATCACTCCGAAGTCCCGGCCAGACTTCTGGATTTCCTCGCTACGCCCAACGGTGTGCCGGTGCTGCTGGCGGCGCTGGAGAAGCCCAACGCGGCGTGGTTCGGCGAGAAGCCGCGTGAAGGACGTGACCGGCTGCTGCGCACCACCTTTCGCAAGGCAGTGAACCGAGCCAGGAAGCTGTTGCCGGGCGACGAGAAGGAATGGTCCTGGGGCCGGCTGCATACCACGACATTCCGCCACCCTTTGGCCTCGCTCGGCCCTGCCTATGCGAAGGCATTCAACCTTGGACCGGTGCCGCGAGGCGGGGATGCATTTACCCCCAATGCCGCCTCGCACAACTTGAAATTCGAGCACACCGGCGGGGCGACCTATCGGCACATCTTGGACTTGGCAGACTGGGACCGCGGCCTGGCGACGAGCGCCCCCGGACAGTCGGGCCAGCTGGGCAGCCCGCACTACGATGACCTGTTGCCTCTGTGGCAGAAGGGCGAGTATTTTCCGCTGGCCTTTTCACGCGCGCGGGTGGAGAAGGTGGCGCGCCACCGGCTGATATTAATTCCGGCGGAGAGATGAGTTCGGCAACTGCCCTCCTTATAATAGGCTAAGGAATCGCCCTCCCTGCGCGAGAAGGGTCGATCATGTTCACATTCTTCGGCAAACCCTACCGGCACTGCGATGGCATCAGCAGACGACAATTTCTCACGGCGGGAGCGTTGGGACTGGGTGGATTAACCCTGGCCGACCTGCTCCGTGCGGAGGCCGCGGCAGGGAAAGGGGCGACCAGCAAATCGATCATCAACATCCATCTCGATGGTGGCCCACCACATCTGGACACCATCGATCCCAAACCGGACGCGCCCGCCGAGATCCGCGGCGATTTCAAACCGATTGCCACGACGGTCCCTGGTCTCTGGATCAGTGAGCTGATGCCGAAAGTGGCCGGGATCGCCGATAAGATCGCTTTCATCCGCTCACTCGTCGGCTCGGCCGGCGCTCACGATGCGTTCCAGTGCCAGTCGGGTTTCCCGACCAGTGACCTGCGTTCCCTCGGCGGTCGGCCGGCTCTCGGCTCGGTGATAGCGAAGCTCCGTGGCTCAGCCGACGATCCTGCTCCGCCGTTCGTGGACTTGATGCAAGGCCGGCCTCTGGTCCGCAACAGCGCCCGGCCCGGGTTCCTCGGCCCGACCTTCACACCGTTCCGGCCCGACATCTCCAAGATGTTCGCGCGGGAGTTGGAACCCGGAATGAAGAAGGAACTAGCCGCCCGCGGCAATTCGCACGCGATCCAGCTGACGCTGGTGGACGGCCTGACGCCCGAGCGGCTGAAGGATCGGACCCGCCTCCGCTCCGCCTTCGACGGCACCCGTCGCGGCCTGGATGCCAGCGGCGGCATGGAGGCGATGGACCGCTTCACCCAGCAAGCGGCAAGTATCCTTATTTCAGGGCGCTTCGCCTCGGCGATGGACCTGAGCAAGGAGTCGCCCAAAGTGCTGGAGCGGTACACGCCCCCGGTCGCAGCCTCGGCCACGCGGTTCTACACCAGCGAGGACGGGATGGCGGCCCGCAAGCTGCTACTGGCCCGCCGGTTGATCGAGGCGGGCGTCCGGTGCGTGAGTGTTTCGTTCAGCGACTTCGACACTCACTCCGATAACTTCGGGCGGATGCGACAGCTGCTGCCGATTGTCGATCATGCGTTGCACGCTCTGGTGACTGATCTGGAAGAGCGGGGGCTGCTTGGCGAGGTGGCAATCGTTGTCTGGGGAGAGTTCGGGCGGACGCCGAAGATCAACAACAAGGCGGGGCGCGATCACTGGCCGGAGGTAAGTCCGGCCCTTCTGATGGGCGGGGGCCTCAAAGGCGGCCAGGTAATCGGGGCGACGGACCGCGTGGGCGGGCGGGTGGTATCGCGAGCGGTGCAGTTTCAGGATATTTTCGCCACCCTCTATCATCTTCTCGGGATTGATCCATCCGTCACGACTCTGACCGACCCCAACGGCCGGCCTCAGCACCTGCTGGAGCGCGGCGAGCCGCTGCGCGAACTCCTCTGATTCCGCAGCGAAGATCTTCGCCAGGCCCGATCTGTTATCGCCCAGACCAGGAGCCGGCAGAGTTGCTTGCATTACGGATACGCCACCGACATAATCAGCAGTCTATAGCGTCGGTGCGCTAGACAAACTGGCTGGCGGGAGGTTCCTTGTAATCGTAGATCGGAGGCAGCCGTGGCCTACCCCTTCGGCCGCAGGTGGGCAGGAAAGGCTTGCCGATCCGGATTTGGGCTATAACGCTAACCGGGGCATCTCAGGCCGCTTTGAGAGTGCGGGAAGGCGAGGAGACAAGGATGAAGACGCGGGTGGCAAACAGACCTCTGGCCGACCTGCTCGACGGGCTTACCGTCGAGGGGGCGTCCGAGCTGTGCCGGCCCGAGGCCGATGGCGTCCGCTGCCTGGCATGCGGGCACCGCTGCCTCGTCGGCGACGGCCGGCGCGGCGTCTGCAAGATCCGCTTCAACGACGCCGGCCGGCTCAAGGTTCCCTTCGGCTACGTCGCCGGGCTACAGTGCGACCCTGTCGAAAAGAAGCCGTTCTTCCACGTCTACCCCGGCAGTAACGCCCTCACCTTCGGCATGATGGGTTGTGACCTCCACTGCAGCTACTGCCAGAACTGGCTGACCTCCCAGGCCCTACGCGATGCCAATGCGGTCACTCCCGTCCGGCGGGCGTCGGCAGCCCAGCTCGTCGAACACGCTCGTCGGGAAGGGGCAAAGCTGGTCGTCTCCAGCTACAACGAACCCCTCATCACTGCCGAGTGGGCGGTTGAGGTGTTCCGTGCCGCCGGGGCCGCCGGCCTGGCCTGCGCCTTCGTGTCCAATGGCAACGCCACCCCGGAGGTGCTCGACTACTTGCGCTCCTGGATCGTCGCCTACAAGGTCGATCTCAAGAGCTTTGATGACCGCCATTACCGCACTCTCGGCTGTCCCCTGGACAGCGTCACGAACACCATCCGCATGGTCCACGAGCGGGGACTGTGGCTGGAGGTGGTTACGCTTGTCATCCCTGGCTTCAACGATAGCTCCGATGAGCTGCGCCGGATGGCTGATTTCCTCGCCTCGGTAAGCCCGGACGTTCCCTGGCACCTCACCGCGTTCCACAAGGACTACAAGATGACCGGCCCTGAGCCGACCTCGGCGGAGGCACTGGTCCGCGCCGCTGAGATCGGCACCGCCTGTGGCCTACGCTTCGTCTACGCCGGCAACCTGCCCGGCCAGGTTGGCCCGTGGGAGGACACCCGCTGCCCGGGCTGCCGGGCTACCCTCATCCGGCGGACCGGCTATCTCGTCCGCTCCTACGAGGTCGGTCCCGATGGCCGCTGCCCGCACTGCCGGGGCCAGATGCCGGGCGTCTGGCCCGCGCGGGCCGACGAGGTCCGCACCGGCAACGACCTGAACGCCTACCGCAGCCGGCTGCCGCGCCCGGTCGATACGAACAGCCCCGGTTCGTTCGCCCTCCCCGTGCTCCAGGTCGGCTCGCCCTCCCCAGAAGGATCCCCACCGATGTCCAACGCTCCTCGCACGGCGGCCGCACCCTCGGCATTCGCGCCGTTGCAACTCACCGACCAGCAGCGGGACGAGCTGCTAATGGCCGTCACTGCCATGCTGCGCGACGCGACGGCTGGACGACCCGCCGTCTGCCCGCATCTGCCCTGGGCCGACCGTCCCGTGGGCGGCGCGTACGTCAGCCTCAAGCGTGGCGGAGACCTGCGCTGCTGCTGCGGCGTGCTCAGCCAGTCGGTCAGCCTGCGCGCCGCGCTGGAGCACGCCGCCTACCACACGGCCCGCGAGGACGTGCGCTTCCCCCCGCTCTCCCCGACTGAGCTGCCCCACCTCGACCTTGAGGTTTGGCTGCTGCACCCGCCCCGCCCCGTCGAGGCCCGCGGCGAGGCCCGCGCCGCTGCGGTGACAGTCGGCCACCACGGAGTCCAGGTGGTACGGGGTCAGTCCCAAGCGCTGTTCCTGCCTGGGGTCGCCGTCGAGAATGGCTGGGACGCCAAGAAGACGCTCGACCGCGTCTGCCTTAAGGCACAGTTGCCGCCCACGGCGTGGCGGGAGGACGACACGGCCCTGTTCACCTTCGAGGGCGCGGCATTCACCACCCGCCTGCGGGTCGAGGGCTGGACCCCAACCCTGGAGCACCTGGGGCTTGGCTCTCCCCAAAACCTGGCGCCCTACCTGGAGTTCTGCCGCCAGGAGTTGACCGCCCACCTGACCGGGGGCATCCCCAGCGGATACCTCTGGGGAGCCAACGACGGCAGGGTCAACGGCGTGATCCTCCTCCTGCACCGGCCGAACGCCGGGACGCTGACCTTCTACCAGTTTTCCATGCGGCCCGGCCTCCCCTTGCAGGCCACTCTCTCCGCTCTCCTTCAGACGGCTGCCCAGCAGCTGGCCGGCGAGGGCATCCGCCGGGAAGCTCTGGCATCCCTGGAGGTCGCTCTCATCTTCCTCCACGACCCAGCCTTGCACGGCTCTGTCGCCAAACCCCACCTGGTCGGCTGCTCACCGAATCGCGCCGTCATGGTCCTGGAACGCAACAAGTCGGCGCTCCTATTCGATCCGAGCCGGCCCCTGGAAGACCTAGTGGCCGAGGGTGCCCGCCAGGCCCGCGTGCGTGACCCGAACAGCGCCGCCGTATTCAGCCTGGCGGCCCTGAGCAGCGTGACCAGCGCCAGTGTTTGGTCGGTCCCCAGGGCAAGTGTGGGGCCAGCGGATCGGCCACCCGCCGTGGCAGGGACCTTTTACGAGGCCGACGCCACAGCGCTGGCATCTACCGTGGACGCGCTCCTGGGCGGCACGAGCAGCGGGGCTGAGGACTGGCCGGCGGCAATGGTCCCGCACGCCGCGCTGAGGTTCTCCGGCCGTATCGCAGCGGGAGTCCTGAAGCGGCTGCGCATCCCGAAGACCGTGATCGTGATCGGCCCGAAGCACACCGCGCTGGGAGTGGACTGGGCCGTGGCCCCACATCGCCGCTGGCTGCTGCCCGGCGCGGCCGTTGAGTCGGACGTGGACCTGGCCCTGTCGCTGTGTGGCGCCATCGATGGCCTGGAGCTGGACGCGGCGGCCCACCAGGGCGAGCACGGCGTCGAGGTGGAGCTGCCCCTGCTCGCCCGGCTGGCCCCGTGGGCGAAGGTGGTCGGGATCGCCGTCGGCGAGGCCGACCTGGAAGGCTGCCGGCGGTTCGCCGCCGGCCTGGCCGGGCT
>Ga0070739_10006331_pt1 | contig 13093 bp, 14 predicted proteins | sample Coa_R1_7_FD_66445 | JGI IMG/M metagenome (GOLD analysis project Ga0070739, IMG submission 66445) | Surface soil microbial communities from Centralia Pennsylvania, which are recovering from an underground coalmine fire - Coalmine... | ecosystem: Environmental > Terrestrial > Soil > Unclassified ... | reverse complement strand
AGTTGGCGGATTCCGGATTCTGGAATCCGCACTCCTGGCAGTAGACGACCGACATCGCGTTGCTAGGCCGGCGGCGGCGACTTGCCCGTCAGGATCGTCGTCAGGTGGTCGACGTCGACCTGCTCGAGCACGCTCTCGCCGCCGGAGCGCTGCAGCCGCGCCACCAGCTCCGCGCGCAGGATGTCGATCTTGCCGTGCAGGATGCGGCGGCGGTAGCTGAGCTCGCTCTCCTCCCGCTCGAACTCCTGGATCAGCTTCTTGAGATCCTCTTCCGAGAGAGCGCCGAGATCGGGGAGTGGTTCCACTGGGTCCTTTCGTCGATGAACGGCGTTCCGGACGGACAGCTCATTCCAGCAGACGCGCCCGGAACCGTCAACCTCAGGTTCAGGGTTCAGCTCCGACCGGCGAACTCCTCCTCCTCGAGCAGCTCTGCGACGAGCCGCTCCAGCTCGCGCTCGAGCTCGAGCGACGACTCCTCGCTCTCCCCCTCCGCGTAGACGTGGATGAGCGGCTCGTCCGGGTCGGGCAGCACCTGCACCCAGCCGCGCTCCTCGAACACCTTGAGCCCGTCGCGCAGGTCGACGTTGCCGTCGGCGAAGCGCTCGTTCAGCACGCGCATCACGGTGCCCTTGAGGGCCCACGGGCACTGCAGCTGGCGGTGCACCAGGGTCGGCGCGGGCAGCTCGGCGACGAGCTGCGAGACGGGACGCTCCGCGGGCGCGAGCAGCTCGAGCAGCTTGCAGAGCGAGGCGATCGCGTCGTATGCCGGCAGGAAGTCGGGGAAGACGTAGCCGCCGCCGACCGCGCCGGCGAACACGAAGCCGTCCTGGGCGGCTGCGCGCGTCAGCTCGGAAAGCGACGACGGCGTCCGCACGACCTCGAGCCCGTCCGCCGCGACCCGCTCGACCTGGCTCGTCGCGTTCGTCGGCACGGCCACCTTGCCCCGGAAGCCGTCGTCGCCGATCAGCCGCAGGAAGAGCAGCAGCGTCTGGTCGGGCGGGATCTCGCGGCCGAGCTCGTCGATGAGGTAGAGCCGCTCGGCGGAGCGGTCGAAGACCGCGCCGAAGTCGGCGCTGACCGGTCCGACGAGACGGCGCGCCTGCTGGATCGTCTCGTGCAGCCGCACCGGCCCGGAGGCGGCGTCGGACTCGAACGGATGCGTCGTCACCGCCTCGACGCCGAGCGGACCGAGCAGCAGCGGCAGCACGAAGCTGCCTGCGGAGTAGCCGTAGTCGACGACGATCCGGAAGGCGCGCGAGCTGATCCGCTCGACGTCGAGCCCGGCGAGCAGGTCGCTGGCGTAGCTCTCTCTCGCGCGCGCCGGGTACGTGATCGTGCCGATCGTCGAGAACGGCGACCGGCGCAGCTCCTGGCGCGTGAAGTGCTTCTCGATCTCCTTCTGCAGCGCGCTCGAGAGCGCGACGCCCGGCCGCTCGAACAGCCGGATCTGCACCGCCTCCGGATCGGTCGTCGACGCGCCGACGTGGAAGGCGAGGTCGTAGCCCTGCGTCTTCAGCAGGTGCTTGCCGACCGGCGCCGGCAGCGTGCGCAGGTCGGCCACCTGCACGCCGGTCGAGTTGAGCCCCGAGATGAGCGCGCGCTTGATCATCCGGTACGCGGGCGCGCTCTCGCGGCTCGCGACGACGCGGGCGCCGCGCGGCAGCGCCGTTCCGAGCGCGGCGCCGAAGCGCACGGCAAGCTCGGGCGTCAGGTCGACGTTGACGAGCCCGAGCACGCCGTCCTTGCCGAAGACACGCGTCGTCGCGCGCGACTCCCAGATCAGGCTCTCGTGGATCTGCGCACCGTACTCGACCTCCTTGTACGGATAGATGCGCACGCCCGGGAAGACGACCGACTGGTCGCCCAGCGTCACCTCGTCGCCGATCGCGACGCCCTCGTGCACGCGTGCGTGCGCCTTCACGTCGCAGTTGCGGCCGATCACAGCGCCCTCGACGACGGCGCTGCGCCCGAGGTACGTCGACGCGTCGATGATCGAGCGCGAGACGCGGCTTCGTTCGCGCAGCGTCGTGCCGGGGCCGAGCACGCTGTACGGCCCGACCGATGCATCCGGCGAGATCGTGCAGTAGTTGCCGACGAACGCCGGCCCCTCCACTCCCTCGACGTCGTCGATCTCGACACCCGCGCCGATCCAGACGTCGCCGCGCAGCCTGAGGCCGTCGACGTTCAGGCGTACCTTCGCGTCCAGCGCGTCGAAGTTCGCCTGCCGGTACTGGTCGATGTTCCCGATGTCCTGCCAGTAGCCGTCGCAGACGTAGCCGTACAGCGGCCGCCCCATCTCGAGCAGCAGCGGGAACAGCTCCTTCGAGAAGTCGTACGGCCGGTCGGTCGGGACGTGGCGCAGCACCTCGGGCTCCAGCACGTAGATGCCGGTGTTGATCGTGTCGGAGAACACCTGCCCCCACGACGGCTTCTCGAGGAATCGCTCGACCCGTCCGTCCTCGTCGGTGACGACGATCCCGAACTCGAGCGGGTTCTCGACCGACTTGAGCCCGATCGTCGCCGCCGCGCCCTTCTCGCGGTGGAACTCGACGATTCGGCCGAGGTCGATGTCGCAGAGCGCGTCGCCCGAGATGACGAGGAAGGTGTCATCGAGACGGTCGCTCGCGAGGCGCACGGAGCCGGCGGTGCCGAGCGGGCTCTCCTCGACCGAGTACTCGATCTCGAGCCCGAGCGACTCGCCGTCGCCGAAGTAGGAGCGGATCGCCTGCGGCAGGAACGCGACCGTGACGACGATGTCGCGGAAGTCGTGCTCGCGCAGCAGCTCGAGGATGTGCTCCATGCACGGCTTGCCGACGATCGGCACCATCGGCTTCGGCTGGTTCGAGGTCAGCGGCCGCAGCCGCGTCCCCTCCCCACCCGCCATGACGACGGCCCTCATCGCAGCTCCCGGCGGGCCCGCAATGCGTAGTCGCCCAGCGCGAGCAGCGCCAGCCCCAGCCCGGCCCAGAAGAGCCACACCGGCCACTGCGTCCCCTTGTGGGTGACCATCACGAAGGCGAGCCCCGCATACAGGAGCCACGTTCCCGCCTTGCCGAGGATGTTCACCTCGAAGGAGTAGCCGCGGCCGATCACGATCGGTGTGCCGATCAGCACGACCACGTCTCGCAGCGGGATCAGGAGGGCCGCCCAGGGCAGCCGGCCGGCGTGCAGGAGCAGGATCACGGCTGCGTCGATCATCAGCCGGTCCGCGAGCGGGTCGGCGATCTTGCCGAAGGCAGACTCCACGTGCCAGCGGCGCGCCAGGAAGCCGTCGATCTGGTCGGTGATCGCGGCGGCCCCGAAGACGATCGCGGCCGGCCACGACCTGCCGCCCGTCGAGGCGAGGATCAGCGCCACGTACACCGGGATCAGCGCCAGCCGCGCCAGCGTGAGCGCGTTCGGGAGCTGCGACAGCGGCGCGGAGACGGCACGGGCGGCCATGGGGCAAGTCTACGAGGGCCGAAACACCCGAACCTGGTTCGCCCTCGGCGAACCAGGTTCGCGCGTTAGGTTCGAGGCATGCCCACCCTGACGATCCCAGGCTTCGTGAACGCGCACTGCCATGCGTTCCAGTGGCTGCTCCGCGGTCGCGCGTCCGGCGGCGACTTCTGGGCGTGGCGCGAAGGCATGGTCGCCCTCGCCGAGTCGCTCGGCGTCGAGGAGATCCGGTCGGAGTACGCCGAGGTCTACCGCGAGCTGCGGGCGGCCGGCTACACCGCGGTCGGCGAGTTCCACTACCTCGGGCTCGCAGAGGCGCGGGCGGCCGCCGCCGCGGCCGCCGATGCGGGGATCGCGTTCGTCTGCCTCTACACCTGCTACCTCCGCGGCGGCAGCCCGCGGTTCAGGCAGAGCTCGGTCGCCGACTACCTCGCCGAGCTGGAGGCGCTGCGCGCGGACGGGATCCGCGTCGGGATCGCCCCCCACTCCGTCCGCGCCTGTCCGGCCGAGGCGCTGCGGGAGCTCGGCCGCTACGCCGAGGAGCACGCGTTGCCGCTCCACGTCCACGCCGACGAGCAGCCGCGCGAGATCGACGAGTGCGTCGCCGAGCACGGCGTGAGGCCGATCGAGCTCCTTGCGCGGGAGGGCTGCCTCGGTCCACGTACGACCGTCGTCCACGGCACCCACGCGGACGGCCGGGAGCTCGACCTGCTCGCCGAGGCCGGCGCCCGGGTCTGCGCGTGTCCGACCACCGAGGCGAACCTGGGCGACGGCTTCCTGCCGGTCGAGCGGATCCGCCACCGCGGCATCCGCCTGTGCATCGGCTCCGACTCGAACGTGCGCGTCGACCCGCTCGAGGAGCTTCGCGAGCTCGAGGGAATCGCGCGGCGCCAGACCGGCCGGCGAGGCGTGATCCCGCTCGACGAGCTGCTCGCCGCAGGCGCGACGGAGGGCGCCGCCGCGCTCGCGCTCGACGACTGGCCGAACGCCGTCGTCGACCTGGACGACGCTCAGCTGCGCGGCGTCACGCCGGCGGACGTCGTCGAGGCGCTCGTCTTCTCCTGCGACGCGACCGTCTTGCGGAAGACGTCCGACCAGTAGCGCGTGCGGAAGAGGTACGCGTACTCGGCGTCGATGCCGTGCAGGCCCCACGCCCCGTCGTAGGAGAGGTAGTGGTAGCGGCCGCGCCAGCCGGGCGCCGCCGGCTCGATCTGCGTGCCCTCGTGCCACTCGTTGAACGAGGTGATCGTGACGCGGTCGGCGCCCGCCGTGATCGCCGCACGCCACATCCGGTCGTAGGTGGCGCCGTTCCGCCGGGGCTTGAGTCGCGGGTCGCCGTCGCCGCGGCGCGCGTCGTAGCCCGGACCGACGGACGGGGCGCAGAGCAGGTGGAGCCGGTGCGCCTCCTCGCAGAGCCGGCCGAACATGCCGCCGCCGTAGGTGACGATGTCGTAGGTGTAGACCCCGTCGAAGCCCGCCGCCTTGGCCGCGCCGACCATCGCCGTCTGCGCGAACAGGGTCGCCCCGCCGGCGTGCAGCGCCGGCTGCGCGGCCTGCCAGTCGGCGATCGGCAAGTCGAGCGCGCGGTAGACGTAGAAGGTGGTGATCCCCCACGTCTTCAGGTAAGCGACGTCGGAGACGATCGAGGCCACCGTTCGGCCGGGATAGGGCTCGAGGTGGATCGCGACCGCGATCCCGTCGGCGCGCGCGGCCTGCAGCACGACCGGCAGGCGCCTGTCCTCGGGCGAGCCGCGGCCCCACCACGAGACGGCGATCTCGTCGATGCCGGCGGCCTGGATCTCGTCCATCTGCGCCGCCACGACGAGGCGGTTGCTCGACGAGTAGAGGCCGCGTGCCGGGTAGTAGGACGAGGCGATGTTGTCGGGTGGCGCGTGGCCGTCCTGGCTCCAGTGCTGGTACGAGCCGTCCCGGGCCGAGGTGCCGTACCAGGGGTAGTAGAAGGCCGTGACGCGGACGACCTGGACCGTCCCGCCTGTGCCGGCCGTTCCGGCCGCAGGAAGACAGAGCGCGAGGATCGCGCAGACGAGGAGTCGCCGCATGACGGGGGACTCCGATCATCGCTTGCCGCCCGGATCCCGCACAAGGGCCGGAAGGCCCATGTGTCCTAGACGGACGCGGTGATGGTGATGCCGCCCCGCGCCTTCTGGCGCAGGGTCACGTGGACGTCGGCCGGCTCGACCTCGAGCGCGGCGGCGATCTCGTCGCGAATTCGCACGGCGAGCGCCTCGCAGAAGGCGCCCTGGTCGCGGAAGCGCGAGAGGTAGATCTTCAGCGACTTCGACTCGAGGCAGAGCGCGTCCGGCCGGTACTGGATCGTCGCCACGTAGAAGTCCGGCTGCCCGGTGATCGGGCAGACCGCCGTCAGCTCGTCGCTCACCAGCTCGACCTGCTCGACGCCCGGGTTCGGGAACGTCTCGAGGCCCGCGTACGCATCGCTGCCGGCGTGGCCGAGGGCGACGAACTCCTGCTGCGTCGGCTGCACCCGGCCAGTGTAGGCCCGGACCGATCCCTCGATCGGGGTAGCGCCGCCCGCCCAGGCGTGTCGACGGACATCTCGCACCCGTCACGACGACCCCGGGGGTTCTCGTCCTGCCGCCGCCAGAATCCAGTCGCCCTGCCCGTGGTTGGTACCGCGTGCTCCCGCTCGCGGCCGTCGGCGTGTCCGCGCTGCTCTTCCTGAGCCTGGCGATCCAGCTCGAGACCGGCTTCGGAGGTGCGTGGGTCGACAACCTGTTCACGAACTGGCTCTACGACTGCGTCGGCGAGGCCGCCGCGCTCGCGTGCCTCCTGCGCGGGCTCCGGCACGACGAGGAGCGGACGGCGTGGATCCTGGTCGGGCTCGCGATCCTCGCCTGGACGGGCGGCGACGTCTACTACACGTTCGCGCTGCAGAATCTCGCGAACCAGCCTTTCCCCTCGCTGGCCGACGCGGGCTACCTCGGCTTCTATGTTCCCGCCTTCGTCGGTCTCGGGCTGCTCGTCCGGTCGCGTGTCGTCCACTTCGAGGGCAGCGTCTGGCTCGACGGGCTGATCGCGGCGCTCACCGTCTGCTCGTTCGCAGCGGGAATCGTCCTCGAGCAGGTGTGGCGCACCTCCACCGGCGACCTCGCCGCCGTCGCCACCAATCTCGCCTATCCCGCCGGTGACGCCCTGCTGCTCGCGCTCGTCGTCGGGGCATTCGCGTTCTCCGGCTGGTCGCTCGATCGCGCCTGGCTCCTCGTCGCCCTCGGCCTCTTCGCGGTCGCCGACAGCGTCTATCTCGTCCAGGTGGCGGACGGGACCTACAGGTACGGGTCGGTGCTCGACCTCGGCTGGCCGGCCGCTTTCGTGCTGCTCGGGGCCGCGGCCTGCCTACCGCGTGCGCGCGTGCGGCGGGCGCGGTTGGAAGGCTGGGGCCTGCTGGCGGTTCCGGTGGTGATGGCCTTCGGCTGCCTGGGCGTCGAGGTCTGGGATCACTTCCACCGGGTCAGCGCCGTCGCCATGATCAGCGCGTCTCTGGGGCTCGCCGCGGTGATCGCCCGTCTCGGCGTCACCTTCGGCGAGCACCTGCGGCTCCTGCAGCGCACGCGCCGCGAGTCGTTGACCGACGCCCTGACCGGCCTCGGCAACAGGCGGGCGCTCATCCAGCTGCTCGACGGGCTCTTCGCCGCCCCCGCGAAGCCGCACCTGCTGCTGTTGTTCGACCTGGACGGGTTCAAGGCGTACAACGACAGCTTCGGACACGGCGCCGGGGACGCGCTGCTGCGCCGGCTGGGCGAGCGCCTCCGGACGTCGCTCGGTGGGCGCGGCGGGGCTTACCGGCTCGGCGGTGACGAGTTCTGCATCCTGGTTCCCGGCACCGAGGTCGAGCTCGAGTGGATCCGAACGGCGGCTTCGGCGAGCCTGCGGGAGTCCGGGGACGGCTTCACGATCACCTGTTCCTCCGGGCACGTGCTGGTGCCGACGGAGGCGCACACGGCGAGTGAGGCGCTCCAGCTCGCGGACCGGCGGATGTACGTCGAGAAGGGCAGCGCGCTCGGAGGTCACGACAGCCGGGAGGTCCTCCTGCGGGCGCTCGCGGAGCGCGATCGCGCGCTCGGGGAGCACACGAGCGTCGTCGCCGACTACGCCGCGGCCTTCGCGTCGGAGCTGGGGCTGCACGGCGCCGAGGCAAAGCTGGTGCGGGCTGCAGCCGAGCTCCACGACGTCGGCAAGCTGGCGCTGCCCGAGACGATCCTCGCCAAGCCGGCGGCTCTGGACGAGGCGGAGTGGAAGCTCGTCCGCCAGCACACCCTCGTCGGCGAGCGGATCATCGGCGCGGCCGACGGCCTCGAGGACGTCGCCCGGACCGTCCGCTCGACTCACGAGCGCTGGGACGGGGCCGGCTATCCCGACGGCCTCGGCGGCGAGCAGATACCGCTTCCGGCGCGCATCGTCGCGATCTGCGACGCCTACGACGCGATGACGTCCGATCGCCCGTACAGGCCTGCGCTCACGAGCGCCGAGGCCGTCGCAGAGCTGCGCCGCTCGGCGGGAGGCCAGTTCGACCCCACGCTGACGGAGGTCTTCGTCGAACGTGTCGTCCCGCTCGTCGCGACTGAGCCGCGTGGCCGGCGAGGGTCGCTGGCAGCGGCCGGCTGACCGCTGCGGACCGACGGGAAGAAAACCGGCTCCGGATTCGTCTAGGGAGGTGCTGGCCCAGCTTCCTGCTCCCAGCATTCGCGGTCGGGGCGTGTGGGGGCGCCTCGACCGCCCCTTCGGGGCCGGGCCGACGCCGCGCGGTGTTAGGCTCGGGCGGGTGGCGGACGCGCGCGCCGAGAGGCACCGTCAGGCGGCGAAGAACCACGAGGAGGCAGCCGCTCGCCACGACGAAGCGGCCGCCTACTGGCGTGATCGGGATGACGCGGAGCGGGCGGAGCTGGAGCGGCGGAACGCGGCGATCGAGCGTGAAGCGGCTCGGCTGGAACACGACCGGGCCGACTACCTCGAGCGCGGCGGCGAGGGGGCCGATCCGCCGGCGCCTTCCTGTTAACAGCCCGGCGGCATACAATCGCGTCACCGGGGCGGCCCTGTTCCAGACGGCGGAACGCCACTCGCCTCTGCCCACGAGCTCGGAGAGGAAATCGGGTGCCGCGCGAGGCTCGGCAGTCACGGAATCGCGAAGTCTTCCGGCAGGTGAACGAGCGGATCGCCGACCTCGCCGACTGGTTCGCCTACGACGGCCAGCCGCTCGGCCTGATCTGCGAGTGCGTCACGATCGGCTGCGCCACCTCCGTCCCGGTTCCCTTCTCCGTCTACGCTCGTCTCCGGGAGATGAGTGCGGCCTACGTCGTCGCCCCGGGGCACGAAGACCCGGAACGCGAAGAGGTCGTCGAGAGCCACGCCGACTACCTGATCGTCCGCGCTCGCGAGGCACGGCGGGCCGCAGCCGAGGCGAGGGACTCGGCGGCGGCGCTGCGTGCGCAGGCCGGGCATCAGGTGGGGCGGGCGCGGCGGAACACGGGCGACTAGAGCGGAGGGGGCCGCGAGGCCCCCTCCGTGCATCGGGACGGCGAGATTCGAACTCGCGACCTCTTGACCCCCAGTCAAGCGCGCTAACCAGGCTGCGCCACGTCCCGACGTGCCGAGAGCGATCGTATCGCCTCACCTTCACCGCGGGACCGAACGCCGCGCGAGCGGAGGTCTACGGCGCGGGCGGCGCGGTGCCGCCGTACCCCACGGCGAAGCCGTTCGTGTCGAGCGGCGACGGTGTGGAGGTGATCACACCCGCCTGCCTCATCGAGATCGCGGTCAGCGCTCCCGCACTCCCCGTGAAGCTCAGGTTGTGGAAAGTCACCGCAGGCGTGTACTGACCGAGCGTCTCGACCTTCTCCGTCGTACCCGACGTCGGCGCCTCGACGACCCACTCCGCGGAGGTGCCGGGGCCGGTGTACGTCTGCTCGTTGGTGAACTGCTCGCCGCTGGTGTCGTCGGTGACCGAGATCTCCCACGTCGAGCCGGAGATCTGCCAGATCGTCACGGTCATCTCGTCGCCCGGCTGCACGTACATGGGGATCGGCGTCGCGAGCGCCGGCAGGATCTCCCACCAGGCGGCGACCTCGACGGCGCTCGTGGTCGGGTCGTAGCGCTCGAGGACGCCCGCCTGGATGAGCGAGTCGTTCGAGGCGCCGTCGATCCCCACCCATTCCGCGGTGTCCGTCTCGGTCGACGCCGCGCTCACGCCGGGGACGTTGAAGCTGCCGCTGACGGCGGTGAACGGCCCGCCCGCCAGCGAGTAGCCCGACCAGTTCGACGAGAGCTCCGCATCGGTCGAGGAGGACGGTGTCGGCGCCGTCCCCGCAGGCGGTTGCGGAACCGGCGGCGGAGTCGGAGCGGGAGTCGGTGTGGGCGGCGTCGTGTCGGGAGACGGAGGCGCAGCGTCCGCGATGATCGAGAACGTCCGATGAGCGGTTCCGCCCGGACCCCGAACCTTGACGCTGTAGGTGAGGTACTGGGCGTTCGTTGACCGGTTGCGAACCGGCGGCATCGTGATCCGCGCAGAGCCGGACGAGCACGCGACGGTTCGTACCGGGTAGAGGCTCGACGACGGTTCGTGCTGTGCGCTGAAGGAGCAGGTCCTCGCCCGGCGCACCCGCAGCATCAGGACCGGCCGCTTCCCGAGCGGCACCGGTTGATCGACGCCGACGACGTTGACCGCGACGATCGCAGGCGGAGACATGCCGCGCACCGCCCGTGCCGCCCCCGCAGTGCTCGGAACGAGCGCGGACAGGAGCGTCGCGGCCGCGAACACCGCGCACCCGATTGCCTGCCTCACAGCCACAACCTAGTGGCCGTGGCCGACCCGTCCATCACCCGAAAGGCCAGGCTGCGGGCGACGGCGCGCCCGGCTACTCGAACGTCTCGAGCAGCGTCTCGTAGAGCACGAGCGACCCTTCGGCGACGAGCTCGGGCAGGAGTGCGAGCCACTCTTCACCCGACCGCTCCACCCCCGGGAGCCAGACCTCGCCTCGCCTGCTGACGTTCACGGAGCGTAGGCCGAGCGGGATGCTCTCCGGGAACCCGACGCGCGCGGGCGTGACGCCCGCGGCAGCCACGGCGCCGCCGCCGTCGGAGTAGCGATAGCGCCGGTCGCGCTTCGTCACACGCACGCGAATCGGCGTGACTCCGTCGTACGTCCGTCCTGTCTCGAGCACGACCTCGCCCCGTTCGAGCGATTTCAGCGCGCCGGTCATACGCCCGCTGCAGGCTAACGCGAAGTCACCCGTACGGGTGGCGAGGTCAGGCACACTGGCGTCGTTGAAGAAGCGCATGGACGATCGCACGCGCAAGCAGATGGGCGCCGGACCGCAACCGGTCTACGTGCCGGTGATGGGTCGTCCGCCCCGCCCGGGCGAGGCCGGTCGTCCGGTGATGATGGTGGAGCCTGTGAGGCACGAGCAGCGGCCGCTGATGAAGGCGCCGCCGGGTGCGTTCGAGCATCTCGGCTTCCACGCCGAGCTCACGCGCATTCTCTGGTGCGGGGTGTTCGTGCTCGCCGCGGTCATCCTGCTCACGAGGCTCGCGACCGGCTGAGGCGCCAAGGGCGAGGGCGGTCGGTGGGGCCCCTAACCCCCCAGTGGTCGCTTGCCGGGACCCCACCGGCCCGACAGCTAAGACGATCCGGCCGGCGGACGGTTAGATGTAGTTCCTGAGCAGGTTGGTTCATCCGGGCCGCCTTGGAGGCTGAGCGCTGTCAAAGGCAGCTCGAGCTTCCAAGGAGGCGACCCGGATGGATCTGCACGGTAACGCGGCTCTCAGTTGGAGCGGCAGGCGCGAGCTCGCGCGCCGCGTCGTTGATCAGGGCTGGACGGTGAAGGCGGCGGCTGCGGCCGCTGGTGTCAGCGTGCGCTGTGCGCGCAAGTGGGTCGGCCGCTACCGCGCCGGCGATCGGCGGCTTCTTGATCGTTCTTCGGCTCCGCGGCGGGTCGCCAACCGCACCTGCCCGGAGCGGGTGGCGGTGATCGTGAAGCTGCGCAGGCTGCGGATGACAGCGGCCGAGATCGCCGAGGTGCTGGTGATGCCGCTCTCGACCGTTTCCGGGATCCTGACCAGGAGCGGGATGGGTCGCCTCGGCCGGCTGGGGCTCGAGCCCGCCGTCCGCTACGAGCGCTCACGCCCCGGCGAGCTCCTGCATGTCGACGTCAAGAAGCTCGGCCGAATCGTCGGCGGTGCCGGCTGGCGTGTTCGCGGCGGCGCACCGCACTACAACCGCACCTTCACCGACAAACACGGCCTCAAGCGGCGCACCGTCGGCTACGAGTACGTGCACATCGCCGTCGACGACTACAGCCGACTCGCCTACGCCGAGGTGCTACCGGACGAGAAAGCGAGCACGGCTGTCGGCTTCTTGCACCGCGCCGCTGGCTTCTACCGACGCCACGGCATCCGCGTCGAGGCGATCCTCACCGACAACGGCGGCGCCTACCGCTCCGTCGTGCATGCAATCGCCTGCCGACGGCTGCGGCTGAAACACCTCCGCACCCGCCCCTACCGGCCGCAGACAAACGGGAAAGCCGAGCGATTCATCCGCACGATGCTCGCCGGCTGGGCTTACGGCGCTATCTACCGCTCAAGCCACGAACGCACCGTCGCCCTTGACGGCTGGCTCTGCCACTACAACCATCGCAGGAGACACTCAACCCTCGGCCACCAACCGCCCATCAGCAGAACCAAGGTGCTCGGGTCCTACAGTTAGAGGGTTCAGCCGAGTCGCCGGTAGAGGCGGTCGACGAGCTCGGGCATCGTCTCGAGCCGATCCGTGATCACCCGCACCCGGTACTCGCGGAAGTGCTCGGGATCGACGTCGAGCGCCTTTGCGAGCGTCTCGATCACGTCGTTCGAGGGCACCGGCCGGTTCCCGTGGACGAGGTGGTTGAGGTAGCCGGCCGAGAGGCCGGTGCGGGCCGCGAGGGCGCGATACGTCACCCCCGACTCGTTCATCAGCCGCTCGACGGCCGGCCCGAAGGGATCCGATGCGTACCTGCGTCTCTTCGCCACGTCACCTCTCCTTGCCCAGCGTGTCAACGCTCACACGTCGTTCCTCGCCCGTGGACCGGTCGCGGACGTCGACCGCCCCGTCCTCCAGGCTCTTCTTTCCGGCCGTGACCCGCAGCGGGATGCCGATCAGGTCGGCATCGGCGAACTTCTCGCCCGGACGCTGGTCGCGGTCGTCGAGGAGCACCTCCAGCCCCCCCGCGGACAGCGCCTCCGCCGCCCGCTCCCCGATTTCGTCGGCGCCGGTGAGCACCACGACGTGGGCGTCATACGGCGCGATCGCCTTCGGCCAGATGATCCCCTGCTCGTCGTGGCCCTGCTCGACCGCCGCCGCCATCACCCGGGCCGGCCCGATCCCGTAGCTGCCGCCGACGAGCGGCTTCTCCCGGCCGTCCTCGTCGAGGAAGGTCGCGCCGAGCGGCTCGGAGTAACGGCTGCCGAACTTGAAGATGTGGCCCACCTCGATCGCGACCTGGAAGCGGAGCGCGCCGCCGCAATTCGGGCAGGTGTCGCTCTCGGCCGACTCCCGCAGGTCGGCGAAGCGCGGCTCGTAGTCGCGGCCGGCCTGGACGCCGCGCAGGTGGAATCCGTCCCGGTTCGCGCCGGCGACGAACTGGCCCTC
>Ga0070739_10006330_pt1 | contig 13094 bp, 8 predicted proteins | sample Coa_R1_7_FD_66445 | JGI IMG/M metagenome (GOLD analysis project Ga0070739, IMG submission 66445) | Surface soil microbial communities from Centralia Pennsylvania, which are recovering from an underground coalmine fire - Coalmine... | ecosystem: Environmental > Terrestrial > Soil > Unclassified ... | reverse complement strand
GGGGATCTCCGGTCGCTACGATCTGATTACCATCTTCGACACCGTCCACGACATGGTCGACCCGGTCGGGGCGCTGACTGCCATTCGAAAGGCGCTCGCTCCCGATGGCGTCTTGCTCTGGACCGAGTTCAACGTCTCGGGTGACCTGGCCGAGAACCTGGACAACCCGATCAACCTGGCCAAGTTCACCTACAGCGCCAGCACGCTCTACTGCATGACAACCTCACTGTCGCAGGGCGGCGCCGGCATCGGGACGTGCATGGGGCCGCACAAGGCAGAGGAACTGGCGCAGGACGCCGGCTTCGGCAGCTTCCGCCGCCTCCCCATCGACGACCCGTTTACCGCGTTGTACGAGGTTCGACCGTAGGAGCCGCGAATAATCAGCGGGGGCCGGCACGTCAGGTGCCGGCCCCGTTTCGTTCCAATCCGTCGATCGTTCAGGAGCCCCGCCCGGCGATTGACCCTCGTTTTTTCCAGCCCTTACAATCGTGTAGCGGTGGGGCGTGGCCAAGCGGTAAGGCAGCGGACTTTGGATCCGCGATCGTAGGTTCGAATCCTGCCGCCCCAGCCACGTTGACCAGGTAGGAGCGGAGTCAGCTTTCTCAGGTGAAGCCAAGCGGAGGTGCTTCACTTTTTTGTTATTTCATTCGACAGGTGAGACGGTAGCCACCCGGAAGGTCCGGTGCCAGCAGCAAACCGTAGAGGCCGGCACGGCCGACGATCCGGTAGACCTAGAGACGAGGGCCGGTCGTGACTGACGCCGCCCTCGTTCTTGCCGCCGGTCGGGGCTCCCGCATGCGATCCTCGCTCCCCAAGGTTCTGCACCAGCTTGCCGGCCGCCCCATGCTGACCCGCGTCCTCGATTCCCTGGCCGCGGCCGGCTTCCCGTGCCCGACCGTCGTCGTCGGCTACGGCGCGGACCGCATCGAGGCCGAGATCGGAGACCGCTGCCGTTACGTAACACAAACGGAGCAGCGTGGCACCGGTGACGCCGCGCGGACCGGCATGGACGTGCTTCCCGACGCGGAGCGCGTGCTGGTCGTCCACGGCGATGAGCCGCTCATCCCACCCGCGACATACCGCCGGATGCTCGACCTTCAGAGCGAAACCGGCGCGCCGATCGTCCTCCTGACAGCCCACGTCAGCGACACCCGCGACTTCGGACGCGTCATTCGCCGCAATGGAAAGCCGGTGGCACTGCTACAGGAGGGCGACCTCGACGCCGGGGAGAGACAGATCGACGAGGTCAATCTCGGCGCCTATGTCTTCGACGCCGCGTTCCTGCGCGAGCGCCTCGTCGCCCTCCAGCCGCACCCTCCCAAGAACGAACTCTATCTCACCGATCTGATCGCTCTTGCCACGGCCGACGGCCTGGCCGTTGCCGCTGTCACCGTTGATAACGGAGACGAGATCATGGGCGTGAATGACCTGGCGCAGCTGGAACGCGCCGGCGCCGCCGTGTACCGTGCCGCCAACCGGCGTCTCATGGAAAGCGGCGTAACGATTGTGGACAGCGTCTCAACCTTTATCGACGACGAGGCGCAGATCGAATCCGACACGATCATCCACCCGTTCACGATCGTCCGTGGGACAACCCGGATCGGCGCCGGCTGCGAGATTGGTCCCGGCGCCCGGATCGTCGACTCGGCTATCGGCAATCGCTGCCGGGTGCAGGACTCGACGATCGAGGCATCGAGCGTCGGCGACGACGTCCGAATCGGTCCCTATGCCCATCTCCGTCCCGGCACGACAATCGGCGCGCGCGTCGAGATCGGCAACTACGCTGAGATTAAGCGGTCGATCGTCGGCGCCGGAAGCAAGCTGCACCACTTCAGCTATATCGGCGATGCGCTAGTCGGCACGAACGTCAACATCGGCGCCGGAACGATCACCTGCAACTTTGACGGGCATACCAAGCATCCCACGGTCATCGGCGACCGAGCGTTTATCGGCAGCGACACGATGCTTCGCGCCCCGGTGACGATCGGGGAAGGAGCGGTTACCGGGGCGGGGTCGGTGGTCACGCGCGACGTCCCGGCGAATGAGGTCTGGGCAGGGGTCCCGGCGCGGCCGCTACGGGATCCGGACGAGAACCGGGAGGTGGGAACCTAGATGGAGCTGAAGATCTTCAGCGGCACCGCAAACCGGCCCCTGGCCGAGGATATCTGCCGGGAGCTGGGCGTCCCGCTGGGGAACGCGCTGATCGGCACCTTCAAGAACGGTGAGACGCGGGTCAAGATCGAGGAGCACGTGCGCGGCGCGGATGTCTTCGTCATCCAGCCGACATCCAGCCCCGGCGACCACAACATCATGGAGCTTCTCATCATGATCGACGCCCTGATGCGCGCCTCGGCGGGTCGAATCACGGCGGTCGTTCCTTATTACGGCTACGCCAAGCAGGAAAAGAAAACCTCCGGGCGCGAGCCGATCAGCGCCAAGCTGGTCGCCAATCTGATCGTAACGGCCGGCGCGAACCGCGTCGTGGCGGTCGATCTGCACGCCCCGGCAATTCAGGGCTTCTTTGATATACCGGTGGATAACCTGACCGCGATTCCTATCCTTGCCGAATCGCTGCGCACGTACGATCCCCACCACATCGTCGTGGTCTCACCGGATAGCGGCGGCGTCGCGCGGGCAACGCAATTCAACGATCGCATCGGCGCCGGCCTGGCATTTATTGCCAAACAGCGTCCCGAGCCGGATGTGGCGACGGTTCTCAACGTCGTCGGCAACGTTCGAGGCAAGACGGCAATCATTGTCGACGACATGATTTCAACCGGCGGCACGCTGGTCGAGGCTGCCGGCCGGCTGTGCGAACTTGGCGCAAAAGAAGTTATGGCCTACGCCGTTCACCCGGTTCTCGCCGGCAATGCCACCGAGCTCATCGCCCAGAGCAACCTCACGCGCGTTGTGGTCACCAACACCATCCCGGTCCCGCCGGAGGATCGGAATGGGAAGATCACGGTCATCAATATTGCGTGGCTGATCGCCGAGGCCATTCGCCGCATCCACGAAGGAACCTCAGTCAGCGCTCTGTTCCAGGCGACGCACTTCCGGCAGGAGCCACTGATCTAATCGTGACTGCTGAATGGATCGAGGGATCGATCCTGGTTCTCACCATAATCCTGGCGGCCATGGCCGCGGCGGCAGAGACGGCGCTGACGGCACTCAGCCCGGTAGCGGTGCACACGCTCGAAGAACGCGGCGGCGTTGGGCGGATCATCGCCAAGCTGCGGAACGATCCCAACCGCTTTCTCTCGACAATCCTGATCGTCAACTCCACGTCGCTGATCATCGCCTCCAGCATGGCCACGCTGCTCTTCACCCAGCTCTGGCCGTCTCCGTGGGGCGAGCTGGCGGCGACACTTGGAATCTCGCTTCTGGTGCTTATCATCGCCGAGCTCACGCCGAAGAATATTGCCGTTCGCAAGCCGAGCGGCGTGGCCATCATCCTGGCTCGCCCGGTCCGCCTCTTCTCGATTCTTCTCGCTCCGATCATCACGGTGGTCAACGCGATCGTCGTGGCTCTGATGCGCCTCCTCGGACAGCCCGGCGGCGCCCAGGCGGTCGCGATGGTGACCTATGAGGACATCAGCTCGACCATCTCTCTGGCCGAGGAGACGAAGGGCATCACCGAGGAAGAGGCCGAGCGTCTGGAGGGCGTCATCGACCTGGGAACGATCACCGCCGGGGATGTGATGAAGCCCCGGGTGCACATCACCGCGGTTGAACAGACGATGCCGCTGATGGACGCGCTTGACGTCGTCCTGCGCGAGGGCCACTCGCGCATTCCCGTCTACGACGAGACGATCGACCGCATCGTCGGCATCCTCTACGACAAGGATCTGCTCAAGTACATGCGCGAGAACGAGTACGACGTAGCGCTGGCGGATATGGCCCGTCCACCGATCTTCGTCCCGGAGTCGAAGCGCGCCTCCGATCTGCTGCAGCAGTTCCAGAAGGAGAAGATCCACATCGCCATCGTGGTAGACGAGTTTGGCGGCACCGCGGGCCTGGTGACGATCGAAGATCTGCTGGAGGAAATCGTCGGCGAGATTCAGGACGAGTACGACGAAGAAGAGGAGCTGGTGGTCAAGGAAAACGACCGGCAGTGGGTCTTCGACGCCATGGTTCGGGTAGAAGAGGTCAACGAAGAGATGGGCATCAATCTGGTGGCCGACGACGGCATCGAGACGCTGGGCGGCTTCGTCTTCGCCCGCCTCGGCGAGCTACCGGAGGTCGGCGACGTGGTCGAGGTGGATCACGTTAGCCTCGAGGTCATCGAGATCGAGGAGCGGCGCATCAAGAAGGTACGTATCACGCGTCTTCCCGGGGCGGATGAGGGGCTGGACGAGGCTGAGGAATAATCTTCTCACTCCGCCAGCGCCGCCCATTCCGCCAGCAACGACTCGAGCTGCGCCTCCGTTTCGGCATACGTCTCGCTCAGCTGCAGCACCTCGCGGTAGTCCTCGACCCGCCCGCCGTTCAGCTTGCCGCCGTACTCGGCCAGTGCCGCCTCGGTGGCCACGATCCTCGCCTCGAGCTGAGCCAGCGCGCGCTCCCGCTTGCGCTGCTCCTTCTCGCTTTTGACGGGACGCGGCGATACCGGCGCCTTGGCAACCAGCGACTGCGACGCAGTCTCGGCCGCCTCCTGCGCCGCGAGGAACTCGCGATACGTTCCCTTATGTTGTTCCAGCCGGCCGTCGCGTAGCTCCCAGACGTGCGTTGCCAACGCCGCGACGAGGTAACGGTCGTGCGAAACCAGCAGCATGGTGCCCGCGAAGTTTTCCAGCGCCTCCTGCAGCACCTCCTGCGCCGGAATATCGAGGTGGTTGGTCGGTTCGTCCAGCAGCAACAGGTTGACTCCCTCCAGCGTCAGCACCGCCAGCGCCAGGCGCGCTCGCTCCCCGCCGGAGAGCGCGCCCACCGGCTTCCAGACATCATCACCGCGGAAGAGATACTGCGCCAGATAGTTGCGGGCCTCACCGGGCGAGAGATTGCGGTGCCGCAGCAGCTCGTCGAAGACGCTATTGGCGGGATCGAGCCCGTCGTGCGCCTGCGCGAAGTAACCGATCTTCACGCCGTGGCCCAGCGCGACCGTACCGTTCACGGGCTCGAGCTCGCCCAGCAGGGTCCGCAGAAACGTCGTCTTGCCGGAGCCGTTCGGCCCGATCAACGCCACGCGATCCTCGCGCTCCACCACCAGATCACCGGCGGTGAAGAGGGCGCGATCGTCGTAGCCCACTGCCAGTCCCTCGGCACGCAGGACGATCTGACCGCTGCGTCCGTGCGACTGGAGCCGGACATGCGGCTTCGCCGGCCGGCTGGCCGGTGGCCGAATCGCCTTGATGCGCTCGTGAGCCTCCTCGAGGCTCATCTCGCGCGCGCTACGCAGCCCCGTCTCACTCCAGCTCTTGCCGTAGGCGCCCACGATCCCAAAGCGCTCGATCGCCATCAGGTTGCGGCCCAGCCGCTTCAATTTGCCGTGTGCCTCATCGAACTTGCGCCAGGCGAAATAGCGCCGGATCAGCTCGAGCTCCTTCTCCAACCGCTCCGTCTCCCGCTCGTAGATCTGCTGATTGCGTTCCCAGCGTTCCTGCCGCTGCCGCACGTAGGCGCTGTAGTTGCCACGATACGTCTCGAGATGCGTGGGGGTCAGCTCCCAGATGCGATCGGCCACCGTATCAAGGAAGTAGCGATCGTGGCTGGCGACGATCACCGCTCCCTCCCAGTTGTGCAGGGTCGATTCCAGCCAGGAGACGGCATGGATATCGAGATGGTTGGTCGGCTCGTCGAGGACGAGCAGGGTCGGCTCCTCGAGCAGCAATCGGGCGAGCAGCGCGCGCGTCTGCTGGCCGCCGCTGAGATGGTGGATGGCGGTATCGCGCTCCTCCCAGAGATCGAGTCCCTGCAGGACGCGCTCGATGCGCCGCTCGTACTCGTAGCCGCCGCCTCTCTCGAACGCCTCCTGGACCTCGCCGTAGCGCTCCAGCAATTCCTCTCCCATCTCACCGGCCGCCATGCGCGCTTCCATCTCGCGCAGGCAACGCTCTCGCTCCCGTAGCGCGTCGAACACGGCAAGCATCTCCTCGTAGACGCTGTTGCCGTGTCCCGCAAAGGCCTCGATCGCCTCCTGCCGCAGATAGCCCAGCCGCGTACCGGTTGCAAGCCGTACCGAGCCGCTGTCCGGCGGGTCGACGCCGCAGAGAATTCGCAGCAGGGACGTCTTGCCGACGCCGTTAGGCCCGACCAGCCCGATCTTGGCCCCTTTAGGAACCTCGAGACCGATACCGGTGAACACGTCGCGGGCGCCAAAAGAGAGGGAGAGCGCTTCCGCAGTAAGAATGGACATGATACGACTCCAAGAAAGAAAAGCAAACAAGAAAGAGGCCGTGGGCTTCGATGTCCCACGGCCTAATCGTCGATCCTGAGAAGTTATGTCAACAGGTCATGGGCACAGTCCTCCCCCGTTGGGGACGCGGTTTCCGGAAGCCATCCGGATGAACAGGACTGTGGCACTCATGACGCGAACACGCTCGCTCCCGGGCGGTATGCCCACCATTAGAGTATCGCAAGACGGGAGACACGGCAAACGCAGGTCTCGGCGCGTAGGGCCCGCGGTAGGGCGGGACCGCGGAGCGAAGCGGAGCAGTGTCCCGCCTCCTCGGCACCGGGAGAGCGCAGCGGGGAGGCGGGACACTGCGCTATCGCGCGGTCCCCCCTACAGGTCCTCGCGCAGTCCCACCCTACGTTTCTACGAGGAGCACCGGACGGCCACTCTGGCCCTTCAACAAGGAATCCCACTGTGCTGCATCGTGACCGAAGACGACACGCGCTCCTTCGGATTCGACGATCGCATGCAGACGGGCCAGGCTTTCTCGCGCTGCGGCGATATCTGAAACCGCGCCCAGTAAGCCGCGTCGCCAGTGCTCTTCGGTGTAGACGGCGTCGACGGTAAACAGCCACGGCTGATCGCCGGTGCGGATCAGCAGCGATTGGTGGCCGGCGCTGTGACCGGGGGTGAAGAGAAACTCGACACCCTCCACCGGGCTCCAGTCGCCGCGGACGGTTCGAAATTGCAGACCCGGAGCGTCCCACACCGGTAGGTAGCCGTCGGACTCGCGAGCCGCGATCAGCTCCGCCTCCTGCGCGGCGATCGGCACACCGGGAAAGAGGGCGTTTCCGCCGGCATGGTCGAAGTGGAAATGGGTGTTGACGACCAGGTCGATATCGGCCGGTAGCAGTCCGAGGAACCCGAGCTGCCGGTCGACGCGTTGCTCGGCGGTTGCATCGGACCGAATCCAGGCCGGATCGATCTCGTGGACGGTCTTGAGGGCATCCGGGTCGCCGGGCACGTCGATCGGAAGGCCGGTGTCGACCAGTATGTTCTGCCCCTCGGTCTGGATCAGGAGTATCGGCACCGGGAGGGTGACGCGGCGGTGCGAGTCATCACCTGGATGAATGACCGATCGATCGGCGTCCAGCGCTCCGGCGGAGAGGACGAAGAGCCTCATTCCTCGTCGGGAACGATGTCGATGACTTCCTCGGCCGGCTCGTCGGACGAGGTCGTATCGCCCATGTAGCCTTCAGAGGGCGGGTCATAGGGCGAGGGGTCGTGGCCGGTTCCGGTCGGAATCTCCCCGCTGGTCGTCCCGGAGTAGCCCGATCCCTGGCGCACCGTCCCCGGACCGACAACCTGGTCGCCCTCCGGGAAGCTTCTGGGCGCGCCCTGGCTTATTTCGATATCCTCGTCGCGCTCGTCCTCGGACATGGCTATCACCTTACTGCATTCTATCCCTGGTACGATGGGCGCGGAGGTCAGCAATGAGAACGACCGTCGTCCAGCTTTACGTCCACGGTGAGCGTCCATCGCGCGAGGGCGATACCGCTCCCACGCCCATGATCCCCATCTCCTCGGTCGATGCCGTCGAAGGGAACGGGCTGCGCCAGGACGAGCGCTACTACCGCCCCGGCGATCCGGGCCTCGATCGCAAGCGACAGGTCAGCCTGATCGACGAGGGGACAATCTGGCGGCACGAGATGACGTTCGGGTCGATCGACCGGGCGCTGATCAAGTCACAGATTATTCTGGCGGGCGAGGTCGACCTCCCCAACCTGCTGGGAGCGATCCTCCGTTTCGACGGCGGCGCCGAGCTCACGCTTTCTCTAATGCGCAAGCCCTGCTTCGCGATGGATCTGATTCATGAAGGGCTGAAAGAAGCGATGAAAGGCGGCAATCAGGGCGCGCTGGCTCGGGTCACGCGCAGCGGGATTATCGCCGTCGGTCAGACTGTCGAGGTTATCCCGGTCACACAAACCGTCGAAGTCTCGTAGCCGCTCGACTGCCAACACAGTTAGTCGTAGGGGCGTATTGTCCAGATTCTCGGCATATTCATTGGGCAACGCCGGCGGGCACGGCAAGAGGGTGAAGGTCGCCTGCTAGGGGACGGACGCCTGCTACCGCGGTTATCCCATGTCTCCTGCTACGATGACGCAGCATGGATATGTCGAGTTGCCCGGCCTGCGGACACGATAATCCGCTTGGGAGCAAGTTCTGCAATGAGTGTGGGACGAAGCTGCCGTCTCGCTGTCCGAACTGTGGAACTGAGAATCCGATCGGAAGCAAGTTCTGCAATGAGTGCGGAACGCGCCTGGATGGGGCCGCGCCGGCGCCGGCGGCGCCCGGTTTGCAACCTGCAACTCTCCGACCACCTGAACCAGTGCCTGTTGTCCCCACCACGCCTCCGGCCACGAATTCGGCCGGCGGGACAACGCCCGCCGCGGAGAGACGGTTAGTCACGGTTCTGTTCTGCGATCTGGTCGGCTCAACTCCACTCGCCGAGCGACTCGATCCGGAGGAAGTGCGCGACATGCTCGCCGCCTACTTCGGCGCGATGAATGCCCAGATCGAGCGTTACGGGGGAACGGTGGAGAAATACGCCGGGGATGGGATTCTGGCTCTCTTCGGCGCCGTCCAGGCCCATGAGGATGACGCCGAGCGGGCGGTTCTCTGCGGGCTGGGGATGCAGGCGGCGATCGAGCCGGTCGCGGAGAAAGCCCGTGAGAAATGGGATGTCGATCCACAGATTCGCGTCGGCGTGAACACCGGCGATGTCGTCCGCGGCACCTGGGAAGCGCCGGGGTGGCAGGATGTAGCCGTGACCGGTGACGCGGTCAATACTGCAGCGCGCATCCAGGCCGGGGGTGAGCCGGGTGAGGTTCTGGTCGGCGAGGAGACAATGCTCCTGACGCGCCGACGTATACGCTACGGCGAGCGGCGGGACCTGGTTCTCAAAGGCAAGGCCGGTAGCGTCCCGATTTACCCTGCGCTCAGCGTTCGGGAACAGTTCGGCGAACGTTGGGAGACAAGCGAGTGGGCAGCGCCGTTGATCGGCCGGGACCGCGAGATGGTTCGCCTGCTCGACGCCTGGGTCCGGGCGCAGGGCGGCGAAGGGCAGCTGGTCACCGTGGTGGGCGATGCCGGCGTCGGCAAGAGCCGGCTGATCAGCGAGCTGCTGGAACGAATCGGAACGACCAGCGCCATTCGGGTGATCCGGGCGCGCTGCCTCTCCTACGGCCAGGAAATCTCTCTCTGGTTGGTTGCCGATCTCCTGCGCGCCGTTTTTGGCATCGGGGAGCAAGACGTGCTCGCCGACGTTCGTATCAAGCTGCAGGCAGCAATCGCCCAACTCTTGTCAGGCCAGACCGGCGCGACGCAGGCCGAGGCGCTGGATGTCCTGGGGGAAGCCCTGGGTCTGCCGGCCGGAGGCTCGCTGGTCGCCAATGCCGGGGCGCAAATACGTCGCAAAGTTCTCATCCGCAGTCTGCGCCTAGTCCTGGCCGCGACCGCCGAGCGCGCCCCGACCGTCCTGATCCTAGAGGATTTGCACTGGGCCGACGAGGCCAGCCAGGAAGTCCTTCGCGAGGTGCTGGCCGACGTTCCCGGCCTCCGCCTCCTCGTCCTGGCCGCCCAGCGTCCTGGCTGGACGGCACCCTGGAGCGAGTGGGGCTGGATCGAGCGCGTTACCCTACGGCCTCTGCGCGAGGACGAGACCGCCCAGCTGGCCGCCGCCGTCGTCGGTCGCCCGATCTCTCCGGAGCTGACGCGCTATGTCACCGACCGAGCCGGTGGCAATCCGTTCTTTCTGGAAGAGATGCTGCGCGCGTTGCGCGATGCCGGCGACCTTCAGGAGCGAGACGGAGCGATGTACCTGGCCGGCGGCGCCGCCGAACGGCTCCCCAGCACGCTGACCGAGGTTCTCCTGGCCCGGCTCGACCGCCTCGAGAGCGAGGTTCGGAGCGTCGCGCAAATAGCGAGTGTCATCGGCCGCACCTTTGGAGTTCGGCTGCTGTCGGAAGTCGTGGGCCAGGAGGGGAACAGCCTCGAGCCGGCGCTGGCCGCACTGCAGCAGGCAGAGATCGCTTTCCCGCGGCGTGGTAGCGACCTGGAGTACGTGTTCAAGCATGTCTCGATGCGCGAGGTTGCGTACAACACCCTGCTGCAGCGCCGCCGCCAGGAGCTGCACCTCCAGACGGCGCGCGCGATTGCCGCGCTGTACCCCGCCGACGAGTACGTCGAGATGATCGCCTACCACTACGCCCGCACGGAGGAGCATGCGGAGGCGGCCGAGTGGCTGGAGCGAGCCGGCGACCAGGCGGCCGGCGTCTACGCCAATGAGACCGCCATCGCCAACTATCGAGAGGCGCGGCGCCGCCGGACTCTGGTTAATGCCGAAAGCACGACCATCGCGCGGCTGGATGAAAAACTGGGCCGCACGCTCCTGCCCGGCGGCCGGCTGGACGAGGCAGCGCAGGCGCTGCAGGCCGCGATCGACGCGTATCGTGAGGCGCGTGACCTCGAGGGCGCCGGGCGGGCCACGGCATACTTCGGACGGGCGATGAGCCGGCAGGGGAAGCTTCGGCAGGCCCGAACTACCGTCGAGGCGATGATAGAACTGCTCTCCTGGAGCGGACCGTCCGCCGCGCTGGCCGAGCTGCATCTCGCTCTTGCCGGTGTGGTACAAGGGCTCGGCGACTATGAAGCCGAGCTAGAAGCGGCCGAGCGCGCTGCCGAGATCGCGCAGAGCATCGGAAATGATCTCCTGGCAGCGCAGGCCATGGAGCGGCGCGGCACGGCACTCAGCTTCCTAGGTCGCGCCGAAGAAGCCTGGCAGACGCTCGAAGAGGCAGTCCCGCGTCTGGAAGCGGTGGGAGAGCTGAGCCGTCTCCATGTTGCCCTGAACAATCTAGGCGAGTCGGCGAGGATGGCCGGCAAGCTTCGCGATGCGAAGACCTACGACGAGAGGGGGCTGGAGATTGCCGAGCGGGCCGGAGATCTCGGCTCCGTTGCCTTTTGTCTCATCAATATCGCGCAAGTTCAGATTGCCACGGGCGAGTGGGACGAGTCACTCGAACACACCGAGCGAGCGCTTGATATCTTCCGGCGTATCGACGTCGACTACACCAGTCTGTACGGGCCGGCCCTTCGGGGCGCCGTCCTCCTCTGGAAGGGAGACTGGGAGGCGTCAAACCGAGATCTGACCGAAGCGCTGGCGCTGGCACAGCAGTTCGAAGACCGCCAGGGAATCGAGGTCGTCCAGGCTTACCTCGCCGAGCTGGCTGTCCTCGATGGCCGCTCCGACGAGGCAATCGAACGGCTCGCACCGTTAGCCGAAGCTGAAGGCGGCCAGTTAGTTCCCATTCGCCTCACCCTCGCCTGGGCTTTCCTCGAGCGCGGCGAACTGGAACGGGCACTGGCGGTCAGCCACGATGCAATCGAGCACGGCCGGTCGCAGCAGGAGATCCTCGCCCTCGCCGATGCGCTCCGGATTCAGGGCATGATCCTGGCGGGTATGGAGCGGTTTGACGAAGCCGGAGCCGCTCTCAACGGAGCGCTCGACCTCACCGTCTCGACAGGCTATGTCTACGCTGAGGCGCGCACCCGCGAGCAGATCGGCCGGTTGCTGGAGGCCCAAACGAAATCGGACGAGGCCCGCGCCGCGCTTGACGAAGCCCTCGCGATTTACCGGCGTCTCGGCGCGAAGAAGGATGTAGAACGCCTCGCTAGCGAATTGTCAGGAAATCTCGTAGTCTAGTCTCCCATGCCGTTCCGGCACCACGCCGGATGAAAGCGGACGTTTTCTGAGTAGCGCTTCAGCGCGTTCCGGTCTCCTTACGAACCCATTTCCTGCGGACGAACCGCCTCGCCTTCAGGCGATGGCAGACGAGCGTTCGGAAATAGGAAAACGGGTGCCACGGCCGAACGGAACGCGCTGAGGCGCTAGACTACGGAACCGGGAATTTGTCAATTATGCGGTGGCATCACCGGGCGGTGATTCCCTACCTGCTACGATGGCTCAATACGGAGGAGCCATCGTGACCGAGCCTCGCATCTCAACCCGCACCGCCGACCTGCCGTCCTCGCCGATCCGCGGCCTCACGCCGCTCGCTCAGGCGGCGGCCGCGCAGGGAATCCGCGTCTACCACATCAACATTGGCCAGCCCGACCTGCCGGCGCCGGTCAGGGTCGCCGACGCGATCCAGGTACCCGATAACGGCGTCATTCCGTACTCCGCCTCGCGCGGCATGCCTGCCTGCCTGGAGGCCTGGTCGGACTACTACGCCCAGCTCGGCTACGAGCTCGATCCCACCGATATCGTCGTCACGACCGGCGGCGCCGAGGCTATCGACTTCGCTCTCACCGCTACGACCGATCCCGGGGACGAGATCCTGGTGTTCGATCCCACCTATGCCAGCTACCTCGGCTACGCGATCGCCCGGAACATCACGCTGGTCCCGATCCGCGCCGAGCCGCCCGATTACCACCTCCCCGACTCGGCGACGATCGAACGCGCGATAACGCCCCGCACCCGCGCCATCGTCATCGTCAATCCGAACAACCCGACCGGAACCGTCTACACGCGCGACGAGTTGGGCCGGATCATGGAGATCGCCGAGCGGCACGGCCTGTTCGTCATCTCCGACGAGACATATCGCGAGCTGGTCTTCGACGGCCGCAAGCACGTGAGCGCGTTCGACTTCCCCTCGATGCGCCACCACGTCATCGTCGTGGATAGCGCCTCGAAGCGCTTTTC
>Ga0070739_10006329_pt1 | contig 13095 bp, 9 predicted proteins | sample Coa_R1_7_FD_66445 | JGI IMG/M metagenome (GOLD analysis project Ga0070739, IMG submission 66445) | Surface soil microbial communities from Centralia Pennsylvania, which are recovering from an underground coalmine fire - Coalmine... | ecosystem: Environmental > Terrestrial > Soil > Unclassified ... | reverse complement strand
GCGCCGACCAGCGGCGGCGTCACCCAGACATGGTCGAGCCGGCGACCGCGATCGGAGGCCGACCAGTCGCGGTTGCGGTAGCTCCACCACGTATAAAGGCGCTGCTCCGGCGGCACGAAATGGCGGACCGCATCGACGAAGCCGCCCGCCTTCTGCAAGGCGCCGAGCTTATCGACCTCGATCGGGGTATGGCTGACCACGCTCAGGAGCTGCTTGTGCGACCACACGTCGGTTTCCAGCGGCGCGATGTTGAGGTCGCCGACCGCGATCGCCCGCTTGCCGTTGTTGCGGCCGCCGAACCACGCGGTCAGCTCGTCGAGAAACTGCAGCTTGTGGGCGAATTTCGGGTTGGCCTCCGGGTCGGGAATGTCGCCGCCCGCCGGCACGTAGATGTTGTGCAGCTCGACCCCGCCGGGCAGCTCGACGATGACGTGACGGCAATCCTCGCGCGCGCACCAGCTCTGCCGCGTCGCCGCCGCAAACGGCCCGCGCGACAGGATCGCGACGCCGTTGTAGCCCTTCATCCCGTGGATGTGGATGTGGCGGTAGCCGAGCGCCTCGAACGGCTCGCGCGGAAACAGCTCGTCGGGGGTCTTGGTCTCCTGCAGGCACAGGATGTCGGGCTGCACCTCGGCAAGGAGCCGGGCGACGTTGTCGGTCCGCAGGCGGACGGAATTGATGTTCCAGGTAACCAGGCGAAGGGGCACGGCGGGCTCGCGTGGGTTGGGCGCGGCACGCTAGCACAAAACCTCGGCGCATAAACAACGACGCCCGGTCGGGGGGAGACCGGGCGTCTACTTGTCAGAAGCGTTTGGGGGAATCCGGCCCCGCAGGGGAAACGAGGTCCGGTTTTTCAAGAGAGTTGTCCACTCTCTCCGCTTCTGCTGTGGAACATGGGGATAACCCGGCGCGGACGAAACTGCATTTCGTGCATGCGGCAGCGGCAAAAACGCATGGAACTATTCGGAGTTACCTCAAGCGGCTTGCCGCGCCGGCAGGCCCGCGGCCGCCGCGTGACAGGCGCGGGAAAACGCGGCAAATAGTTCGCGGGCAAAGCTATTGTCAAGCGGCTTGTACTCGGGATGCCACTGCACCCCGACGACGAACCGCGCCTCGGGCAGGCTCACCGCCTCGATCAAGCCGTCCGGCGCGACCGCCTCGATGCGCAGCCCCGGCGCCGGCACGTCGATACCCTGGCCGTGCAGCGAATTGACCATGATCGCGGTGGCGCCGGCGAGCCGGGCGAGCAGCCCGTCCGGCGCGAGGACGACGCTGTGCGCCGGGCCGTAGCGCGCATCCGTCGGCATCGGCCCATGCGGCGAGCGGTGGTTGAGCGCGCCGGGCCGCTCGTGCACGCGCTGGTGCAGGGTGCCGCCAAGCGCCACGTTCAGCTCCTGGATGCCGCGGCAGATCGCCAGGATCGGCAGGTCGCGGCGCACCGCCTCGCGGATCAGCGGCAGCGTGGTGGCGTCGCGCTCGGGGTCGTGCAGCACGCCGTCGAGCGCCGGCGCGCCGTAATGGCCGGGCTCGACATTCGACGGGCTGCCGGTCAGGACCAGCCCGTCGAGCCGGTCGAGCAGCGCGGCGACATCGAGCTGGGCGCCGATCGCCGGGATGATCACCGGGACGCAGCCGGCGGCCTCGACGACCGCGCGGGCGTAGCGGTCGGCGGCGGTGTGAAACGGGCGTTCGTGCAGGGTGCGGACGCAGGCCGGGAGCCCGACCAGCGGAACGGTGCGACCGGTCATCAGGCGCGGCTCGGTTCAGTTTTCTCTGTGATATCCGGCATTAGGGTCGCGATATTGAAACAGGTTGGGGTCGAGCGCCATACCGTATTGCAGGTCCGAAAGGGTGACCGTCGTCGTCTTGCCCTGCTGGTCCACCACCGTCCATTGCCGCAGCGTCAGCGGATCGTCGCTGAAGAACATTGTCAGCGAGCCGTCGTCGGGCGCCGCGCTCTGCACCACCCGGATCCGGATGATGTGGTTGAGGTGCGAAAACTGGGTAACGATGACGTCCGCACCGAAGTCGATCGGCTCGCGCAGGAAAAACCACGCCGGGGTGGATTTCAGTCCAACCTTGGAAACCTGCTGTAATTCCTTGTCCCAGTAATAGACATAGAAAGAATCGGCCAGCAGGGTGATCGGGTTCGGCGGATCGTATTCAAAGCGCATCTTGCCGGGCCGGGCGACCCACATGCGTCCGGTGCTGTGCGCACCGGTGCCGGTGATTTGGCTGAACCGGGCGGTCATCGTGCGGATGCCGTTGAGGTAGGCGGCGACGCGGGTCAGGTCGAGGGTATCCTGCGGGCTCAGCGGCGCCGGCGCCGGCGCCGCCGCGCGCGCCGGCGCGGCGGTCAGCAAAGCCAGCATTGCACAGAGCGCGCAGCAGGCTTGCAGCACTGCCAAAGCCCGGGCGGGCAACCCGAAGGCCGGGGGGATCGACCCTGAAAGGCGCATCTTTCTTCCTCGCGCGGCGAATCTGCGGCTGATGTGGCGATGCGGCGGCGCCGTCAAAGGCGCCCGATTGCCGCAACGCTAGCGCGGCGGCGGCGCCAGCACCTCGCGCTTGCCGACGTGGTTGGCCTGGCTGACCACGCCTTCGGCCTCCATCCGCTCGATGATCCGGGCGGCGCGGTTGTAGCCGATCTGGAGGTGGCGCTGGACAAAGCTGGTCGAGGCCTTGCGCTCGCGGCAGACCAGCGCCACCGCCTGGTCGTAGAGCCCGTCGCCGCTGCCGCCGTCGTCGTCGCCGAGCGCGCTCTCGCCGCCGCCGCCGTCGTCCTCGGTGATCTCGTCGATGTAGTCGGGGGCGCCGCGCAGTTTGAGGAACGAGACGATGCGCTCGACCTCGTCGTCGGAGACGAACGGGCCGTGCACCCGCGTCACCCGGCCGCCGCCGGCCATGTACAGCATGTCGCCGCGGCCGAGCAACTGCTCGGCGCCGCCCTCGCCGAGGATCGTCCGGCTGTCGATCTTCGAGGTCACCTGAAAGCTGACCCGGGTCGGGAAATTGGCCTTGATCGTGCCGGTGATGACGTCGACCGAGGGCCGCTGCGTCGCCATGATGATGTGGATGCCGGCGGCGCGCGCCATCTGCGCCAGGCGCTGGATCGCCGCCTCGATCTCCTTGCCGGCAACCAGCATCAGATCGGCCATCTCGTCGACGACGACGACGATGAACGGCAATTCGACGGCGTCGAACGGCTGCTCCTCGAAGATCGGCGCGCCGGTCTCGGCGTCGAACCCGGTCTGCACCCGCCGCACCAGCGTTTCGCCCTTGGCCTGGGCCTCGCGCAGGCGGGCGTTGAACCCTTCGATGTTCCTGACCCCGAGCTTCGACATCTTGTGATAGCGCGATTCCATCTCGCGCACCGTCCATTTCAGCGCGAGGATCGCCTTGCGCGGGTCGGTGACGACCGGGGCGAGCAGGTGCGGGATGCCGTCATAGACCGACAGTTCCAGCATCTTCGGGTCGACCATGATGAATTTGCAGCGGTCGGGCGGCATCCGGTAGAGGATCGACAGGATCATCGTGTTGATGCCGACCGACTTGCCCGAGCCGGTGGTGCCGGCGATCAGCAGATGCGGCATGCGCGCCAGGTCGGCGATGACCGGCTCGCCGCCGATATCCTTGCCGAGCGCCAGGGCGAGCTTGCCCGGGTGCTGCTCGTAGGCCGGCGAGTCGAGCAATTCGCGCAGCAGGACGGTCTCGGCGCGCTGGTTCGGCAATTCGATGCCGATGACGTTGCGCCCCGGCACGACCGCGACGCGCACCGAAATCGCGCTCATCGAGCGGGCGATGTCGTCGGCCAGGCCGATGACGCGCGACGCCTTGATCCCCGGCGCCGGCTCCAGCTCGTAGAGGGTGACCACCGGGCCGGGGCGGACCTGGACGATCTGGCCGCGCACGCCGAAATCCTCGAGCACCGCCTCGAGCAGGCGCGCGTTCTTGGCGAGCGCCTCTTCGTCGACCGCCTCCTTGCGCTGCGGCGGCGGTTTGGCCAGCAGGTCGAGCTCGGGCAGCACCGGCTCGTCGTCGTCAAAGGCGAGGCCGGGCTGGCGCTCCAGCTCGGCGCGGCGGCCCGGCCCCGGCGGGCGCGCCCGCGGCAGCACCAGGCGCGCGAACCTGTCGGCCTCCTGCCTGTCCGCCTCGGCCGGGCGCTGCGGCGGCGGCGCGGCGCCGGCGGACAGGCGCGGCTCGCGGCGCTCGGCGAGGTCGGTCACCACCGCCTCGTACGAGGGCGGGTGCGGCGCCGCCGCCCGGTCGCGTTCGCGCCGGCCGGCGAACGAACGGCGGCCGAGTTCGGCGGCGCGCAGCGTGCCGCTGCCGGCGGCGAGGGCGAGGCGCAGCGCCCGGCGTCCGGCGCCGGCGCCGAGCGTGCGCCAGTCGCGCGGCGACAGGCCGATCACCGACAGCACGAGCATGCCGGCAAAGGCGGCGGCGATCAGCGCTGCCGGCGGCGCCAGCCCCAAGCGGACCAGGGGGCGGAGCAGGGCCCAGCCGACGGCGCCGCCGGCCCCGGCCGGCAGCGCGAATGTGCCGGCCGGCAGGCCGGCGGCGGCGACCGCGGCGCAGATCAGCCCGAGAAACAGCAGGCCGAGGCGGCGGCCGAGCCCGCTGAGCGGCCGCTGCAGCAACAGGCGAAAGGCCCAGCCGAGCAGGACCAGCGGCATCAGATAGGCGGCCGCTCCGATGCTCTGCAGCAAGAGGTCGGCGACCAGCGCGCCGTCGCGACCGAGGAAATTGCGCGGCGGCGCGTCGATCGCGGTGTCGAGCGACGGGTCGCCCGGGTTGTAGGTGACGAGGGCGAGGAGCAGCAGCAGGCTGGCCAGCACCAGGGCATAGCCCATCCCGTCGAACAGGCGGCGGCGCATGCCCGCCACCATCTCGGCCCAGCTGCGCACGCGCTCGCCGACGCCGCGGCCGAAGACCTGTGCCGTCCTCATCATCCGGCCCCCCGCCGCGCCGCCCTCCCCCGAAGACGGCGCGCCAACCGTCAAGCTCTACAACACCCGGCGGATTCGCGCAAACGCGGCTTCCAGCGTGGCCTCGTCGTGGACGATGGCAAGGCGGATGTAGTTGCGCCCGGGGTTGGCGCCGCTCGACCCGTCGCGCGCGGTGTAGAGCCCGGGCAGCACGCGAATCGCCGCGTCGCGCCACAACCGCACCGTCGCCGCCTCGCTGTCGCCGACCTCGAGCCAGAGAAAAAATCCGCCTTCCGGGCGGTAGAATCCGGGGCGGTCGCCGATCGCCGCCTCGGCGATGTCGAACTTGCGGCGGTATTTGGCGCGGTTCTCCTCGACATGCGCCTCGTCGCGCCACAGCGCGGTCGCCGCCGCCTGGATCGGCAGCGGCACCTGGCAGCCGCCATAGCTGCGCAGGTGCGAGAAGCGGGCGATCAGCGCCGGGTCGCCGGCGATAAAGCCGGAGCGCAGCCCCGCCGCGCTCGACCGCTTCGACAGCGAATGGAACACGACGACCTGCTCGAACCCGCCGCCGAGCGCGGCGCAGGCCTCGAGCGCGCCGGGCGGCTTCACCCGGTCGTAGATCTCGGCGTAGCACTCGTCGACGGCGAGCACGAAATCGTATTGCCGCGCCAGGCGGATCGCCTGCTGCAGATAGGCGAGGCTCGCCACCGTGCCCTGCGGGTTGGCCGGCGAGCACAGATAGAACAGCGCGGTGCGCTCCAAGGTCCGGGCCGGGATCGCGGCAAGGTCGGGCATGAAGCCGTTCTCCCGCGTCGCGTCGAGAAACACCGGGTCGGCGCCGGCCATTGTCGCGGCGCCGTTATAGGCGAGGTAGTACGGGTTCGGCACCAGCACCACCGGCCGCCCGCCGCCCTTGCGCCGCGGGACCACCATGCCGGCGAGCAGATAGAGGCCCTCCTTGGTCCCGGCCAGGGTCAGCACGTTGCGCTCGGCGGTCACCATCCCGGGGGCGAGGCGGTAGCGCATCGTCAGCCAGTCGGCGATCGCCTCGCGCAGCTCCGGCGTCCCCTGCATCGGCGGGTATTTGTTCCACTCGTGCGCGTGTGCCGCCAGCGTCTCCAGCAGCAGCGGCGGCGGCTGGTGCTGCGGCTCGCCGACCGACATCGCGATCGGCGGGTCGTTGACCCGCGGCACGATCGGGTTAAGCAGCGCGCGCAGCGACTCGAAGGGATAGTCGGAGAGGGTGTCGAGCTGCGGGTTGAGCGGCACCGGACGATCCTTGCGGGCGATCCCGGGCCGACCTTACGCGATTGCCGCGCGCCGCGGAAGCCGCGCCGGCGCTCGGCAGCCGACGCTCGCGAGGACGCGATTAGACCGCGCGGCGGAAGCCGTGCTAGGCTTCGTCAACGACGGCGGACCGACGCCGAGAAGGGAGGAACCGTGGGGGCCTATCTGGTGCGGCGCTTCTCGCTGATGCTGCTGACTCTGTTCGGCATTTCGGTGATCATTTTCTGCCTGCTGCGCCTCACCCCCGGCAACATCGCCGACATCCTGTTCGACGCCGGCGGCTTTGTCGACCAGGCGGACAAGGCGCGCATCGAGAAGGAGCTCGGCCTCGACAAGCCGATCCCGGTGCAATACGCCAACTGGATCGGCGGGCTGCTGCGCGGCGATCTCGGCTATTCCTACCAGACCGAGCGGCCGGCGATCGAGGAGATCGCGCCGCGCATCCCGATCACCGCGCGGCTCGCCGTGCTCGCCCTGTCGTTCTCGGTGCTGATCGGGGTGCCGCTCGGCGTCATCAGCGCGGTCAAGCAGAACACCAGGCTCGATTATTTCCTGCGCGTGCTCAGTCTCAGCGGCCTGTCGATGCCGGCGTTCTGGCTCGGGCTGCTGATACTGATGTTCTTCGTCAGCTATTTCGGCACGATCCCGATCTATTCCGATCAGCCGACCAGCTTCTGGGCCTCGCTGCAGATGTACAGCGTGCCGGCGGCGGCGGTCGGCTTCCGCAGCTCGGCGCTGATGATGCGGCTGACGCGCTCGTCGATGCTCGAGGTGCTGCGCCAGGATTACATCCGCACCGCGCGCTCGAAAGGCGCCTCCGAGGTGGTCATCAACTACTACCACGCGCTGAAGAACGCGCTGCTGCCGGTGGTGACGGTGATCGGCATCGAGGCGGCGTTTCTCCTCGGCGGCCTGATCGTCACCGAGACCGTGTTCAACATTCCCGGCGTCGCGCGCTTTCTCGTCGAGGCGATCCGCTGGCGCGACTACCCGATGGTGCAGAACCTGGTGATGTTCATTGCCGTGGTCGTGGTCACGATCAATTTCACTGTCGACATGCTTTACGCGGCGTTGGACCCGCGCATCAAATACGGCGACTAGGGCGGGACGGCCCGGCGCAAGGGAGGCCGATGTGAGCACACTCGACTTCAATGCCGAACTGGCCGCGGCCGGTGCCCACGTCACCGGGCGCTGGGGCGCGGTCCGCTTCTTCATCCGGCGCTATCCGCTGGGCGCGGCCGGCGCGGTGATCATGACCCTGTTCGTGCTCGCCGCGGCCTTTGCCCCCTACATCACCGTCTACGACCCGCTGTCGACCAACGCCGCCTGGTCGCTCGCCAGGCCGAGCGCGGCGCACTGGCTCGGCTGCGACTTCATGGGCCGCGACGTCTACAGCCGCATCATCTACGGCGCGCGCATCTCGCTCGCCGTCTCGGTCGGCTCGATGCTGCTGGGCTCGTCGATCGGGGTCGCCCTCGGCCTGCTGTCCGGCTACCTGCTCGGCTGGTTCGACCTGGTCACCCAGCGCGTCCTCGAAATGATGCAGTCGCTGCCGCTGCTGGTCATGGCGATCATCATGGCGGCGGCGCTCGGGCCGTCGCTGCACAACACCATCCTGGCGATCGCCATCCCGCTGGTGCCTTACGTCGCCCGCGTCATCCGCGCCAACACGCTGAGCCTCAGGGAGCAGCCCTTCGTCGAGGCGGCCAAGGCGATCGGCATGAGCGAGACCCGCATCGCGCTGCGCCACGTGCTGCCCAACACCCTGGCGCCGCTGATCGTGCTGGCGACGGCGCAGCTCGGCTCGACGATCCTGACCGAGGCCTCGCTGTCGTTCCTCGGCCTCGGCGTGCCCGAGCCGCACCCGTCCTGGGGCCGCATGCTGTCGGAATCGGCGGCCGAGTACGTGCGCACCGCCCCCTGGCTGGTGATCTTCCCGGGCGTGGCGATCAGCTTCGTCGTGTTCGGCACCAACCTGCTGGGCGACGCGCTGCGCGACCTGCTCGACCCGCGGCAGCGCAGCTAAGCCGCCGCGCCGCCCGCATGTCCGCGTACACCCCCACCGTGTCCGCCCGCCGCTCCGGCGACAACGCCGAGACCGTGGTCGAGGTCGCGGCGCTGCAGACCTACCTGTTCACCCGGCTCGGCATCATCAAGGCGGTCGACGACGTGTCGTTCGCAGTGCGCCGCGGCGAGACGCTGGCGATCGTCGGCGAGTCGGGCTGCGGCAAGACGATGACGGCGCTGTCGCTGATGCGGCTGGTGCCGAACCCGCCCGGCCGCATCGTCGGCGGCGCCATCCGGCTCGACGGCCGCGACCTCCTCGAGCTCGACGAGGCGGCGATGCGGGATGTGCGCGGCAACGACATCTCGATGATCTTCCAGGAGCCGATGACCTCGCTGAACCCGGTGATGACGGTCGGCGCCCAGATCAGCGAGACCCTGCGGCTGCACCAGGACCTGTCGAAATCGGCGGCGCTCGAACGCACGATCGACATGCTGCGCCTCGTCCGCATCCCCGAGCCGGCGCAGCGCGCCAAGGAATATCCGCACCAGCTCTCGGGCGGCATGCGCCAGCGCGCGATGATCGCGATGGCGCTGGCCTGCAACCCCAAGGTGCTGATCGCCGACGAGCCGACGACCGCGCTCGACGTCACCATCCAGGCGCAGATTCTCGACCTGATCCTCGATCTGCAAAAGACCCTCGGCACCGCGGTCATCCTGATCACCCACGACCTCGCCGTCGTCGCCGAGACGGCGCAGCGGGTCATCGTCATGTACGCCGGCAAGAAGGTCGAGGAGGCCGATGTCGACGGGCTGTTCGGCGAACCGCTGCACCCCTACACCCACGGGCTGCTGGGCTCGATCCCGCAGCTCGCGCTGCTCGGCGGCGGCTCGGTCGCGGCCAACGGCCGGCTGCGCGAGATTCCGGGCATGGTGCCGGCGCTGAGCAACCTGCCGCCCGGCTGCTCGTTCGCCCCGCGCTGTCCCTATGCCGACGAGCATTGCCGCTCGTTCGCGCCGGCCTACGAGGAAAAGCGGCCGGGCCACTGGGCGGCGTGCTGGCATTCGGAGAAACTGTATGGCTGATGCGGGCATGCCGGTGCTCGCCGTTTCCGAGCTGAAAAAGCATTTCCCGGTCAAGAAGGGTCTGCTGCGCCGCACGGTCGGCCATGTCTACGCGGTCGATGGGGTCAGCTTCTCGATCGGCGAGGGCGAGACGCTGGGCCTGGTCGGCGAGTCGGGCTGCGGCAAGTCGACCGTCGCCCGCACGGTGCTGCGGCTGCTGGAGCCGACCGGCGGCGAGATCCGCGTCGACGGGCACGACATCACCCGGCTCGGCAAGGGGGCGCTGAGGCCCTATCGCCGGCAGATGCAGATGATCTTTCAGGACCCGTTCTCGTCGCTGAACCCGCGCATGTCGGCGGGCGACATCGTCGGGGAGCCGCTCCAGGTCCACGACATCGCCTCCGGCAAGCAGCGCGAGACGATCGTCGCCGAGCTGTTCGACCAGGTCGGCCTGCGCAAGGCGCAGATGAAGAGCTTTCCGCACGAGTTCTCGGGCGGCCAGCGCCAGCGCATCTCGATCGCCCGCGCGCTCGCGCTCAATCCCAAGCTGATCGTCGCCGACGAGCCGGTCTCCGCGCTCGACGTGTCGATCCAGGCGCAGGTCATCAACCTGATGATGGACCTGCAGCGCGAGAAGCGGCTGAGCTACCTGTTCATCGCCCACGACCTTGCCGTGGTCGAGCACATCTCGCACCGCATCGCCGTCATGTATCTCGGCAAGATCGTCGAGTATGCCGACAAGCAGACCCTGTTCACTCAGCCGCGCCACCCCTACACCGAGGCGCTGCTGTCGGCGGTGCCGGTGCCGAACCCGAAGCTGAAGCGGGAAAAGCGGCTGCTGCAGGGCGACGTGCCGAGCCCGATCAACCCGCCGCCGGGCTGCACCTTCCACACCCGCTGCCCCTATGCCGAGGCGCGCTGCAAGATCGAACGGCCGCTGTTGCGCGAGATCTCGCCGGGCCACGGCGTATCCTGCCACCTGGTCAATTAGCGCGAGGCCGCCGCCTCGGCGTCGCGCGCATCGCCGGGGTTCGCCTCCCGCCATGAGGCGGCGGCCGTCTGCCGCCCGGCCAGGCAGGGCGGCAGCGTCTCGGGGGTCAGGCGCCCCGGAGCCGGGCGCCGGGGTGCTGCGCGGCAGCGTGCCGAGGATCGGCCGGCCGATCTCGGGCCAGGGATTCGGGCGGGCGTCGCTGCACGGCAGCGATGCGACGCGCTCTCCCGTCCGGCCCGGCGGATTGGCATAGTAGCGCGGTGGAAACCGATCTCCTGCCCCCGCGCTTTGCCGCGTGGTTTGCCGCACGCGGCTGGGTGCCGCACCCGCACCAGCTGCGCATGCTGGCGGCCGCCCGCGCCGGGCGCTCGGCGCTGCTGGTGGCGCCTACCGGCGGCGGCAAGACGCTGGCCGGGTTTCTCCCCAGCCTGGTGGCGCTCGCCGAGCGGCCCGGCGACGGGCTGCATACGCTCTACCTGTCGCCGCTGAAGGCGCTGGCGGTCGATATCCTGCGCAACCTCGAACGGCCGGTGGCCGAGCTCGGCCTGCCGCTCCGGCTCGAGACCCGCACCGGCGACACCCCGGCGCCGAAGCGCGCGCGACAGCGCGCCGACCCGCCGCATCTGCTGATGACGACGCCGGAATCGCTGGCGCTGCTGCTGAGCTACGGGGACGCGGCGGCGCTGTTCGCCGGGCTGCGCGAGATCGTCGTCGACGAGTTGCACGCCCTCGTCGGCAGCAAGCGCGGCGACCTGCTGTCGCTCGGCCTGGCCCGGCTGGCGCGGCTGGCGCCGGCGGCGCGCCGGGTCGGGCTGTCGGCGACGGTCGCCTGGCCCGACGCGCTCGCCGACTATCTCGCCGGCGGCGGCGAACCGCCGCTGCGCATCACCGCACCCGAGGCGGCGCCGCCGGAAATCTCGATCCTGGTGCCGCAGGAGCGGCTGCCGTGGACCGGGCATATGGCGCTGCACGCGATCCCGGCGATCTTCGAGGCGATCGCCGCGCACCGCACCACGCTGGTCTTTGTCAACACCCGCGCCCAGGCCGAGCTCGCCTTTCAGGAATTGTGGCGGATCAACGACGCCAACCTGCCGATCGGGCTGCACCACGGCAGCCTCGCGGTCGAGCAGCGCCGCAAGATCGAGAAGGCGGTGGCCGACGGGCGGCTGCGCGCCGTGGTGGCGACCTCCTCGCTCGATCTCGGGGTCGACTGGGCGGCGGTCGATCTGGTGATCCAGCTCGGCGCGCCGAAGGGCGTCTCGCGCCTGCTGCAGCGGGTCGGCCGCGCCAATCACCGCCTCGACCGCGCCAGCCGCGCCATCCTCGTCCCGGCCAACCGCTTCGAGTATCTCGAATGCCGCGCCGCGCTCGACGCCGCCCGCGCCGGCGCGCTCGACGGCGACCCGCCGCGCCCGGGCGGGCTCGACGTGCTCGCCCAGCACATCCTCGGCATGAGCTGCGCCGCGCCGTTCGCGGCCGATGCGCTTTATGCCGAGGTGACCGCGGCGGCGCCCTATGCCGGGCTGGCGCGGCGCGATTTCGACGACGTGCTGCGCTTCGTCGAGACCGGCGGCTATGCCTTGCGCCAGTACGAGCGCTGGCGCCGGCTGTTCCGCGACAGCCTCGGCCGCTACCGCGTTGCCGGCGAGCGCACCGCGCGGCAATACCGGATGAATATCGGCACGATCGTCGAGGCGCCGCTGCTCAGGGTGCGGCTCGGCCGCGGCCCGGTGCTCGGCGAGCTGGAGGAATATTTCGCCCAGGGCCTGGTGCGCGGCGACACCTTCGTCTTTGCCGGGCAGCGCCTGTGCTTCGAGGCGATCCGCGACATGGAGGTTATCGCCAGCCGCGCCAAGGGCGACCTGCCGCCCAAGGTGCCGGCCTATGCCGGCGGGCGGCTGCCGCTGTCCACCTACCTCGCCGACGGGGTGCGCGCGATCCTTGCCGAGCCGCGGCGCTGGCACGGCCTGCCGGCCGACGTGCGCGAATGGCTGCGGCTGCAGGAATGGCGCTCGGTGTTGCCCGACCGCCGCGGCCTCTTGGTCGAGACGTTTCCGCGCAACGGGCGGGAATATCTCGTCGCCTACCCGTTCGAGGGGCGCAATGCCCACCAGACCCTCGGCATGCTGTTGACCCGGCGGATGGAGCGCGCCGGGCTCGCCCCGCTCGGCTTTGTCGCCACCGACTATCTGCTCGCGGTATGGTCGCTGAGCCCGGCGCAAGACCTCGACGCGCTGTTCGACGAGGACATGCTCGGCGACGACCTCGAAGCGTGGATGGCGGAAAGCTCGCTGCTGCGCCGCACCTTCCGCAACGTCGCGGTGATCGCCGGGCTGATCGACAAGAAGCAGCCCGGCGGCGAGAAATCGCGCAAGCAGGTCACCGTCAGCTCCGATCTGATCTACGACGTGCTGCGCCGGCACGAGCCCGACCACGTGCTGCTGCGCGCCACCCGCGCCGACGCTGCGACCGGGCTCACCGACGTGCGCCGGCTCGGCGCGATGCTGGCGCGGGTCAAGGGCCGCATTGTGCATCGCCGGCTCGACCGGGTCTCGCCGCTGGCGGTTGCCGCGATCCTCGATATCGGCCGCGAGCAGGTTTACGGCTCGGCGCTCGACCGCCTGCTCGACGAGGCGGAGGCCGAGGTCGTCCGCGAGGCGACCGCCGGCGCGCCGGTGGCGCTTGCCCAGCCGGCCCTGAGCCTGTGATCCTCCTCGCCGGCGAGACCCTCGTTCCCGACGCCAGCGGCGCGCTGTGCTGGCCGGCGGCGGAGACCGTCGTCGTCGCCGATCTGCATCTCGAAAAGGGGTCGAGCCT